>Ga0307507_10000370_pt1 | contig 92339 bp, 32 predicted proteins | sample 7_EM_MG_FD_207223 | JGI IMG/M metagenome (GOLD analysis project Ga0307507, IMG submission 207223) | Populus trichocarpa ectomycorrhiza microbial communities from riparian zone in the Pacific Northwest, United States - 7_EM | ecosystem: Host-associated > Plants > Roots > Unclassified | place...
TACCAAAAGAGAAAGAAAGGGGTAGTAAAGGTCGGGCTATCTATCGGGCCGTGGGTGGTCAGGTGACCCACGCTACGCCATACGGCCCCTGCCGCATACGCTCTGCGCGTAACGTTATTTACAACCTTTACTTGTATAGACAAAACCCTTACCTAATAGAGCTAATCTTTTAGTCCTATTATCCCTATCCTTAAGAGTATTACTATTATATTTTTTTGCCTTTATTAGGCCTTCTTAAAGCCCTTAGGTATTTACCCCCTATAGTATTAACTATACTACAACTTAGGTTCCTCTTGCCTAAGTCAGCCTCTTTACCTTTAACTTCTATATACCTCTTTAGTGTTGGTTTAACTAGTATTATATTGCGGTAAATGGTTTATAAATTAATTATAGATCTTATTACCTCCTAAATATTTTAAAAAACTACATTCTATATTTTTAAATATAAAACTTAATATAAATAAATTAGAAGTTAATAAATGGGAAATAGAAATTAATAAGCTAATAAAATATATATATAAGAACAATATATAGATAATAAATATAATAAAAGCAATTTAAATAGGAAAACAATAATATAAGGATATTATACCCACTAAATGCGAAATTTAAAATAATTAATTGTACTATTAATAAAAGATAGTAGTTTAAATTCCAAACCTTTATAATTTAAGATACCTAAATTTATATATAACTTCCCTATAGTAGAGCACCCTAGCTATATAAAGACTTATAAGATTATTTAATAGGTATACTACTAGCCTATAATGCATAACTATATATAAACTTATATTTAAGTATATAGGATATATGTATATGGAAAGACCTCTTATATAAAGAAGTAAGGAGTACTTTAACCGCTACTAATTTGATATAAAAATAGCGCAATATCTTAATTAACTTTATAGTTAACTTACCTAGTAGTAATAAGTTTACAAATATTATAGTAGTTATTAACTATTTTATAAAAATGTGATATATAATCCCTATAGACTTAATTAATACAATATTGGTAGCTAAATATTTTATTAAGTATATCTTTAAGTATAAGGGCGCGAAGAGGCTTTAGGGAAGATTTAAAGGAATAATATAAATTCTATCTAAATCTAAGGGTATATAGCTCTTGTAGAGAATAAGATATTATATAAAGAAGAGAAAGAAATAATAAGAGAATTATATAATTAAATAGTTAGGGGACTTGGTGGTTAATATATACGTATATATATACGCGGTCTTTAATGGATTTTAATAGACTTTAGTATTATAGCGCTAGTAAATTATAGTAAATTATAGTAAATAATTATAGATAGTTATAAATAGTTTCTACTAATTATCTATTAAGTATTTTACTAAGACATTCCTACTATAACTGGGCTAGTCCTATTATAGTACCCCCCCTTTAGCTAAAGGTTTAAAATAATTTAATTTGGCTAAGAATTTATAACTTATTACATTATAAGCGTTATAATATATTTTAAGTTCTTTTTAATTTTAAGTTTCCTACTATTATGTTTTATATATTTATATTAGGTGGTAGTTATTTACCTTTATATTATATCTATCTAGTTAAAATAGGCTATAAAGAATGGTCTTTATAGAATTCTTTTACTAAGAAAAGTATATTAGCCTTAATCTAGTTATAGGTTTTCTAGGTTTATATTTTATATCCTTCTTATTTAATAAGAAGTTTAAATTATTTAGATTATGTTTTCTATTATATATTATTAATTAAGTTAATAAAGTAAGAACTATTACTATTATTAATAATTATAGGAGATAGTAGTAGCACTTTATAAGTTATAGGATTATTTTTTAAAGGTTATAATAAGCTTATATAAAATATTAGGTATATTTTTATCTTAGTTAGTAGTTTAAACTTATAGGTATATAGGCTTAGTTTCTTCTTAATTTAGTATAGGCCTATAAACTTCTAATTAAGTTTCTTTAAGGGCTGTTAAGTCTATAAGTTTTATATATTTAGGTAAACTATATTACCTTTCTTAAAGTCCTATATAGGAGCTTATTTTTTATTTATATGCCATTCCTATACTATTTAAGTATATATTAATTTACTTTATAATAGTTCTACTAACTACTTTATTTAATTAATAAAATTATATATATTAATTAACTAAATCCGTTTAATTATAGGTCCTATTATATTAATTTTAGGTTATAGTTTAAATCTAAATTAAGGGTTTTATTTATAGGTTGCATAAAATAGCATTACGCCTATTAATATATTTATTATATTATTTATAGTAAACTTAGCTAAAGGTAGCTATTTTTCCTAGTTATCTTATAGGTAGGAGTAGTATATTTATAGGTATTGTTCTATAATTACATTTATAATTTTAGTTTAACTATCTATCTCTAGATAGAATATAGTTAAGAGTTATATTTAAATGCTTAATTATTTATATAGGGCTTACTAGAAATCTAAAATAAACTAGCTTTTATAGTTAAATATTATTAAGTTAGGAAGTCTATATAGTTTAAAGATATACTTAATAAAACATTTAGCTACTAATATCGTATTAATTAAGTCCATAGGAATTATATATTATATTTTTATAAGATAGTTAATAACTACTATAATATTTATAAACCTATTACTACTAGGCAAGTTAACTATAAAGTTAATTAAGATATTGCGCTATTTTTATATTAAAATTAATAGTAGTTAAAGTACTCCTTACTTCTTTATATAAGAGGTCTTTTTATATACGTATATCCTATATACTTAAATATATTTTTATATATAGTTATATATTATAGGCCAGTAGTATATTTATTAAATAATTTTATAAGTTTTTATATAGCTAGGATGTCCTACTATAAGGGAGTTGTATATAAATTTAAGTATTTTAAATTATAAAGGTTTAGAATATGGAACTACTATCTTCTATTAATAGTATAATTAGTTATTTTAAATCTTATATTTAGCAAGTATAATATCCTTATACTATTATTTTCCTATTTAAATTGCTTTTATTACATCTATTATCTATATATTATATTTATATTTATATTTTATTAGCTTATTAATTTCTATTTCCCATTTATTAACTTTTAATTTATTTTTATTAAGTTCTATATCTAGGAATATAGGATATAGTTTTTTAAAACGTTTAGGAGGTAATAAGATCTATAATTAATTTATAATCTATTTGTCTATAGCATTTATAAATAGGTCCTATAATTATTATATTAACATATTAGGCTTTTAATTAAATTTGCCTAGTTAGTATATAATTTTAAAGTTAAATTATAAGAGGTATTTGGCTTAATAAATTTGGTGTTATATTAATTGCTTTATAGTTATAAAATACTATAGGTTCTTATAGTCTATTAATATATATATTAGAAATAACAATCCTTTAAGCTTAGGATACTATTATTTAAAATATTTAATAATTATAAGTAGTTCCTTATTATATATCTTATAGTTCTTTAACCCAAGCCTCCCCCATAACAAGGGCCTTTGGGCCATGGCAAAATGGTTAAAGAAAAAGGCAGGGCGTTTAGCAGAAGACCCACACCTACCACCCCTATAAAGAGCAGGGGAAACATAGGCCACTAACAACAATAATAAGAAGGCAAAGATCCTTATAGAAAGGTTCTTCCCCTAACCGGCTCCAGTAGACCTTAGTAACATTACGGGTAAAACACCAGTAACTCGCCTACGGGTCAACAGCGACATAATAATAGAGGAAATGGCCAGAACCATTAGCCGCCTTTTAAACAATACAGTACTAGGACTAGATAGAATTCCAAATAAGGCCTTAAAAACCTGTGGACCACTTATAGCACCTTGGCTTGCAGATATAGCTAAAGCATACTTTACTATAGGCTACTACCTGCGACTTGGAAGATCCATAACAACAGTTATCCTATAAAAAGAAGGTAAAGCAGATTACTTAATCCCAGGAAGCTACAGCCCTATTGCCTTAGAAAACACCCTTAGCAAAATCTTAGAAAGGGTAATAGCGGACTATATAGTAGATACGGCTAAGGAACACGCTCTATTACTATAAAGTTAAATAGGGGCAAGAAAGAACCGCTTAACACTATTAGCACTTACGCTACTCGCTACCACCATTAAGTCTACATAGGCAATGCGAAGGGACTTTATAGTATTAATGCTTAGCTTAGATATTAGTGGTGCCTATAATAACATACCCCATAAGCGCCTCCTATATATCCTTAGGGCAAAGGGCTTTCCAGAATAGATTATATAATTTGTTTAAGGGTTTACAGGCTAGAAAGAAATATTACTAGTCTTTAGCAGATACCAGAGCCCCCCTATTACAGTTATAACAGGAATACTATAAGGATTACCCCTCTTACCCATACTCTTTCTTTTCTTTATAAGTAACCTACTTAAGTCCTTTAAGGAAGGGACAACCTAGGGGATAGGCTTTATTAATAATATAAACCTAATTATATACGGCCCAACAGCCGTAGAGAATTGTAGAACACTAAAGAAAGCCTATAATACCTATATAGAATGGGCAAGACGACACAGAGTCCAATTCTTACTAGAGAAATACCAGCTAATCCACTTTATAAGAAAACGTAACCAATCTGCAGATCTCTAGCATGCAATTTATATTTAAGGCTTTAGGGGTCAACTAGTTCAAGGCCTAAGGGTATTAGAAGTATAGGTAGATAGTAAGCTCTAGTAGAGCGCACATATATTATAAGCGGCCTGTAAGGGCCAAGCACAGTATATTATAATGTTTAGGATTGTTAATTCTATATAGGGTCCATACTTCTAGAGGTTACGCCTACTATATATAGCAGTTGTCCGGCCAACCATAATATATAGATCTAGTATTTGGGCCATAGGAGAATCCAAGAAAGGCCCCCCTAAATTACTCTTTAAACCACTTTAAAAGGTCCAAACAGCTTATCTCTAGAGCATAATAGGCGGGTATAAGCGAACGGCCACAGCACTACTTAAGAAGGAAGCTAATATCCCCCCCCTATAATTATATATTAAGGCCGCTGTAATGTAAAGAGTATAAAGGAAGCGCAACTCTAATGTTATAAAGTATATTAAGACACGCCTAAATAAACTATAGAGTAACCTTAGGGTGCCCCATAGGAGAACAAGCCAATAACCCTAAAGTAGGGAAGATATATTAGAGAAACAGGTAAAGAAAGCAGAAGAAGAATAGTGCCGTATTAGGGCCCAGGCCCATATAGAGGAGGAAGGGAGACGCGTAAGAGATTAGCAAAGATAATAGCAAGAGAGAGAAAGGAGCCAAAGTAGAGCATAAAAGAGCACTGGAAAACTATCTACCGTAATATAATACTGGTTGGACTAACACTAGAGAGGTGTATAGGAGTTAAAGGTACAGAGGCTGTTTTAGGCAAGAGGAACCCAAGCCGTAGTATAGTTAATGCTATAGGGGGTAAACACCTAAGGGCTCTAAGAAGGCCTAATAAAGGCGGAAAACATAATGGCAACACTCTTAAGAATAGGAATAATAGGTCTAAAAGATTGGCTCTACTAGATAGGTGTCCTAGTAGGTAGCCTAAGATGCGAATATGGCTGGCTAAAATAGACACTAAAACACGTAATACTGCTATGCCCCCTACGCACTAACTAAGAAGCAATGCTCTTAGTAGCTAGCATAGAGAACTATAATACACTACTCTTAATATAAAAAGGTCTTAAGGTGGTTACCTAGTGGCTTATTAGCTAAAATATACTAGACCAGTTCCGGGTTACAAAGGAAATAGTAATAGAAGGCAAAGGGGCGAGTACTAGGCGCCCCTTAATAACTCTATAGTAGTAGAGTTAAGTTTGCGATACTAGCGCGTCTGTAGGCTTATTACGGCAGCAGTGGTTCCTAAGGAGGTTATAAAGTAAGGTAGTAGAGCACTATAGATAACTCATAGGCGCCCTGCATGCAAGTCCTAAAAGGTGGGGAGATGGATTATAGGGTTTTCTTATTTTCTCAAATAGAGTTTTCTCCCTATATGTAAATAAGAAGTAGTCCGCGTGGGCCCAATAAGGATCCGAATTGGACGTTAAGCAATGAATAATTATTATATCTTATAGTTTAATTTAGTAGGGGTAAGTTTCTAGAAAAGAAAGGCTACTAGATATAGCTCACCATTCTTATTATATTGCGATAACACTCCCCCTAGCACATAATTAGATAAGTCTATTTTAATAATATATTTAAGGTTAGGGTTAAAGTAGGCAAGAATTAGAGCAGTTATAAAACAATACTTTAGGTTATTAAAAGCTTATTTATATTTAGTAGTTAATTTAAATTTTAAAAATTTTCTTATTAGGTTTACTAATAGCTAAACAGTTTCTAAGAAGTAGTTAATAAATTATTAATAGAAATTTAGAAATTTTAGAAATCCTTAAATATCTTATATATTACTAGAGCTTTCCTAGTTTATAATTACAGCAACTTTCTTAGGGTCTATTTTAATTTTATTATAAGATATTATTAAGCCTAAGTATATAACCTTAGATGTATAGAACTTGTATTTCTTAATATTATATTATAGGCCTATATCTTATAGGCGTTTAAGGACTATTTTAATGTCACAGTGCTATAATGCTAATAGGCTGAATAACTACATTATAGTATAAAGAGGAGAAGAAGGTAAAAGGGGGTATTATATATAAACAATAGGGGCAGCCGCCAAGGCGCTAGTAGTGGGCCAGCTAATAGTAGGAAATAGTACAAGACAGTACGCGTTAGGACTATGCCGTGATAGTACTCCCCCCCCTAGAAGGTTTGGTCCCTAAACCAAATAAGTAACCTATTTTCGCTGTAAAGATGTTACTTCTGCTTACCGCCCTTAACCGAGCCAATAGCGATTTTCTATGCCGGGCATGGAAAATCTTAATTGGTTAGCTTAATGAATAAAATCGGCAGAACTTTATACCGCCACCACGTGGCGCTTCTTGGTAAAAAAACTGACTAATTAAACAACTTTGACCGGTGGTTGAAGTTCTATAAGATCTCAACCACTATAAATTACCTTTATAGTCGGCCACGGCCTTAGCGTGGCTCTCCCTTATCTTGTTCCCAGTCTGGGGGTCCTGGCTTCTTAGGGTGTTGTTTATAGAACCTTAGTAGTGCGCGCTCGCACCCTTTTAGGGATTTCTTAGGTTCCTAGGTTTTCTCGTTATAGTATTTCTATTTAATATAGTATATTAAGCTATACTTGTCTATTTATTTATTATGTATATTAAGGATCTTTTTAAATTCCCACTTATCCGTAATATTGCCGTTATTATCCCTTTTGGCTATTCTGCCTATGACATTACGACGTTCCTCTTTGTTAATACGTGCTTAACTAGAGATCTCTTTAGGGAACTAGAGGCGGACTTTTAAAGTGTGGAAAGACTTATTAATATAGATATAGTCTAGGAGGTTAACTATAACTGCTCCTCTATAGGCAGCTAGGACGGGCTAGGGTCTATCCTAGTTATTATCCCACTCCCTTTTAGGCCAGTTGGTCTTTATATTTTTAAGGCTAACTATAACCATATTATCCTTTTTAAATATTGTACCTTTATCTCGTTTTATATTAGCGTTGTCTTTATATCGTCGCTAGGAGATATAAGCTAGGGCTTTAAGCTAGGTTAAGATGCGCTTAAAGCGGTTAATAATAGTATTAGCTTATAGGTACTCCTTCTTTATATATATAGATAGGGCTAATAGCTGGGGGCCTATTAGTTTGGCGCCTAGACGTAAATTATAGCCATAGTTGGCAAAGAATAGTGAGATTTTTATGGTCTTATTAACCTAGTTATTTGTAGCAAACTTGGTAAGGGAGAGCTAATCTACCTAGTCGTCTTAGGTAAAGCTTATAAAGGCGCGTAGGTACTTATTTATTGCTATATTAACAATCTCGGTTTAACTATCTGTTTTAGGGTGCCATGTGGAGCTAGGGCTTAGGGTTACCTTTAGGCGCTAGTTTAGGCAACGCCAGAAGTTAGAAATAAATAAAGAGCCTCTATTAGAAATGATGGTATTTAAAGCGCCGTGTAACTTATAGACAGTATGGATAAATGCTTTAATAAGCTCCTTAGTATCTAGGCTAGTAATATGAATAAAGTGTCTTATCTTTATTAGGCAGTTAACAACGACAAAGATATATCTATATGTTTTGCCGTTACAAAGGCACTTAGGTAGGTCTATAACGTGGTTAATAGAGATATTAGTCTATAGATAGACTGGTAGTTCTAGTAGTTTTAGAAAACCGGGTGGTGCTAAGCGTGGGGTCTTTATATAGAAGTAGAGAGCGCAGTCTTTTATAAAGGTAGCTATAAACTGTGAAATACCTGGCCACTAATATATTTAATTAAGGAGGTTTAGTGTCTTAATGCGGCCTAGGTGACCTATAGGGCCCAAACTATACATACGGTGTATAACTTCTAGTTGGAGTTTATATAAATTAGGGACAAATACTTAATTCCTATAGTAGATTAGGCCGTCAACAATCAAACATTTAGATTTATTATAGCGGAGCAGCTTCCTAATCTACTTAGGCTAACGGCGTGCTTTACGGTCTTCCTATTTATGTAGTATAGCCAATATATTCCTAGCGAGTTTGTTCTCTTTATAGGCATTCTTAATAAGCTCCTTAAGGTTTTTTTTCTTAGGCTCTAGGTCTATTACTATAATAAAGTCTTTAATGCTCTGGTCTTGGGATTCGCTCAGTAGTTCTTCTAGGATAGTAGGGTTAACTTTCTTTAGTGGTAAGACAACGCGGTCTTGGTGTTGTAGATATTTGTTATTAGTATTGGCAGGTATAACACCTAGGAGGCGGCTAAGAGCGTTTAGGATTATAGCTTTAGTGCTGGGCCTATAGGTAATAATAAAGTTAAATTAGAAAAGGAACTTAGTCTAGCAGACTTAGCGCTGGTTTAGTTGTTTTGTTATTGTAAAGGTCTAGAGGTTCTTATAGTCTATAATAATTTCAAACGGCTGCTTAGTTCCTTATAGTTTAGGATACTATTCTTCTAGTGCCTTAACGATTGCCAGGAGCTCCTTATTATATATTTTATAGTTGCATTTAGGGGCTAAGTGCTTAGTAGAGAAGAATGCGATTGGCTTAAGCTTGTTACTTTTATTAGCTTAATAGAGCACTCTACCTAAAGCCTAGTTTAAGGCGTCTGTCTCTACCATAGTTTTCTTTATATAGTTGTAATACGCTAGGACTGGTGCTTTAGTAAATACTGTTTTTAGGGTCTAGAATACCTGTGCTTAATTAGGGCCCTATAACCAGCTAATGCTCTTTTTTAGTAGCCTGGTTATGGGCTTAACTACCTTAGAATAGCCTTAAATAAATTATTGGTAGAAGTTCGCGAAGCTAAGAAATTGCTATAGTTCCTTAACTAATATTGGGTCCTTCTATTTCTATAAGGCCTGCACCTTCTTAGGGTTTATAGTTATGCCGTTAGTCAAGATAATTAAGCTAAGGTATTTTGTTTTGGTAGTATAAAACTTAGACTTATTAATATTAATCTAGAGTCTAGCATTACTAAGTCTCTAAATAATTTCATTTACGTATTTTATGTGCTCGGCACGTGTTTTTAAGAAGATAAGGATATTATTAAGATATATAGTGCAGTAGTTATTAAGGGCGTTATGTAAAACATGGTTAATATAGTTTTAGAATATAGCGGGCGTGTTATAGAGACTAAATAGTGTAATTAGCATCTCATAGAGTCCAAACTGGGTAATAAATGCTGTAAGCTATTTATAGCCTTCTGTGATCCAGATCTGGTTAAACGCAGCAATTACGTCAAGCTTAGTAAAGTACTTAGTACTATAGAGTGCGTCAAGTATCTTACGGACTAGTGGCAGTAGGTATTGGTTCTTAATAGTAACTATATTTAGGCCTTGGTAGTTATAGTAGATTTATATACCACCGCCAGGTTTCGCTGTAAGGAGGAGTAGTACAGCAGCTGGTAAGGTTAATTCGCGGATAAAACCCTTATTTAGCATCTCGTTAATCCACTTCTTTACATAGCTGAGTTTAGCGGGTGAGAGTGGTCTATTTTTATAATATAGGGCCTACTTTCCTGGTATAATCTTAATTTTGTGGTCCTATAGTTAGTAAAGGGGCAGCTTATCTACATTTTTAGGGAGGAAGTGTTTAATATATTTATAAAACTCTTTTAGTAAGTGTTATAAAATATCCTTATAGGTTAATCCTGGTTTGCCTTTTAGGAATTTCTTAATATTAGTATTAACTATCTTCCAGCGTAGAAACTTAGACTTGGTTTTTAGGTTTATCTTAAGAAAGTTATAGAAATAAGGGGGTAGCGCTTTATAGGCTTCCTCTATTATATAGTCACCTTCTATTAGCCAGCGGAAAGACCTTTTTAATAGGTTCAGTACTTCTATTAGGCCTATAGGTAGCTCCTTAAGCAGCTATTAGTATTCTTCTTATTTAACCAGTTCTACTAGCTCCGCTATATAGATCCTTATTACCTTTACGCCTTTTTGTTTACAGAACTGGGTAAAATTAACGGTATAAGTGCATTTAATGTTGTCCAGGTTAGGGCGTATCTAGTTCTCCAGTGCTACAGCTAGGCTAACACGACTTGGTTAGCCTAGGGGGGCGGAAATAAGGCGGCGGCCTTATACGGTACACGCGGGAGATGGGTGTAAGGTTAGGTGTTATAGGGGGGAGGTTTTAATTGCTTTAGTTTTAGTTTTAGCTATAACGCCCTTAGCTATTATACGTGCGGTTATATATACATACGGTAAATAACTTAAAGTTGGGTGTCTTATTAGCTAACCTAGGTTAAGCGGGTATATATAGGGGACTTATAGTTCTAGCGGTGTTTGTTTTTTTAGAAATAGAGTAGTAGTCTAGTCTTCCAGAATCTCTATTTCATTTACTGTGTATATTAGCTTACTAGTATCAGGTACCTTTTTTACTATTGGCTAATAGTATCTAAGCGTTAGCCGTGCAATGCGTCCGCGTGGTGCTACTTAGTCACAGTTAGGAATATACTATAGAAGACAGTTATAGGTATAGTAATCAGAGTTAAAATTAAGCTTTAGAGTAGGGAAGTCTGGTTTTAGGTTATACTTTTTAAGCTAGGGCATTCTAAGAATTACTAGTATTAAGGGTAATAACTTCGTAACATAGAAGAGTATGGATTCTGTATAGTAGCCAATTGTCATTCTTACTATAAAGTAGTGGGTAATAAAGCTAGATGGGAGTCTATTAGTAAGGCGGAGTGGTTTTAGAACTAGGAGTCTTTTTATTATAATATTATGCTTTTTTATAAGCGAGTCTTCATCTGCAAACGCTAGTGCTGTACTACTACTATTAATAAGGCTTACTGTTTCAATAAAAACTTATAGGAGTGGGTTATATAGTAAGGAGAGGTAGGTCTAAATAAGGATAGTATTTCTATTATTATTTGCTATTCTAAGGTTAAGTAGCAGCTAACTTAGAATAAGATCTAACTAATTTAGTAGCATAGATCTAATCCTTTTATCCTCCTCCCTATATAGTTCTAACCCTTGGAGGCGACTTAGTCCAAAGGTTAGTCTTTTAATAACTAAATTATAGGGCTTAGCTAGTAGCTATGGTCTTAGCTAATATATCCTAACGTATTAGTCTCCGACGGTGTATATATGCTAGGGGGTACTTTGCTAAGGACATAGCCAGTCTTATAGTTAGTAGCAGTATGGAGCACTTATCCGTAGTTTATGTACGGGACCATTGGCTAGGGCTATATTAGGGAAGGGAATCGCGGGGGTGGGTCTCTATATCCAAACCCACGTCCCTATCTATGGTTATTGTTTCGGTTACTAATCCCTCTACTAAAGAATCCACCGCGGCTAGGAAGGGGTTGGCGCGGTGGCATTAAAAGGGGATTTAGGTTTATTTTAGGGTTGTAAGTATCTTTCCAGTAGCCAGGTTAACTATATACTAGGCAGAGTCTGTTATCTATATAATGTCTTTAGACGTTATTAGGGAGGCTACTACTACCGCCGCCAAATTTAACGGCGTTAAGGTCTATTAGGTTATTCTATAGTGCTAGTGCTAAGGTGTTGTTGTTAGGTAGTATAGGTTAATAGCCGCTAGTAGTACTTAGCTTAGCGGTATTCAGCTTAGTATAGTAGGCGTGGTTCTATAGGTTATAAGCAAATACATCCATTTGCTTACTCCAGCCCTTATAGTCAGCATCGTTGATTTTGCGGCTAAGGGTAAGGGCTAAGTCCTTTATCTTAGATAAAATATTCTTCCTAAGTAGATCTATCTTTTGTTCCTTAGTCTTGTTTGCTTTTATTATTAACTTATTAAGCTCTGCTTTCTAGGACTAGTAATTGCGCTTGCCTTAGCTTAAAGTGTCTAATTTATTTTTAGCCGCTTAGGTTATATCCATGGTCTTATAGTGCTTCTTTATATACGCAAACATAGACTCTCGGTTAGAGAAGGCCCATTTGCTTAGGTTGTTTAGGTATATACATAGCATATTAAGGCCATGCTTAACATAGTTATAAGCCTTATCTGTTAGCATATCTAATATATAAAGGACTTTGTCTATTAGGGTCTTAAAGCACTTTGCATCTCTATAGAAAACGCCTTGGATCTTTATTTCCCATATTTTAAAATTTTCTTACTTTTTAGTTGGCGATCCCTTGCCATCAAATAGGGTAGGGTCTTTTGCTTCATACTTTTTTCTACGGGGCTTAGCTATAGGAGGAGAGCTAGTAGCGGTGTTCTTATTAGCAATGGTTTGGGTAAATATAGTGATCTAAAAGCTTAGGCTTTGTATAGTCTCAGTATATACCGAAGCTTGCTATTTGTATTGCTTTACACGTAGTTTAAGTATCTTAAGGGAGTTAATTCTGTGTTAAGCTTCTTTAAGTTAGGACTTTACAGTCCGGCCTTTATTATAGACTGTTTGGAGACCGCTCTCAACACTAGTTAAAAGGGTTATATATATAGAGAGGTGCTGAAATGTTCCTGCTATATTAAGGTCCTTAGGGTACTCCAGACCACTCCTAATTGCCCAGGTAATGTTGGTGTAGGAGGTATTAAAGAGGTAGGCGAGTGCTTTGCGTGTATTTGCCAATGGGGTATTCTAGTTACCCATTTTAGGGGATCTGGGCAGGGTAATTAAAATCTATAAGGCTGGCTATAATGCTGAGATTGTTTAGGACAATACTAAGATTGTTTAGAACTGTACTAAGATTATCTAGAACTATACTAAGATTGTCTGGGACTGTGGTATAGTATTATCGGTCGCGCCAGGTCGCGATTATACTAGGAAAATAGGGACAGTGGATTGGGGAGAATAAAGATCGTAACGGGGCGCAAGAGGAGATACCACAAACTGTTATAGTGCTATAATGCTAATAGGCTGAATAACTACATTGTGGTATAAAGAGGAGAAGGAGGTAAAAGGGGGTATTATACACAAACAGTAGGGGCAGCCGCCAAGGCGCTAGTGGTGGGCCAGCCAACAGTAGGAAATAGTACGAGACAGTACGCGTTAGGACTATGCCATGACATCTAATATATTTCTAATATTTAAAAAGCAAGGATAAGTAGATTAAAATATTATTAATATACACAGTAATAAATATATTAAGGAATTTATAAAGCATATTATTAATATATCGCTAAAATATACTAGGACTATTCTTTATATTAAATGGCATTACTAGGTATTTAAAGAGTCCCCATTATATATAAAAAGCTATATACTTCTTATCTCCTTTATATATACAGATTTTATTAAAGGTGGTAACTATATTAAGCTTTATAAAGTACTATAATGTAGTTTACAAGCGACCCGGTCACTCTAAAACCCTACCAAAAATCGTTCTTTAATATCTCAACAACGGCTTAATAATAATTTATTAAAATTTATAACTAGTCTCTCCTACTCATTTTAAGACCTCTATTAAAGTTTTAAAGTAATTTAATAAGTTGTTCTTAAGATATAATAACTAAGCTAAAATTTAAGAGCTAAATCTTAATATATTAATAATGGCTTAACTAATTACTCTAAAACTCTAATAGAGGTCTTAAAGTAAACATAAGAGTCTAATTATAAATTTTTATAATTTATTATTAAGCCGTTGTTGAGATATTAAAGGACGATTTTTGGTGGGGTTTTGGGGTGACCGGGTCGCTTGTATAACCGGGTCGCTTGTAAACTACGTTACCTTTATTAAATAATTAAGTTTCTCTTAAATTAAGGGAATTGGATATTAATTTTAAATTATAATTATATTTAGAGCTTAATAGTTAATATAGAATCTTAAGCCTCCTTCTAGCTTTTTAATAAATAGTATAGGTAAGGTAAATAGAGATTAGCTAGGGCAAATAAATCCTTTTTTTTAGATGCTTGTTAAGGTATTATTATATTATAAGCAGTTTTTCTTATAATATACTATATAATAAACCAAACTTTAGTATTATACTAGGCTTAAGTTCTATCTTAAAATTATGCTTATTTTAGTATAGGGCTAGTTAGTCTATAAATCTTTTTTTAAACTTATTAATTAGATTATAGTACTCTTTAGGTATAAGAGGTTAAGAATTAGTATATTATTTTGGTTTTAACGCTTTTTTAATGTTTTCTATAGTTATAGCAAAGATTTTATAATTTTATCTTTTTGCTAATAAGATAAAGGGCATAGCCTATATTATATAAATTTTAAAAGGTTTTAATAAATTATCTTTACATTCTTTACTATTATTAGTAGTTATAGCTTTATTATTTTAGTTTAAGGCTTATAATAAGGGCAATTTATATTATATTAAATTTAAATAGTTATATATATATTTATAGTGTAAATAGTTTTTTAAGTAATAACTTTAGCAGTAGGTTATACGAAACTTTAGTATTTCTTTAACCTAGCTAATTAAAGAGTTATATTATTTTAGCTATTTATATCTAAGTATTACCTTATAATGCTTTAAAGGTATTATAAATAGGGAAATATATTTAAGGTATTTGCCTATCCGCAATTTTATAAAAGCGTAATATATTAGTTTGCTATATATTAAGGGTTTACTATTAAAGCCTTATAGGCCTTAAGGCTTATTAAGTTTCTTTAAATTTAGGCGTTAAGTTTTTGCATAGTTTATATTAATAAATCCTATACTAGTAGCTCCACTATTTATAAGAATTTATACTTCCTTTTACTTTTTAAGTATTTAAATTTCACTAAGTATATTAAGGGAGTTATATTATATATTAGCGTAGAAAAAGCCTATATACTTATACTCTTCCACTTTTTATTATAAGACGTAACTTAGCCCTAGGATAATTTATTTTTTAAGTTAACTAAAGGTAAGATACTTTATAGCAACTAAGTATAATTTATAGAGTAAGTATAATTTAAGGACTAGGAGGAACTATAGTAGATTTTTTTTAAAAGAGTAGGTTTAACAATTCCTTTAAATATACCCTTTTTTACCGCATCTAAAACATTCTCTATTTATAACTTAAGTTCTTTATTTATTGGTCCCTAAAGGTATATAAGATTAAGCGGCATTAAGGTCCATAGGGTTATATATAGAGCTTTTAGGTTTTAGAGACAGATTGCGCTTTAGGGTATATACTAGTTTTATAGGGTTCTAAACGCAAGGTATAGTTAACTTTAGGAAATAAATCGATTTATTATATTAAAGGTCCTTATTAATTTATTAATATATTATAGTAAATTTGGATAGGCTTTTTAGTAGGTCTCTACCTATTAACTAGGCTCTAATTTTATCTAAAATAGCTTATTAAAGGGCAGCGACTCTAGCGGCTTTATTCTAATCTAGTTTGCTAATAAGGCCTAAAAATTCTAAAAAGAAGCTAGTAAAGTCTTGGTTCTATTATTATAGGTTTTTAAGTTTAGTAATAGCTATATATTTATAGCTGACATTATTATATATTTGTTCTAATAGGAAGATAAAGATTTTAAAATTAATAAAGGTGCTATTATTGTCACGGAGCGAGTACAAGTGGTGATAATATATAGCGAAGTAGATATTATTAAGCTATATACATAAACTGTGTGATAAGATTAAGACGTTGTGTAAGGAAAGAAGGTAAGGAAACGGGAAGAAAGGGGTATATATCGTTAACTTAGTTGCTTAGTTAATACGTATACGGGGTAGAATAGGCTTTGGGTTATAGTCCTAGTAGAACTTGGCAGAATTTAGTAGACTTGGTAGAATATAGCAGAACGCCATTAGATTGCCGTAGATTGCGGTTAGTCTCTTCTTTACTAAGTTAATGGAAACAGGTGGACGAGTTAGTAGAAATAGGTAGATAAGTTAGTGGAAATAGGTGGACGTATATAAGGTGTTACGGAGGTGTCCTATAATAGTACCCCCCTTTAAACTTAAGCTTCTGCAAGATGGGGCTGTGGTAGTTCTGGGTGGAGTTTATAAAAGTCTTCTATGGCTTATATAAGTCCTATAGAGTTAACGGGTTCCTATATGGGCTTAGTAAAGCCTCTCTATTTTATAAGGTATATATATTTGCGTTTCTGTTTGTTATACTTAATGTTATTAACTCTTTTAATAAAGTACTTATCCTTACTATCCACTTTAACTGGTGGGGGAGGGTTCTAGATCTATCCAGGCAGGGTATCTAATATAGGGGCAGTAGGGCGGAGGACTGACGTATGAAATATAGGGTGGATTTTAACCGTATTAGGAAGCTTTAGTTAGTAAGCATAGGGAAAGATAACCTTTTTAACCTTATAAGGGCCGGCGTTCTTCTAATTAAGTTTCTTAGTAGGTTGTTTTATGTTTAGATTTCTTGTATCTAGCCAGACAAAGTTACCAATTTAGTAGGCTAGTGCTAGGGTTTGGTTCTTATTTGCTGCGGCTTTATAGACAGATTGGGCCTATATTATTTTATTAGTAAGGAACTCTTATAGTTCTTCCATCTTTTTTATAAATTTATTTGCTTTTATAACTTATAAGGCCTAGTAAACTAGGCAAGGAATATTACTAAAGGGTTTAAACCCTATTTGTAGGTGCTGGCCGTAGTTGGCCAGGAACGGGAAGACCTTTATGGTTTCCAAGACGGAGTTATTTGCGGTAAACTTAGTAAATGCAAGCCAGTCTATCTAGTTGTCCTGCAAATACAACGTATATATCCGAATATATTGTTCCATTATAGCATTTGCACGTTCTGTTTAACCATCCGTTTCTGGGTAGTATGCTATAGACAATAGTGCTTTAATATAGAGTTAGGTAGTTAGTTCTTTCCAGAATATAGAGATAAACTGTCTGCCTCTATTAGAGATAATTGTTTTAGGAAATCTATAGAGTTTCTATATATAATCTAGGAACAGTTGGGCAACGGTAGGCGCTAACATATTAGGGTAGGCAATTAAGTGTTTTATCTTAGATAGTTAGTCTATAACTACCATAATATTTATGCAGCCTTTACTTTTAGGGAGATTAATAATAAAGTTAATTAAGATGTCCTTCCATCTTTGGTCCGGAACAGGCAGGGGTTTTAGGAAGCCGTTATACGTCTTATATAAAGCTTTAGCTCGTCAGCAGGTATAGTAGCTAGAGACATACCTTTATACCACATTACACATATTTAGCCAGTAGTATTCTTATTAGAGCAGTTCTAGGGTTTTTCCTCAGCCTAGGTGGCTGGCTACTAGTAGGTCGTATGCATATTTAAGGAGCTTAAGCTTAAGTTCGTTATGGTTAGGTATAACTAGGCGGTTCCTATAGTATAGGTGGTTTCCATAGGCTTTATATTTACTTAGAGAAATCCTTTTAGAGTGTCTAGTGCCATCTTAAATTAGCTTAAGCGTCTCTTGGATAAACTTGTTATTTGGGTATTTATTAGTTACAATCTGTTTAATAGTTTAATTGGTCATTTTAAGAACGTATACCGTAAGGTCCTTAGTAGGGGGTTTAAACAGCTTAGGGCGAAGCAGGGTCTAATTGCGGTAGAAGCGTGCTTTTTCTTAAACTAGTGCGTCTTGCGAATATTAGGTTAGGGCATTAGGCTTCTAGCCTTAAACGCCTAGGTAGTATATAATTAAAAATTGGAAATGGGATAGATATTCTAACCAGCAGGCCTAATAGTGGCTTAGCTGTTTTATGGCTGTAAAGTATTGTAGGTTCTTATAATTGCTAAGAACCTTAATTAGAAATCCAGAGCCTTCTAGTTTAGAACACCATTGTTTAAAACATTTAATAATAGCTAATAGTTCTTTATTATAGATCTTGTAATTACATTTAGCTAGACTTAGTTATTTTAAAAAGTATGCTATAGGGTGCAATACTCCTTCCTTATTATATTAAGACAGAATACCTCTAGTAACGTAGTTGGATAAGTTAGCTTCTATAACACTTATTTGGTTTGGGTTAAAGTGTTAGAGTATAGGTGCAGTAGTAAACATAACTTTTAAATAAGCAAAAGCTTTCTTATATTCCTTATCAAAGATAAAGGCTTTATCTTTTTAGGTTAGAGCCACAAGGGGTAAAACTAGGGTGGAGAAGTTATTAATAAACCGTTGGTAGAAGTTGGCGAATCCTATAAAGGCCCTTACGTCCTTAACGTTCTTAGGTTCTTACCAGTTTATAATTACTTTAACTTTCTTAGGGTCTATTTGTACGCCATTTATAAAAATAATAAGTCTAAGGTATAGAACTTCTGTTTTATAGAACTTACATTTGTCTATATCTAACTATAGGCTGGCTCCGCGCAAGGCTTACAGGACCAGTTTAACATATTTTTAGTATTTAGCCAGATTATTACTATATATTAAGATGTTGTTAATATAAGCAGTATAAAAGATATCCAGGTATTGGTGTAGGGTATTATTTATAAAGTATTAGAATAAACTTGGGGCGTTTGCAAGGCCAAATAGCATTACTAAGTACTTAAATAATCCGTATTAAGTACGAAATGCAGTAAGCCATTTGTCTCCTTTTGCAATACGGAGGCAGTTAAATACGTGGATAATATTAAGCTTTGTGTAGAAGCAAGCCTTACTTAATTAGTTTAGTGTCTCTTGGATTAACGGGATTAGGTATTGGTTTTTAACAGTAATAGTATTAAGAGCTTAGTAGTCTACGTAGAAACATAGACCGCCGCTAGGTTTCTTAATAAAGATTACTAGTACAGCTATAGGTAAAGAACTTACTCTAATAAATCCTTTGTCTAGATATTTGTCTAGGTACTTCTATAGTACCTTAAGTTTGTTTTGGGATATCCTATATAGGGGTCCAAATCTAGGATGTTTTCCTTCTTTAACTACAATCTTATAATTATATGGACGGCGTTCTGGTAGCTTATTAGCTTTCTTTTATAAGAATACATCTAAATAGTTATAGTACTCTATTAGTACCTTTGTGGCGGGGTTAGTATGCTTCTTTAGTGCTAAGGCCTTCTTAATATCGGCTATTGTAACAGTAAAGATTATATGTTCTGGTTTCCTAGCAAGTTATGCTAGTAGAGTAGCTCTAATTATATAGATATCTAAGGTGTTAAGTAGGCTTAAATTATCCTTGGTTTCTTGTGTGGTTTCCTATTTAGTTTTAAGTTCGGTATTAGATATAGAGTTAGTATTAGATTTAGGTTCGGGTTCTTTAAGTATCCTTTTTATAGTAGAATACCAGTTCTTCTGGTACTTTTGTATATTAAGCTTAAGCTTCTGCTTGGTTTAGGGTGCAGCAGTTAAAGTTAATTTGTGTGGTCTAGTGTGAATTCTAGGTTCTTAGTAGACGTTAGTGGAAATCTTATATTGGTGGAATTTAGTGGAATTCTCAGGTAGGTGGAATTGGGTAGACTTTTTAGGTATAGGGTAGATGTTAGTGGAAATTTTAGACTGGTGGATCCTAGTGGATTTTTTAGATTTTGGTTTGGGGTCTAAGTAGCAAGTTATAAGGCACTTCTACTTGCAATAGGAGGCGGTAAATAGAAGCTTAAGGTTGTCCTAATTAATAGTTACCTTATATAGCTTTATCTAGGGTTGTTTAAGGATTACTAGGTAACCTAGGGTAGTTATAAAGAGCTTAATTAATTCTTTATGGTTTAGGTATTAGAGTCTTAGGGCCGCTATATAAGTAATATGGCCTAAGACAGTGCGTTTGCCATTAAATCCAAATACGTTAATATGCTGGTTAAGGGGTGTTAGGGTAAACCTATTGTCTTATATAAAGATCTTGTTAATAAATCCTATACCGCTAGCTCTTGTATTAATTAGGACTTAAGTATTAGCCTATTAACCTTTCTGCTAAAGACGGCAGTTAACGGTTATACTACAATCCTAAGAGTTAGGGTTTGCTACATTTAATGCATTTAACAAGATCCTGTAACATAGCTATCCCAGAGAGCGACTTAACTCTAAAACATGCCTTTTAGTAGTAAGCGGGAAGGGGTTCCTATAGGACGTCGGTTATAACTTTGTCCTTATAAGTGGTGCTTACTAGATACGGGGCTGGAACTAGGTGAAGATTGGGGGCGGTAACTAGAGGATCAATACGGTAAATAGTTGTTAGTGTTAGCCGTTTATATATTATATTAGGGCATAGGGACGGAGTAGTATCTTAAAATATAGTCCTTGCTTCCGCATTTAAAGCAAAGGCCTAGCTTAATGCGTTATTCTTGTTTAGGGGACCCTAGTGGAGCATATCCTAGGGTCCCTGTGTTAATGTCCATAGCGTTAGGGTGCTTAGGCTAAGATAATAACTTAGTGGACATTTACGGAGTTGTTATATTATATTGGGGAGTGGGCTTAGGTATTAGGCGTAGTATATTATTGTACCATTTATTAATGACGTTTGCGTAGGCATTAAGGGCTCCTAGTAGGTCTACACCTATTAGAGAGGTTTTTAGTTTAGGGCTTAGGGATTTAACGAGGCTATTAACTAGTGCGGAGTCGTTCTAGCCTATTTTCTTTACGTAACGGTTAAATTTAGAGAAGTATACTAAGAAGCTTTTCTTTTCTTAAGTTATATAATTTATCTTTCTTTAAGCGGTAGCTTGGCGGTTTGGGTTACTATATATAGCTTTAAGAAGTATAACTAGGCTCTGTACTAAGTTCGGCTAAAGAGGTTTAATAAGGTTAGCTGCGTCTCCTCCTAGTTAACTTAGGGCGTAGTAGAGTTAGTTAGCTTTAGTTAGGTAACGGTTAGCATTACTAGTTAGCTTATTTTTAAGTTAGCTTAAGAATAATTGAAGCTCTTATTGTTTACCGGTGAATACTAGGGGGTCTAGTAGTTTTTCAGATTATTGCGGTGTAGTAGACGGATTTATAGGATAAATATCTATAGCTGGCTTAAGGTTTGCACCTAATAAGCTAGGTCTAGATTCGGTTATTTTTATCTCGTCTGTAGGTGGCGTGTTAGTAGCCTCTTGGGCTAGTATTCGGTCTTAGGGCCCTAATGTAAGTGCCTTAAGGATGCGGACTTCTTCTTAAAGTGCTTCTATTAATTCCTAGTGCCGTGCTTCTTGTTTGGCTTGTTGTTTAGCTATAGCAGCCTTATTCTATACAAGGGCGTCTATAAAAGACTTCTGTATATTTGCCAATTGTTTTTGGAGTGTAGACATAATATCGGCGGCCGTTGTAGGGGCTTTGAGGTCATTCTGCATTTTAGATAGGGCGGGGTGGGGCGGAGTATAGGTTTTTAACGTAATATAGTGTTACGGAGCGAGTATAAGTGGTGATAATATATAGCGAAGTAGATATTATTAAGCTATGTATATAAACTATGTGATGAGATTAAGACGTTGCGTAAGGAGAGAAGGTAAGGAAGCGGGAAGAAAGGGGTATATATCGTTAACTTAGTTGCTTGGTTAATATATGCACGGGGCAGAATAGGCTTTAGGTTATAGTCCTAGCAGAACTTAGCAGAATTTAGTGGACTTGGCAGAATATGGCAGAACGCCGTCAGATTGCCGTAGATTGCGGTTGGTCTCTTCTTTACTAAGTTGGTGGAAACAGGTGGACAAGTCGGTAGAAACAGGTGGACGTGTATAAGGTGTTACGGAGGTGTCCCGTGACAATTATGGAAGAATAGATCTATAGTTTATATAGCGTTTTTACTTAAATAAGATATTTTATAGCTAACCTTACTAGCTTTAATAGGGTATTAGTTATAGTTTATTAAAAGTTTAAGACGGAGCTTAGTTATAAAGGGATATAGATTATTTTAATTTTTATTAAATATTAAAGGATTAGAAAGCTTTTTAGATTTTACAATAGATACTATATTTGTTATATATATAGGTTAAGCTTCTATTACTAGTTTAGTACTTGTATTTAATAGGTTAGGTTTAAATATAGTTACTTTAATTTTATTTATAGGTATTATTATTAGGGTCTCTAATAAAAGTGCCTTAATATTAGGGAAGCGGTAAATGGATACCCCCTAATTAATAAACGGACACCCCCTAATTGATACACGGACACCCCCCACTAATTAAGTTTAGTTCCTTTCTAATCAAGTTAGAATATTACATAAATTTAAGTTTTGCATCTATATTGCGAAAATTAAAGTTATTAAAATATAACTTTTATAACTATAATACCTCAATTAAGTCTTAATTTTAACTATAGTATAACTAGTAGAGTCTAAATTAAAGTTAGAATATACTAAAGGAGCCCTTAGTAAAGTCTTTATAAAAGGGCAGAGCTCCTAAGCCTCTAAAAGCCTGCTAAATATTACCACTAATATTAGGCGCGGCACCTCTAATAGTATCTTAAGTTCTACCATTATTTGCACTATGTAACCCACCCTACCTACTCCTAAGTTAATTAATTAGATTATATAGTACCCTGTAAGGCGCCGCATAAACTTATTTAGATGCTGCTACCTCTGCTTAATGTCTACAAGCTGCCTCTATAAGCACACCCATAATCGCGCCTGCGCCCGCGCCCGTCACGCGCCTATACCCAAAGCATTACCCCACCCCAGCCTCTAACTATTAAGCACCGCCACAGCCGCCCAGCTGGCTCTATTCGCGTTGATACGTCGACTTGTTACAAGCCATTAGTATTTGAACAGAATAACGGGTATATACGCGCGACCGCGGTCGCGCACTAATGCAGATACAAATAACTTAAATTTATGTAATATTCTAACTTAATTAGGAAGAAACTAAACTCAATTAGTGGGGGGTATCTGTGTATTAATTGGGGGGTATCTATATATTAATTAGGGGGTGTCCGTGTATTAATTAGGGGGTGTCTATTTACCGCTTTCCTAATATTATAGAGTTCTTTATAGAGTACTTCTATTAATTATTAATATTAGGCTTCTAGTATAGCCTACTACTAAGCTAAGGCATCTATAAAGGATTATTATTATTATTTATTGCTTAACGTCTGATTCGGATCCCTATTAGGCCCACGCGGACTACTCCTTATATATATGTAGGGAGAAAACTCTATTTAAGAAAACCCTGTGATCCGTCTCCCTACCTTTTGGGGCTCGCTTATAAGTCGCCTATAAGTTACTAGTGGTGCTCTACTACCTTACTTTTTAACCTCCTTGGGAACTACTGCTGCCGTAACAAACCTATAGACGCGCTAGTATTACACACTATACTCTACTCCTGTAGAGTTATTAGGGGGCGCCTATTACTCGCCCCTTTACCTTTTATTGCTATTTCCTTTGCAACCCGGAACTGGTCTAGCACATTTTAGCTAATAAGCCACTAGGTAGCTGCCTTAAGGCCTTTCTATATTGAGAGTAGTATATTATAGTTTTCTATACCAGCTACTAAGAGTATTGCTTCTTGGCTGGTGCGTAAGGGGCATAACAGTATTACGTGTTTTGGTGTCTGTCTTAGCCAGCCATATTTACACCTTAGGCTACCTACTGGGATACCTACCTAGTGAAGCTAATCTTTTAGTCCTATTATTCCTATCCTTAAGAGTGTTGCTATTGTATTTTCTGCCTTTATTAGGCCCTCTTGGAGCCCTTAGGTATTTACCCCCTATAGTATTACCCATGCTACGGCTTAGGTTCCCCTTGCCTAAGTCTGCCTCTATACCTTTAACTCCTATTTATCTCTCTAGTGTCAGTCTAACTAGTATTATATTGCGGTAGATGGTTTTCTAGTACTCTTTTATGCTCTACTTTAGCTCCTTTCTCTCCCTTGCTGTTGTCTTTACTGGCCTTTTACGCGTCTCCCTTCCTCCTCTATATAGGCCTAGGCCCTAGCGCCGTACTATTCTTCTTCTGCTTTCTCTACCTATTTTCCTAATATATCTTCCCTACTTTGGGGTTGTTGGTTCCTTCTCCTATAGGGTACCCTAGGGTCCCTCCATAGTTTGTTTAGGCGTGTTTTAATATACTTTATGACGTTAAAGTTACGTTTCTTTTATACCCTTTGTATTGCATTGGCTTTAATATATAGTTATAGGGGGGGAATATTGGCTTCCTTCTTAAGTAGTGCTGTGGCCGTTTGCTTATATCTGCCTATTATACTCCTAAGGTAGGCTGTTTGGACCTTTTAGAGTGGTTTAAGGAGTGATTTAGGGGGGCTTTTCTTAGTTTCTCTAGTGGCCCAAATGCTAGATCTATACGTCGTGGTTAGCCGGATAACTGCTATATATAGTAGGCGTGACCTCTAGAAGCATGGACCCTATATAGAATTGATGATCCTAGACATGGCGATATACTGTGCTTGGCCTTTATGGGCCGCTTACGCTGTATGTGCGCTTTACTGGAGCTTGCTATCTACCCACACTCTTAATACCCTTAGGCCTTAAACTAGTTAACCCCTAAAGCCTTAGATATAGATTATATGCTAAAGATCTATAGATTGGTTATGTTTTCTTATAAAATAGATTAGCTGGTATTTCTTTAGTAAGAATTGGACTCTATATTGTCTTGCCTATTCTATATAGGTGTTATAGGCTTTCTCTAGTATCCTATAGTTCTCTGCGGCTGTTGGCCTATATATAATTAGGTTTGTGTTATTAACAAAGCCTATCCCCTAGGTTGCCCCTTCCTTAAAGGTGTTAAGTAGGTTGCTTATAAAGAAGAGGAAGAGTATAGGCGATAGAGGTGATCCTTATAGTATTCCTATTACAACCATAATAGGGGGGCTTTGGTATCTATTAAAGACTAGTAATATTTCTTTCTGGCCTATAAATCTTTAAACAAATTAAATAATCTATTTTAGGAAGCCCTTTGCCCTAAGAATGTATAGGAGACGCTTATAGGGTATATTATTGTAGGTGCCGCTGATATCTAGGCTAAGTATTAATACTATAAAGTCCTTTTGCATAGCCTATGCAGTTTTAATAGTAGTAGTGAGTAGTATAAGTGCTAATAGCATTAAGCGATTCTTTCTTGCCCCTATTTAGCTTTGTGGTAGTAGGGCGTGTTCCTTTGCCGTGTCTACTATATAGTCCGCTATAACCTTTTCTAAGATCTTGCTTAGGGTGTTTTCTAAGGTAATAGGGTAGTAGCTTCCTAGGATTAAGTAGTCTACTTTGCCTTTTTTTTATAAGATAACTGTTATTATGGATCTTTTAAGTCACGGGTAGTAGCCTATTACAAAGTATGCTCTGGCTACGTCTGCAAGCTAAGGTGCTATAAGTAGTCCATAGGTCTTTAGGGCTTTGTTTAGGATCCTATCTGGTCCTAGTGCTATATTATTTAAAAGGCGGCTGATGGTTCTGGCCATTTCTTTAGTTGTTATATCGCTGTTGACCCTTAGGCGAGTCACTAGTGTTTTACTAGTAATATTGCTAAGGTCTACTGGAGCCGGTTAAGGGAAAAATCTTTCTATAAGGATCTTTGCCTTCTTGTTATTATTGCTTATAGCCTATAGTTTGCCTACTCTTTATAGGGGTGGTAGGTGTAGATCTTCTATTAAATATCCTGCCTTTTTCTTTGCCTATTTTGCTATGGTCTAAAGGCCCTTATTATAGGGGAGACTTAGGTTAGTAGTGTGTTTATTTATAAACTATCTCTAGTTATTCCTTACTTTTTTTCTTAGGGTATTCTTTAGCCAGTTTCTTATGTCCTTATATTGTCTCCTATCCCCAGAATTATAGCCGCTTATATATTTCCTCCTTACTTATTATTAGCCGGCCATATGGGCCGCGCACTGTGCGGACCATATATATTATGTGTAGGGGCCTGGTTTTAAAACCAGGCAGTGCTTTTTTAGCCTGCTTTTAATTGCTGCCTAGATCCTTTCTAGTCTTTAATTAATTTCCTTAGGGGTAGCTAATAAGCCTTACTTATTTAGTATTAGGTGGATTTCTTTTAGGTCTTGGAGTTGTTGTTTAATTATATTAAGGAAGCTATCTATATTAAGCTTCCTTATTGTATATCTTTTACTATTTGGTTGCGCCTTAATGTCTAGATCTAGTTATATCTAGATAGGGATATGGTCTAAGGTAAGTGCCTATTCTTTTTTAGGGGAGCACCTTTTAAGTCTTTAGTATAGGTTTTTATCTATAATTGTAAGGTTAATTATACTTTTAGCGGTGCCCTGTTGCTATATAATTGCACCTAGGGGGGTAGCTAGCTTAAGGCCCCTATTATCTATAGCTCTTAATAGACACTCTGCCTATTAATTAGCAGCAATATAGATGCCCCCCTACCATAGGTGGTGGAGGTTTATGTCTCCTAGTAGGATAGACTCTATATATTTAGTTTCTAGTAAGCTTATTATAGATATAATATTCTCTGTTTATACTACCCCTTTAACCCTAGGGTTATAGATATTAATAATTTATACTAGTCCCCTATATGTCTAGATAGTTATAACTGTAATATCTAGGTTAACTGCCTGCCATAACTATAAGGCAAGGCTGATATTTTTGCTAATTATAAAGTATACGCGTGTGGCTGCTTTTGGTTTATATAGGAGCTGGAATCCTTAGGGGTAGTATATTAATTATATATAGGTATTATAATATGGCTCTTATATAGCAAGAATATAGTGTTTCTCTGGGTCTAGACTATCTAGTAGGGGCCTTACTAGACGGTGGTTTGTATTGCCGCAGTTATACTATATAATGGTTAAGTGGCGGACCCCTAGTAGGGGTCCTTCGCCTTTCCTTTGCTCCTTGCTTCTTTTATTTCTACTTTCTCTAAAATATTTAGAACTTCTATCTTCTATATTTACTCCCTAGCCACTACTTATTTTGTATAGAGCTTTCTATTTCTATATCTTATGTTCCTACTAGCCTTTCTAAATCTGAGTCTGTTATTGCCTCTGGTTCTTCCCCCATTCTTACCAGTTAGCTATATGCCCCTTATAAGCTAGCTGCGTGTGTTATATTTGCCGCATTAAATCTAATTCTTGATTGTCCTGGCCTTAAACTTGCCGTAGCTGTCTATAGGGGTCTTCCTACTAGGCGTCCTCTCCCTTATATTCTATATGTCCCTTATGTTCCTATTTGGTTTAGTGATGTCGTGTAGCGTTACTTTTAGCCTGTTAAGGCTTGGGATGGCTGGCTTAGCCCCCTAGTATTAAAGGTAGGAAATGCTAGGAAGATACCTGCGTCCCCCTAGCTTATCGCCTGTTGTTTCCATTTATATAACCTAGTATGCAGTTGTTCCTGTAGCTGTTAAGCCCTTTCCTTCCGTCTCCTGTATTTAATGTAGTCTTCTCTCTCCTATGCCTTATGTGTGCTTTGGTGACAGTTTACGTATTTTGTTTAGTCTTGATTTGTATATTGTCTTATATTATAGGGGCCTGTATAGTGGCCGCAGCACACCTATGCTGCGTATGTGGATTGGGTGTGTCCCTATTATGCGTAGTAATAATATTATTCTAGGCGTAGTCTGTAGTTATAGAGCCTTATGTTGTATATAAGGCCATTTATAATTATTCCTTTTTGGATAAGGAGTTTTTGCATTCCTAGTGTATATACGCTAATAATAAGGGAGCCATGCGTTTATCTATTATTTCCCTAGCGAGTTTCTAGCGCCCCTTGTGTCCTCTTATTGTTCTTATTATATACTTAGTTTGTATTTTCCTGTTAAAGCTATTGGATCTAGGTAATTATAAGTCCTAGTATAAGGCGTTCCGTTTATTTTACTATTTCCTATATAGTTGCTGTATTGTCCGCCTGGCGTCCCCTTTCTACCCTAAGGCTTATAGGAACTAACAGGACTTCAACTAGGTGATCTTTATAAAGCACTTTTATGCTAATACGCTCTTCTAGCCTATCCCCTACCCTTATAGCCTGTTTCTTTGCCTATTAGTCCTTTAGGGTGACTCTAATGTCTCTACTCCTAAGGTGTTAGACTATAACGGCATTGTAGACCTCCTTGTAAATCTTTATAAGAACTTCTGTTTCTAATTATCCCCTAAGTTCCTCTGCCTTTTCTATATTTGGTTGTATTATAATTATATACCCAGTTGTTATCTTTAGGGAGGTAGGTTCCCTATACTATAGGAGCATAGCTATGGTGGCCTAGGTGCGGTTCGCCTATTAGGGGGGGTTTTATTTATCTTTAATTTTGTTTAGCCATTAGAGGATTTAATTAAAGGTTTACTAGAGGGGCGCCTAAGGTTTACTGGACTAGAGCCATTCTACTAGCTGTATTAGTTTATAATAGCTAACAGATACTCCCCTATAGTTCCGGATACTAGACGCGTCTAATAGGCTTTATATTTTATTAGATGCCTTCTTAATTAGGGTATTTCTGCTTTTTAGTGTGGTATTCGCCTGTCCTTATTGTTGTTATAGGGGGCCATTGTTAGGTATAGGTCTGGCGGTCGCGCGCGACTGTGTACCACTGTCGTTCCACCTGTGCCTTCCCTGTGATGCATGCATCTCAGGGGATTATTAGGGTGTTTTTCAGGGTTCTTTTAGTTGGTTTGGTCTTTTTGGGCTGGGTGCAGCAAGAGCTCCAAAAGTCGAGAGTTGATGTATATATCTTGTCTAGAACTACTTAATAGATTACTTTTTAAATCTAATAAGAGGTTTAAAATAGGTATAAAAGGCTAATTATAAAATTTTAGAATTTATTATTAAGCCGTTATTAAGATATCAAGGTGCAGTTTTTCTGATTTTTGGTGGTTTTTCTATAAAGGATTATTATATTATAGTTAACTATTCCCTAACTAGGGATATAATACTTATAGTTATTAAAAAGGGATTTAGATTTGTTTACTATTTTTAATAGTAGCTATTTTAATATAATATAGTATAAAGGCGCAAAGAGGCTTTAGGGAAGATTTAAAGGAATAATATAAATTCTATTTAAATCTAAGGGTATATAGCTTTTATAGAGAATAAGACGTTATATAAAGAAGAGAAAGGAATAATAAGAGAATTATATAATTAAACAGTTAGGGGACTTAGTGATTAATGCATACGCATATATACATATGGTCTTTAACGGATTTTAATAAACTTTAGTGTTATAGCGCTAGTAGAAAATGGTAGATTATAGTAGACAATTATAGATAGTTATAGATAGTTATAGGTAGTTATAAATGGTTTCTAATAGTTATCTATTAAGTATTTTACTGAGACATTTCTACTATAACTGGGCTAGTCCTATTACATTAAGCTATATAGACTTTTTAACTTAATAATATCTAACTATAAAAGCTAGTTTATTTTAGACTTTTAGTAAGCTCTATATAAATAATTAAGTATTTAAATATAACTCTTAACTATATTTTATCTAAAAATAGATAGTTAAACTAAAATTATAAACGCGATTATAAAATAATATCTATAAATATACTGCTTCTACCTATAAGACGACTAGGAAAAATAGCTGCCTTTAGCCAAGTTTACTATAATTAATATAATTAATATATTAATAGGCGTAACGCCGTTTTATATAACATATAGATAAAACCCTTAACTAAGATTTAAACTATAACCTAAAATTAATATAATAGGACCTATACTTAAACAGATCTAGTTAATTAATATATATAACTTTACTAATTAAATAAAGTAGTTAATGGAACTATTATAAAGTAAATTAATGTATACTTAAATGGTATATAAAGAAAGAAAGAACTCCCATATAGGACTTTAAGGAAGAAGATATAGTTTACCTAAATATACAAAACCTATAGACTTAACGGCCCTTAAAGAAACTTAATTAGAAGTTTATAGACCTATATTAAATTAAAAAAACTAAGCCCGTACACCTATAAGCTTAAAATACTAACTAAGATAAAAACTGTAAGAGTATATATATTAGATCCCGTCGCGCTTGCGACAAGTTTATAAGTACTCTATATCTTTTGGCCTGTATAGTAATATAAGGGCGGAACACGTTATAAAAATATACCTAATGTTTTATATAAGCTTATTATAACCTTTAAAATATAATCTTATAACTTGTAAAGTGCTATTACCACCTTCTATAATTATTTATAATAGTAATAACTCTTACTTTATTAACTTTATTAATAATATATAATAGGAAACACGATCTAAATAATTTAAACTTCTTATTAAGTAGAAAGAATATAAGATATAAACCTAGAAACCCTATAAATAAATTAAGTCTAATACGCCTTCCCTAGTAAAAGAAGTCTATAAGGACTATCCTTTACAGCCTACTTTAACTAAATAGACGCGATATAAAGTTAAATAATTATTACTTAATATAAATAACGTACTTAATTACTAAGACCGCTAAATTACTAAGACTGCCAGCGCAAAATACACCAAAAAACTGAAATTTCAATCTTAAATAACTTAATAATAACTTTATAATATTTTCTAGAAATTTAAATATAAGCTCTCATATGCCTATACTTATACTTTTTATAATATTAGAGTGTGCAGTCTAGTGGTTATTAAGATATTTAAAAACGTCTCTGTTTTTGGACCCTAAACTCTATATCTTAATAACCACTATACTATACGCTCTAATATTGTAATAGATACTAAAAGAGGCATATATAAGCTTATATTTAGATTTTTAGAAAATATTATAAATTGGTTATTAAGTTATTTAAGATTGAAATTTCAGATTTTTAGTATATTTTATACTGGCGGTCTTAGTAATCTGGCGGTCTTATTAATTAAGTTCGTTATATAAAATATAATAGTAGGAAGCTTAAATTTAAAAAGAACTTAAAATATTTTATAATTTTTATAATACGGTTATATAATATATAAGATATTAAAGAACTTTAACCCCTAGTTAAAGTTATTTAATTAGTCTAATTTGCCTTACTAAGACCTGCTATAAAGATATTAGTTTGGCTTACTGCCTTAACTAAGCTAATAGCGATTTTCCATACCAGGTATAGAAAATCCTAATTAGTTTATTTAACGATTAAAACTAGTAAAATACTATACTACTATTAACGCAAAAATATATAACGCGACAAGTTATATCTTAATTAAAATTAAATTATTTAGACCTTTGGCTAAAGAGGTAGTACTATAATAGTACTAGCCTAGTTATAGTAGGAATATCTTAGTAAAATACTTAATAGATAAATTCTAACACTTTAACTAAATTCTGCCGAATTTTACTAGCTTTATTAACTCCTATTAAATTTTAATAGATTAATTAAATTTTACCAAAGTCTGTTAAAGACCACGTGCGTATATATACACGCATTGACTACTAAGACCCCTAACTCTTTAATTATAGGATTCTTTCGTTATTCCTTTCTCTTCTTTACGTAACGTCTTGTTCTCTACAAGAGCTATATACCCTTAAATTTAGATAGAATTTATATTATTTCTTTAAATCTTCCCTAAAGTCTCTTCGCGCCCTTATATAAGGTTAGCTACCTTTTCTCCTAGTTAATTTAGGGCGTAGTAAAGTTAGTTAGTTTTAGTTAAGTAGCGATTAGTATTACTAATTAGCTTATTCTTAAGCCGACTTAAAAACAACTAAAGCTCTTATTGTTTACTGGTAAATACTAAAGGGTCTAGTAGTTTTTTAGATTGTTAAAGTGTAGTAGTTAATTTAGGGTAAATAGCTACTGCTAGTTTAGGGCTTATGTTCTATATAATAGCCTTTAGAAATAGCGTTTAGTCTTAATGCCCTAGCGTAGATATCTTAAGGTTACGGACTTCTTCTTAGAGGGCTTTAATTAATTATTAGTTTTAGGCCTTTTATTCTGCGAGGGAGTTTATAAAGAATATTGATAAATCTACTATTTATTCTTTAAGCACGGTAAGTATATTAGCTACTATTATAGGAACTTTAGGTACGTTCTATATTTTAATAGTAGTATAGGTAGTTAACGCAATATAGTGTTATAGAGTAAGTATAAGCGATAATAATATATAGCGAAGCAGATATTATTAAGCTATATATATAAACTATATAATAAAGTTAAGACGTTATATAAGAAAAGAAAATAAGTAGATAAGGAGAAAGGGTATATATTGTTAACTTAGCTACATAGTTAATATATGCACGAGGTGGAATAGGATTTAGGTAGTAGTTTTGGTAGAACTTGGCAGAATATAGTAGAATGCGGCAAATTGCTATTAGATTGCCATTTTATAGTCCGTCTCTAGTTGCCGAGTTAGTAGAAACAGGTAGATATGTATAAGGTGTTACGGGTGTGTCTTATAACACTTTTAGTACTATTATTAGCTTTTTAATGTTTATTAAATTTGTATAATTTAGTTTTAATTCTAGGTTTTTTTTAGGAGTATAAGTTAAGTAGAGTCTAGCCTATAGAGTATGATATTATTAAGGCCTTCTTAGATAATATAGAGTAACTTTAGTATTTAAGTATAACGTATTAACGCGTTATTATAGATAAAGGTCTTTTTTTAAGGTAGAATGTTTTTTAAGGCCTTTCTAGGCAGTATAGGGGAGAGCTTAGTATAATATAATAGCTTAGATAAATGCCTTTAAGACGAAGCTTAAATAAATGCTATATTAGCATGGAAGATGGGTGGTATTATGCGCGAGTATAGAAAAAGTGTTCAAACAGGTAATAATTGATCATGGATCATGGATTCTGATATTTGATCGTCATTTTTCGAAGCGACTGTAAGTCTTCGATAGACTTCGGCAGAATTCGATTAACTTAGTAGAACTTGGCAGAATTCGATTAAGCTAGCAGAATTCGGCAGGATTCGGTGAAAGCGTTAGGTTTCATCTGTCGAGTGTTTCACTGAGACATTCTTACTATAACTGGGCTAGTCCCGTTACAATATATGCACATTAGTGGCAGGAGAAGGGGTAGCAGTCGTTAGCAATATAGTAATAAGACACTAAATAAGGAGCTAGTAATGAAGGATCGGTAGGAGGTGGTTTTAGCCCTATCTAAGGCCTTTCAGAACGATCAACCGAACAGTCGGCTTTATTTCAGATTAAGTACGACTACCAGATTAAGCGCCAATAATTATCTACTAATTGACGCCGGTAAAAGCACGGATCAACGTCAGATTGAAAAGGCTCTAGATTGCAACCGAACACGCCCTTATGTAAACATTGAATATAGTTGAACTACCTAATCAAAGCAGGTCGAACCACAACGCCATACATCTCTCACCCTCGAGACAGAATTTGACTCCAATTGTGTTGGTGACTACACCACTGCAACACCTTCCTTTTCCATATCTTGTATGAACTTCTCCCATGTCTCAATAGTGCCATGGAAGAACTCAATGTGAGCATCAGCGAGATCACCTAGGGTATCCTTAAACTCGACAGCCTTGATGCGCTCAAAGTCCGCAACCTCCTTGACTGTCTGCTCGTCGAACGCCTCGGTAGCCTTTTTGGCACTTTCAACCTCACGCGTGAGCCGCTCAATCTCAATCTCAAGCTTACGTACACGTTGGCGACGGGACTGCTCATGGTCTACACCTCTAACGTCTTCAATTTTGCTTCGTAAGAACCCACTGGCACCTAAACCACTCAAGCCTGTCTGTGATGCAAGGTTGTCGCGGTCACTAGCAGCTTTGGTGAGATAGTCGGTTAGAGCCTCGAAGTCAAGTTGTTTCTGTTCGCGGGTCTTGAGTAAAGCTTTCACAGCAATGATATATGCCTCCATATCTCGTAACGAGCCAAGATAGTTTTGATCTGTATGCTCTTTCAGCGTCTTCAATCCCTGCGATGTTGTCTCTACGCTTGACGCAAACGAAGTTAGCGAACCCTCAACGCCCGGCTCCAAATTTATCAGCTTTTGGCATTGCGTCGCTAGATCACTGTAGTCTGTCTCTAGGTCCGCTTGTCGGCGAGCGACCCGCGCTGTAACTTTCTCCACGTTCCCCAGGTCTTCGTCTAGCTTATCGGCTTTCTCTCGTACCTCAATGAAGCGCTTATCCGGTTTATGCACCTTAGTGAATGCGTTCAGAAAGGTATCAGTGAGGTTATCAAAGACACCGCCATTGCTTTGTTCAGACATCGATGCGCCGCGTAATGGCCGACCTTTCATTGTTTGATTCCAGTCCGAGCTTTCGAGAAAGAGTATGAGCAACGCAGCACGACGGAGGACCGGATGGAGAGTGAGGCGCTTGAGAAAGCGATGTAGAGAGTGTGCTCTTCTGTGCGTGAAGTCGGGCCCAAATCTGTCCCCGCGAACGTATTCCATCTTGTGTTTGTCTGGGAGTGGAGGTACAGCGCATTGAGGGTACTCTCGGCATAGCGTTTTGAACAAAAACACGAAGTCAGTGAAGCGTCTTCTTACAGAGAACTCGGGTCGCTGAAAAGATTGGAAGTCGGACTATCGATTGGTAAGTATTCAGTGGTTTCTTCAGAGGTAGCGGGGCTGTTGGTAAGAATTACTCTTGTGGAAACAAGATAGGATATGTAGGCATCTTTGGTGCCATCTAGCTCCTTCTGCGGCCTGTCGACGGTGCACTCTAAGAACCCCTCACTGAAATTCTCTGTATCATAATCAGCATGTCCCTCCATATTCCTTGAGGAGTTGTTGGGTGAAATGGCTGGATTGTGCTCTGAGGCTGGGATGACGAAGTTGGCGCCTTCGTTTCCGTCGCTTGTGGTCACAGTCGCTTCAGAGAAGGATAATCAAATGTTAGAGACTATAATTAACTATAGAAATTTACTAAATCCGTACCTTTTTAAATAACTTTTTTTATATAGAACTCCATTTATTACTTTGCTATCGCCCTATATTTAAAGCTATAAGTAATTTTACTTAATTAATTATAAATATTTATTAATATTTATTTATTGCTTAATATCTAATATAGATTATAGGTCGGCCTATATAGACTACTCTATATATATAGGGGAAAAGTAATATTAATAGGAAAAAACCCCTACTGTTTTGGGGGGAAGAGATATACTATAAGCTACCTTAATAGAATTAAAAAACCGTTAACTATCTTTATATATATAGCTATAGCCTTATATAGCTACCTAAGCTATATTTTAACCTCCGTTAAATATTAGATCTTTTTAATAATCACTATATCCTTCTTTTAGCTTCTATAGCTAGGGTTTACTACGTTTTAACTAAGCCTACTATTAGTTAACTTAGATATATTCTAGTAGTTTCCTATATTCTACCCGTCCCCTATATACGCTATCTCTATAAACTATTATTACTATATACCGCCCCTCTATATCCCCCCTTCTATAGTCTATTAAAGGTATAAAGGATTTTTTTATAACTAGATTTATAATACTAAAAGGCGAGCGGGATATATATATACTCTATTCTACTATATTCTACTAAAACTACTATTTAAATTCTATTCTAACCCGTATAATAAAGCCTTATAGTAGTTATTATAGTAGGCTTATTAATAGGCTAGGTGTATAGATAAAGTAAGATAATAAGTATTTAGTTAGAGTAAGTTTTTAATAGATTAACTCTAATTATATTTTAAGATTTATTATAAAGAGAGAACTATCTAGGTAGGAACTAAGGGTCCTTAAATATATAACTATACGACTAAGAAATTCGCTAGGTATGTTAAGTATATTAGGTATATAAATATATAATCCTTTATATAACTTACCTATTCTTTATTCTATAGTTTAATTAGTTTTAGCGCCTCCTATACTATTATAGTTAGCCCATTTATATACTCTTATAGTAGTTATACTACTACTAATATAAGGTCCGTAATACCCTATATATAGTATAGTACCTATTAACTTAGGGAACGTTTAGTTGTAAAAGTATTAGATTAAATCTAAACTAAAAGTCTAGTAGAAAGAACGCGTTCCTTCCTAATTTAATACGCGTCTATAGCTCTACGGGTTATATAGACGTATATAATCTAAAGCTTTTAGATTTAATCTAGAGTTCGAATAAGAAGCTTTAAGCTTTATATTTAAACTAATGCTAAGACCATAGTTTAGATTCTAAATATAGTAAAATACGCCTAGTTTTAGAGTGTTTTTAGGCGGTTAGAGGAATATTAAAATTTTATAGCTAAAGTTAAATTAAACTAGAATTTAACCAAACGGTCGCCTTAGAATTAGATTGGAGCTCTAGATTCTCTATTCTAAACTAAATCTAAGGCCTTTAGATTGCAACTAAACGTTCCCTTAGTAACTAAATTAATAATATATAACCCTTTTCTCTTATTTCTACTTTCTTTCCTTATATAATGTCTTAACTTTATTACTCAGTTTATATATTATTATTCATTACTTAATGTCTAATTTGGATCCCTATTGGGCCCACGCGGACTACTCTTTATTTACATATAGGGAGAAAGCTCCATTTAAGAAAACCCCGTAATCTATCTCATTGCCTTTTAGGACTTATCTACTTAGCGCCTATAAGTTACCTATAGTGCTTTACTACTTTACTTTTTAACCTCCTTAGGAACTACTGCTGCCGTAATAAGCCTACGGACGCGCTAGTATTGCAAACTTTACTCTACTACTATAGAGTCATAAGGGGGCGCCTATTACTCGCCCCTTTGCCTTTTACTACCATTTCCTTTACTATCTAGAACTGGTCTAATATATTTTAGCTAATAAGCCATTAGGTAACCGCCTTAAGACCTTTTTATATTAAGAGTAGTGTATTATAGTTCTCCGTGCCAGCTACTAAGAGCATTACTTCTTAGTTAGTGCGTAAGTGGGATAATAGTATTATATATTTGGTGTCTGTCTTAGCCAGCCACATTTATATCTTAGGCTACCTACTAAAACACCTACCTAGTAGAGCCAATCTTTTAGTTCTATTATTCCTGTTCTTAAGAGTGTTGCTATTATATTTTATGCCTTTATTATGCCTTCTCGCCTTTTACTTTAATTAAGTATTAAGTTAGTACTAGCAGTTATTTACTTATTTAATTCTTTTTGGATATTTCTTCTTCTGTCTTATAAAGTAATAGATGCCATATTTAATAGGGTTATAATTCCTGTTACTAATCCTTACTCTATAGCGGTTTTAGTCTTTACCTCTAATATAACTTCTCTAAAGTCTATATGCTTTTAGTAAGCCGCCTTTATCGTTTTATTATTAGTAAATATTTTACCTAGCTTAAACTTATTATCTTTAATATCTAACCGGTATATTAGTTTATTAATTTCTTTAAGCCCTAATAATTCTAGCTTCTATAGCCAATAGCTTATACTATATTTAGTATCCTTATAAATTTGGTATACGTTATTATAATAAAATATAATGTGCTTTATTAAACACTTCTTAGTCCCGCGCAATATATATTTATATTTATATTATTATACTCTAATAACCTAGTGCCTTTTACCACATAGTTACTTTAACTACCTCTATAGTCTTTAGCAAAATAACCTTATTTTCTATAATTTATATAAGCTCCTTCTTTAAACTATTTATCTTACTATAGAGTCTACCTAACATCTTTTACTACTAGAATCCCTAGTTTAGCCTCTACTCTTTAGTCCTATAATTACTTAATTTTTAACCTTTAGGCTTTTATAGTTTCTTATTCTATTTCTTAAATTCTTTAGTACTACTTAGGTCTATTAGCTTTAGTTTACTATACTATAGTTTTTAACATAATTATTACGTACTTTACGGCTTATATAATTATAAAACTCTCTAACTATATTGCAGGATGCAGCCACGACGCCCTCGTAGGATTACGCCAGTAGGTACGTAAGACGGGAGTTGCGACCCCTGCAAATGGCAGCTTATGCCCGTACCGGCGGAAACAATGAAGAGAGGCGTAAAACCAGAGGCTATGGAAGGCTCCCAAGCCGTGCAAAAGCGTACCAACTCTGGGAGGAAACTCTTATACAGACTGCTGGGGGGCAGACTGGTACTTTACTTGGGCTAACCCCATTATAAGATATCCGTAAGAACTGGTGAGAATCCCCGTGCGATTGGTGGTGGCAGCTAACTGCTTGTGGTTGGGACAAAGCACTGGAAAACTGAGGTAGAGGCCTGGATAAGCAGGCATGGTAAACTCTACTGTATTATTAGTACTACTAGTATATATAACTACCTGCCACAAACCAGATTTGGCTCTATAGTTTTTACTGTAGAGAACGAAGAGAAAAGACAAGAAATCCTCAAGCAAAAAGAAATTTCAATCGCGGGTACAGCTACTAAGGTAGTAAAATACCTAGATGTCTCTCCTACTACGCAGTGTACTAGCTGTCAAAAATTTGGCCATATAGGAGACAGATGCTCTACTAGAGCCTGTAGATACTGTGCGGCTGCACATCTATCTAAAGACCACTCCTGTTCTACCTGTACAATAACAGGCAAACCTTGTCAACATACTACCTCTCTTTGCATTAATTGTAAAGGAAATCACTTTGCTAATAGCAAAGACTGTGAGATACTTAAAGCAGCTAAACTAGTACGCAGTACTAGCTTAGAAGGTATGGAAGAATAGACAAAACATAGGATTCTAGAAGGAGGCAACTTCTACTAGGCTCTTAACGAGATATTAGAGAGCAAAAGGACAGAAATAAATTGTAAAAGGACAGGGATAGGTGTTAGGTTTTTTTTCCTATCGTTTTCTCATTCCCTAGCAGTTGTAGCAACTTAGTACTTTACTAAGGAGCTGTAAACCCTTAAGGGTTTATAAACTACTAGGATATAGCTACTAGTACATGTTAAGCTGCCTAGAAAGGATTCATGTATATAGAACTATAGCGCCATAGCCTAGAGGCTGCATGCGCAGTATTGTACATAGTATAATACAATGGACATTAAAAAATATATAAAATATAAAATATAAAACTCTATTTTAGCCCTTTTTTAACTTATTCCCTTTAATAGATCTTATTATTTATCTTAATTACTTAATTGATTAATTCTCGCATAGTAGTCGCATCTTTTACAAGAATTATTACATCCTAAACTTTTACCTTAAGTCCTTAGTAGAGTAAATTACCTAACAGATTAACTCTAATTATATTCTAAAATTTACTATAAAGAGAAGAACTATCTAGGTAGGGACTATGGTCCTTTAAATATATAATACTGTACCTAAGAAATGTACTAAGTACGTCAATACGTTAGTGTGTTAGTATGTTCTACGTTTCTACGTTCCTATATTCCAAACTAGTTTTATAACTAGCCACGTAACTTAATTACCCCTTGTCCTATAGCTTGATCGGTTTTAGTGTCTCCCGTACTATCTTAACCAATCCATTTATATCTTCTCTTAGTAGCTGTATTACTGCTAATATAAGGTCCGTAAGGAAAATAAGTATAGCTTCTAGGGATTATAGGCCAATTTAAACCTAATATCTATAAAATATCGGGTCGTCTCTCTAATTAATAAACTTTTCTTAGTATTTTAAGCCGTTATAGTTAAGCAATTTAATCGCAAGTATAGGGAAAATTATAGCTATTATTGGGGCTAGTAATAAACATTAGAAAAGTCCCTTAGATATAATTCTAGTGGTTTTATATAAATATAGTTAGTTAGGTTGCGGACTAATTGAAAATCTATACTAATAGAATTATGTCTAAGCTTGCTAAGGTAAACTTATTACCTTAACAAGATTAAACTATAAAATTAATTAGTGGATATCGCTAATCTTTTTTTATTAAAAAGTTAATTCTATAGTCTAAGAGACTTATATAAGGTTTTTTAGGCAATTTAACTTATTTTATATATAGAGCAGTTACCTTTTTTAACGAAATTAATCTATACCTCTATAGTAGCTATTATCTTAAAAATACAGTTAAATTAATCCGTAGAAGCAGCTCTATAATTAATAAATATATCTACCCCATTAACCCCCGCGATATTAAGTAGAAAGCGCCGCTAATTAGGCAATATATTGCTAAGTAGAGTATCTTAACAGCTATATAGAATTTTTAATGGAATTTTTAAAACTACCTATATAAGATCTAGAGCTATATATGGGCTTAAAATAATCGCAAGAACTAGCTTTATAATTAATTAATTTTTGAACTTTATATATATGCCTATTGCGACAATATCCGCAAAGTTAGGGTTTTTAATAACGCTATTTTTAACTAAATAAAAATTAATCCTAACTTCGGGCTATTTTAGGCTGATTTTAACCCAATATCCATAAAATATTAGGTCGTCTCCCTAATCGATAAACTTTTAAGCTATTATAGTTAAGTAATTTAACTATAAATATAAAGAAAATTAAAAAAAAAGTTAGATTTCTTAATAAATATTATAAGACCCACTTAGACCACATTTTCCATTTTACGTAGAGCGGATATAAAATTATTCCGAATATATGGTCTAAGCTTACTAAGGTAAGTAAACTCAGATATAATTTTGCAATTTGGGAGACGGCGTAGGTTATTCTAACGCTAGCTTAAAAAAATCGCCTCTAAGCTCGCTAAGGTAAGGAATTAATATGGAGGCTAATTACGGTCTTATTAACTAACGTATTCTATAGGTAAGTTGCCTATATTAAAACCCCATAAAAAATTAGAAAATTTATACCTTAATATCTTAATAACCACTTAATAATAAATTCTAATAATTTAAATTTAGACTTTTATATATACTCTATAGCTTCTATTAAAGTTATATAGTAAATAGTATAGTATTTTTTAAGATATTAAAATTTAGGGGCTAAAACGAGGCTGTACTATTTACTATATAACTTTAATAGAAGCTATAGAGTATATATGAAAGTCTAAATTTAAATTATTAGAATTTATTATTAAGTGGTTATTAAGATATTAAAGTATAAATTTTCTAATTTTTGGTGGGGTTTTAATGTGGGCAACTTGCCTGTATAGGTAGCTTGCCTATAGAACATATTACATTACCTTAGAAGCTTAGACCATTAGAATTAATTAGCGGACATACATATATCCGCAAGCGGATATCGCTAACCTTTTTTATTAAAAAGTTGATTTTATAGTCTAAGGGACTTTTCCAACGTTTCTTAAGCGATGCGACGTTGTTTATATATAAAAGCAGTCACCTTTTTTTTTTTTTTAAATTAATCTACACCCCCACAACAGCTATTATTTTATAAATATTATTAAATTAATCCGTAGAACTAACTCTATAATCGATAAACTTTTGGGCCTTATATCTGCGCCTATTACGACGTTATAGCTAAGTCTTATTATGTCGTCTAAATTTATATAGGAGCTATATACAATCTTTAATAAAATTATTAAAGTTACTTACGTAAGTTCTAAGGCTGCATATAAGCTTAAAATAATTGCATAAGCTAAGTCTATAAATTATTAATTTTTGGTTCTTATATGTATACTTATTGCGATATTATAGGTAATATTACAATCCTTAATATCAACTTTTTTTTGGCGGAAATAACCATAGCTCCTAGGGGTTATGGGCCAATTTAGACCCAATATCCATAAAATATTGGGTCGTCTCTCTAATTAATAAACTTTTCTTAGTATTTTAAGCCGTTATGGTTAAGTAATTTAACCGCGAGTATAGGGAAAATCGTAGCTATCGTTGGAGCTGCTAATAAATATTGGAAAAGTCCCTTAGATATAATTCCAGTGGTTTCACATAAACGTAGTTAGTTAGGGTACGGACTGATTAAAAATCCGCACCAACGGAATCACGTCTAAGCTTGCTGAGGTAAGCTCAGACCAAGAAATCGATTGTGCGGATATAGGAATATCCGCACCGTCTATTAAGCTGATTTAGGACGGCAATCGTTTTCTTGGTCTAAGGGACTTTAGCGAGATTTATAGAAAACCTAAACAATATTTATATAAGAAAACATTATTAACTTTAACGAAATTAATCTACTCTCCTATAATAGAGTGACCGCCCAGATTATATACGGTCTAGTATTATATACAGCTAAATACACCAAAATTCGTCTTTTTAAAATACTTATAACTTAACAATAATAATAGATATTTATATAAAAATTTAAATACGGCTTATTAAATAGCAAATATATCTTTTTATAACCGCTTAACACTATCAGCACTTACGCTACTCGCTGCTACCATCAAGTCTGCATGGGCAATGCGAAGGGACTTCGTAGTGTCAATGCTTAGCCTAGATATTAGCGGTGCCTATAACAACGTACCTCACGAGCGCCTCCTATACATCCTTAGGGTAAAGGGCTTCCTAGAATGGATTATATAGTTTGTCTAAGGGTTTATAGGCCAGAAAGAAATATTACTGGTCTTTAGTGGATACCAGAGCCCCCCTATTACAGTTATAACAGAAATACCATAAGGATTACCCCTCTCGCCTATACTCTTCCTTTTCTTTATAAGCAACCTGCTTAACCCCTTTAAGGAAGGGGCAACCCAGGGGATAGGCTTTGTTAATGACACAACCCTAATTATATATGGCCAATAGTCACAGAGAACTACAGATCGCTAAAGAAAGCCTATAACACCTATATAGAATAGGCAAGATAATATAGAGTCCAATTCTTACTAGAGAAATACCAGCTAATCTATTTTATAAGAAAACGCAACCAATCTGCAGATCTTTAGCATATAATTTATATCTAAGGCTTTAGAGGTTAACCAGTTTAGGGCCTAAGGGTATTAGGAGTATAGGTAGATAGTAAGCTCCGGTAGAGCGTATATATAGCGCAAGCGGCCCGTAAGGGCCAAGCATAGTATATTACACTATCTAGGATCATTAATTCTATATAGGGTCCATACTTCTAGAGGTCACGCCTACTATATATAGCAGTTATCTGGCCAACTATAACGTATAGATCCAGTATTTAGGCCATTGGAGAAACTAAGAAAGGCCCCTCTAAATTACTTCTTAAACCACTCCAAAAAGTCCAAACAGCCTGCCTCTGGAGCATAATAGGCGGGTATAAGCGAATAGCCATAGCACTGCTTAAGAAGGAAGCTAATATTCCCCCCCTATAACTATATATTAAAGCTACTATAATATAAAGGGCGCAAAATAAACGCAACTCTAATATTATAAAGTATATTAAGACACGTCTAAATAAACTATGGAGGGACCCTAGGGTGCCCTATAGGAGAATAAACCAACAACCTTAAAGTAGGGAAGATATATTGGAGAAATAGGTAAAGAAAGCAGAAGAAGGATAGTACCGCGTTAGGGCCTAGGCCCATATAGAGGAGAAAGGGAGACGTGTAAGAGGCTAGTAAAGATAACAGTAAGAGAGAGAAAGGAGCTAAAGTAAAGTATAAAAGAACGCTAGGAAACTATCTACTGTAATATAATACTGGTTAGACTAACGCTGGAGAGGTATATGGGAGTTAAAGGTATAGAGGCTGACTTAGACAAGAGGAACCTAAGCTATAGCATAGTTAATGCTATGGGGGGTAAATACTTAAGGGCTCTAAGAAGGCCTAATAAAGGCAGAAAATATAATGGCAACACTATTAAGAACAGGAATAATAGAACTAAAAGATTGGCTCTACTAGGTAGGTATCCTAGTAGGTAGCCTAAAATGCAAATATGGCTAGCCAAGACAAACACCAAAATATATAATACTGTTATACCTCTTACGCATTAACTAAAAAGCAATGCTCTTAGTAGCTGGCATAGAGAACTATAATATACTACTCTTAATATAAAAAGGTCTCAAGGCGGTTACCTAGTAGCTCATTAGCTAAAGTATACTAGACCAGTTTCGGGTTATAAAGGAAATGGTAATAGAAGGCAAAGGGGTGGGCAATAGGCGCCCCCTAATGACTCTACAGTAGTAGAGTAAAGTTTGCGATACTAGCGCGTCCGTAAGCTTGTTACGGCAGCAGTGGTTCCCAAGGAGGTTAAAAAGTAAGGTAGAAGAGCACCACAGGCGACTCGTAGGCGCTAAGTAGGCGAGTCCCAAAAGGCGGGGAGATGGATTACGGGGTTTTCTCAAGCAGAGTTTTCTCCCCACAAATAAGGAGTAGTCCGCGTGGGCCCAATAGGGATCCGAATCGGACGTTAAGCAATGAATAATAAATATATCTTTTTATAATATCTTTTTTATAAATTTATAATATATATATACTAAAATTTAAGTTTAAAAAAGGTACTTTTTAAACTTAAGCTAATTCTTTAATAATAATAATAGTAAGCTTATTATATAACTACATCTTATAATATTATATAAATATTATATAAATAAATATTTAAGGCATATTTAAAACGATTTAGCTACATTATTAAGTATGTTATATAATAAGCTTACTATTATTATTATTAAAGAATTAGCTTAAGTTTAAAAAGTACCTTTTTTAAACTTAAATTTTAGTATATATATATTATAAATTTATAAAAAAGATATTATAAAAAGATATATTTACTATTTAATAAGCCATATTAAATTTTTAATATAAATATCTATTATTATTGTTAAGCTATAAGTATTTAAAAAAGACGAATTTTGGTGTATTTAGCCGTGCATAATGCCGGACCGTGCACGATCTGGGCGGTTACTCTACCTATTAACATAAAAATTACACTAAATTATAGAGAAAAGCTTACTCTATAAGTTATAAGATCTTCAGCTCCTTATATGCGCGCGACGTTAAGAGGAATTCGTCGCCGTAGAAGCCCTAATTCTACCTCTATACCCCCAAGCCGCTCAGTAAACACCAACACTAAACGCTTGCGCCCACGCCGCCAGCCTTCTACGTAGAGCTATGGAACTTTGCGAGAGCTCTGCGGAACGAAGCTCAGGGGGAGACCTGTACGGAGCTCTACTAAAGCTCTGCAAAAGTTCTGCACGAAGCTCCGCACGAAGCTCTGCTCGAAGCTCCGCTTGAAGTTCTACTCGAAGCTCCGTTCGAAGTTCTGCTCGAAGCTCCGCTTGAAGTTCTACTCGAAGCTCCGTTCGAAGTTCTGCTCGAAGCTCCGCTCGAAGCTCTGCTCGAAGCTCCGCACGAAGCTCTGCACGAAGCTCTGCACGAAGCTCCGCTCGAAGCTCTGCTCGAAGCTCTGCTCGAAGCTCTGCACGAAGTTCTGCTCGAAGCTCCGCACGAAGCTCTGCTCGAGGCTCTGCTGAAGCCCTATATAGAGCTCCAAAGCTCTACTAACACGCAGCACTAATATACTAGGAAAGCTCTACAATCGCCCGTACAAACGCTCGTATGAACGCCCATACAATCGTCTCTACAAATGTCTCTGCAATTGATCGCCCGTACGAACGTCTGCACGTCGGCACATCTACACGTCTGCACGCCTGCACGTGGCTCTGCACGAAGCTCTGCACGAAGCTCTGCACGAAGCTCTGCTAAGGCTCTGCACGAGGCTCTGCCAGAAACTTACCCCCTAGTAGTAGCAGAGGCACTCCGGGCCAAGGGAGGATATTTTTAAGGAAGGACTCAACTATAGTACCTACTAGGTGTTGCAATAACTTCAAGTAGTAGATATCTATAGATCTGTATAGTTTTATCTATATTAGCAGACTATTTAATAAGATACAATATATGCTTATAATTTTAATAACGCGTTTTTTAACTTTAACGAAATTAATATTAGGACTAAGCAATAGCCGTATAATAAAATTCATACTATTTAGAAGCCCTAAGTCTTAAAAAAAATGTGACTATATGTAGTAATAATAACGCGTTGTGTAAATGAATGAATTAGATATCCACAATATCCGCTTGGCGGATTTTGCTTATAATTTTAACAAGACGCGCCAAACACTCTCAGACGTTTACCTCAGCAACCTCAGACCATAGAATCAATTAGCGGACATACGTATATCCGCAAGCGGATATCGCTAACCTTTTTTGTCAAAAAGTTGATTCTATGGTATGAGAGATTTTCGCGAGATTTATTAAGCGGTCCAATTTGTTTTGTATGTAGAGCAGTTACCTTCTTCAACGAAATTGACCTACACCCCCACAACGGCTATCATCTCAGAAATACCGTTAAATTGATCCGCAGAAGCAGCTCTATAATCGATGAGTATATCTACTCCGTAAGCCTCCACGATATCTAGTAGAAAGCGCCGCCGAATGGGCGATTCGCCTACTCATGGTCTGCACGAAGGTCTGCACGAAGGTCTGCATAAAGCTCTGTACGAAGCTCTGTATACGGATGCTCTGCACGACGGCTCTGCGTACGACGGTTCTGCGTACGACGGCTCTGCTACGGAGGCTCACAAAAGCCTTGTGCAGAGCTTCGTGTAAGGCTTCGTGCAGAGCCTCCGTACGCAGAGCTTTGTGCAGAGCTTTTATACATGGAGCCTCTGTACGGCCTACCCAAACAATAACTGCCTAAGGTTCTTTAAGGTACCTATCGTAGATCTATTCGGGTTTTATATATATTAGGTAGCGTTTACTGGCGTTTAATAAAATTATATAGAGGTCACGCTCTTAACAACGCGTTTTTTTTTTAACGAAAATAAGCACAAGACCTAAAAATACCTAAGTAATAAAAATAATATATTCTAAAAGCCTAGGTTCTGTTATATAATTGATGAACTTTAGGAAATAATATAAAACACTGGTGTTGAGTTATTTTAATATTCGCAACTTCCGCAACGCGGATATCGCTCACGCGCTTTACAAATATTGGAAAACACATTCCGGTGGTTTCGCACAAATGTAGTTAGTCAGCTTGCGGACCGATTGAAAATCCGCACCAACGGAATCACGTCTGAGCCTGCTGAGGTAACGTCTGAGCTCGCTGAGGTAACGACCACGGTTCGTTGCTCTGTTCGCGTATGATTAATTCCACTAACTCATTGGTCTACAACCAACCCCTTTATTTACCACACCTATGTCGACGATGGAACGCCCTACGAAACGACTTCGGATGGCCATGCTAGACGACCGCGAAGGCATGTCTGAGCTTGAGCGCGACCGCCGATATAATGACCTTCGGCTCAAAGGTACATTTGAAGATATTTTCATGAAGTACGCGAAAGATTTCACTGATGTGGGGGACGAGATTGATCTTGAAACTGGCGAGATCGTCGTAAACAATGGCCATATCTCGCGGATGCGCGACGAGCAAGATATTGGGGATAGGGATGCTGGTCGGATGCTGAGGGTATTCACAGAGGACATGGTCAAGAACTTCAGCGATGATGATGCCGATGAACTGGCAGATGAGGTCGGCCACTCAGACGGTACTATTACAAATGTATGTCCATAACTTTTCCTGTGATTTGTGATTGTCTAACGCTGGTTAATATGTTTGTATATTTGTGCTCACATAGCCATAGGATACTAGTGAATTCGAGGCTTGCGAAGGTGATGTCATCATTGGAAACATCACTAAAGCCAATGTTAATGGCGACCTTAATATTATCGAGGACACTCATAAGTCACATGTCGGAACAAACACCAACTTGAATGAACTGAACGGGGGGCAACTGCGCCTGACTGACCCTACAAACAAACGTCTAGGAAGAAGACCTGATGCTGCTGCTTTTGAAGCCTTAGGCCAAAGTATTGCATTGCAGATTGCACGGTTCATGGGTGAATGGCGTGAAGATGCATTTATCACCGATTCTGAATGGTCAGCCCCTCAATTGCCAGTTCGAACGCCTACCCGGCGCTTTTTACCCGAATCACGATCCGTCCCATTGGCACGTTCGCCATATTCCCCGCCTGGGAGCATTTGGGCTCTACCAGAAGCGTCCACATCATTTCGGCCTGCACATCCGGCCGCTAGACAACTTCTCATGGATCATGGCGCGTCTTTAGCGATTACAGAAACCCCTCAGAAAGATAGCCGCGGCGTGGATGACAATTACGGTGACAACATATCAGAAAGCAACGCCGATGACGCCGATGCATCTGGTGAACAAATATTACCGAGTTACCTGGATAGATCTCACCACACTTACTCTGCTAATACATCCGCTAAAAGGGTGGGAAGTGGTCGGAAGTCTCGGTTTACGTTTTCTGAGGCAGACGACGATCTTCTAATCAAGCTGAAAGAAGAACACCAATACACCTGGGCAACGATTTGTTCAAATTGGCCAGGCATCCCTCCTTATACAGTCCAGTTTCATTACCATAAGCATTTGAAGAATAAAACCCGGCAAACACTAGAGTCTACTCATGACAACGTCAACATAGAGGAAAATCAATCGCACTACGAACCAAGCATTTCAAGAGAAAAATCGAATACACCTAAGTTTAGCTCTCCCAATCTTCACCATCAACGCCCGGAATTTAGTTTAACATCAGAGACTACGAGCTCTCCAATAAAAGCAGGATGTATTTTACCAATGAATAAGAGTAATCGAAGAGCAATTGGGACATCTCAAATGAGCATCACTCCGCACTCAGCTGAACGGCCGAAAGCACGAAATCCCACTGCTTCCGTGGAAACTCCGGACATAAGAGAGAATAGTGCCGTACCGGAAATTCCGGACACATCAGAAAACAGATCCCTGCCCAAAATCGTAGAGTCAATCGAGCCTGGCTATTTAACAGATGTTCAGAAGACAACAAAAGTAGGCCCTCTACCCAACTTTCGGAAGACAAAGGAGCCAAGTCCTTCACATGAGAGTGTGAAGACTGTGAATTCTGATCAAGAAAGCTTGCACTCTACGAAGTTCTTGAGTATAAGCGAGGTTATAGTCTCTCAAGCTCCCACACATCGAAACCGACGAACTTTAGGTCGCAAAAAAAAAAACAGCGTGTTGAAGAATGGGTTACTCCGACATGAAACGACACTTCCGCTCCAGACACAACGCACACTGAGTAAACTTACACAAAAACGCAAGTTTCAAACAGATGAATCTGATTCCAGCGATGAACTAGCGCTCTAATGCTCTACGGGAGAATCGCTCACGGCTCAAGACACAATAGCTGGTAGCTATTTTATTGCCCTCTCACCCTTTTTGACAAGCAGTAAAACTACATGAGATTCATAAAATCCCGTTCTAGCTTCAATCAGAAAGATCAACAGAGTCATTCAACTTTTAGATTCATATTAGTTACTGTCGCTTTTTGATACTGTTGTGAAACGTGCGAGAATATATACATAAAAGCAGAAGCTTTTTAGATCGTGTTCATTGACTCCCATAACGCGAAATTTACAAAGGCTTTCCACCAATAAACGCACTCCAAGGGCGCACTTCGCTCGGGATTCCTTCTTTACGTGGTAATTTCTCACTCATACATTGAGCAAACAGCACCGCAGTCTGAAACTCAGTTAGAAAGATTCAACACGAACTATTCCTTTGACTTACCTTAGGCTCCATAAATAGGGGTACTCCGAAATCAACGGCGTTCCTCCGCATCACGTAATCCTCGTCAACTAGTGAGGAAGCCCTTGCTTTGGCCAGGTTGAAGACGCCGCGGATGTCATACTTTTCGAAAACCTCGCGCAACGCTCTCTTGTCTTCCTTAGGAAACTCTATAACTTCTACTTCCACACTCCCATCTTGGGATGCATCTTCTAAATATCTCTTGACTTCCTTGTTCGCAGCGTACATTCTATAGCCAAGTGGATTTAGGTAATCCACGATTTTGACTAGTTCATTCCTTGAAGTATCGCCGCCAAAGAGAAGCCCCTCACCAGGCTGCGGAAGGCGGAAATTCATTGTTGACTGCATTGACGTCCAGTATGCCTCTACTAGGTCCTTGCCGAAACAAGCCATCTCTCCAGTACTCGCCATCTCCACGCCAAGGTAGGGGTCCGCCCCCGCGAGACGGGTCCACGAGAACTGCGGCACTTTCGTTGCAAGGTAGTCCCTTTTGACTGACATGAGATCAACTGGCTCTGGTACCTCTCTACCAACAAGAGCTTTGGTAGCAACGTCGATAAAGTTGGTTCCTAGAACCTTGCTGACAAAAGGGAAGGATCTTGAAGCGCGGAGATTGCACTCGATAACCTTCAGCTTTGGTTCTCCACCTTCAGGATCATCTGCTTTGATAATTTGCATATTAAAAGGACCCGTTATGTTCCATGCGTTGGCGACCTTCTTGGCGATTTCCTTCACCCTCCCAATGGTTTGCTTGTCGAGATTTGCGGGCGGCAGTACTAACGTTGCATCTCCAGAATGGACACCAGCGTTTTCAACGTGCTCGCTGACAGCGTGGACAAGCAGATTTCCGCAAGACGCCACAGCGTCTACATCGATTTCCTGGGCGCCTTCAATGTATTTCGTGATGACAACCGGATGGTCTGGTGAAACGTCACTCGCTGCGAGTAGCTTATCTTTGAGTTCGTTCTCTGTATATATAACGGTCATAGCAGCTCCAGATAGAACGTAGCTTGGTCGAACCAGTACAGGATATCCGACGGACCGAGCAAACTTCTCTGCCTCTTCAACAGATGTTAATTCTTTCCAAGCCGGTTGATCGACACCAATCGAGTCAAGGATCTGGGAGAATTTATGGCGGTCTTCAGCTTTGTCGATGTCGTTAGGATTTGTGCCAAGTACTTTTGCTTTGCCGGACTCCTGGAGCTTCAATGCAATGTTTTGGGGGAGCTGGCCCCCCACAGAAACAACCACCCCACTGGCAGACTCCAGTTCGTATATGTCCATAACTCTCTCATAGCTCAACTCTTCAAAGTAGAGTTTATCAGCTACGTCGAAATCAGTTGAGTACGTTTCTGGATTATAGTTGATCATCACAGTCTTTTTGCCGAGTTTATTTAATGAAAGCGTGGCGTTAACTGCACACCAGTCAAATTCCACCGAGCTACCTATACGGTAGACGCCACTTCCAAGGACAACAACTCCATGGTCATCAAACTTCACGTCGTGTGAAGAAGCGTTGTACGTCGTGTAGAGATAATTAGTGTCAGCTGGGAATTCTGCAGCTAGAGTGTCGATCTTCTTGACCCATGGCCTAATGCCAAAGCTCTTTCTCCGTGCCCGTACCTCGTCTTCAGTACTGTTCACTGCTTTTGCAATCTGCTTGTCGGAGAATCCTAACTTTTTGGCCTTCATAATTATTTCTTTCTTTAGTCCATACAGACTACCAATATCCTCGAGCTCGTGCGTACAGTCGACGATGTTTTGCAACTTGTATAGGAACCACTTGTCGATCTTTGTTAAATCGTGTACTTTATTCACTGAATAACCTTCGTGCATCATAGCTTGGCCAATAGCGAGCCAGCGTCTATCTGTCGGGTTCTTCAGTGCGTCATCCAGGTCTTCAAACTTGCCACCTTGAAAGCCTAGAAACTTCGGATCAACTTGTCGACAGGCTTTTTGAAAAGATTCTTCAAACGTCCGACCAATCGCCATTACTTCACCAACAGACTTCATAGAGCTCCCAATGTCTCTCTTGACATTTTGGAACTTACCCAAGTCCCATCGAGGTATCTTAGTGACAATGTAATCTAAACTGGGCTCGAAGTTTGCCGTTGTAGTCTTCGTGACAGCGTTTGGAAGCTCAGGGAGAGTATGCCCAAGTCCAATCTTTGCGGCCGTATACGCAAGGGGGTAGCCAGTGGCTTTCGAAGCAAGCGCCGAAGACCTAGATAATCGAGCATTGACTTCGATTACCCTGTAGTCCAAACCGTCAGGTTGAAGAGCGTATTGAACGTTACACTCGCCCACAACTCCTAAATGACGAACGATCTTAATTGAGGCCGAGCGAAGCATATGGTACTCCTCGTCGCTGAATGTTTGACTTGGAGATACAACAATGCTATCACCCGTGTGAACCCCAAGGGGATCGAAGTTTTCCATATTGCAGACCGTAACGCAATTGTCACTTGCATCCCGCACAACTTCATATTCGGCTTCCTTCCATCCCTTCAGCGATTTCTCAACCAATATCTGAGGCGAAAGAGTTAGAGACCTTGCAGACAAATCCCTGAGCTCATCTGGATTGTTTGCAAAACCTGATCCTAACCCACCTAAGGCATACGCAGCTCGGACGATAATTGGATAACCAATTTTGTCTGCAGCGTCGAGAGCTTCATCCACTGTGCCAACAGCGATGGATTTGGCGATAGGAATATTGATTTCATCTAATGCCTTTGCAAATAGATCACGGTCCTCACTTGTCTCCAAGGTCTTGATGCTTGTGCCCAGAACTTTTACTCCGTATTTCTCGAAAATGCCCTTTTTATTCATGTTCACTCCAAGGTTGAGAGCGGTCTGACCACCAAAGCTGAGAAATATTCCATCAGGGCACTCCTTCTGGATCACATACTCCACATACTCGGGTGTGACGGGAAGATAGTATATTTCGTCTGCAAGAACGTGGGAAGTTTGGATGGTAGCAATGTTTGGGTTAACGAGAACCGATCGCACGCCCGCCTCTTTTAAGGCTTTAAGAGCTTGGGATCCTAGCGCGGAGCAAAAAAACAGAAGTAAGCTTATAAATAATACACTGGGGAAAGGTAGCAGAATGGTAAATTACCAGAGTAATCAAATTCTCCTGCTTGGCCGATGCTAAGACCTCCGCTCCCGATGACAAGCACCTTTGTCACATCAACCAGATTTCGTCCGCCTAGAATATGACCACTGTTCAAGTAGGCTTGAGCGTTTGGAGCCTCTTGACTCGCAATTCTGGAGGCAGCGACTTTCGAGAGGGTTCGTAGCTGACGATATGTTGTTGACCCATGCCCGTTCCGTACTGTGAGTAGCGGAAATGAGGCACAGGTAGTAAGAGCGCGCGAAGGCGTCGAAGCAGCAGGAAAGCGGCATTGACGAAGCAGGGCCGGCGTGCGGCGTGCCAGACGCCCGCAAGCAGCCATTGCAGATGTTTTACAGTAGAGTTTCAGGGCTTTAGAGCTTGAGAGCTTGTAGAGCTCAATTCAGCCTCGACAGTGGTGAGAAAGTTTGTCTGCAGAGGTCGACAGGCTTGTAGAAAATGTTAAGAATCGCGGACAGGTTAGCAGAGTGCAATTGAGGCGCTGGGACCCAATTTGAAGCTTTGCACTTCTGTCGCGGGGCTTTATGAAGCTGGAGGAAATTTCTGCCGTGAGACTTGCGACCGCACAGCTCGCTTCTGATAAGCGGTGATACGCTCTGAGTGCTTGGCACCACACGACAAAAACTTTGCAGTTGAGTGTTGCAATTGAGGGGAGCTGAGCGAGGGAGGGTGCCTGGGTTTAGGTGCCTAGTAGCAGAGCAGGCCGCGAGGAAATAATTATCAGAGCAGAGGAGAGGCAAGGGCGAGACGTCGAGCCTTTGACGAGCCTTTGTGGGGAATAAGGCGGAGCGCCCGGTCATCGGACATGATCTTCGAAATTTTTTTTGCATTTTGCATGGAATATTGCATCACTCACAACCTAGCCGGATTGGCAGTCTCTGCTTCTGCTCAGTTTCTGCTCGGTCACAAGGGCTCCCCAACTTGTCTGAGCTCTCCTAACCCTGCTCGAGTCTTTTGTTCCTGCCATTTACCAAACCCTCCCACCGCTCCTGCTTCCACTACATATGTCTAATTTGCTTGCACAGTTTCACTACTACCTGCGTCAACGAGCCTTCTTCTTGCCCTCAGTTTCTAGACCCGTAGCAGCCATCCGCGTTTTATATTCCCTTGGGCTCTCAAGTTCCTTGCCCTTTTCTCCCCGTAACCGTGCCCATAGCGATGGTTGTGACCACATACCAACTCTATCGCTCTTAGCCTTCCTCTCAACTTGTCGATACCGCTTCTCAAAACCCCCGAATTCAGATCCGGTCTTAGCTTCATAAACTGTTGCCAATCCTTTCTTAAGCATTTCTAGTCCCACATCCCGCTTGAACAGCCGTTTTCGGACGAAAACTATGGCTACAACGCGGTCATACTGGTCCCGTCTGTAGATGTAGGCACGCACACGGCGATGGAGGATATAATTGGTGAGCCATTTGTAGGCTTCCGCTGAAAATGGCTGTGCCGGGCGCCCAAAATGTGCTAACTCGGGTGCATCGACGCCAGCAATTCGAATATGAATCTGAGACACCACCTATTAGTGCCTGTTCAAATAAGGACAATTCCCAGTCTCGATTTCTTTCCGAGCAGTGACCTACAGTTTTAGCAGCAAGATCTTCCTTCTTGCTCGGTACTATCTTCCATGGTAACCAACCCCATCCCGCCAACCTTCCACCTGGAGTATGAAATAACCGAAAATTATCTGCGTCACCAACACTCGTTACCTTTCCGAAAAGGCTTCGCCGTCGGAAGAGATCCGGTTTAATATGGTTGACACTCGGTATGCGTCGTAGGTAGGATTTGTAGACGCGGATGAGGGCGAGGGTGGCAACAGTAAGTAACAGCGACGGGACAACGGTACGTGCTTCGGCATACTTCGACCAACCGGTCACATCCAGGTTGTCAGACCATGGGAAGGGACGAGAATTTTCGTCGATGTCTTCCTTTTGAGACTCTTTTGTTGACCAAGGCCATCGCATCGTTAACGCTGCGTTGTGTGTTGTCGCTTTACCTCGTCTGAGCCGGCCGAACGGGTACACCCGCCAGATCGAGCAATCAAAGGAAAATCAAATGCGGCGTACACAATTATCGCCACCAGCACCCACTGAAGACAATAAAAATGAAGGACAAATCAGCTCGGCTGCTCTATTTTCAGACATAATACTGAGGTGCTGAGAAGACCTTGTTTAACTTCATAGTCACAATCTCATTCATCAGCAAACACCATATGGGCTTAGCTGGAACCGAAGTATATATTCTTCCTGGTTGCCGGTACTTCCACTCTATCCGCTCCCCTGTAACACAAAACTGGAGGGTCTGTCATGCGTATCACTCCAAACCCGACTTCTCTCGCGAGTTTGTCAAGTGCACATCTAGATCGAGCTCCGCTCATGTCTGCACCTTAAATGTACGGCCACTGGCAGTTTTCCGTTCTTTCTCATCACCCTCTGGTCTTGCTCTTCGCAGAACTACTCACATTGTCAGCTTCTACTTATATTGAGAAAGAGGTTTCAGGACCTTGCAGGAAATCAGCTGTTCGCCTTCTCATCCTGGAGTGGATGTAGGCCTGCCATATTTTACATTAGCAATAATTTTATATCACACTTAGAAATAACCCCTCTGACCTTTGATGCTTTGATATGATAATGGAAGTAGTCTCGGAAAGTTTGAATATGAGATATGACCTCGTCTCGCTGCTGTCTTGTCAAATGTCGCGGAAATAATACTGAAAACGTTAATACAGCTGCGCATAATATGGGTTGAACAGGCGAACCGAAGGTGATGTAACCAATCTCGCCAGCCCCGGAAGCGGAAAGGCCGGGAACATTTTGGAGCTCGAGTGGAGGGTCGTTACGAAAAAGTACTTGGGGGGCATTCTGAATAGCTCTCCTGCGAGCGTCCACAAATTCCTGTAAAAGCAGACAATCAGAGAAATACCACTAACGTTAACATTTCCTAGAATGCAATGAAATACCTGGAGGAAAACTTTACCAAATATCCTGTCCGTCTCTTCCCGAAACACGGTGCTGAAGATCACCGTGACTCTATCATGACTAGCTTTGATGTATATGGCCTCTTCCTCCCGGTAATGTATGGCACGGACTTCGCCGCCCTCTCGAACTCCTTGAGGAGCCTGTTCGGAAGTGAATTTGGATGCTTGCTCCTGTAATTCAGTAAACTCGTCAAATGCTTGTTCAAATGGCGCTGCCATGGCGTTACGCTTGAGTAGGGAGATACGGCGGATTAAGTCATCTCGTGCACCTGGAGGCACAGTAAGTAAACAGTCGTATTACGCTTAGGTGAACGCACCAACCTTGGTCTTCTGGGAGGGCTTCAAGGTCTACTTGAACAGAGAAATCGAAGCCTTGCTCCGCAGGTACTATATAAGGACCATATTCGCGTTCAAGCACTCCTCGAGCGCCATATTTGACCAATTCCTGATAACATTTGACTGATATGGAGACGAGTATCTTGTTCTTTGATTCCGGAGTAGAAATATGAAATGTCACACCGTCAAAGTCGGATACCACTTGATCAATTGATACGGGTGATGCTCTGTGCAACAGTTAGCTATTGAGGTTATACTCAAGCAGGCAGCGGGGTAAAACATGCCCCGAAAAGCGGTCTCTCAGCAAAGACTCTATGAGCACGTTTTGGTAATCGAGGAGGAGCATGGCTAGATCTCTAAGAGGAGATGTGGCTAGAGGGATTTGCGATGTGGCAGAAAAAGTAGAAGGGGAACGCACAACGATATGCAGAACAATGCCTAGGGGTACTTGCAGGATTCGTCGAAAGTGTGGTCAGACGCTGTGGCGTCCGTGGCTAGTACGTGGCTTGCCCGTGGGGTTCTTTACTCGACGACAAAAAAAAAAGTTTCGAGACACGGCCAAACTGCATCTCTACAGCCTAGTCATACAACCCACCCTATGAGCAGTCTCCTAAGGGCAAAATAACGACGCTCAGGTATACTCAGCCTGTCTGTTCGAGTTACACCTCAAAAAATTCAGAGAAGCTCGCTTGAAGTCTTTGAAAGCAAAAAATGGTCAAGTCCTACAGGTGATTCCGTATAATGATGATGGCCTAGAGCTAGCACTAACCTCGGTAGCAAGTATGAGCAATCACAAACATTCGCTGTTGTAAACTCAGCCTCTTCAAACCTAGTCTGGGCAACTGACGGCTTTATCCCAAACGCCTCAAAGCGCCCTTCAGGTGCCGGTCACGCCTATGTTGGCGCTAACGAAGAGGTCCTCTGTTGGGACGTAAAAAAAGGCGAGCTTCTGAGCAGGTGGCGCGATGCTGCTTGTAACGCTGAAGTTACTTCCGTTACTCGTAGCGGAGCAGACCCAGATATCTTTGCTGTTGGGTGGGTAACGCTTCAAACTGAATTGTACTAGGAGATACAACGCTTACCATGACATGTGCCGATCTAGTTACGGCGATGGCACCATTCGAATTTGGGACTCCCAAATAGCAACCGTAATAATCAGCTTCAATGGTCACAGGTCCGCTATCACGACCTTGACCTTTGATGCCTCGGGCGTGCTTTTGGCAAGTGGTTCAAGAGACACGAACATTATCCTATGGGACTTGGTAGCTGAAGTCGGCTTGTTTAAGCTTCGGGGACACAAGGCACAGATTACCGCTCTTCATTTCATAAATCTGGATAAAGTAGAAGGCGCCGAGACTCACGGTTCGAATACCATCCCTAAGGACACGATTACCGACCAAGTCTATCTTATTTCCACGAGCAAAGATGCACTAATTAAGATATGGGATGTTACAGCGCAACACTGCATTGAAACTCACGTGGCACAAACGAACGGCGAATGCTGGGCCTTAGGGGTCTCCCCTGATGGGAGCGGATGCATCACTGCTGGAAATGACGGTGAACTGAGAGTGTGGTCCATCGATACCCGGGGTTTGCGGGAATCTGCATCCCAAATAGGAGATGTCATCGAGCGCCGTTACTTGCGCGAACAAGGAACTCTATACCGCCGAGGCAAGGACAAGACTACTGATGTTATTTTCCACGATCGAGCAGATTATATCGCTGTCCACGGCTCAGAAAAGGCCATAGAAATATGGCGAGTCCGAAGTGAAGGGGAGATTCAGAAAACTTTAATGCGGAAGCGCAAGAGAAGGAGAGAGAAAGCTGTCACTGCGACTAGAATCAAAGACGTGAACGCGGAGATACAGACTGACGACGTCGATGAGAAGAAAGGCCTAGGGGATGCAGAAGTTAGTGATGTGTTTGTGCCTTACGTGACCGTGCGTACTGGTGGGAAGGTAAGGGCAATGACATGGGCATACATCAAAGGCCACAAGATGTTGCAACTGCTGGCAACCACCGGCAACAATATGATTGAGGTCTATGACATTCCTTACAAAGAGAAAGCGAAGATGGCTGAGATCGAAGAACCGCCAGAATATAACAAAGTATATTCTGTTGACCTACCAGGCCATAGAACAGATATCCGCGCCCTTGCCCTCAGCTCAGACGACCGGATGCTAGCATCTGTGTCTAGTGGGAGTCTCAAAGTCTGGAACGTTCGAACTCAAAGTTGCTTACGGACACTGGAGTGTGGTTATGCACTTTGCTGCTCCTTTCTACCTGGTGATAAAGTAGCTATTGTCGGTACCAAGGACGGCGAGATAGAGATATTCGATATTGCTTCATCTACACTGATTGACCGAATCAAAGCTCACGATGGCTCGATATGGACCCTGAATGTTCATCCCGACGGACGCTCCGTAGCGACTGGGAGTGCCGACAAGTCTGTAAAATTTTGGAATTTCGAGATCGTACACGAAGATATCCCAGGCACGAAACGCACTACTCCCCGTCTCAAGCTTGTTCACTCTCGAACTCTCAAAGTCGATGACGATGTTTTGAGCGTGTGCTTCTCTCCCGATTCCCGCCTGCTGGCCGTTTCAACTCTGGACAACACAGTCAAAGTGTTCTTTGTAGACTCTCTCAAACTATTCCTCAACCTATACGGGCACAAATTACCAGTACTCAATATGTCAATATCATCCGATAGCTCTCTCATTGCAACATGCAGCGCGGATAAGAACATCCGCCTATGGGGTCTCGATTTCGGTGATTGCCACAAGGCATTCTTTGCCCACAACGATAGTATTATGCAAGTCTCATTCATACCGCACCCAGTGTCAAAAGATGAAAGTCATTTGTTTTTCAGTGCTTCTAAGGACTGCACCATCAAAAGTTGGGATGGCGACAAGTTTGAGCAGATTCAAAAGCTTCAAGGTCACCATGGAGAAATATGGGCCATGGCAGTAAGCCGAACGGGCGATTTTATCGTGACTGCCTCTCATGACAAAAGCATCAGGATATGGTCGCAAACCGACGAGCCAATATTTTTAGAGGAAGAACGGGAGAGGGAACTGGAGGAATTATATGAATCAACCTTAACAACATCAATAGAAACTGGAATCGACCAACCAGAAGGAGATCAGGATGAAGTCGTCGCAGCATCTAAACAAACTATCTTGACTTTGACAGGGGGTGAAAGGATCACAGAGGCCTTGGAGTTAAGCATGGCAGACTTGGAGCTCGTAAGAGCCTGGAGGTTGCAGAAGTCAATCACACCAAATATAGCGCCACCTCAGCGAGAACCCCTCTTCATTGCACTTGGGAATATTAGTGCCGAGCGGCATGTGCTCAACACTCTATCCAAAATCCCCGCAGCCCAGCTGCACGACACCCTCCTAGTGCTACCATTCTCAGCCTTGCCGGCTCTATTCACTTTTATCGCCATTTGGGTGCGCAACCGGTGGCATGTATCTCTAGCATGCCGGGTGTTGTTTTTCATGCTCAAAACACATCAGAAACAGATTGTAGCGAGCCGTGAACTCAAAAGCTTGCTAGAAACTATGCGAGTAGACCTAAGAGACACATTAGGAGGATTAAAGGACGTCCTTGGCTTTAATCACGCTGCTCTCAGATTCCTGCATGACCAAGTCAGGGAGAATGGAACCACAAGGCTAGAAGAAGTGGAAATAGAAGAGGCAAAAGGGAAAAGGAAAAGAGTATTCGTAGATGTTGCTTAAAGAAATATGATAGAAAGTTTTGGGTTTCGTACCTATGAAAGGAACGTAGTCGAATTGTTCATATGGATTTTCTAATTGCCTATCTCGGCAGGCATGAGTAATTCCACAAGTTATGCTACATCACGGAAGTGAGAGTCATGTGGGATAATTGTAAGTAGTAATGTAAACCCAAAACTTTGGGCGAGAAACCAGGCTAAGGTAGCCGTCAAGAGGTCGAACCAAAGCATATTGCTCGGCTGGAATGTAGGACCAAACGCAGAAGTAATAGAAAACTGTAGAAAACCCAGTAGTATGATCCATGGAGTGACGATTGGCAAACTATTTTCAACTCCTCCCTGATTTGAAACGCCAGCGCCATCACTACACCACCCCAACACCACAGAAACCGTAACTTAGCTAGGATAAAATAAGCTGACAAATGTCATGCAGCCAAGTGTGACATTAACACATCTTACTCAAGAAAATTTCCATCGGTTGCCACAATTGGTGCACTCGCAAAACGTCGTCATCGGCTCATCAGCACTCCTCGTCTGCGCTTGACTGTAGCTGACTTTCTTCTGGTGACACTTTCCGCAGGTCAAACTCGCGCTGATGCTCTTCTCCACTTGTGCTACCATAGCCTGATTCATATTCTCTTTCTCCAGTCGCGCATCCTCGGCTCGGCGCTCAGCCGACTTCAACTCTTCGTGAGTCATTGTGACAAACCTTTTGGGAGTGATTTCGCCAGAAAGGACTCGCCGCCGCAGTTTTGGGTTTGATTTATTTTTTAGGTTTTGGTACAGGGAACGCATTTTCGTTTTGTACTGGTCGGAGGTTTCGGACTGGTAAGTATTGTATGCGGCGAGCTCAACATCTCGAGCAATGCGAAGCACATCATCAGGAACTGTGCAGAGGCCACATTTAGCAGGTTAAAATCAAGCAGGGCCGCGCCTATTTAATTGGGGGTCTTACGCTCTTCTGACATGTGCGCCAAACCGTTGTACATGAGCTTCACGCAGTTATCTCGAACATCATTTCCAGTGACTTGCCAATCCACCTTATCGGTTTTGTCGTTGCGGCTTTCCGGCGGAACGTTATGCTTTGCCTTAGGCTTTAAAGGTGCCGGGGATGGGGCAGCAGCTGGCGCTGGCGATGCGGTTCCGTTAGAAGTCTTCGGTGTAGACGTTCCTGCGCCTGCCTTCCTAACGTCAGACCTCCACTTTATTACCAGCTCGTTTGCCTGGCTGGCGACTGCGGGGTCTTTGTGCTGGCGCAGCTTGTTCACTGTAACTCCAATGCGGGTCGAGCGTAGTAAATCTTCTGTGGCACGCACTCCCTTGCGAAGCTCACTCAACAAGCCCTGAAGAACAGAGGAAGGCTCGCCGCCAGCGTAGGCCTTGGTAATGGCCTTGCCGCGAAGCTCGACCTCTTTGGCATCCATGAAAATATAGATCAGGGAAATGTGGGGAATTCGGAGAGATTGCGACGTAGAGAGCTGCACGATGATCGGTGAGCGTCACAAGCGGCGAGAGTTGTTGGGATCGAAGAGTATGGTGATTTTGATAATGAATGCGGTTATGATAGAGTTGGTATGGGGTTGCCTTAACGAGCGCCGTTTACGTTTGCGTTTGCGTGCTCTTTGACTTGTCACGGAAGGCGGTGGCAGAATTGGCCGCAAGGCGCAGATCGTTGCATTGCATAGTGAGATCTCTGGAACAACCACCACCAGACGCATCCCCGACTTCTGTCAGCAGTCAGCATATACCGATACCCTACGCGTTCCTGCTTCCGCATAAATGTCTGAGAACGCGCCTCCCGTAGGAAATGCGCCGAATACTAGTCAAGATGCCTCGCGCGGCATGCCCTACTACGAGAAGCTTCGTCGCGACCTTCGAGAGACGCTCCAGAAGAAACGCTTATTAGACCAAAACATGGTTTGTGTACCATATGTCCAAATGGTCGGGGACCATGTGCTGATGTTCCAGGCTGGTCTCGAAGAGACCATCTACAAAGTCGAGACTTCGTACCTAGAGGAGACAACGGCAGGGAATATTATAAAGGGTTTTGATAACTACATAAAGGGCTCAACGGGCACTGCTGCAACAGGAGGTTCTGGCCCAGGGACTTCGACACGTCGTAAAGCCGTTATCAGTGATGCCGATAGAATCTTCAGCAGGAGTTCGGCAAGTTTTATGCGGGTATGTTCCTGGTTTGCGCTCATCAAATGTTCTTTTGGCCGCCTCTTGAAAACGCGCTAAAAATGTTCTCTTTTTGACAGGATTCCTCCACTCCAAACTCCACACAAACAACTCCGTCCCATGCACCTACACCAAATTCATCCTTCCCTAGCGCCCGCGAGAGCAGTCATCCGACACCCAGCAGCAGCACGACCAGCAAAGCTGTAGCAAGTAAAAAGAAGAAAGCTGCGGATAGGGAGGACGATGAAACTGATGGCAAGCCAGCAAAACGGGGGAAGATTACCTATGGCAGAGACTGAAATGGAATGCTTGTGCTTTTCTATTTCTGCTGAGATCCATGAACATTCCCTTCAACGCGTAAAGGGACAGGTTCGATGAGTAGCCCCATTAGGAATATTGGTACATCCTAAATACCCTGTATGAACAAGATAACGAGAACATGCATCCTATTAGCGGAGCTTGCGGCCACTCTTAGTTGGGTTGATCTCAAAGTCAACTAAGTCTGGTTTCCAGACAACAGTGGTCTGCTTCTGCAGGTTTGGATGTTCCCGAGAATTGGCCAAGATTTTATTACTGTATCCTGATAACATTTAGGGTTGCGGTTCCTTACACAAACTTTACAACTTTTGTAGGCCTAGAACAATCCTGCATATCATTTAAATCTAGAAGCCTAGAAGCTCTGGGAATATAAGGAATCGTATGCGAGGTTTCAACAGAAGTATACTGTGCAGGAAATTGGTTGCAGAATAATAGTTATCCTAGGCAAACTTTGAAAAAAAAAATTCAGAGGGAGAAATTGTGTACATTCGTCATCCACGTACTGGGTGCAATATGATTAAATCTTTGTTCGTTCAGAAAGATAACCATACCCACTGTAAATCTAACCGTAAGGTAGATATTGTCACACGGTAACGCAGGTGTATGGCGGTGTACGGACTCCACTTTGTGGAGTCGTCACGAAGAATTAATCTATATACTAACGAGGCTATCACGTGATCGCAGGAAGCTTCTGTGAATGTCCGCCTATCTCCCCTACCAATAGATGTAATAGTCAGCAAGTGATCAAAAGGTATTTCGTTATCGCAAACCCACGAGTGTGGATCCCAGCAAGCTCATCCCCTGTTCTGTAACTAGCTACTCCAACACATGCGGGTATGCACAGCTCACGCTGACTGCGCCGCTGTCGAACCTATCAGCTGCGAGCAAGGAGCGGAGAGGGAGTAAACCGCCCCTTTTCCGAAGCAAAGAGCCACAACTTCAGATCGATGGCCTCGCTCTGCCCTTTCTTCCAAGGCCTCTCCCAGCGTTGGTCGGGTTAACAAGCCGCTCACTACTTTTCGCAGGCCGAACCGAAGCCGACTGGGCGCTGGGCGCTCCAATGTAACGTAAGGTAACGTTACACTGCCCCCTGCCTCCCTGCTCAGCGGACGAGAGTAAATAAGAGCGGCGATCAGGGTCTACGCTAGACAGGGTTTGCAGAGTGTGATTGCGTCGATGGCTTTTTCTTTGGCTTATTGGCATTCCTTAGCTACGGTGCTTGTTGGCACCGTGGACACGACTTCACGTGAGACCTTCCATGGCCCATTAGTCTCATGACGACGATGATGATATTGGGCCGCATACTGTGCTATACGTGATACGGACTCTATTTTTCCCAAAACGAATTCCCAGAACCTGTCCTCTATTTGTCAAACGAGTGACAGCTAATCTCCCCTTCCCCCGCGCCTGATGCCTTTATGGCCTTGGTATCTAAAAAACCCACCCCAAGCCAGCCTATTGTACAATGTGTGCACTCTCGCAAAAAATACGATTAGGGCGCCAAAGAGGGTCTAAAACATTAAAAGGGTATAATGAATGAGCGTGCCCGGAGCGATAAGCCGAAATTTGGCTAGTAACGTATGAGAAGACAACGCAACAGCAGATGTTGGTACACGTAGAAAATATGATGAGGAAACGATAGCAGACCAATTCAAACGCCTTCTCCTACCCCAACTCCTTTCACCTCTAGTCGTAAGGTTATTGTGCCCAATAACCGAGGTAAGGGGTTGGGTAGCGACCGACGTTAAGTCAAAAAGGCTCAGACGTGTTATTTTCGTCAATACCCATTCTAGCAAACCCAAGACAAACAGACCAGACTTGCGATACAACGGAAACGCAGAGGATATCTCAAAGCGAAATGGTAAGCATCGGAAATTTCCGGGACTTCGGAACGGGTCTGCGATCTCAAATACAGATAGAAGTAGAACGGACGTATAGATTGCACAATTTCAATGTCGATCACGTATCTTCCGGGGAGGGGTGATCATGATCGCGTTCGCCTTTATGCACTTTTCGATGTCTCCTCAGATTAGAAACTACTGAGAAGTGACGGCCGCAACCTTCTACCTCACAGGCAAACGCTAGAGAAAAATCGTCAGTTAAAAATATCAGCCTAGCCTCAAATGATTTTACTTACGCTTTTCACCGGTATGACTATACATATGCGTCTGCAGCGAACTAGGACGAGTGAACCGTTTGTCACAGATTTTGCACTTATGCTTCTTCTGCGAGCTAGACGAGACTTTTGAGCTGAACTGTCCCATCATCGACTGTGGTGCTGGCGGTAGGTTGGTCCCAATCAGGGCTGATGGTCGGGGAAGAGTCCGCGAGGTCATGGGCTCCACAGACTCGGATGCGGAACTATAATCGGTGACAGAAGAGTCGGCCACGGAGCTATTATAGTAGGACGGATAGGTGCTGGCTGAGGAGATAGATGAATGCGCAGAGTGGGTTGATGGGAAGCCGTAAGAATCGGAAGAGCTTCTGCTGGATCCCTGATTGCCATAGATATTCCTAGGAGTAATGTCCTGGCTCATCGCAACCATTCCTCTGCTTGCATCGAGAGCGTCACTGAAGCTGTTTCGTTGCGACTGTTGTGAATTCATTCTGCTGAAGTCAACTAATGAACTCTGACGCTGCCTTTGAGATTCGGCTGGGTTTTCTAGGAATGCAGCGGAGGATACTGACGGGTGTGAAGAGCGTCGGGCTGTATCTTGCTGGTATGCGTACGGACTTCTGGTACTATTTGAGTAATCCATAGAATACTGTGGCGCCGACGTTGGAGCGTAGCTGTTTGTGTTTGGAGAGGCAGACGAAGAATATCCACTTGGGTAGGTCCTCGACGGGTTGAGTAGATCTTGGGAAGCGCCAAGTAAGTTCTGTGACTCGTATGCTCCATCTGGGAGACTAATACCTGATCCTAGGGGCGGCGCCGTGACAGGGAGGCCATGATACGGTATTGACAGACTGGTAGGCCTGGCGATGTGCTGCTGGCCGGCGTGGTCGAGTCCCGAAGCATTCGATGCCAAAGAAGTAGGATACAGTTGGGATGACGGGGCCGCAGGCGTCGAGACCCAGGGGTTGGTAAAATGCGGCGCGGGATAACGTAGATGGTCGTAGCCCATGGCATTCAGCTGGGGCTGCTGCCTGTTATCGACTGCCATGGCCATTGCGAAAGACAAAAATTGAAGCTGAAGATAGAGAACACAGAGGTATCGTGAGAGACGTGAGAAACGTGAGAAGAGTGAGAAGCGCAAGTCTGATGGAGGATCCGAAGCTGAAACACGACGGTTCAAGGGTCCAAGAAACGTGGGGACAGACGATCACTGGCACACAGTCGTGGGATCTGCGAACCTTTTGAACTTCTCGAAAACCTGTGCTGGAAACTCCCGTGCTGGCAGGTTACCAAATGCGAGCAGCGATGTACACGTAGGGAAGGACGATCGCTGGGCGATTCCGAGCAGTTTGAGCCGTGGCAATGAGCGAGCTGAGATTAAGTTTTATCGAAAGGATGACGAAGTAGCAGCGGTACCAAGCCAGTCGAGCGCTGCAACGGGCAACGGCGAGTGTGGAGAAGGCGCAGGCACGAAGAGCGTATTTCACCACCCACGTAGCGGTCTCAAGGGCCTGGCGGCGAGGGTGCGGCCAAGGATAAAAGCAAGTGATAGGAACGGACTTGGATTGAAGCAGCGAAGATTGTCAGACTGAGGGATACTAGTAGCGCAACGGCTTGGAACTGATGAAGCATTTAGAGGTAGAAGGTGCTGATCAGTAGACTCCAGATGGGGGGCTGCCTGTAGATAAATTCGGTTCGCTGTGTGATGATGGAGGTGGTGTCCATCCCCGGAAGCTTTACGTCGTTGCGGCCATCATAGGCGGCCCAAGCGAGAAATGGGAGCAGATGGCTCGACGGCCTCAAAAGCCACTTGGGGGGACTCGGGCCATCGCTGGCAGCAACCCTGGCTGCAGGAGGACGCCCGACCAGGATTAGGGCTGACCTTTTGTGTGGGGAGAGGGCAGCAGAAAGGGCTTGCAATGGCTTGCCATGGCTGCCATGGCTGCCACCAGGTGCCATTATTGGAGCCAGAGGTGTCATTGGAGCCAGAGGTGCCATTGGAGCCAGAGGAGCCATCCATTAGATCCCTCAGAGCCACCAGTTACTACCCCACTCCCACCCCCCAGAGCCCCTAGGGCCCCATCAAGTGCCGTGGCGGACAACAAAGAAACCCGGTTGGTCATATCAATCAGCTGGCCAACCGGGCCCCCGCTGCCTGCCCGCCGCCCGAAAGGAGGAGCCCACACCCGCTGCACCAAGGGCAAATCAGCGCCAAGGGGTAGATGCTGGCGTCTCCTTTGCAGCATAGCGCTATCTCAAGATGCCTCTTTTGAGACGACATTCCTTGGCTAGCTTTCCGCAAAGCTGCAAGTGCAGCGCCGCCAGAAATGCTAGCTAGCCTATCTTGGGTCAACAGAGGGGTACTGGGCCGCCTCTTCTTAATTCTCCGCGCTGGTCAGATCAGGGTACTAGGACAGTCTCCCGCGGACTGCCCTTTTCTCATCGGCGATGTAGGAACGCCCGCCGCGGCAGGAACTACCAGAGCCAGCACCAGCAGCACCGGCACCAACACCGGGACCGAGCACCAGCTTCCGTCCCCCACCGCCCACTGTGAGTCTTCGCATCTCGCATCTCGCATCTCGCATTTGGCGGTTCACGCAGAGTATATGGGCGGCGACCGTTGGCCGACGGTGGGAGCGCGCGTACGAGTCGGCGGGTAGCAAGGACCTATTTCACCGTCCGCCTCATCGCCCATTGCGTGTTGCTGCGGGCACTTGCCAGGTGCATTTTCTTACTCTGCGACCTGGATGTCTGGGACATGACCGCCCAGAACAGCAGCAAATCCCGCGCCTTGATCGGGCACATCGAACATCACGGCAGCCCAAATCTAATTAGCCCCCCCTGATGGTCCCGCCAGCCTTCGTTTGGCGCACTCGGCAGCGTTTGATCGTCGTGCTTAGTGCCCCATGCAGGAATTCCTCTTTCTCAATGAAATTACCATCGTTCGTCGCACTGGTCACGAGCTGGCAAAAACGACAGTAATCTCAGTGTTGCAAGGGTGGCGCGTAACAATGGCCTTCTGGAATAACCCCCCTTCACACCCAATCGTCTGTCGCCGCGCCAACTGGGACGCAAGAACCCTTCAGAACCCTTCATGCCCTTTGCCTCGTCGAGATGGTGGGCTGACCTCGTACTGTACCTGCTTTCCTAACCGTTCCTGTGGCCTTGTTGGTCTGTTAGCCTGTTTGCCTGTTAGCCTGTTGGTTTTTGCGGCCCGCCCTTGAACTCCGCCCTGGGCGGTGTGTGGTTAGCAAGTCCCGCCGGCCAATGGCATGCCTTGGCTCGACGAACAAGCAGGATTCCGCACTCTCCCCGAGGCGTAATTGCGCTGGTTATCTCTGCGTTTGCCCATGGCAGTCGCTGGGACGAGAAACGCGACGGCATCCGACGACGACGACTAGCATCGTGCGCGCCGTGTCCGTAGTCCGCACGAAAGCGGCCAGTCAGTGGAAGCATCTTGTCCCCAGATTGCTGACGAGTTTTAGCTCTGCAGCCTTAGGACTCGTTATGATGGTGCCAAGCCGGCTCATGCTGACTCGGCGATATCGCTGTATCGGGACAGGTGCGATGCGGGTGCTCGAACCTGGGCGAATCACGGCCGCGAGCTGCTGGCGGTGTCCAGCGGTGAGAGGCACAGGAGTCGCCCTAGGGTACAAAGGGTACATCTTGGGGACGCCGGTTCGGAGGACGCTCCCCCGGCACACTACACCCTGAAAAACCAATGGCGTCATCCTGCATCTTCTCAAACCCGGGAGAACGGTGCGCTCGTCAATCTTGTCTTTTGAGCTGTCAAGTGCGGCACGAACGCCCAAGCAGCAGCGCTGTCCGCCAATGCCTGCTGAATGCCTGCTGAATGCCTGCCAGCTACCTGCCAATGCTTGCCAGTACCCTGACAATGTCATCCAATGCCATCCAGTGCCCGCCAGTGCCCTCCAATGGCTCGCAGGGAAGCTGTGCCAAGCACGGAGTCGGCTGGCCTGCCCGATGGGGGCCTCTACGGGCTCCATTTCGTCATTTCGCAGAGTTGGCCTCCTCTTTTTAACTCAGGGCAGCTTTCGAGGGCCTGTCAGGCTGGGCAGGCGCGCAAGCTCGCAGGCCGGCAGTACATGTATGTCAGTGTGTCGGGCTCGCAGATTGCCACCGCCTCTCAGGACACCACCAATACACCATCACGGCTGTCGCAGGCTGAGAGTCCTGCCAATGGCCGGGTTTTGTGCTTTGTGCGAGCGTTCTGCCTGCTACCCGGCGTGCCATTCCTGAGCCTTGGCCGGCACCCATTTTTGAGTCTTGGCTGGCACCTATGGCGTCAACGCGGTCGTTTTTAAGTCTTCTCTAGCATGATCAAGCGTGCGACTAAGGCGGCGTCGTAAGCCCTGCGATGAAAAAATGTGGCCGCTTGAGACGGGATGGCTGCGTCCAACCAGGTGCTTATTCTGAGCCTAGGGAAGCCACTCGCATTTGCTGTGGACCCTGCGTCCCGCCCGCGGAGGTGCAGATGAAGGTACGTAGTCGAACCGTTGCTTTTTGCGCCCTCGCACTATTTTGCGCCCACACCTTGACAGCGCCTCTGCAAGCCCTGAGCAAGGCGGGGGAGGGAGGGAGGGAGGGAGAGCGATAAGCTCTGCTGGACCCTTATTCCCGAGTCATTAGCGCCGCTGCACGGAGACGCTCCGACTGTGCACCTGTCTCTGCCTGTGTCTCTGCCTGTGTCTCTGCCTCCGCCTGTGCCTCTCAACCATCTGCGCCTGTGGCTCACGTTGACTGGCCGCGAATGTCATGTGAGCGGCCTATCCCGAGGCAGCAGCACACCCGGGCACCGGGTTTCCTGCCAGGTATCAAGCAATCAATCGATAATCAGTCACTCACTCAGTTGCCGGGCCTGTAGCCGGCCATGTTTCGGTACACGAGTCCGCATTGTTCCCGAGATAATTGCTTCCCCTCTTCTTCTGTCGCCCCTTGGTTGGCCTCGTTCCCCTCCGCTTGGCACCCTTCGTCACCGCAATTTACCTCTCGATTTTTCTGCATAGGTGCCAACTGCAAAGCCTGCCGTCATGTGATAGATCTGCAGCTATTGAGTGTGAATACCACCACCGTAAGTCGTGTCTCTATTGCACCGCCGCATGGCCATTCCCATCAATATTTTCTATTTGATGTTGCATTCATGGCGCTCCCCCACGTGTTGCATGGGATGCTACCTGGTACTTAGGTACTGCCCGCACGACCCGTTTTTGGGCCTAGACATTGGATTTTTGCCGCTTTAGGAACACTCCTGTCCGCTTTCGTAAAAATAACAGACTGGGAATTACTCGACATCTCCTTGGCTGATCCCCAATAGTGTCCCGCACTATCATCACGACATTGTGAACATTGTCAACTGTCTCCACGAAATTAGGATTAATGCTCGCTGTCTCTCTTTTCCCCGCTCGCACTATTTGCTCTTCCTATGTTACATTACTGAGTATTTTCATGGTTGCCTCGTCACATTGAGCATCGCATCAGTTAGTCCAAGCAAAGTCTACAAGCACATACAACAAAAACAGCCAAGCAAAAATTTGGAATTCCTGCACCCAGGTTGCGTTGCATGCACCGAAAATCAGCACTCCTTCTGATGCTTGCATTCCTGCTTGATACATCCACTCCATGTACCTGTCACCCGAAACGCCTTAGCCGTCCTATAAGCCACCTGAATTGTGAGCCTCCCACAAGGCCAGAAATTCCTAGCATCGCATCATATCGTTGTACTCATGGCCTTCAATCTAGACCCATTCACCGATCCTATCCATTGTTTTTAGCGTGAATATTCTCTCACTATCATATGCTCTTTTGTTTTTCATCGAGGGTCATGACGAGAATAATCTCTTCTTAATTTTACTTTCGCTCCTAAAGTGAGCGATGGGGTTATGACGGTTTAGACGGTTTGGCACATCAAAACTACGCACAGACGAAATTTGTTAGGAACCGTCACAACTGTACCGATCGTCATAACCCTATCGCTCACGTTACTTCGAGATTGATTTGCGACATCAGAACCCGTCTCAGGCTCTCTGGCCCTTCTCTCTTGATAAAGATTTCCATCTTGCTCGGCCATGAGTTTGCTGATGTTGCCCCACGTAAGGGCATGCGTCGGCACTACTTGCCTCTCAGCAAGCTCTACGCTCTCGCGACATCCAGCTCGACGAGCTTGCGCGTTTTCACCCGACCAAACCAACATATTATTGCGAAAGCTAGACGTTTCCCTTTCCGCTTCAACCCCTCGCAGAATACCGTCACCGTCACCTTCAGACGATCTTAGTAATGCTGCGATTCTTTCAAGCCCGACTTGACCGAGCTGAGTGGTAAACGACTGGGGACGGGGAATTGATAGGATTCCTTCGGCGCCGCTGTTTCAGGATAGATAGGCAATGGATTAGAGTATTATGTATGATGGTCTTAGGGAAGATCGTGCCGTGATACTTCCTCGACGACAAAGATTCGGCTTGCAGATCATCTTTTTGAGCGAACCCCCGTTTAGGTTTGCCTTTAATGGCACATTTGACCAGCATCTTCTCCAACAATTCTCCTTTGGCTGGCTTGGTGAAGTAATCTATCCCGGCTCCTTGGCATTTTTGTCGGTCACCTTGGATTGCGGACGCGGTCATTGCAACAATGGAAGTATTTCGTATACACGCCAAGTTTTGAACCGCTCATGGGTCCTAATCGTACGCGTTGCGTGGTAACCGTCCATTATAGACATCTAGACGTCCATTAGGATTATATCAGGTCTTGAATGCTTAGGAGAAGACTCCCCGAGATAGTCCAAAGCCTTGCCCGTTCCACACCGCGCCTGCGGAGAAATGGAGTTTACCGATATTTTTGAGTGCAATTTGCTGGTTTATTGCACTAGAACTTGTGCTTAGCATATGTTAGCTTACCAAGGTAGCATGTCACGTGCACGAGTGCTTGGACAAACTTTCCTCCGGTAGCCAGCGCCCAAGGGTTCCCGCGTTTGGAGCGGCGAAAGCAGCATTGACATAACAGCCTTTTCTCAAGCCGTGACCAAACTACAGCATAACTCGAACGTGGCACTTCAACAATATGGCGGTAAGCCTTCTAGTCTTCTCGAATGTGCAGGCGTGACTCATGACTTTTCTCCCCCAGCCTCGAGAAACCGTAATCATAGATCCACCATCCTACTCATCTTCGGGCTACGGCGCCATCGAAGTACACCATCATCATCACGTAGCGCCTGGATGCAGGAGTGCAAGGCGCACATCTCCATGCTGTAGAGCAACACTCCTTGCCTTCATTTTCCTCTTCATTATCGGCTGCTTTGGTGCGTTGGGTTTTGTGGCTTGGAACTTCTACAATTTATCTGAGTGCGAGAAGAAGCGTATGCCATGGGAACCACCATGCAAGGACTGGCTAGGCCGTGATAGCCATCAATAGAAGTTTGCTTTCGACTTTGTTATGGAGTAATGGCGCTTCAGGACCTAGCAAACATGATTATATTGTATTACTAAGGAAGCCTTAGATTAATAGGCTGGTGTGTACAAAGAATAACGTGTTTTGCCGCTCAACGCCGCACCCCACTTTCTGCGGCTTTTTATTAACGTGACACACGGGGTTTTGCTCGTCCCTAGGTTTTGCTCGTTTTGAACATCAAAATGCGCCAAAATGCCAACTTAGTAGTAAATAACTAGTAAAAACCATCACAAATTATTGCATTATTTGTATATAGTCTTGAAGCAATAAAGATATATATAAAAGTCTATTTAAAGTTAATTTCTAGGTGTTTTAAAGATTAATTGGCTGGTGTATTGGGCCCTAGCCGCTACTAATTAGCTTAGCCTCCTTATTTAAGGACTTGTTGTTAGTTATATTATTATCCTTTTAGTCTTCCTAGAGGTCCTCTAGTAAACCCGGAAGATCCAACGTCTTCTTAGCTATATTCTGAAGTTACTTAACAATAACTTAAGCTACAACCTATATAGAAGAAGACTCCTATGCCTGCTTTCAGAGTATCTTAGCCGTTAATTAATATAATTGCCATTAATTAGCTGCTTTAATCGCCGCTAATTTAGTCTTAGTAGGGTTCTTCTGTTAAGTAATTTTGGCAGCAGCCTTAGAGGCCTTTTTTAACTTCTTTACTACCTTTACCGCGTCCCCTGCCTCTCTATTATAAAGTATAAACAGCTTCTTTATATTAGTAACAATCCTCTAAGCCTTCTTTCTAGCTTTTACCTATTCCTTTTTAAGCGTAATTGTGTGAGGGGACTTTGTAGACAGGGGGCTATAAGGACACGATTGTGGAACAGGATAGATTGGTGAGAGAGACGAATCCTTGAGGAGGTAAGGCCTCTGGGATTGTGGAGACTATATACTACGGGCACGTGCCTCCGGCACGTGACCGGCGACCATCCGAGGGGCGTCCGGAGGTTGTCCTGAAGGCAACCCGATGTGTCCGCAATAATATCCCTTACATTGCCCCCCCCCCTTCTTGCGGTTGGCCCCCGATCGCCATTACCTTGCAGTAGGGAGATTATGAGGGCTCGTCCCAGAAGGGGTTTGGAGAGATGTTGGTAAGCCGCTATATATTATCTATCTATCTAACCCCTGCTTTGAACTCCTGAAAACCTTAATAAGGAAAAATATAACTAGAGAAAAGACGTGAGGATTGCTAGGAGACCCCTTAGAAGCCTACCGAAAATGTGCTAGTAACTACCTAGGCTAACCTAAGGATTTTTATGCAACTCTACTTCTAAGCCTTTATGCCGGTCTGCAATTAATTGCGAGTATTATAGGCAATTTGGTGTTCCTAATATGGTTCTATAGGACCTTTTAGTATAGGATTTAACGTATAGAGCCTTGGCTTGCCGTCGTCTTTAACCTTTAGGATATTGATCTATAATCCTTTCTTATTAGTTCTGTGCTATATATTTAGCGTAGCTCTACTGCCTAGTAAACAGAAGGGATACTTCGCAATAGCGCCTCTAGCTATTATATGATTTGTTAAGAACGTTTATAATATTATTCTTTAATACTATAGTATCGTTTAGGTATAATTTTACCTATATGCGTCTATAATTGACGTCTTAATTGCCTTCCCCGGCCGTATAATTAGTTTTTGTAAGGAAGTGATAACTAAATGGCTTATATGCGTGTTTCCTTCCTTCTGAATTGCGCTATTGTAACAGAGTTATATCGGCAAGGTTGCGGCTATTTACTAGAAGGGTATTAGGAGGTAAAGTATAGAGACACCTTGCTTATTAAGCTGCTCCTTTTCTTTAACACCTTACTTCCCATTATCGCCCTTTATCCAAATTTGGACGTATCTTTGATATATTATTAAGATTTTCTTTTTTTCTATTATTAATTTAATATGCCTCTTTGTTCTCCTACTAACTGCTTTTCTAATTTAATTCTATAGCGTATTCTGGCCCTACCGCTATATATGGAACCCTAACCTCTGCTAACCTGCAACTGGTACTGGTTCTACCTAAATGACTTTGTATATACGTCCTTGAAAGACTAGAAGTCTAATAAAAAGATTTTGGATGCTTATAATAAGACCTACTGTATAAGGTCCAACACCTTTAGTCCTTATAATTAATGCATATATACTAAGAGCGGTAGTTATATTAAGGTAAGCTTTTCTATTCTTAATAGGTTTCTATTGCTAACTTTAGGCTTTAATATAGCCTGGGCCTAAGTAGTGACGATTCTTTAATATCCTTAACTACTATATTGCCCGGGCTTTCTTTTATTCTAGTACTAATGCTAAACGTCTAGGTTGAATTTAAGACTATGCCATAGCTATTTATACCGCCTATAATTCCCAGCAAGCTAGCCAGCAACGCCTGATAAGGGAGTAAGGTTGGTATACTAAGGATAGGGTAAGGGATGGGGGTGATAAGAAGAAGGTCGCCGTTTACTATAAGAAGGAGTTTGTGTATACGCGTTAAGTTTTAAAAGAGCATAATATGATGTGGTATTAGGTAGGTTACCCTTTAGGTACCTAGCGGATAGGTAACTAATGATTGCTATAGTAAGGTCTTGGTGGTTCTGGTCTTTACTAGCCAGCTAACATCTCTATTTATTCTAGGCTTAAGTGTGTCTTTATTAACTATAAGCTTACGCCTTAAGAACTTTATTGGTACTGGTTTAGGCCTAATATTAGTGTTGAGCGTTTAAGGATCTCTGCTTTATCTATACCTTATTAGCCTGCCCCTGTTTTTATACCTACCTATACTCCTATTAAGGGATCTAGATCTGGATCTTATTCCCGTTAGCTATTACTTAGTAGGCCAATGGATACTAATCCTGCACTTAGGGATAAGGTATAGTGGCTTTTAATTTAGGCATTTGGGATTAATTCTTGTATATAGTAGTAATTAGGAAGGCCTTGTAAAGCATTTAGGAAGGCATAGGAACACTATTCCTAATATAGACTAATAAATGGGAATGCAATTCTAGTAAAATACCCTATTAATTCTATGCTATATATGTAAAAAGGCTGAGGACCTGTCTTGCCTTAGGCTATAGCCCTAATTAATCCTTATGGTTTTTAGAGCTTATCCGTTCTATATCTAATTTGACCTATTTACTCTTTAGGGCCTCTCTTGGCCTACTATAAGCTTTCTTTATAGGTTGCGATGATACTGTAGTATTAGAGCGCTTTTTATAATTTATAGATTGTAGACCTTGGTCCTAATATTCTTTTAGAATATCTTTATAATAATTAAGGTAATCCTCTGGTTCCTATATAGAGTCCTTAGTGGGCTAGCCTAGCCATTTAACTTTATATTAAAGCTTGTTCTTAATAGACTTATAGTATAATATAGCTTTAACCTTGTACCGCTCGCCCACTACTTTAGGGTGTTTAATTGGGCTTGGATAGAAGTTCTTTTCTGGCGGTGGTCTGTGCCATAGCTCTAGTAGATTTACGTAAAATACTAGATGCACACGGGCCATAGATAGGGGTAGCTAGAGATAGTAGGCTAGCTTGCTAATTTGTTCCTTAATTTAGAAGGGACCTAGGTATCTTGCATTAAGCTTCTTTAATAGTTGACGGGTTTTAATATTTGTTAAACGTAATAGAACCTTATCGCCTACACTAAAATGCTTGTTCTGGTGTTTGCGGTTGTACTAAAGTCTCTGCTACTCCTGCGTATCTTGTAGGCTCTGCTTCGCATGCTTTTATTACTCCTCCTATTTCTTAAGGTATCCTTATACTCTCCTGTGGATGTCCTTAGACTTCCTAGTAGGATCCTATAATTGATTATACGGCCTTAGCTAGTAATTATTGGGTATACTATTAAATCCTAATAGTTAGATGCTATAGGCAATCTAGATTGGTGCAAACTGATGTAATGCATGTTGTTTTGAGTTATAAGCGTACTCCGTATATAGAAGTAGCTCGCACTAATTGTCTTGCTGGTAGTTTAAATATATTTGTAGATATAACTCTAGTTCCTAGTTTTGGCGTTCTATTTGCCCATCTGTTTGTGGGTGGAAAGCCGTACTATAATAGTAGTCTATCTTTAAATGAAAGCATGGATCTAACTAGTACTGGCTTATAAAGACGCTGCCCCTATTAGTAATAATGAAGTGTAGTTAATCTACTTTAAGAAAGTATTTCTCCTTAATTAGGTTTGTAAGCGCTTATATATTAATTATCTTGTTAACGGGAAGGTATTGGACGTACTTTAAAAACCTATTAATAAGTACTAGGACTGAATTGTATATTTGTTCTTACCTATCTTTTAAGGGTGGGAGATCCGTAATAAAGTCTATAGCGTAATATTGCTATGGCTTACTGGTAGGGGGAACTGATTTAAGTAAACCCTATGGCTTATACCTTTGGATTTTGTATACTTAACACTTCTTATAGTAGCTAATATACTTCTTTGCTTCCTACTTAAGCTTTAGCTAGTAGTATTTGCGTTAAAGTAATTCCACTATCTTAACTTAACCATAGTGGCCGCCTAGAGGATTATTGTAATTCCTTATAAGGATCTTCTGTTATAGATTTGCTTCTTATGGCACCCAAACCTTACTATTTCTATGCAGTAGGCCCATTGGGTCTAGTTCCTAATTTTAGCGCCTTTTAGCTTCCTTTCTGTTATATTTCCGGTCTACTTCCGTATTAAAGATGGTATAGGAGGCGTCCCTCTGTTGTACCTTATGGATAAGATCCGTTAACCTTTTGGATAGTTCCTGGGTGAAAGCTATTTTGCCTTATACTGCTCTAAGTATGAGACTAGATGGTATTATGGATCTTATAACTTCTTAGTACGCGTGCGTTAGGAAGGCCGCTATAAGGTTAAAGTCCTTTGGTTATTATAGGGCTCTAGGTTCCAATTGCTCTATGGCTTTGCTTTTAGTTTAAGGGGATAGCTTAGCAATTAAGGGTGGTATATTACTAGGTTCTAAACTTATGTTAAGGACGTCCTATCTAGGTATTTTTGGACCCTTATTGGCAACGGACCGGGTACCAGCTAGAACGTTAGTAGAGACTAATAGGGTTTGCACTGCCTAAGACTTAGTGCGTGGAGCTGTGGGTGCTTAAGTATCCTATACCCAGAGCTTGTTCTGTAATGTAGGGAGTAAGATATCTATTATCTATTTTCCTTCTCCCATTTTAAAGCCTTTGGTATAGTCTGGCTGTCGTAATGGTTTGTTAGCAGGGTTATTTTCCCCTGGCTTATATTCGATCTTAAAGTTAAATTGCATAAGCTCCTCTGCCTATCTGGCTTGTTAAGGTATAAGCTCCTTTGTAGTTATAAAGTAGTGTAGATTATAATAATCTAAGAGTATATAAGTGGTATGGCTCGCGTGCTTAAGGTAGTGTCGCCACTATTTAAAGTAGTTAACTATAGCAAGCAGTTTCTTGTTATGGGTATAATACCTAACTTTAGGTCCCTGGAATTTTCTGCTATAAAATGCTACTGGTCTCTAGTGGAGCTAGGTAGTATCCGGATACCTATTAGGTTGCAGTAGGATACTAGTAAGGGTAAAATTTAATATATTAGTAACTATTATTAGTGGCTGATCTAGGTTAAAATGCTATAATAGTAGAGCTTCTATAAACTTTGTGTGTAGTTCCTAAAAGGCTTCCTAGACCTTTCCAGGCCATGTCCATGGTTTATACCATTTAGTTAGTCCCTTCTTGGTTTTCTTCCTTTCTGCCTTTAAGCTTTTTGCTTCTTGGGCCGGGTCTCAGAAAGCTTTAGCAATATAGTTAGATAGGTGTTGGGCAACGTCTAAGTAGTTATAGATAAAGCGCCTATAGAAATTGGCAAAGCCTAGGAATACTTAAATATCCTAATAGCTCTCTAGCTCTAGCTACTCTTAGATTGTCTATACTTATACTAGGTCCATAACTATACCTATAGGCGTTATGATATAACCTAGGAACTTAACCTGCTTAGTATTAAAGACACACTTTAACGCCTTGGTATAGAGGCCCTAATTATCTAAGCGTTTTAGCACTTTGCGGATGTATTGCTTATGCTAATCCTTATCTTCTAAGTAGATCAGAATGTTATCTAGGTAGATGATATATATATAGTTAACTAGTCCCCCTAAGGCTCTATAAATGTATAATTAAAATGTCGTAGGCGCATTAGCCAGCCCAAAAGGCATTACTATATACTTAAAGTGGCTGTATTGGGTTTTAAAAGCGGTCTTCCACTTATCCCCTTCTTTAATATAAAGCCTATAATAGGCGTCTTATAGGTCCAGCTTTGTGAAGATCTTCGCCCTAGATAGTTAGTCCAGCATTTTACTAACTAGTGGTAGTGGGTAACAGTTCTTAATTATAATCTTATTAATACCGCGATAGTCTACATATAGCCTTATAGTCCTATCTGGTTTTGGGATAAAGAGGATCGGCGTGCCTACTAGTGACTTACTAGGCCATATCTATCCCTTTTCCAGTAAGCCGTTAAGGTACTCCCGTAAGATCTTAAGCTCTTTGCGAGAGAGGTTATAGATAGGAAGGTTTAGTAGTTATTTGCCTTCTTTTAGATTAATTATATAATTATATTCCAAGTTCCGCTAAAGGAATTTTGCTTACCTGCCCGAAAATACCCTTAGTAAGTCCCTTAGGCCTGCTAGGATATTTAATAAATTGGGGTTGCGTTTATCCTCCGCGTCATTATTAGGTAGGTCCTAGAGGTCCCTTAGGACGCTTACGGGCAGCGTTGCGCGCTATAGTGGCTGTTCGTACATGGTTGCCATTGTACGTTAGACAGTTTTATGCGGTAGCTAGTAGAGGGTAGGGAACTCTTTAACACAGCATTTAAGGTATTGTAGTATACTCTTTGCGTATTGCTTGAGCCAGAGTAACCTATAGTGGTGGAAGTATCTTATAGGATCTTTAAGATTGCCGCCTCCCTGCAGTGTCTCTATAACCTGTTTGGCAGTTCCCCGTATGGTATCTATTACGGAAGGGTTATCGCCTATGCTAGGCTCTATACCCATCTTGCTATGGAATAGGGGTTGGATCCAATACTCCTTTGGGTATAGGGCGTATACTGTTTCTCCTAGAGCTATATCTTCTAGGATATCTTTTAAGCTTATTAGTAAAATACGCCCTTCTAATTCTTTATTATTCTACCATTTAAAGGCTCCTGTCTTAAAGCGTATCTTAGGATCTGCTTTTGTAAGCCAAGGATATCTAAGAATAAGGTTATAGCCTACAAAGTTAGCTACCCAGAAGAGTTGCGGGCCGACTACCTTAGTGCGGTTATGCATATTAGCTACTAATACTGTGAGCTTATAGGCACTATGTAGTTTAATCTAATGCTTATCTAAGAACCCTGTAATAGGTTTTTATTACTTTAGCAACAGAATAAGCTTATGCTCTTTTACCAAATTATATTATATGAGATTGATTTCGGTGCTGCTGTTATATAGTACTTGGAACTGACGTACCTCGCCTATAGGGAGTACCATTTCCAGCTTAATAGCAATATAGAGAGTCTCTTCTTCCGTATCTTGCCCTAGTTGCAGCTGGGAGAGGTCTGTGACTAAGGCTTTTCTTTTTTTGGATTATTAGTGCGGTTATCACCCTGCTTATTTTTTTTAATTAGGTTTACCTCCGGAGAAGTTTTCTTTTAACTTTTTAGAGTGTTCCCGTAAGGGTACTAGATAGGTGTTAGGTTAGCCCTAGGAGTCTTTCCCATTGCTTAAGGTCCCTAACTTTAACCCTTCTGGATTTCTCTTTAAGAACGGCTTCTTTGAAGTTTAGGTTTGCCCTATATTGCTACTAAAGTACCCGCGTTTCTAGTTACCCCCTAGCTTCTTACTAGAAGAGGTCTAGTTCCTTACTATATCCTTAGTATTTAGAACTGCTTGTTTGAAATTTGCATATATAGTGATCCGCGATAGGGCTCCTATGCGCTTTATTTTATCACGAATTGCTGGCTTAATTCTAGCCTAGATAAATCCGATTTTCTCCTTCTTATAGATGCTACCGTCCTTGTTTTTAAAGGGCTCTAGATCTATTAGTTAAGCATAAGTTTCTATAAAGTTTATAAACTGGCGGAAATTGTGGCGGTTAAGCTATATCCTATTCCAGAATAGTTCTGCGTAATTATATTATATAATATATAGATCTTAAGTCCACTTTTTTAGGAAGGTTTGCAGCTATGGCTATATAGTAATTTGCTCTTTATTAAGCTAATTTAATATAATCTAGTTTAGGGATTAATCTTTAATCTTACTAATAATCTAATGGGTACGCTCTTTAGTATTATTTTGTATTATTAGTATCTTAAAGAAGTTATCTATTTCACGAACCCAATTGTTTAACTATTAGGCGTTGGGTCTCTGGCGGAGTTCTAAACTACTAGAGGCCTTAGCCAGTTAGTCTATATCCTTTTTCTGTTTACTATATAGATACCTCTCTAAGTCTTCCATACCTCCTTGGGTAGGTACTGGGTATCCCCTAAGAGGCCCTTAACCTTAGTGTAACGGAACCTTGTAGCGGGAACTACGGTGGGTCCTATTATTAGGCTAGGTATGTAGGTAAGAACAGTATTAACAATATAATAATAACTGGTGGAGTGGTTGCCTAATAGATTAACTCCAATTGTATTCTAAGATTTACTACGAAGAGAGAACTATCTAGGTAGGGACTGTGGTCCTTTAAATATATAACTATACGCCTAAGAAATCCCTTCGCTCTGTAAGGTACGTGCGCTCTATATACTCCGTACAGATTATATAGATTATACAGATTATATAGATCACATTATATAACCTCGGCTACTATTCCTTGTTATATAGTTCCACTGGATCCATTCTGGACTATGCCTATATTAACCAACTAGCTTCCTCTAACTCTTCTCTAAGTAGTTATAATATTGTACTTAAGCTATCTATAATACCATCTCCCTCCTCTTTATCTTTGTCCTTAAAGATTCCTAACATCTCCAAGTTGTCTACTAGAGGTGTAATATCCGTTTAATTAATTTGGTTAATATCCTTACTTATTATACCTAAAGCCTCTTCTTCTTCTTTAACCCTTTATCGTGCGTGTACGGTTTCCTCTATACTATTGCTAGGTAAGATAATGCCGTCTCTATATTCTTATTATGCGAAAGAGGGGTTAGTTTATATTATACTAGCAAGTCCTTCTACCTAATAACTGTCCTCTTGTTTGGAGTGCACTAAAGTAAACATTTAATTATCCTGTGATATTTGCTCTATCTCTAACGCTAAGTATACGCGTTTTATAACTCTTAACAGTCTTTAAGTTCCCTAAGTAACTTATTATAGGGTCTTATATTTAATCTGCCGCTATAAAACTTAATAATAAGCTCTTAGCCTCCCTTACTAAGCTTTAACGTACTCGTGCTGCTTATAAGGCGTACTTGTCTGCCTTAGCGCGTCTTCTTCGTCTCAAGAAGGTGCGTAAGAAGGTCCGTTTTAAGGAGTAGAAACTTATTTAACAAGGTCTACAGGAACTTAGTAATAAAAGATTAGTCTCTTTTCTAACTAAGAGGGAAATAACTCTAAGTAGCTTAGTAGGTGCTCCTCTTAAGTCCCCCTTAGGCGACTTATTCTTTGGCAATCTTTTTTTGTTAATACTATCTAACCCTTTTTCTTCTAATACTCCTATACCTTTCCTATAGCGTTCTTTAGGTTGCTTAGTAGTTCCTAGGTAGTCTTACTATAGCCTATCTACTTTACTTTATACTATGTTTTGTTATCTATGTCCTCGTAACTAATAATCTTTAAAACTTACTATTTGTCTTCCTCTTGTTCTCTATATGTGTCTGCCTTATAGACTGGTAGCTTAACATCTCTATATGCTAGTTTTAGCATCGCGACATATTGTATAGGGTAGATCTTTATTTTGGCTAGTAGGTTTAACTTATACATAACTAATAAAATTCTTTATTTAATTTTAAAAGGTCCTAGTCTAACATAGTCTAACTTCTTGCTTAGTTGTTAACTTTTAAAACTTTTATATAGTAGCTATACTTTATCCCCCTCCTTAAGATCTGGTCCCTTAGATCTCTTAGCATTATAGTATCTTTTTATTTATTCTTGTACTAGTTTAGCTGTTTCTATAAGGTCTATATAAAGGTTCATTAACGTCTCCATTTTTTATTTAGCTGTGCTACTTATTTTCTTTACTTAATATAGTAATAATAACGTTCTTAGTTTATATCCGTAATTTGCCTTAAATAGTAATATTCCTATTTCTTCTTGTGGTGTTGTATTGTATATAAATTATATAACTGGTAATAACGATACCCAATTATTCTATACGTGGTTAATATAATACCTTAGATACTGTTCTAGTGTCTAGTTTAGTCTTTCCGTTTATCCATCTATCTGCGGATAATACGCTATAGAGGTTGCTGCGCAAACTCCTTATTCTGCTAGAAATACTTCCTAAAATACTGCTATAAATCTTAAATCTCTATCCAATATGATTTTATCTAGTGCTCCGTATCTTATAAACACTTCCTTTATATAGATTCTAGTAATATCTTCTACTAATATCTCTTTAGTATATACTATAAAGTATCCCCACTTTATTAGCTTATCTACTATTATTAAAATTGCGTTATAATCTTATCCCGTAATAGGATCTCTTAACTTTGGTAACTTAATAATAAAGTCCTATAATATAACTTCCTATGGTCTTCCTGGTGTCTTAATAGGTTATAGCCCTCTATATAGCTTATGCCTTGTTGGTTTGTTCCTTTAGCAATTTAGATATTTCTTTATAACTTGTCTTACTAATCCCTAGATTCCTTAAATAATATACTCCTTTTAAAGTCTTAACACTAAGCCTATAGCTCTATTATGTCCTTGTGTTATTTCCTTATAGAATTCCTTAACAAATTCTTCTGTAATAGACTTAGGCATATATATTACTTCTCTATTTTTGTATTGCTCTAAGTCTAGATCCTCTACCTATACTTTTTAGATCTTTTATATCTAATCGCTCTCTAGTAATTTATAGATCTAACTTTCTTTAGTTACTATAATCTTTAGATAATTATACCTAATTAATCCGTCTTAATTCTTTTGTAATAAAGCTCCTAATAGCTTTTTATTACTTTATAGTTTAGCTTTTCTACTTAGAGCGTCTGCTTGTGCATTATCTATACCCTTAGTATGCTAAATTTCAAAATGGTATTCTATAAGCATTTCCGCCTATTTAACCTGTCTTTAGTTGAGTTCCTTTATTATTAGGAATCCTATAAGGTTCTTATAGTCTATCTTAACTATAAATGGTTTCTTTATGCCTTATAAGAATGCTCTCTATTCCTTAAGTACTGTAACTATACCTAATAACTCCTTGTTATAGATATTATAGTTTAACTCTAGTGGTGTTATTTTCCAACTATAATATATTACTGGATGCTATGCGTCCTAGTGCTTCTATAGCAAGTATACTCCTAGTGCAAAGTCTAATACGTTTATCTTAATAACCGTTTCTAACTTTAGTTAATAGATCTTAAGGACTGGCTCTTAGGTAAGCAACTCTTTAAGTTCCTAGAACAGCTCCTTCTATTTACTACCTTAAACCCACAGTTTCTCTTTCTTTATTAGCCTTGTAAATAGCTTAATGCTTTTTAACTACTGTGCCATAAACCTCCTATAGTAGTTATAAAACCCTAAGAATAATCTTAACTATATAACGTTCTCTGGTTCTTACCAACTTACTATAGCTTTAACTTTCTTTAGGTCCATGCTAATCTTTCCTAGTTTAATAATAAATCCTATAAAATCGGTTTTTCTTATAAAGAACTCGCATTTTTTAATTGCTATTAGTATCTATTCTTCCTATAGTCTCTTTAAGACCCACTTAATGTGTTCTCTATATTCTTCCTTACTTTTTAAGTAAATAATAATGTTGTTAAAATATGCCATAATAAACTTATCTAAGTGTTTTCCTAGTATACTATTAATTCGCTTCTAGAATATTGCTAGTACGTTTATAAGCCTAAATTATATAACTAATGGTTTATATAGTCCTTTCTTTAACCTAAAGGCTGTTTTCTATTTATTGCCTTCCTTAATCCTAATCTAATAGTACGCCTATCTTAGATCTATCTTTATAAAGATCTTTACATTGCCTATTCTGTCTTGGATTTCGCTAATTAAGGGTAAAGGATACCTATCCTTCCTAGTAATGCTGTTTAACTGTCTATAGTCTATATACATCCTAAGTTTTCTGTTTTTCTTTAGAATAAATAGTACTAGATATCCTGCTAATAACTATAACGGTCCAATATATCCCTTGCGTAAGTTCTTCTAGATAAACTCCTTAAGCGCTATTAACTCTGTTTTAGTAAGCTTATAAATTGGAAAGAACTTTAGACTTATTCCCTCTTCTAATTCTATTTTATGGTCCTATGTTGTATATTTTAACAGCTTCTTACTTTCTGGTAACCATAACTTTTTACCATACTTATGGTATCTCTTTGGTATATAACTTAAGCCTTATTTAGTCTCTTTGTATGTCGCTCCAACTTAGTACTATACTAACTTGGTTTACTGTTGCATCTTACGTTATTAAGTATCCCTAATATTAACCTAACCTATAACCTAATTAATCTTTAGATTATACTCCTATAACTAAGGTATTTTTAATATCGCCTTATCCTGTCCTAATAGTAGGATATTAAAAGACATTTTAACTAGTCTTCCTTTAATAGTTAACTAAATAGGTCCTATTTTAAGATTAATAATATCTCCTTTATAGGCTATCTAATCTCCTAAAATCATTATAAGTGGATATAGGTGTTTCTTCTATCTATATAGTAACCCTATTCTTTCTACTACCCTTAGTGATATATGGTTCCTAGTTACTCCACTATCTACTAACACTTTAAACTGCTAATCTTACTATTTAACTCTTAAATTTAGGTGTTGTTCTTAAATTCCTTTAAGGGTTTAAAGCTCTAATACTAGTTCCCTTTAGTCCTATACACCTCCCCTTTTCCTAACTATTAGCTACTAGATTCTACTTATACTTAGTCTACTCTTAGCTAATACTTAGTTCGTTTCTTTTCCTCTATATACTATAGATAAGTGTTTTTTAGGCACTTCTACTACTGTTATCCATCTAGGTATTCTTCCGTAAGAAATCTTCCTAGTTAAAGTGTTAAGTCTCCTTAACCTTGTACTTCTACTAGGTGCTATCTATATATATACTTAGCGTTTCTAAACCGCTTTTCCTCTGGTGCCTAATATATCCTTACTAGGTACTTCTGGTTCTTGTCTTTTAGTACTCTTTATATATTACATATGTTATCCACATAAGCTATCTATAATAGTATATAATATGCTGCATGTTTTAGGTTAACTCTTAGTTTATTTTTATTTTTAAGTTTAAACCTATACCTAGTTAACCTAATCACTGGTATCTCTATTACGGGTACTAAGATTTATTACTTACTTCTCTAGTCCCTAGATCCTTCTTTTAGGTTCCTTAACATTATAATTAATACTCCTTTAATGTGACTTATACGTTTTTCCGTAATAGGTTGGTCTTAGATAACTTTTTTATCTAGCTATATATAAAAATCTTCCTATTTATTATTATGTCGTTGCCTATACCACTTTCCATATAACTGGTTTAGTGTATATGGTCTATCTATAAGAAAGTACCTTATTATTACTACATTATAATATCCTTTAGTATGTCTTTTTTTAAACCTAGTTAGGATATCTAGATCCTCTTCTTATTCTAGTTTATCTAACCACTTTACCCTAGGTGTCCCTGCACTTAGCCTATTAGTAACTCTTTATATAGGTGCTCTGTCCCTAATATAACCTAGTATAGCTGACCTCTTGTCTAGCTTTTGCTCTTGCTATGTAATAATTCTTGTTCTAAACTTATCTATAGTTTCTTGTTTTCTACATCTTATAGCTAGATCTTTGTAGTTGTCTTGCTTTTTAATCCTAGTATTAACTATTTAATCTTTAGGCTGAACACTACATTTACCTAGAATTGCTAATATTCTTATTTATTCCCCAAACTTGTAGTTCTTAAACTTGCGTCCTATACTTATTTATTTATTACTAAACTAAGTCGCTACTCTTTCCTATTGGTTTTTATCTATTATAGGTCCTTAGGTGTGTCTTATCTTATTTTAAGAATCTTAAGCTTCTCTTATCTCTTCTTAAGAATCTTAAGCCTATGGCCTTTTGCCTTTATTAAGTAATAAGCTAGCACTAGCAGTTATCTACTTACTTAGTTTCTTTTAAACATTACTCCTATTGTCTTATAAAGCAATGGAAATTGTATCTAATGGTGTTATAGTATCTATTACTAAACCCTATTCTATAATGGTCTTAGTTTCTGCTTCTATTTTAACTTCTCTAAGGTTTATATGCTCCTAGTAAGCTGCCTTTATTGCCTTATTATTAGTAAATACTTCGCCTGTATTAAACTTATTGTCTTTAATATCCGATCTATAAGCTAGTTCGTTGGTTTCTTTAAACTTAGATAATAATAGCTTCTATAGCTAATAGCTTGCGCCATACTTGGCGTCCTTATAAATTTAGTATATGTTGTTATAACAAAATACAAAACTATTAATTAAACATTCTTTTATTCCTTATAGTGCACCGTTGTCCCTCTATATATACGTGCCGTCTGCTAGCCTGGTTCCCTTTACTATGTGGTTACTTTAACCACCTCTATAGTCTCTGGCGAAATGACCTTATTTTCTGCAATTTATATAAGCCCTATCTTTAAACCATTTTTCTTACTATGGAGTCCGCCTAAACGTCTTCTGCTACTAAGATTTCTAGTTTGGCCTCTACTTTTAGGTTCTTTAATTACTTAATTCTTAACCTCTGGGTTTTTATAGTTTCTTTTCCTATTTTTAGGTTTCTTTGGTACCGCTTAGGTCTATTAGCTCTGCACTATTCTATAGTTTTTAACTCTGTGTCTATCGTTGCGTACTCTACGCCTTATATAACTATAGAACTCTGTCTTACCCTTTCTTAGCTTATCCCCTTTAATAGATCCTATTATTAATCTTTATTAACTGGTTTATTAGCTCCCTTAGAGTATCTATATCTTCTATTAGGATGATTACGTTCTAGACTTTAGCCTTAAGTCCCTATTTATACTATGCCATAAGCGCCCTATTATTCCACTTAACCTATATAGCTAGTGTTTAAAACTGCGTTATATACTTAATAGCTAAAGTGCGTTATACTAAGTTCTAAAGTTTTTATTCCGCTGTTGTGGTTACTTTAGGGTCTCTAAACATTTGTGTTAACTATTCTACAAATCTATTCTAACTTGTAAACACATACCGTATATCCGGGTTAGTAGTCGTTATACCGTTTACTTATATCTCTGTAAGGTAAGGCTTAAACCACTCTAGAGCTCTTTCTACTAAGAATAGTCCTGTGTATGCTACCTAATCTATAGGTGTTGCTAACTTCGCTCCTTTCTGCATAACCTTAAAATACATCTATGTAAGAAACCCTTTAAGCTTTAACTTCTCTTCTAAGAATTGTTTAATTAAAGGTAACATAACCTTTACTACTCTGATTTTATTAATGCGTTCTTTAAATAGCCTACTATTGTCTTATAAGTGATTAACTATTTCCTATAACTAACCTTGCGTAACCACTTAAGAATCTATATCCGCTATACTAGTATCTCCTAACCCTGAGGTTGTAGCTGCCGTTGACGTCGTTGTGACTGGTGCTTTAGGTGGCATGTTGTTCGATCTTGTTTAATACCGTAACCTTAGTAGTGAATGTGTAACGGAACCTTATAGTAGGAACTATGGTAAGTCCTATTATTGGGCTAGGTATATAGGTAAGAACAGTATTAATAATATAATAATAATTGGTGGAGTGGTTGCCTAATAGATTAACTCTAATTATATTCTAAGATTTACTACAAAGAGAGAACTATCTGGGTAGGGACTATGGTCCTTTAAATACACAACCATACGCCTAAGAAATCCCTTCGCTCCGTGAGGTATGTGCGCTCTATATACTTTGTACAGATCACACAGATTATATAGATTATATAGATCACATTATGTAACCTCGGCTACTATTCCTCGTTATATAGTTCCACTAGATCTATCCTAGACCGTACCTATATTAACCAACTAGCTTCCTCCGACTCTTCTCCAAGTAGTCGTAACATCGTACTTAAGCTGTCCGTAACACTTAGCTAGGTTGTAAAAGATTTTATTTAGCTTAGATTAAGCTCTACTAGATTTAGACCTGCCCCTAAAGGTTTTTAATATGTTTATTAGTAGCTCCTTTCCATATAGCTTTTAAGAGCCTTATAGTAGCCTCCTAATATCCTCCTTAAAGAAAATTAGTGTAGGGCTCTTAACTTTCCAACCTTGGGCCTAGGGAAGTTCTGGCTACGGAGGTAGTGTTAATACTAGTAGCTAATATGGGTTTCCCTACGAGGCTTAAGTCTTAAGTTAGTAGTTAGATTAGATTGCCTAAAGGGGTAGGCCTGCTTGGCTTATAAGCAGTTTATACGCCGCCACTATACTAATTATAGGCTGGTGGTCTTCTAGGAGGGTTCCAGTTAGGTCCCTAATTAGGCGCATTAGTGTATTCCTCTAGCATTTCTGGTTTAGGGGAAGATTTTAGGGTTATATCTAGCACTTAATCTTCTAATTGGCCTAAGTAGGGCTAGAGGGGTTCCGGCTGCTTTCTAGTAGTGTTGCGACTGTTATAGAAGGTGTTTATATTTTCCTTAGCGTTGCCAGTAACCGTAGGTATGTAAGAGTCTTTAAGCTCTTAGTGCATCTGGGTATTAGGGCTCGTTCGGCCATCTTACCTAGAGGTTTATATTATTACAATCTCTTACTATTGGAGGGACCTTTCTGCCTTAGCGCGATGGCTGTCTATAAGGTATTTATAGAGTTTCCATTTAGGTTATTATAAGATTTTAAGGGAGAATAGTGGATGTAAATAAAAGATGTAAATAAACAATCTAGTCCTTAAAGCTAGCTGCCCTTCTAAATGGAGTAGGAAGGATTTAAATATAAGGGGACTTTATAGACAGGGGGCTATAAGGACACGATTATGGAACAGGATAGATTGGTAAGAGAGACGAATCCTTAAGGAGGTAAAGCCTCTGGGATCGTGGAGACTATATACTACGGGCATGTGCCTCCGGCACGTGACCGGCGACCATCCGAGGGGCGTCTGGAGGTTGTCCTAAAGGCAACCCGAGGTGTCCGCAATAATATCCCTTACAAATTGCTATTTAACGCTTCTTCTGCAGCTTATCTCTAGCTATCTTAGCTTCTTCCTTAGCCCTTATAGCAGCTTCCTTAGTAGTAGCAAGTTCCTAAGCTGCCGCTAGTATAAGAACTAACTCCTTAGATAGTACTATCTGCTTCTACTTTTTCCTTTCCCGCCTTTCATTAGTATATTACCGTAGCTCTTTATTTTCCACCTATAGCAACTTAAGATTATCCTCTAAAGAATATAGGTGCTTTATTAGTAAGTTAATATAGGACTCTACTACCTCTAGAGTTGTTTCTAGATAAAGGATTATTTGCTAGTAACAAGATCTAGTATAGGCGCTATTAGGAGGGGGAGGATATAGAGGGGAGAATAGAATTATTGCCTTATTTAGGTAAAGTAGAGGTAGAGGAATAGATAATTAAGCAGAGCAGCGTATAAGAGGTTAATTTAGGTTATAGGGAAGGAGACCTACCGCCTTAAAGGCGCTTTTTATTAAGATTTTAGTCTAAATTTGCGGTTAAATCTTGCCAAGAATCTTTGTAAAATAGTCTTTATTTATACTAGTAATACCGTAAGTGTTACGAACAGCTTAAGTATGATGTTATAACTACTTAGAGAAGAGTCGGCGGAAGCTAGTTAGTTAATACAGGCACGGTCCAGGATAGATCTGGTAGAACTATATAACGAGGAATAGTAGCTAAGGTTATATAATGTAATCTATATAATCTGTGTAATCTATGTGATCTATACGGAGCGTATAGAGTATACATACCTTATAGAGCGAAGGGGTTTCTTAGGCGTATGGTTGTGTATTTAAAGGACCATAGTCCCTACCTAGATAGTTCTCTCTTTGTAGTAAATCTTAGAATATAATTAGAGTTATCTATTAGGCAACCACTCCACTAGTTATTATTACGTTGTTGACTTATTATTTATACCTATATACCCAGCCTATTAACAAATCCACCGTAGTTCCTGCTATAAGGTTCCATTATATATTTACTACTAAGGTTATAGTATTAAAACACGAGAGAAGTTGAATAACATACTACTAAAAGCACTAGTTATAACTACGACAGCAACTACCTCGGGATTAGGAGACACTAGTATAGTAGATATAGACTTATAAGTGGTTACAAGAGGTTAGTTATAGGAAATAGTTAATTACTTAACAGATAATAATAGGATACTTAAAGAACGCATTAATGGAATTAGAGCAGTAAAGGTTAAGTTACTATTAATTAAATGGTTCTTGTTAGCGACTCGGTCAATCGAGGCACGAGCACGGCAAGAAGGTCGCGCAAGCCTGTACAATTAGATTGTCTATAAACGAGGATCCAAAGCTAGAGAAAGGAAAGGGGAAGAACGGAAGCACCGCTCAAAGCTATATACAATCCTCTGGTCACGTGATGGCAACTTGCCATTATATAATAGCAAGTTGCGGCAATCTAACGGTAATTTGCCAGTACTGTTTTTGACTAGCGTCGTAATATTACCCCCCCCTTTAAAAAAGCCTGCCCTTAGGCTTTGTATGTCCGTATTATGTCCGTGGGGTGTTCTTATCTATATGCTCAACAGGTAGCTTATCATCCTTGCTATACTAGCACTCCATCCACTCGTCTAGATACTTTGGGGGTCCTGGTTTATTAGGGTATTAGTTATGGAATTCTTTAAGCTTCTAGGGGCAACCTATAAAGTTCCAGGCAGGGTACCAGGTTAGGTCTAGATCGTAACCTTTCTATTAGACACGGTATTTCAGCGTTCCTCGTACTAGTTTATAGGCTAGTATTTTATTAACTTCCTATTCATCATCGCCATTAACTTAAATCGGTAGTGGAGGCTTATTCTTTTGTCTAGGCAGTGGGTTATTTGCAGCTTTCTATAGCTTATCTAGTAAGAAAACAGGGTGGACTTTAATTAAGTCTAGGAGTTTAACCTTGTATAAGTTGCCTTCTTTATTAAGGATCTTATACGGTCCTGCTATTTTATAGTCTAGCTTACGGCTAGGCCGTTCTGTCTTCTAGTTCTTTGTTATAACCCAGACCTTATCGCCTACGGTAAAGTCAGGCTCACGCCTATGCTTATTTGCCTACTGTTCTATTGATTTCTAGGCCTTCTCTAGGTTCTTATAGGCTACCGTCTATGCCTTTTCTAAGCGTCTAGTATACTGCTATGCTTCCTTATAAGATAGTTTTTTGTGTACGGTCTATGGTCCTTCTGGTCTCTCCCAGTTAAAGCTTATATAGGGTAAGTATCCTATTTCTAGCTAAATAGGTGCAAACCCTGTAGAGTTATAGGGTAGGGTTGCCTAGATATAGTCTATTATAGGTAGTAGTTCGCTCTAGTTATCCTAAAAGTAATTAATAAAGGGCCGGAGTCTCTGGTCTAAGTATTAATTTATAATCTCCATCTAACCGTCTATCTAAGGGTGGTATGCCGTGGAGAGCTTTAGCCTAATACTTAGGATTCAGGTGAACTCGTTCCAGAAGGCTAATATAAACTGCGGTTTATAGTTAGATACAATAGTATCTGGTAGTCCGTAAATTCGGTAGATATAGTGGATATACAGTTAGGCCACCTCTTTAGCATCAATATTCTTATAACAGGGGATTAAGAACGGGCGCTTGCTAAAGTGGTTAACTAAAATTATAACTATATCATATCTGTCGCGGTCCGTAGGTAACTCGTGGAAGTCTATAAAGATATACTACTAGGGGCGTTCTAGTATCGGGAGTGGCTTTAATAGCCCTAGGGTCTTATCTCGTGGAATTATAGACCTACGGCAGTCGTTGCAGTTCTGTACATAGCGGTTAATATCTATAACCATTCCGGGCTAGTAGTAGCGGTCACTAATGATTCTGCGGGTTTTATTTTTTCTAGAATAGGCCGTAGAGACCTAAGTATATGCTTCAGCAATAAGCTAAGTCCATAAATTTTATTCCTCTGCTACCACCAGCCGTTCCCAGTGCTTAAGCAGTCCGTTTTTGAGGGACTATAGGCTAGTAGCATCCTTTACCTTTTCGCGGTACTCCTGTAGAGAAGGGGCTGTATGGTTTACCTATAGCAGTTTATTAATAAGGTTAAGTTCCGTAGTGTTAATAGGGCACATCTCGGCCTTTACAGGGTCCGTATTTAGTTCTGCCTATATTTAGGGGTTAAGGTGCTCTAGTCATAGCAGTATCTAGGTCCGTAATATAATCTTTATAGCAATCTGGTTTTCTAGGTCTTATTCACGCCTTATAAGGGCATCTGCACGGTTAGTTGCGCCTGGCCTATATATCCCTTGCAACGGCAAAATGGGCCCTGCCGTTATCGATAAGGGCTAGCCAATTAGATCAATAGGATTAAGGGCTTTGGGGGGCGTTTTTTGGCAATGCGACTAGGAGGACCCTTATATTAAGTC
>Ga0307507_10000371_pt1 | contig 92309 bp, 27 predicted proteins | sample 7_EM_MG_FD_207223 | JGI IMG/M metagenome (GOLD analysis project Ga0307507, IMG submission 207223) | Populus trichocarpa ectomycorrhiza microbial communities from riparian zone in the Pacific Northwest, United States - 7_EM | ecosystem: Host-associated > Plants > Roots > Unclassified | place...
TTATTATTAAGTTACTAAAGTTAAGAGATCCTATTATAGGATAAGATTATAACGCGATTTTAGTAATAGTGGATAAGCTAATAAAGTAGGGATACTTTATAGCATGCACTAAAGAGATATTAGTAGAGGATGTCGCTAGAATTTATATAAAGGAAGTATTTGTAAGATATAGAGCACTAGATAAGATTATATTAGATAGAGATCTAAGATTTATAGTAGCATTTTAGAAAGTATTTCTGGTAGAATAAGGGGTTTGCGCAGCAATATCTACAGTATATTATCTGTAGATGGACGGACAAATAGAAAGACTAAACTAGATACTAGAGTAGTATCTAAGGCATTATATTAATTATATATAGAATAATTAGGTATCATTATTACTAGTTACACAGTTTATATACAATATAACACTATAAGAAGGAATGGGAATATTACCATTTAAGGCGAATTACGGATACGAGCTAAAGATATCATTATTACTATATTAAGTAAAAAAGACGAGTAGCACAGCTAAGTAAAGAATAGAGACGTTAATAAATCTTTATATAGACCTTAAAGAAACAGCTAAACTAGTATAAGAACAAATAAAAAGGTACTATAATGCTAAGAGATCTAAGGGACCAGATCTTAAGGAGGGGGATAAAGTATGGCTACTATATAAAAACTTTAAGAGTTAACGACCAAGCAAGAAGTTAGACTATATTAGACTAGAACCTTTTAAAGTTAAGTAAAGAATTTTATTGGTTATATATAAGTTAAACCTACTAGCCAAAATAAAAATCTACCCTATATAGCATATCGCAATGCTAGAGCTAGCATACGGAAATATTAAGCCACTAGTCTATAAGGCAGACACGTATAGAGGACAGGAAGAAGACAAATAGCAAGTTTTAAAGATTATTAGTTATAAGGACGTGGATGACGAAATATAGTATAAAGTAAAGTGGATAGGCTATAGTAAGACTACCTAGAAACCACTAAGCAACCTAAAAAACGCTATAGGAAAGGTATAGGAGTATTAGAAGAAAGTAGGTCAGGCAATATTAATAAAGAAGGATTGCCGAAAAATAAGTTACCTAAGGGGGACCCAAGAAGAGCAATTGCCGAGCTACTTAGAGTTGTTTCCCTTATAGAAGGAGAGCTAGTCCTTTTATTACCTAGCTTAGATAAACCCTATTAAACAAGTTTCCACTCCTTAAAATGGACCTTCTTACGGACACATTTAAGACGAAGAAGACGGGCAGAAGCGGATAGACGGGCTTTAAGGGTATACTGTTAAGCAGCTACAGCCTCCTGCTCCACTTTTTACGAACAACGAAGCTTATCTAAGGCGCTTAAGAGCTTACCGTTAAGTTTTGTAGTGGTAGATTAAATATAAGACCCTATAATAAGTTACTTAGGGAACTTAAAGACTGTTAAGAGTTATAGGACGTGTACACTTAGCGTTAAAAACAGAGCGAATATCGTAGGACAATTAAACGTTTGCTTTAGTACACTCTGAGCAAAACAAGGGTTGTTAAGATAAAGGACTTGCTAGCGCGACACACACTAACTCCACCTTTACGCAACGAGAATATGGAGACGGCATTATCTTACTAAGCGATAGTATGGCGGCCACGGTGCGAGCACAGCGCTACGCTTATAAGGAAGAGGGAGCTTTAACTATAATAAGTACAGATGTTAACTAGACTGATTAAACGGACATTACACCTCTAGTGGACAACTTGGAGATATTAGGAATCTTTAAGGACAAAGATAAAGAGAAGGGAGATAGTATTACAGATGCTTTAAGTACAATATTACGACTACTTAGAGAGGAGTCGGCGGAAGCTAGTTGGTTAATATAGGCACGGTCTAGACTGGATCTAGTGGAACCATATAACAAGGAATAGTAAGCGAGTCACATAACATTGTACGCAGTATATGAGGAGTACGCAGTGTACGCTATATATAATATGTATAACACGTACCTTACGTACAAGAGAGGATTTCTTAGGAGTACGGTTGTGTATTTAAAGAACCTTAGTCCCTACCATAGATAGTTCTCTCCTTGTAGTAAATCTTAGAATACAATTGGAGTTAATCTGTTAGGCAACTACTCCACTAGTTATTATTACGTTGTTGTTTTTATCGTACCTATATACCCAGCCTATTGACAGAACCTACCGTAGTTCCTGCTATAAGGTTCCGTTACACCTAGGCGGTACCAAAGAAACCTAAAGATAGGAAAAGAAACTATAGAAACCTAGAGGTTAAGGATCTAGTAATTAAAGGACCCTAGAGTAGAGGCTAAACTAGGGATCTTAGTAGTAGAAGACGTTTAGGCGGACTCCATAGCAAGAAAAACGGTTTAAAGATAGGGCTTATATAAATTATGGAAAAAAAGGTCATTTCGCCAGAGACTACAGAGGTGGTTAGAGTAATTATATAGTAAAGGGAACTAGGCCAGCAGACAGCATATATAAATAGAGGGATAATAGTGCACTATAAGGAATAAAAGAGTGTTCAATTAACAGTTTTATATATTATTATAACAACGCATACTAAATTCATAAGGACGCTAAGTACGGCGCAAGCTATTAGCTATAAGAGCTATTATTACCTAAGTTTAGAGGAACCAACGAACCAGCTTATAAATCGGACATTAAAGATAATAAGTTTAACATAGGCGAAGCATTTACCAATAATAAGGCAATAAAGGCGGCTTACTAGGAGCATACAAACCTTAAAAAAGTTAAAACAGAAATAGAAACTAAGACTATTATAAAATAGGGTTTAGTAACGGATGCCATAACACCATTAAATACAATTTCCATCGCTTTACAAGATAATAGAAGCAACGTTTAGAAGAAACTAAGTAAGTAGACAACTACTAGTGCTAGCTTATTACTTAATAAAGGTAAAAAGCCACAGGCTTAAGATTCTTAAGGAGAGATATAAAAAGCTTAAGATTTTTAAGACGAGATAAGACACACCTAAGGACCTATAATAGACGAAAACTAATAGGAAAGAGCAGTGACTTAGTTTAGTAATAAACAAATAAGTATAGGACGCAAGTTTAAAAACTACAAGTTTAGGAAACAAATAAGAACATTAGCAATCCTAGGTAAATATAGTATTTAGCCTAAAGATCAAATAGTTAATACCAGGATTAAAAAGTAAGATAACTATAAAGATCTAGCTATAAGACGCAGAAAACAAGAAACTATAGATAAGTTTAAAATAAGAATTATTATATAGCAAGAGCAAAAGCTAGACAAGAGGTCAGCTATACTAGGTTATATAAGGGACAGAGTACCTATATAAAGAGTTACTAATAGGCCAAGTATAGGGACACCTAGGGTAAAATAGTTAAACAAACTAGAATAAGAAGAGGATCTAGATATCCTAATTAGGTTTAAAGAAAGACATACCAAAGGATGTTATAATATAGCAATAACAAGGTACTTTCTAATAGATAGACCATACATACTAAACCAGTTGTATGGAAAGTGGTATAGGCAACGACATAACAACAAATAGGAAGACTTTTATATATAGCTAAATAAAAAAGTTATCCAAGACCAACCCATTACGGAAAAACGCATAAGTTATATTAAAGGAGCATTAATTATAACGTTAAGGAACCTAGAAGAAGAATCCAGAAACTAAAAAAGTAAATAATAAATCTTAGTACCTACAGCAAAGATACTAGTGGTTAGGTTAACTAGGTATAGGTTTAAACTTAAGAATAAAAACAAACTAAGAGTAGACCCAAAATATACAGCGCATTATACACTATTGTGGATAGCTTATGTAGATGACATATATAATATACATAGAGCACCAAAATATAAGAACCGGAAGTACCCAGCAAGGATATATTAGGCACTAGAAGAAAAGTGGTTTAGAAATACTAAGTATATATATAGATAGCACCTAGTAGAAGTACAAGGTTAAGGAGACTTAATACTTTAACTAGGAAGATTCCTTACAGAAAAATGCCTAGATAGACAATAGTGGTAAAAGTGCCTAGAAGACACTTATCTATAACATATAAAGGAAAAGAAACAAACTAAGTATTAGCCAAAGTTAAACTAAGTACAGGCAGAATCTAGCAGCCAATAGTTAGAAAAAGGGAAGGCGTACAGAACTAAAGGGAACTAGTATTAGAGCCTTAGACCCTTAAAGGAATTTAAAAACAACACCTAAATTTATAAATTAAATGGCAAGGTTAGCAGTTTAAAGTATTAGTAAATAGTAGAGCAACCAAAAACCACATATTACCAAAGATAGTAGAAAGGATAGGGTTACTATATAGACAGAAGAAACACCTATATCCACTTATAACAATTTTAGGAGACTAGATAGCCTATAGAGGAAGTATTATTAATCTTAAAACAGGACCTATTCAGTTAACCATTAAAGGAAGGCCAGTTAGAATGTCTTTTAATATCCTACTATTAGGACAGGATAAGGCGATACTAGGAATACCTTAGTTATAGGAGTACAATCTAAAGATTAATTAGGTTACAGGTTAGGTTAATATTAAGGATACTTAATAATATAAAGTACAATAGTAAACTAAGTTAGTATAGTACTAAGTTAGAGCGATATACAAAGAGACTAAGCGAGGCTTAAGTTATATACCAAAGAGATACCACAAGTATAGTAAAAAGTTATAGTTATTAGAAAGTGAAAAGCTATTAAAGCATATAGTATAGGACCATAAAATAGAATTAAAAAAGGAAATAAGTTTAAAGTTCTTTCCAATCTATAAGCTTACTAAAACGGAGTTAGTAGCACTTAAGGAGTTTATCTAAGAGAACTTATACAAGGGATATATTAGATCGTTATAGTTATTAATAGGATATCCAGTACTATTCATCCCAAAGAAAAACAGAAAACTTAGGATATATATAGACTACAGATAGTTAAACAGCATTACTAGGAAGGATAGGTATCCTTTACCCTTAATTAGCAAAATCCAAGATAGAATAGGCAACGTAAAGATCTTTACAAAGATAAATCTAAGGTAGGCGTACCACCAGATTAGGATTAAGAAAGGCAACAAGTAGAAGGCAGCCTTTAGGTCAAAGGAAGGACTATACAAACTATTAGTTATACAATTCGGGCTTATAAATATACTAGCAACGTTCCAGAAGCAAATTAGTAGTGTATAGGAGAACACCTAGATAAGTTTATTATAGCATATCTTAACAACATTATTATCTACTTAGAAAGTAAGGAAGAACATAGGGAACACGTTAAATGGGTTTTAAAGAGACTATAGGAAAAACAGATACTAGTAGCAATTAAGAAATACAAGTTCTTTATAAGAAAAACTAATTTTATAGAATTTATTATTAAACTAGGAAAGATTAGTATAGACCTAAAGAAAGTCAAAGCTATAGTAAGTTAGCAAGAACTAAAGAATATTATATAGTTAAGGTTGTTTCTAGGGTTTTACAACTACTATAGGAGGTTTATAACACAATAGTTAAAGAGCATTAAGCCATTCACAAGGCTAATAAAGAAAGAGGAACTATAGGTTTAAGGTAGTAAACAGAAGAAGCTATTTTAAGAACTTAAAGAGTTATTCACCCAAGAACTAATCCTTAAGGTCTATTAACCAAAGTTAGAAACGGTTATTAAGACAGATATATTAGACTTTACACTAGAAGTATACTTACTATAGAAGCACTAGGACGCATAGCACCCAGTAGCGTACTATAGTTAGAAAATAACACCACTAGAGTTAAACTACAACATCTACAACAAGGAGTTGTTAGGTATAGTTACAGCACTTAAGAAATAGAAAGCATTTTTATAAGGCATAGAGAAACCATTTATAGTTAAGACGGACTATAAGAACCTTATAGGATTCCTAATAATAAAGAAACTCAACCAAAGACAGGTTAGATAGGCGGAAATACTTATAGAATACCATTTCAAAATTTAGTATACTAAGGGTATAGATAATGCACGAGTAGACACTTTAAGTAGAAAAGCTAAACTATAAAATAACAAAAAGCCATTAGGAGCTTTATTGCAAAAGGATTAAGACAGACTAATTAAGTACAATTATCCAAAAATCGCAGCAACTAAAGAAAGTTAGATCTATAAATCACTAGAGAGTAATTAGATACAGAAGATCTAAAAAGTATAGGCAGAGAATCCAGACTTAAAGCAATATAAAAACAGAGAAGCAACGTATATACCTAAGTCTATTATAGAGGAGTTTATTAAGGAATTCCACAAGGGAATAATATAAGGACACAACAGGTCTATAGGACTAGTGTTAAGACTTTAAGAGGAGTATATTATTTAAGGAATCTAGGGACTAGCAAGATAAGTTATAAAAGAATATCCAAATTGCCAAAGGAACAAACTGACAAGGCATAAGCTATATAGAGGGCTACAACCTATCGAAGTACCAGAAAGACCATAGGAAGTTATATTATAGGACTTTATTATTAAGTTACTAAAGTTAAGAGATCCTATTATAGGACAAGATTATAACGCGATCTTAATAATAGTGGACAAGCTTATAAAGTAGGGATACTTTATAGCATGCACCAAAGAAATATTAGTAGAAGACGTCGCTAGAATCTATATAAAGGAAGTATTTATAAGACACAGAGCACTAAATAAAATTATATTGGATAGAGATCTAAGATTTATAGCAATATTTTAGAAAGTGTTTCTAGCAGAATAAGGAGTTTGCGCAGCAACCTCTATAGCGTATTATCCGCAGACGGATAGACAAATGGAAAGACTAAACTAGACACTAGAACAGTATCTAAGGCATTATATTAATTATGTATAGAATAATTAGGTATCGTTATTACCAGTTACACAGTTTGCATACAATATAACACCATAAAAAGAAATGGGGATATTACCATTTAAGGCAAATTACGGGTATAAACTAAGAATATCATTATCACTACGCCAAGTAAAGAAAATAAGTAGCACAGCTAAACAAAGAATAGAGACGTTAATAAATCTTTATATAGACCTCACGGAAACAGCCAAGCTAGTATAGCAAAGGATAAAAAAGTACTATAATGCTAAGAGATCTAAGGGACCAGATCTTAAGGAGGGAGATAAAGTATAGCTACTATACAAAAATTTTAAGAGTTAACGACCAAGTAAGAAATTAGACTATGTTAAACTAGGACCTTTCAAAGTTAAGTAAAGAATTTTATTGGTTATATATAAGTTAAACCTACCAGCCAAAATAAAGATCTACTCTATACAGTATATTACGATGCTAGAACTAGCACGTGGAGATATTAAGCCACTAGTTTATAAGGCAGATATATATAGAGAACAAGAAGAAGACAAATAGCAAGTTTTAAAGATTATTAGTTATAAGGATGTAGATAATAAAACCTAGTACAAAGTAAAGTAGATAGGCTATAGTAAGACTACTTAGGAACTACTAAGCAACCTAGAGAACGCTATAGGAAAGGTATAGAAGTATTAAAAGAGAAAGGGTTAGGTAGTATTAATAAGGAAAAATCGCCAAAGAATAAGTTACCTAAGGGGAACCTAAGAGGAGCACCTACTAAGCTACTCAGAGTTATTTCCCTTTCAGTTAAAAGAGAGACCGATCTTTTATTACCAAGTTCCTACAGACCTTATTAAACAAGTTTCCACTTCTTAGAACAAACCTTCTTACAAACCTTCTTAAGACAAAGAAGACGCGCTAAGGCAGACAAGTACGCCTTATAAGCAGCACAAGTACGCTAAAGCTTAGCAGGGGAGGCTAAGAGCTTATCGTCAAGTTTTATAGCGGCAGATTAAACACGAGACCCTATAATAAGTCACTTAGGGAACTTAAAGACTATTAAGAGTTATAGGACGCGCATACTTAGCGTTAGAAACAGAACGAACATTATAGGACAATTAAATGTTTGCTTTAGTGCACTCCAAATAAAAGAACGGTTATTGGGCAAAAGGACTTGCTAACGCAATATAAACCAACCCCTCTTTCACACAATAAGAATATGGAGACGGCATTATCTTACCTAGTAACAGTATAGAGGAAACCGTACGCGCATAATAAAGGGTTAAAGAAGAAGAAGAAGCTTTAGGTATAATAAGTAAGAATATTAACTAAGTTAATTAAACGGACATTACACCTCTAGTAAACAACTTGGAGATATTAAAAATCTTTAAGGACGAAGATAAAGAGAAGGGAGATAGTGTTACGGACAGCTTAAGTACAATATTATAACTACTTGGAGAAGAGTTAGAGGAAGCTAGTTAGTTAATATAGGCACAGTCTAGAATGGATCTGGTAAAACCACGTAACGAGAAATAGTAGCCGAGGTTATATAATATAATCTATATAATCTATATAATCTATGTAATCTATATAGAGCATACAGAGCGCACGTACCTTACGGAGCGAAGGGATTTCTTAGGAGTACGGTTATATATTTAATGAACCACAGTTCCTACCCAGATAGTTCTCTCTTCGTAGTAAATCTTAGAATACAATTAGAGTTAATCTGTTAGGCAGTCACTCTACCTGTTATTGTTATACTGTTAACCTATTCTTACCTACATACCCAGCCCAATAATAGGACCCACCGTAGTTCCTACTACAAGGTTCCGTTACACTAGATCTTTTACGCGGTTAATACCTTATAGGCGGTATATTAGTAATATAGGTAAGGATAATAAGGGCAGTTAGCTTACTAGTATAGAAGTAATTTACTAATCTAATATTAAGCCTATAGAGCTAACGTAAAAGTAATTAATAACGCCTAGGCTATTAACTGTAGAGCTCTTGCTTAAGGCAGATTGGCGTACTCTTTTACCACTTTTTCCTCTTATCGCCGCTCTCTTAGTAAGCTAAGTAGCAAGCTTATAAGGTGGATTCTTAATATTTGCGATACCTTGCTGAATACCAGTTACCCACTCCTATAAGTCCTTATCTATTAATTTAATATCTACCTGGCCAAGTATATAACACTAATTAGCGTTAGGATAGTACTTTTTATAGCGCTAATACCTAGTAAGTTTAACTCGTAAGCCTATTAAATTTATAATACTACTAGTAGGTACGCAAGGCGTTATATTAAGCTCTAAGCTCTACAAGGGCGTTAGAAGTTTATTACAGAGTTAATTAATTATTAATAGGCGAGAGCTACCTGCTAGCTAATTTCCATCTGGAGTATATATAATTAAGAGGTTAACAGTTAGAGCCTTAATCTCGCTATATCTATTAGTATATTAAGCCTATATAACAAGTTACGTATTAACCTTCTGCCACTAATCTATAACTTTAGAATCTATATTAAACCTAATGTTACAAATGCCTGTATGCTAAGTATTAACCTTTACCTTAATTGGCCGGAGCTTAACGCAAATACCTTACTCTTAATAATATAGCTCCCTCTTGTAAATAGGAAAGACTTAAAGTCGCTAAAGATTATAATATTAAAGGCTTGTATTAATAAGAGTTTTAGTAAACGCTGGCTCCTTTAGATATTAAATTAATATATTATAATTGTAAGGAATAAACACGCCGCCGCCAGCTCTTCCTATATTACTAATCTTACTCTCTACGCGTAGGTAAGGTGGCGGAGTTGTTTCTTCTTTATCCTTAATCGTATTTTATAGAGGAGACTAAGGAGCTGGATAAGCTTAAGCAGCTGCCCGAGAGGCTGTAGCTTAATATTATGGTGTTGTTATATTTAACTGTGGGTAGGTAGGATCCTGTGTTAAATACGGTAACTTATACGGCTTTAATTAAGTCAATTGGCCGATCTAATTTTAAGAAGCCTGTTGGCTCTACATACGAGAAGTCTGCTAACTCTATATATAGTTAAGCCAAGCCTCTGTATCTTCCTTATCGTCCTTATCTGTAGCTTCCAGATTATTTTCCATTTCCTTAAGCTCCTCCAATGTAAAGTCTGGCTGAATGGCGTTGTATTTGCGTCTTAGCGGCTATTGTAGGACACCCCGGTGACTTAACAAAGGTAGAGACGTACGCAATAAGGGAGGAAAAAGGCTTCGTCGATTTCGTTAAGGGCGAGGAGACATACCTATTAATTAAGCCGCTACGCGTTTTAAAGGAGGATTCATATCAAAGGCAAATTAACGATTTTAGAACATGATTTTGAATTAATATTGAGACTTCGGTAAGCCAGGCAAGTTCTAAATATGTAGCTTTAATTTGATTGCCTCCAGCAACCAGCACTTGCGTGCAGGCACTTGGCTTCGCTTCGATTACTATGTACAGTTGGTGGCGATTTAGCGAGCCTGCGTACCAAAGCGAAATCAACTTTTTTTTTAAGGAACTTTGCTTCTGGCGGGCTTGCGACCGGCCTTCCTCCGCAGTGTCGTGGTCTTTGTCAAATATCGTGAGGTTTCCACCCGTATAATATTGCCAAATTCCATCGACCTCTTTGCAGAGACAGCGTTGTACTCGCGTTTTGGCGGCCACAACGGGAGGGGTAGTTGAGGGAGAGGAAGAAGCGTACGTCTTCAATTTGGTTCTCCCCGCGTACCGAAGCGAAATCAACTTTTTTTTTTAGCAATCAGGGCGAATCTGCGATTCGCCTAAGGGGGGGGGAAGCTGGTCGTGCACAAGACTGTACGCATTCGCACTCACTCCAACACCACCCTTTCCATCAATCACTCCGCCATGATTGCAACTAGTCTCGTCTCCCATCGTCTCTATCCTCTTTATCCCCCTACTTCCCTTTATGGAGCCTCCCACCCTCTCACAGCGTCCCCCGCCTTCTCCACCGTGTTCTGGCGCCTTCCCAGCGCCTCAGCGAGCCCACCGCATCAAGAGCGAGTCTTTTCCATGAGCTTTTCGAAACCACTTGGGATCACCAAACCACTTAGGATCACCAAACCGCTTGGGATTATCTCTATTAGCGAGCAAACATTATACCAGTCGCTGCCCACCTCCCTCTGTGATGATGGCCTCTCGCCATGATTATGGCCTCCTTTACATCTTTTCGCATGCTTGTTGCAGCTGTAGGATGATTATGATGATGTGTATGCGTAGTCCGGCTGCAGCACACCTCTCCCTATAGTAATCACTCACTCGAGTGCTTATCTCCTGGCTCCAAATTACGTTCCCACTACAGCTTCTTCCGCGTGGGTACCACCAGCAACAGCGTAGGGAGTCGCGCTCAACGCGGGTCTTCTTAGGAACCGGGCAATGTAATTAATGATAACTCCGCTGGGCGTGGGCGCAGTGCGCGTTCACCTGCTGCGCATTTCAGATCTGGTTGGTTGGCTAAGGTGGTCTGACGTACCGTCGCGCTAATACTACCAAAGGACTAGCGGTGGCGTAGCAGCTAGTACTCAGGCGCCCAGGTAGTCTCAGTCACGTGCGCTTCCTAATCAGGCGAGTTCTCACAATGCCAACATTAGCATATATAGTAGATCTATCCACTTTTTAGAATTTTTATGCGTTGTTGTGGCTTACTTTTATCGCGATTCTTAGTTAGATTTTGTCACACGGGGATGCAGGTGTATGGTGGTGTGAGGACTCCATATCGTGGAGCAGTCACAAAGGATGAGAATATTTATCTCATAAATCAGACCCCCGGGGAGAAATTGCGCCACGGCGTGGCGAAAAGGGCTAGCGCTACGCTTGTGGACCTTACCCTAGTCCTGTGGACCCCTGGACCAATCAGATCACACCGAGAGGAATTTCTCCCCGAGGGTCTGAGAGCTTATGGGCGCCCTTTGTATGCAAAATGAATGTTTCTTGTTAGGCGACAACTCTTCCATTACAACGCTGTATCTTAACCCTTTTATAACGTCTAGTTATTATAAAAATACTATAAGGTAGGAGCTCTTTAATTTCTCTATCTATTGTATTAAATAACAACGTTGTAGCCATATTAGTTGGTCGTATTTTTGTTGGTTGCATTTTCATCGGTCGCAAAACTCGTTGGTCGTAAAACTCGTCAATCTTGCCTCACTGCCATACCTTATATACTTCTCTACGTCTAATTATCTCTAAAATAGTACGAGCTAAAAGCCCTTTGTCTTCTCTATTGCCTCTATATTATAGCGATATCGTAGCTCTATTCTACGAGAAGTTAGATATAGGTAGTCGGTCAGTTTTTGTCGCAATCTTGCCTCACTGCTATACCTTATGTACTTCTCTACGTCTAATTATCTCTAAAATAGTACGAGCTAAAAGCCCTTTGTCTTCTCTATTGCCTCTTTATTGTGGCAATATCGTAGCTTTATTATATGAGAAGTTGGATATAGGCAGTCGGTCAGTTTTGGTCCAAAATCTACGAAGATGCATTTCAAAATCTAACTCGCGTTTTGCGACGATGTATCTCACCCCTTAGTATTCCTAGTAGGGGGGTATAATTTATATAAATGGAGATACGATTACCTAAAGAATCTGTTGCATCAATAAAATATATAATAACTATTATAGTAGAAATATAGCTCGTAGAAATACACAAAAATTGATTTTTAAAACATTCATTTCGCACCAAAGCGACGCCCATAAGCTCTCAGACGCTCCGCAGAAGATTTTGTCAGGTGACAGGGGTGCGCAGGGGGCTGAAAGTAGTGCGCTGTTCTAATTGGTTTAAGAGGGTCTATGCGTTATCCCGTGTCACGGAACAAATCTTTTGCGGAGCGTCTGATTTATGAGATAAGAGAATATATACAACAAGCGAAGCTATCACGTGAGGAAGCTCCTGTGGATGCCCTAACCCCCCCTACCAACAGATTTTGATAGATTTTGGGTCGGAATTGAGATTGGCCGCGCACGTGACTCCTAGACTACCTCGGCGTTTTCCACACGAGGATAAAGCACTGTTACCTCAGCAAGCTCAATTAGCGGACATACGTATATCCGCAAGCAGATATCGCTAACCTTTTTTGTCAAAAATTTGATTCTATGTTCTTGAAGCCTGTTGCAACATTATTGCGACATTATTACGACATTATACCTAAGTCTTGCGTATCGTGTAAATTTGTATGGGAGCTATATGCAATCTTTAACGAAATTATTAAAGCCACCCACGTAAGGTCTAGGGCTGCAAATAAGCTTAAAATGATTGCACGAGCCAGGTCTATAGACGATTAATTTTTGGCTCCTATACGTATACTCGTTGCAACATTATAGGTAATGTTACAATCCTTAATAACGACTTTTTTTTGGTGAAAATAAGCACGGCTCTGGGGGGTTATGGGCTAATTTAGACCCAATATCTATAAAATATCGGGTCGTCTCTCTAATCGATGAACTTTTCTTAGTATTTTTAAGCCGTTGTGGTTAAGCGATTTGACCGCGAGTATAGGGAAAATCGTGGATATCGTCGGAGCTGGTAAGAAACATTGGAAAAGTCCCTCAGACGTGATTCCGGTGGTTTCGCACAAACGTAGTTAGTCAGATTACGGACCGATTGAAAATCCGCACCAACGGAATCACGTCTGAGCTTGCTGAGGTAAAAAGCACTGTTCCGCATTTACATCCGTCGCTTAGCATTTTTATCCCACTCCGCAATAAAACCCACTGTCACACAACCTCTCTGTGTACGACGGACAGGAAACTTGATTTCGACCACCTCTAGCGCCAGGCTATAACCCGCACTCAGCTAGTCTTCTGCTGCTCTTAATGCCACAATGGCTTTCGAATCCGTTATTCAGGCGTTGCATCCTATTAAAATAGTTGTTTGGGGTGAACAGGCAATGGCCTTTCTCGGAGTGGGAACACTACTCAATGTACGCCTTCTACTACGTATACCAATGGTTGTACTAACGAATATAACCCAGAGCTATATGCTGATCCCTTCTGAATCTGATTTCGACCTGGCCGCACAGAAGTTGGTTAAGGTAGGTTTTCGCCCCGCCCCATGGTCGTACGGTATAATCGATCCAAAACTTCTTCCAGACGACGAGATAAGTCGACGGATTAATCCTATGGAAATTCCTGGATACCAAATGCTAGATAATAACTCCGTGCGGTTCCAATTTCCAGCAGGGATGACTGGCCCCGAAAGAGTTGTATTGCTTCAAAGCACATATGTCGGCCTTACCCCCCCTAGCGATCTGTCATCGATGCAGAGATTCCATTGCCATGAGAACTTGTATTATCCCAAAACGGCTCCCCTCCTAGAGAGCTTTATCAGGACTCTCCTCCAGGACTCTCCAGGCTTCTGGCGCGACTTATTGGGGGCCTGGTCTATATCCTATGTGTATGGAATACTGATGGTTGAAGACACAGTGCTTGATTCTTGCGAGGAAGAAAGTGTTAGATTATGGTTTAACAAAAAGATTCGCCGAGGAAAGGGTGGCCTAGACAGAACTACGGTCACTAAGAGAGTGGGTAAGGGCCAAGCCCCTACTAAGTAAGCCCTTCTGAAGCTTAAACCCCGTATATCTGGAGATAGCCTGCGATAAAGCTTAAAGAGCCGATGCCCTTAATGTACCTTACTGCTGGCCCGTGGGTTCCAAAACGCGCAGTAAGCATAGGAGAATAAGCGAGTGCTAGGCAGGGGCGGACGAACATCTGACCGCGCATTAATTTCTGGCGTGCATTCTGTGGTGGTTATTACGACCACTAGAGTTACATAGCCTGCAGGATGGATGGTAAATGTACCTAGTTCTCACCTCGGCTCTATTTGAGAGCAAAATGGGGGGGTAATAGGGAATTAGCAGCATGCATCTGTTATAGAGCGTATTAAAAAACACGATATAGGCTAGTTAGTTAAGTTGCCAAATGCCCTTAACTACGTGCTAATTGCGTTAACTATTAACTATTGAGCCATTGATAGGGGACAATATTTTGCCGATATAGTTAATATTTACTACCTTAACGCAATTCCATGAAATGCCGGCGTCCATCTAAAAGTGGTCCGTGCGGAACATTAAGATTTAAAGCAATAGATTTTTATTAACCATGCCTTCTAAACGTACTTCTAATAATATAGATCTTGTTAAACTAACTCAATATTGAGTTAATCTAAATCGCAAGGTAAAAGAACCTCCTCTATAGCCCTGGCCTCTACCTATAAAGCCTTAATCCTATTGATTTTATTGGCTAGTTCTTATCGATAACAGATAAACGCAAGTAGGCGTTCTATGGGATAGGATTCTACTAGAACTTAGTCTAGCCTAATACTGTTACCTTTATAACTAGTTTATATAAAGTTAATTAAATAATTAAGGATAAGAAAACTCTAGTTTATAACTAGCTTATTAAAAAGGAAAGTAAGCTTATAAATAAAAAGCCAGTAGAATAGAAACTGCCCTATTAATACTAGAAATTCAAAAATATATTCTTTAAGGTAGTATCTAATATACTTATGCCCTACTAACTATACAACTATAAGATTAAAATTAAGCTAGATAAGGAAAACTCCCTTAGCTATAACCCCCTTTATTAGTAATCTACTGCTAAATTATAGGCTACTAAATAGTACCTTATTAATAACCTATATAAGGGATTTATTAAACTTAGTTAAGCCCTTTTTACTATACTAATTCTCTTTATTAAAAAGCTAAATAGAGGGCTTTGTTTCTATATTAACTACTATAAGCTAAATAATATAAGCTATAAGGACTACTATCTGCTATCTTAACTTAATAAGATAGTAGCGTAAATAAGTACAGCTAAAGTTATTATAAAGCTTAATATCTATTAGTCGCCACTATTTGTATACCCCCTAATTGATATATATATACTCCCTACCTTATTTAGTTTAGATACTTTCTTACTAAGTTTAAACGCTTCCTTACTAAGTTAGAATATTATATATATTTAACTTATTTACGCCTATATTGCAAAAATTAAAGTACGCGCCTACTTAAATGCACTATGGCTCTAAACCCACCTCTATTAGAGCTATATAACTCTTAAAAGCTTACGCTTAATAATATCTATATAGTATCAATTTTCCGGTCAAAACCCGACAAGTAAGTGCCACTAACTATGCGAAAACTCCCCTTGGGCGCGGGCGCGGGCGTGGGCGCGGGCGTAGGCGCGGCGGAGGCAGCTTATAGAGATGGCAGCACCTAAATTAGTTCGCGTGATGCCTTATAAGGTACTACGCAATCTAATCAATCGCTTCTTTGGCGCGTTCCAAATCTAATTTAGACTTTACTACTTATATTATAACTGAGATTAAGACTTAATTGTGGTATTGCAGTTATAAAAGTTACGTAGCGCGCACTTTAATATTTGCGATATGGGCGCAAACAAGTCAAACGTATATAATGCTTTAACTTAATAAGGAAGCATCTAAACTTAGTAAGGAAATATCTAAACTAAATAAGGTAGGGGGTATATATGTATTAATTAGGGAGTATACATATATTATTTAAGGGGTCTGTAAATAGTGGCAACCTATTTATTAGGCCTTTTACTACCTTAAACAATTAGACGGCGACTTGGCCGCCGTTTTTGGCGGTTTGTGACGCCGTTTTCTGAGGCCGATTTGCCCGAAAACCCCCCAAAACCTGCGGCTGGTGGCCTAAGTACTAAGGTTGTCCGGATTGCCTGTATTGGCCTAGCCTAGGCGCAAATAATGTCAGTAACAGAGCAAGGCACCCTTAGCTTTTTTAACGCTAAGGTATGCCTAGGTATGCCGCATACTTGCATACCTTTAGACTCTGGCAAACTAACTTCGCTCTTATCACCATTAGGCGCCAAAATGAGCCCCTTTAAATTTGGCTGGCTAGTATACTTAAGATGGCTTTGCCCTTGCTTGTTAACTATAAGTAGCTACCCATCTTTTCTTCTCCCGCTGGACCTGCCTGTTCTACTTACTGTCCACCTTACTTGCCTTTAAGCATTTATTAATAGCAGCATCGCACCAACCCTCCTTTCTTTAACACATTCGCTGGCAATAACGCAACATATAATAATACCTATTAGGCAAATACTCTTCGTCCAAGGAGAGCGAATATACAGATTCAAAAACTAACAAAGCTAGTTCTAGCATAGACTTAACCGACATTAATACCTGTAGTAACAATAACAATAATTGGGTATAGCTCCTCGCTGACAAAGGCTACCCGCCTAAGTACTACCTTAAATAGCTTAACATGTTTAACAAAGCAGAATATGCAAAGGAGGATTATAAACCTAGCAGTACCCATCTGCTTAACTACATTAAAGAGCAGTGGTGCTAGTAAGCAGCCTATCTCTTTCCGTTTCCCTACCATATTACACTACCTTAATGACGCTAACGTGTGGTATAGGTTTTCGGCGTACTTAGGAAAGGACCCTTTAAAGGCCTATATAACCGTCTCTCTTTGCAGTCTCTATAGCTTTTTTAACTGGCTGCTTAATTAACGCTAAGGGAAAGGAGGAAGAAGGCGCCGCGGGACTAAGGTATTAAGCTCCCTTGGGATATACTAGAAGGTCTACTACCTTATATATAAAAGAGTGACTGGTGCGAAGCTTAATAGTTGGTTAAATAGGAACATATATAAGGTGAGCGCATTCTAACTGCTTTAAGATGTTGTATACCCTAGGCTTCAGATATAACTAATTTTAGGGGTTAGGTGCTTAGAAAGCTGGCTAAGAAGTATAGCTTAAAGAAGATAGGGCCAGAGAAGCCCTGTATATATATAGAGGACCTTATAGAAGTGCTGTGGACGAACCTAATAATGACTAAAAAGAGGTACTCCTATGGACGCTATAGGATACTACTCTAGATATATTTATAACTGGGTGGTTTTACTATAAATCGGCCCTAAGCCCTCCTTAATCTTTGCTATTGGCATATTAGGGTTATACTACTCTAGGACCCAGAGGGTGGGCCCTACTGTATTTTGCTAGAATTTATATTTAAATTTATAAAGGAGTACCTTGGTGTAAAAGATATATAGGTTTTTAAAGTTCCATCCTTTTCTTTTAGTTGCTACTATTTATAACGTTATAAAATAAGTACTACTGCTTAACTGCTAACTAGAAATACCTTCTCTATCCCTAAAATCATCTATAACCTATCCCTTAGCTTCAGCCCTTATGTCTTCCTTTTTAGTCTCCTTTTTGCTAATTAGGCGTTCGCAGTATATAACCTTATATCTCCTAAGGAGTTAAGCAAGCTCTATATTAAGCCCGGTTGTAATAAGCTACTATTATAGCTAAATTGGAAACTAGATAATATTCCTATGTTCTACTAGTTAGTAAGGACTCTAAATAGCTAGACTATTTCTCCTAACGAACCTCTTCTATACTCTACTCTACCCTTATACCCTAAACTAAAGGGCTTAGGGAGATTACTAGCTTTGCTTAGATCTCTTGCCTATATGTGCTTAGATATAGTGCTGGAAAAGCATTTAATAAGAATAATAAGCTCTGTTGTGACCGGCCTCTATTAAAAGCACTAAAGAGAAATATAGGCAATGTTAGTAAGGCTATGCAAAACCTAATAATGCAATATACTGATATATAAACATTCTTAAGGCACTACCTATTGTGACATATTACAGTAGACACACAGGCGATTATCTAAGGCCTTTAGCCCTAAGATATATTAATACGGGCCACTTATACCATAAGCTGTTTAATTAATCCTTAATGATTATAGCGGCTTATAACAGAACAATCTTTATTAGTTAATAATTATCCTACTATCTATTTTCTGCTTAAGTAAAGAGAGCAACTTAGATACTGTCTTAAAGGCAAAGCTATAAAACATCTAAAGTATAAGGCGCTTAATGGCGAAATTACCCGGGGGGGGCAATGCTAGCAGTATATACTTCTTAAAGATGTTAAGGAGACCTAGGAACAGGAGCAACTAGTACATAATATTAAACTACAGCTTGCTAGTGTTTAAGTTAAGGCGAAGGCTAGGGTAACAACGGATCCCTATAAGGACATGCTATTAAAATAGAAGGAATTAGTTAATGTGGTTATTAGCCTACTAGGTACCATATTTAAAGAGGAGATTTATTAACGCGATAGGGCTATTTATGTAGTTATGCAATGCTACAAGGTTAAGGAAGGTGGAATATACCCTACCGCTTCTAAACTTTGCAAATAATCTAGTGGTTGTATAATACTAGTCAAGACAATAGATAAGGCTAAGATTAACTCTTAAGTTAAAGCCTTAGAAGCAGCTAAAGTGTTAGTATATAGTAAGAAGAGGCTAAAGATATATTTCCTTTATCTAGGTAACGAAAACCTATTAATTAAATAGCGTATATATTTATTTTATACCCTAGGTGATTTTAGTAAATACTTTAAGTAAAAGCACCTTGCGAATATTAGGGAAGGGAAAAAGATCTAATGCAACCTCTATTAGGTTGTTTTGGCGCATAAGATACACCTACAACAATATGCCGATGATGTATATAGTATAGTCTTATAGAGCGCTGTAACTGTTTAGGATATGGATTTATTCTACAAATAGTATAATTCCAGTCTTAACGCTAAGGATTAATTACGGCAAGTAATCTTTAGAAAATTTCTTTTGTATCTTATAAGATAAGCTATTTTATACAAATGCTAAAAAACTTTAATGGTAATAGTGGAGGTTAAACGCGTTTACATTTTCTTTAAGGGGATTTTGGGCTTTAAATAAGTTCATTTCTAAATTTATACTGCGTGATCTATCTTACCTACTAGTCCACCTTATATACTACTCTAATACCCCTATTATATTTCCCATATAAGAGGACTTAGGTAAAGAGGTTACCTAGGTCACTTTACCTAAGTCGCGTTTCCTATATAAGAGGATTTGGGTAACGTCTATCCCTATAGGTCAAGAAACCCCCCACGCTAAGATATACCTATTATTTAGGCATTTTTATTCTTTCCCTTATAGGTCTATTAAGTTATATCCTATATGTTATTTTTCTTTAGCTATTTCTCCTTTAGGAACCAGTTTGTAGCGAGAAAAATATAACGGTCTTGGTCATGCCGTCAATCGTTCCATTCACGGTATCTAGAACCGCGTTGGCTTTACATCCCTGCTTTACTGCAGACATTAACACCTTTTCAAATTTCAGAGTATTAGAATGGTAGCTCTATTAAAAAGGAAGATACTTCTAAGTTTTAAAGATACTCGGCCAATGAAAATATATACTCCGGATTTATCCGTGTAAAGGGGTCTACAGTGTATCTTAGCATAAGAATTTAGCACGCTTACATAGTGCGGTATTAGATGCTTAGCTATCTATATTGTATTCTACGCTATGCCTAAGCGACTTAATCTGTGGCGCTCTTCTAGAAACATCTATAAGCGATTATATGCCGGCTATAGAAAATGCAAACCGCTTATAGTTTACCCAAAGAAGCCTTAAGGAACAAAGCTGGACCTTAGTAGTCTTTAATGTTTTTGAATAAATCTGCAAGATCGCCTAATTATCAATTTTGTAACGGAAGTCTTAAGGCTAGCAAATTCCGCGCATTGGGCACAGATATAGATAGGGGCAATTTTAAGTGGCTATGCTAAAGCTGCCAAGCCAAGAAAGGGCTTTTTATATAAGTTACATTATAAATTAAACTCTTAATTCTGTGAACGCCTAGCTTAGATGGTAGTGGTGATGCTGATATCAGAGACAGAAGGGTAATTTTCGAGATTAGGTTTAAGCTCCTAAAACTATTCGTTAGGGCTGCCTTAATAGGGCAGCGCTAAATACTTAGGTCAAGCTAAGGGGCTACAGCACCAGGAATTATTTACTCTTGCCTACTTTATTTAGTCCTCTTGACGTAACTTAGAGTGCTCTGGCAAAACTGTCAATCACTAGCAATAGGTTAATGGCGTCCTACTAATATAAACCGCTCCGAAGTGCGTCACAGGAGATTTAACTTGTTTATCTTCTACCTGGTAGGTTTAAGGACGACATTAAAGTCCAAATCTTTTATTTGCCATTTCCCCTGCCTACCACACCTCCACTAAAGGCAAAGAACTTCCAGGTTAACTCTATCCGGACCTTGGTCTCTTAGCCTTAGATAATAGAAGAAACCAAAAGCGGCGACTTTATAATATTTAACGTTGTCACTAGTAAGGCGCATCCTCTCCTAACCGTTGCACTATCTCTTAAGGAGACTTTAGAATACCAACCGCGATATAAGGCTTTGTTATATACCTAGGGAGATACTAATATCTTAGAATTTGGTTAGGTTAAGGATAGCTAAGGCAGTGGCAAGCCTTCCTTAACATTAGGGTTACGTCCTAACCTAGCTTCTACGCTCCGCTACTTGCGCTACTTAGATAAAACGCGGGTCTTATAGATTAACGCCATATATATTAACCAAGAAGATATCGGAGAGTGCAATAAATAGGTAAAGAGGATAATAAGCGTCTATACACTAGCCTAGTGGGTAATAGCTTGGCTTAGTAAGGAGTCCAACAACAGCAAGCACGTACTTATAACACTATAGCATATTAGGCGGCAACTCAAAGCAATAAAGAGCGGCCAAATCATTGGCGCACCTAATGCCATGGAGCCTTATATACAGAGAAATAACTATGCGCCGTCCTTTAATTAGCGGACCTAGTAAGCTTTAATTAATTTCATGGAACGCGTGTAGTTTTATAGGCTCTGGTGCTAGTAAGAGATTAAGCTAGGCAGCTAGTACGCGTTTCTTTAATACGGCGGCGATATAATACCATAGAATAACTTTTGGCTGGTGGTGCTCTGTCTACATAATAAAGACAGTTTACCTTTAATGCGGTTTCGCGAGCGATGCCAGTATATCGCCTTCCTTAAATACAACGCTGCGGGCCACCTAATAAGCAATATCCTAGACATTAGTTAAAGCAAGGGCTATACTAATCTAAGAGATAAAATCTACGGACTCCTGGGCATTATACTAATATATTTTAGCTCCAGTATTGTAGTTAACTACCTATAACCTATTAAGGACGTGTATAAGGAGGCAATTTTAACGCATTTAAATATAACAAAATAGTTGGAGCTGCTAAAACATTATAATTTAGCCAACCGCCAAATTAGGGGACCGTTATGGGTGCCTAACTGGTCTAAGATAGAATTTGTAGCTCTAGTTCTAAGTAAGTAGCTTTTTTCTAGAATCTTATGGGCATGGTTTATATACGCAGAACCAGACGTGCTCGAGGTTATCGGAAAATAGTATACTATAATTAAGACTGTTAGCGGGATGGCTTCTATGGTTAAGGAGGAGACACTGCTAGCGGTTAGAGATTAGTACCAGCATTTGCCAAAAAAAGGCACTTATATTACGGATAAGACTATAGAAGCCGCGTTTGCCCTAACACTTTGTATAAACCAAATAAGAGAACGGCACCTATATAACCATTTCTTAAGCATTCTAAAATGGGTTAGTATGCTCCGCAATATTCTATACCTAACTGCTACCTCTTAAGATAATATAATATACTCCGCAAGAGAGACCACAAACACAATATAGAAGATTTGTGGTCGCTGGGTTTTTACTACTAAGACTAGGCATATTGGCACAGCTCTAGCTAGTGCTCAAACTAGTAAGTTAGGAGTTACGCTATTGGTCCACTAGGAAACTTTAAACTAACTATTATAAGGGGACTTAGTTTGCCTTCTCTTGGGGACTTACGCCCCTATAGTCTTGCGTTAGACTTTATCTGGCCAATTCTATATTATAGGAGAATATTACGTGCATAGCCTTAGTAACGCTGTTGGCATTCTTAGGCCACTGCTAGACTACTAGAAGACAATTATTAAAGGAGATGCCTTAGGAAGATAAATATAACATTTTGTCTACCTTAGAGACTATAAGGAGACTTTAAATAACCTATAGCTGGAACCCTTGCTATAGAACTAGGAGCAAGCGATATATAAAAGACTTGCTGATAATCCAGCTATATTTAAAAGATTTAGGAATCTTAAAACTAGTAAATTGGTAAACTACAATCTGTAATTATTTCTAGAGCTGCTTAAGGCTTATAGGGTTAAGCTGTAGTCCTTTAGGCTTGCCTAAAAGATAATAAGAAATTAGGGCCGGGAACTCTTTATCCTATTAAGCGAAAACGTAAATAAAGTAGTAAGCCGTTACTAATTCCAATTCCGTTTAGTTCTTTAACCATAAGAGCCACTATAGAGGCTGCGGCCGCTTTTTAGAGGCAACACCAAACCACCCTCTAGGTCTTCTTCCCGGACCATAAGTGGGTAGTTTATCCTTTATTTTCGCGTATTCTTTAATAAAGCTAGACTACGAGCCCATATCTAGTAGAACGCCTTCTATAATATTTACTAAGCTTATCTCTAGCTATAAGGGCGCGAAGAGGCTTTAGGGAAGATTTAAAGGAACAAATATAAATTCTATCTAATCTAAGGGTATTTAGCTCTTGTAGAGTACAAGACGTTATATAAAGAAGAGAAAGGAATATAGGAAACTTATAACTAAATATTTAGGGTCTTAGCAGCAGACGTATAGGCATAAGCCCACGCGGATTTTAACAAGTTTCAACCAGATTCCATCACATTAGTAGAATTTAGTGGAATTCAATCGAGTTGGCGGAACTTAGTGGAAAGCAGTGGATTATAGCAGATAATTGCGGATAGTTATAGACAGTTGCAGACAGTTATAAATAGTTATAAATAGTTTTATACAGTTATCTGTTGAGTATTTTACTAAGACATTCCTACTATAACTGGGCTAGTCCCGTTATAGTACCCCCCTTTTTTAGCTAAAGGTCCAAAACAATTCAATTTAGTTAAGAATTTATAACTTATCGTATTACAAGCGTTGTGACATATTTTAAGTTCTTTTTAATTTTAAGTTTTCTGTTATTATATTTCGTGTCTTTATATTAGGTAGCAGTCGTTTGCCTTTATATTATATCCATCTAGCCAAAGCAGGCTGCAAAGGATAGTTCTTATAGAACTCTTTTACCAAGGAGAGCGTGTTGGCCTTAATCTGGTTATAGGTTTCTGTCACGGAGCGAGCATAAGCGGTGATAATATATAGCGAAGTAGATATTATTAAGCTATGTATATAAACTGCGTAATAAAGTCAAGACGTTGCGTAAGGAAAAGGAAGTAGGAAATAGGGGAAAAAGAATACATAACGTTCGCTTGGTTGCTAGGTTAACGGGTACTGTGCTACGCACGGGCAGGGTAGAGCTTAGGTGGCGGTTCTGGTAGAACTTGGCAGAATTCGGCAGTTAGAGGTCCTTGAAGTTGCCAGTTGGCAACTCCGACAGTAGAGACGGCAGATTGCGGCGGAATACGGCAGATTGCTGTCAGATTGCCGTCTCGTGGTCGGTCTCCGGTTGTTCAGTCGGTGGAAACAGGTGGACGTGTGTAAGGTGTCACGGGGGTGTCCCGTGACAGTTTCCTAGGTTTGTATTTTATATCCTTTCCACTTAATAAGAAGTTTAAATTGTTTAGATTATATTTTCTATTGCATATTATTAATCAAGTTAATAAAGTAAGAACTATTACTATTGTTAATAATTATAGGAGGTAGTAGTGATACTTTATAAGTTATAGAATTGTTTCTTAAAGGCTACAGTAAGCTTATATAAAACGTTAAGTGTATTTTTATTTTAGTTAGTAGTTTAAGCTTATAGGTATATAGGCTTAGTTTCTTCTTAATTTAGTATAGGCCTATAAACTTCTAATTAAGTTTCTTTAAAGGCCGTTAAGTCTTTAGGTTTTATATACTTAGGTAAGCTATATTACCTTCCTTAAAGTCCTATACGGGAGCTTGTTCTTTATTCGCATGCTATTCCTATAACATTTAAGCGTATATTAACTTACTTTATAATAGTTCCGTTAACTGCTTTATTTAATTAGTGAAGTTATATGCGTTAATTAACTAGATCTGTTTAATTATAGGTCCTATTATATTAATATTAGGTCATAGCTTAAATTTAAGTTAAGGGTTTTGTCTGTAGGTTGCGTAGAACAGTATTACGCCTATTAATATATTTATTATATTATTTGCAGTAAACTTAGTTAAAGGTAGCCATTTTTTCTAGTTGTTTTATAGGTAGGAGCAGTATATTTATAAGTATTGTTCTATAATTGCGTTTATAATTTTAGTTTAACTATCTATCTCTAGATAAAACGCAGTTAGGAGTTATATTTAAATGCTTAATTGTTTATATAGAGCTTGCTAGAAGTCTAAAACGAACTAGCTTCTATAGTTGGATATTATTATATTAGGAAGTCTGTATAGCTTAAAAATATACTTAATAAAACATTCGGCTACTAATATCGCATTAATTAAGTCTATAGGAATCATATATCGTATTTTTATAAAACGGTTAACTACTACTATAATATTTATAAACCTATTACTACTAGGCAAGTTAACTATAAAGTTAATTAAGATATTGCGCCATCTTTATATTAGAATTGGTAGCAGTTAAAGTACTCCTTACTTCTTTATATAAGAGGGTTTTCCACGCACGCATATCCTATATACTTAAACGTATTTCTATACGTAGTCGTACATTATAGGCTAGTAATATACTTATTAAACAATCTTATAGGTCTTTATATAGCTAGGATGTCCTACTATAGGAAAGTTATATATAAATTTAAGTATCTTAAATTATAAAGGTTTCGAATTCAGAACTACTATCTTCTATTAATAGTACAATTAATTATTTTAAATTTCATATTTAGCAAGTATAATATCCTTATACTATTATTTTCTAGTTTAGATTGCCTTTATTATACCTACTATCTATATATTATTCTTGTATTTATATTCTATTAGCTTATTAATTTCCATTTCCTATTTATTAACTTCTAATTTATTTCTATTAAGTTCCGTATCTAGAAATATAGAATATAATTTTTTAAAACGTTTAGGGGGCAGTAAGATCTATAATTAATTTATAATCTATTTATCTAAGGTATTTATAGGTAAGTCCAGTAATTGTCATATTAATACATTAGGCTTTTAATTAAGTTTGCCCGGTTAATATATAATCTTAAAGTTGAATTATAAGAGGTATTTAGCCTAATAAATTTGGCGCTATGTTAATTGTTTTATAGTTATAAAGTATTATAGGTTCTTGTGGTCTGTTAACATGCGTATTAGAAATAACAATCCTTCTAGCTTAGGATGCTATTATTTAAAGCATCTAATAATTATAAGCAGTTTCTTATTATATATCTTATAGTGGCCGTCGAAAACGGACTCTGCACCTGTACGTAGTAACGGCTACAAACCTAGGTCTTCGAAGTTCAGACCTAAAGCCAACGCAGAGACGTCGCACAGCGTGCGATACAACTTCGTGGTGGTGGTTGTAAGCATTAAGGCGGTGGTGAAAAATTTTCAGATAGTAAGATCTTAAAAACCTCCACTATTAGTACCCTATCACGATAACAGCTATTATCACAGTACTCTATTAGGGCACCTGTACGATCCAATATAGATATACGGCATTCGGTATCATCCCCTTACCCCCAGTGGAAAGTATTGACGACCTCACATCGACGGACGAGACAGTTAAGCACAAACGGACGAGCAAATATACGGCCCCTCCTAACCCCTAGGGCAGTCGCCCGCGGAGCATGCGGTCACTCGCCATTACCATAATACTGCCTGGCGGCCTAGATAGCGACCTTATGGTTTTCTGTCTCCTCTCTACGACTGGCCATCCTAGGGAGAGCCTGGTTAGGGCCTAGGCGCAAGACACCTAGTACACAGTACACAATGTCCCACTAGCCTTTCAGTATTATGGCTATGGATAAATCCCCCTTACGCCTTCAATAGCTTTAGGGGGGGGGAGGCATGGCGTATATAGCAAGGTCAACAACAAGAGATAGCATATAGGGGGTAGTTAAGGCATGGGAAACAGTAAGGCAAGGTATAGCAATTAATTGGCAAGGCCTAGCTGGGACGTAGTAAACCCCAACTAGGATAAGCTAAGGAAGGAAGCAGTAGTTCTAAAGGAGATCAAACATCTAAGGAGGCAGGACATAGCTGTAGGCCCATAGGGCCGCCGTTATGGACAAACATGGCAAAGCAGAGGTTTTTCATCCTACTAAGGTGGCTTATAGGGTTTTTCCGTCCTCTATACCAATAGGGGTTTTCTTCTTGTTAATTTATAAGTTTCCCCTATGTACAGAGTAGTCTGCGTGGGGCTAGATAGCATCCGTATTAGACGTTAATTAAAGAACTTACTACTACTACTATATATCTTATAGTTTAATTTAGTAGGGGTAAGTTTCCAGAAGAGAAAGGCTACTAGACGTAGTTTACCATTCTTATTATATTGCGATAACACTCCCCCTAGTGCATAATTAGACAAGTTAGTTTTAACGGTATATTTAAGGTTAGGGTTAAAGTAAGTAAGAATTAGAGTAGTTATAAAGTAACGTTTTAAATTATTAAAAGCTTATTTATATCTAGTAATTCATTTAAATTTTATATTCTTCCTTATTAGGTTTACTAATAGCTAGGCAATTTTTAAGAAGTAGTTAATAAATTAATAATAGAAATTTATAAATCCTAAAAATCCTTAAATGTCTTATACGTTACTAGGGCTTTTCTAGTTTATAATTGCAGGATATAATTAAGCCTAAGTATATAACCTTAGATATATAGAACTTGCATTTCTTAATATTGTATTATAAGCCCGTGTCTTATAAGCGTTTAAGGACTATTCTAATGTGTTTCTAATATTTAGAAAGTAAGGATAAGTAAATTAAAATATTATTAATATACGCGGTAATAAATATATTAAGGAATTTATAAAGCGTATTATTAACATATTGCTAAAATATACTAGGACCGTTCTTTATGTTAAATAGCATTATTAGGTATTTAAAGAGTCCCTATTGTGTATAAAAACCTATATACTTCTTATCTCCTTTACGTATATAGATTTTATTAAAGGTGGCAACTATATTAAGCTTTATAAAGTACCATGCCTTCGCTAAATAGTTAAGCGTTTCTTAAATTAAAGGAATTGGATATTGGTTTTAAATTATAATTATATTTAGAGCTTAATAATTAATATAGAATCTTAAGCCTTCTCCTAGCTTTTTAATAAATAGTATAGGTAAGGTAAATAGAGATTAGCTAGGGCAAATAAATCCTTTTTTTTAGATGCTTATTAAGGTATTATTATATTATAAGTAGTTCTTCTTATAACATACCATATAGTGGACCGAACTTTAGTATTATACTAGGCTTAAGTTCTATCTTAAAATTATATTTCTCTTAGTGTGGGGCTAGTTAGTTTATAAATTATTTTTTAAACTTATTAATTAGGTCATGGTACTCTTTAGGCATAAGAGGTTAAGGATTAGAATATTATTTTAGTTCTAGTGCTTTCTTAATATCTTCCATAGTTATAGTAAAGATTTTATAATCTTGTCTTTTTGCTAATAAGATAAAAGGCGCAGCCTATATTATACGGATTTTAAGAGGTTTTAATATAACATCTTTACATTCTTTACTATAATTAGCAGTTATAGATTTATTATATTAGCTTAAGGTTTATAGTAAGGGTAATTTATATTATATTAAATTTAAATAGTTGTGTATATATTTATAGGGTAAATGGTTTTTTAAGCAATAACTTCGGCAGTAGGTTATATGGAACTTTAGTATTTCTTTAACCCAGCTAATTAAAGGGTTGTGTTATTTCAGCTATCTATATCTAAGTATTATCTTATAGTGCTTTAAGGGTGTTATAAATAGGGAAATGTATTTAAGGTATTTACCTATCTATAATTTTATAAGAGCGTAGTGCGTTAGTTTGCTATGTATTAAGGGTTTACCGTTAAAGCCTTATAGGCCTTAGGGCTTATTAAGTTTCTTTAAATTTAGGCGTTAAGTTTTTATATAGTTTATATTAATAAAGCCTATGCTAATAGCTCTGCTATCTATTAGGATTTGTACTTCCTTCTATTTTTTAAGTATTTAAATTTCGCTAAGTATATTAAGGGAGTTATGTTATATATTAGCGCTGGAAGAGCCTAGACACTTATACTCTTCCACCTTTTATCCTAAGGCGCAACTTGGCCTTAGGATGATTTATTTTCTAAGTTAACTAAAGGTAAGGTACTTTATAGCGTTTAAGTACAATTTATAGAGTAGGTATGATTTAAGGAACGGGTATGATTTAAAGATTAGGTATAGCTTAAGGAGCGGATATAACTTAAGAATTAGGAGGAGCTATGGCGGACTTTTTTAAAAGGGTAAGTTTGGTAATGCTTTTAAATATATCCTTTTTTACCGCATCTAAAGCATTCTCCATTTATAGCTTAAGTTCTTTGTTTATTAGTTCCTAAGGGTATATAGGATTAAGTGGTATTGAGGTCTATAGGGTTATATATAGGACTTTTAGGTCTTAGAGACGGATCGCGCTTTAGGGTATATACTGGTTTTATAGAGTTTTAAATATAAGGTATAATTGGCTTTAGAGAATAAGTCTATTTATTATATTAAAGGCCCTTATTAATTTGTTAACATATTATAGCAAATTTAGATAGGTTCTTTGGCAGTTCTCTACCTCCTAACTAGGCTCTAATCTCATCTAAAATAGCTTATTAAAGAGCAGCGACTCTAGTGGCTTTATTCCAATCTTGTAATAGAACCTTGTAGTAGTTATTACAGTGGATTCGTCAATAGGCTAGGTGTGTAGGTAATAACAGTCAATAACATAATAATAACTAGTAGAGTGGTTGCCTAACAGATTAACTCCAATTATATTCTAAGATTTACTATAAAGAGAGAACTATCTAGGTAGGGACTGTAGTCCTTTAAATACATAACCTTATACCTAAGAAATCCCTTCGCTTTATCTACTCTGTCTACTCTATTCGCTCTATCCCAGATCTTACAGATTATATAAATTATATAGATTATACTATATAACTTGCTTACTATTTCTTATTATATGGTTCTACTAGTTCCATTCTAGACCGTATCTATATTAACCAACTAGCTTCCTCCAACTCTTCTCTAAGTAGTTATAACATTGTACTTAAGCTGTCCGTAACACTATCTCCCTCTCTTTATCTTTATCCTTAAAGATTTCTAATATCTCCAAGTCGTCTACTAGAGGTGTAATGTCCGTTTAATTAATCTGGTTAATATCTTTACTTATTATACCTAAAGCATCTTCTTCTTCTTTAACTTTTCGTTATACGCGTACGGTCTCCTCCATACTATCGCTAGGTAAGGTTATGCCGTCTCCATGTTCTTATTGTGCGAAAGAGGGGTTAGTATATATCGCGTTAGCGAGTCCTTTGTCTTAACAGCCCTCTTTCTATTTGGAGTGCACTAAAGCAAATATTCGGTCGTTATGCGACGTTCGCTCTATTTCTAACGCTAAGTACACGCGTCCTATAACTCTTAACAGTCTTTAAGTTTCCTAAGTAACTTATTATAAGGTCTCGCGTTTAATCTGCCGCTATAAAGCTTAATAATAAGCTATTAGTCGCTCTAGTAGAACTCTACCGTTCTTAGGACGCTAAGCAAGAGGCTGCTAATGCTTAGTAACGGGCTCTTAAGTCTTATCTCGCTGCTTCCACTCGGTTAATCCGTCTTAAGAAAGTTCGTAAGAAGGTTTATTCCAAGAAGTAGAAGCTAGTTAAGTAGGGCCTTACTAAGTTAGGTAATAAGAGAATAGAGTTTTTAGAGAAGGAAACAACTCTAAGTAATGCGGTAGTTGCTCTTCCTGGGTCCCCCTTAGGTAACTTATCCTTTAGCAATCCTTTTTCTATACTCCCTAACCTACTTTCTTTTAATACTCCTATACCTTTCTAATAGCGTTCTTTAGGTTACTTAGTAGTTCCTAGGTAGTCTTACTATAGCCTATCTACTTTACTTTGTACTATATTTCGTTATCTACGTCCTTATAACTAATAATCTTTAAAACTTGCTATTTGTCTTCTTTTTACCCTCTATACGTATCCGCCTTATAGACTAGTAGTTTAACGTTCCCGTATACCAGCTCTAGCATTGCGACGTGCTATATAGGGTAGATTTTCATTTTGGCTAGTAGGTTTAGTTTATACGTAACCAATAAAATCTTCTATATGATTTTAAAAGGTCCTAGTCTGACATAGTCCAACTTTTTACTTAGTCGTCGACTCTTAAAATTTTTGTATAGTAGCTATACTTTATCCCCCTCCTTAAGATCCAGTCCCTTAGATCTCTTAGCGTTATAGTACCTTTTTATTTGTTCTTATACTAGTTTAGCTATTTCTTTAAGGTCTGTATAAAGATTTATTAAAGTCTCCATTCTTTATTTAGCTGTGCTACTTATTTTCTTTACTTAATATAGCGACAACGATATTCTTAGCTTATACCTATAGTTCGCCTTAAATAGTGACGTTTCTATTCCTTCTTATAGTATTATGTTATACGCAAACTATATAACTGGTAATAGTAATACCTAATTATTCTATGCGTAGTTAACATAATGCCTTAGATACTATTCTAGTGTCTAGTTTAGTCTTTCTGTCTATCCGTCCATTTACAGATAATACGCTATTAAGGTTGCTACTTAAACCCCTTATTTAGCTAAGAATACCTCCTAAAAGGCTGCTATAAATCTTAGATCTCTATCTAATATAATTTTACCTAGTGCTCTATATCTTGCGAACACTTCCTTAATATAGATTCTAGCGACATCTTCTGCTAACATTTCTTCTATGCACGCTATAAAGTATCCCCACTTTGTAAGCTTGTCCACTATTACTAAAATCACATTATGATCTTGTCCTGTGATAGGATCTCTTGACTTTAGTAGCTTAATAATAAAATCCTATAATATGACCTCCTATGGTCTTTCTGGTATTTCGACAGGTTATAACCCTCCATATGGCTTATACCTTGTTAGTTTATTTCTTTAGCAATCTAAATATTCTTTTATAACTTATCTTGCTAGTCCCTAGATTCCTTAAATAATATATTCCTCTTAAAGTCTTAACACTAAGCCTACAGCTCTGTTGTGTTCTTAAGTTAGTCCCTTATAGAATAACTTAATAAACTCTTTTATAATAGACCTTGAAACATAAGTTACTTCTCTATTTTTATACTATTCTGTGTCCGGGTCTTTATCTTATGCCTCTTAGATCTTCTATATCCAATCACTCTTAGGTAATTCGTGGATCTAGCTTTCTTATATTACTACTATCTTGGGATAATTATACCTAATTAATCCATCTTTGTCTTTTTGTAACATAGCCCCTAACAGTTTTTTGTTACTTTATAGTTTAGCTTTCCTACTTAGAGCATCCACTTGTATATTATCTATACCCTTAGTATACTAAATTTCGAAATAGTATTCCGTAAGCATTTCCGCCCATCTAACCTATCTTCGGTTGAGTTCCTTTATTATTAGAAATCCTGTAAAGTTCTTATAATCCATTTTAACCATAAATAGTTCCTCTGTACCTTATAAGAATACTTTCTATTTCTTTAACGCTGTAACTATACCTAACAACTCCTTGTTGTAGATGTTATAGTTTAGTTCTGGTAGTGTTATCTTTTAACTATAATACGCTACTGGATGCTATATGTCCTGGTGCTTCTATAGTAAATATGCTCCTAGTGCGAAGTCTAATATATCTATCTTAATAACCGTTTCTAACTTTAGTTAGTAAATCTTGAGGATTGGTTCCTAGGTAAACAACTCCTTAAGTTCCTTAAACAACTTTCTTTACTTATTGGCCTATACCTATGGTTCCTCTTTCTTCGTTAATTAAGTAAACGGCTTAATGCTTTTTAACTATTATATAATGAACCTCCTATAGTAGTTACAAAACCCTAGGAACAATCTTAACTGCGTAATATTCTCTAGTTCTTGCCAACTTACTATAGCTTTAACTTTCTTTAGGTCCATGCTAATTTTTCCTAGTTTAATAATAAATCCTATAAAATCGGTTCTCTTAGTGAAGAACTCGCATTTTTTAATTGCTACTAGCATCTGTTCTTCTTATAGTCTCTTTAAGACCCACTCTACGTGTTTTCTATATTCTTTCTTACTTTCTAAGTAGATGATAATATCGTTGAGGTATGCTATAATAAACTTATCAAGGTGTTCTCCTAACACGCTATTAATTTACTTTTAGAACGTTGCTAGTGCGTTTATAAGTCTAAATTGCATAACTAATGGCTTATGTAGTCCTTCCTTTGACCTAAAGGCTGCCTTCTATTTGTCGCCTTCCTTAATTCTAATCTAATAATACGCCTACCTCAGATCTATCTTTATAAAGATTTTTGCGTTGCCTATCCGGTCTTGGATTTTGCTAATTAAGGGTAAAGAATATCTATCTTTTCTAGTAATGCTATTTAACTGTCTATAGTTAATGCATATCCTAAGTTTTCCGTTTTTCTTTAGGATGAATAGTACTAGATATCCTACTAATAACTATAATAGTCTAATATATCCCTTTTGTAAGTTTTCCTAGATAAACTCTTTAAGCGCTACTAACTTGGTTTTAGTAAGCTTATAGATTGGAAAGAACTTTAGACTTATTCCTAGTTCTAACTCTATTTTGTGGTCCTATACTGTATATTCTAACAGCTTTTTGCTTTCTGATAACTATAACTTTTTACCATACTTGTAGTATCTCTTTAGTATATAACTTAAGCCTTATTTAGTCGCTTTATATATTACTCTAACTTAGTACTATATTAACTTGGTTTACTATTGCATTTTGTGTTATTAAATATCTCTAATATTAACCTAACCTATAACCCAATTAATCTTTAGATTATATTTCTGTAACTAAGGTATTCCTAGTATTGCCTTATCTTTTCCTAATAGTAAGATATTAAAAGATATCCTAACTGGTCTCCCTTTAATAGTTAATTAAATAGGTCCTGTTTTAAGATTAATAATGCCTCCTCTATAGGCTATCTAATCTCCTAAAATTGTTGTAAGGGAATATAGGTGTTCTTTTTATCTATATAGTAACCCTATCCTTTCTACTACTACTGGTAATATGTGGTTTCTTATTACTCTACTATCTATTAGTGCTTTAAACTGTTAATCTTACTACTTAAATTATAAGTTTAGGTGTTGTCCTTAGACTCCCTTAAGGGTTTAAGGCTTTACTATTAGTTCCCTCTAGTTTTGTAGGCCTCCCCTTTTCCTAACTATTGGCTTCTAAATCCTATCTATACTTAGTCCACTTTTAGCTAATACTTAGTTTGTTTCTTTTCCTCTATATACTATAGATAAGTGTTCTCTAGGCAGTCCCACCACTATTATCCGTCTAGGCATTCTTCTGTAAGGAATCTTCTGGGTTAAAGTATTAGGTCCCCTTAACTCTATACTTAGCATTTCTAAACCGTTTTTCCTTTAGTGCCTAATATATCCTTACTAGGTACTTCTAGTTTTTGTCTTTTAGTGTCCTATGCATGTTATATACGTTATCTACATAAGCTATCCACGATAATGTATAATACGCTAGGTGACTTGGGTTAACTCTTAGCTTGTTTTTATCCTTAAGTTTAAACTAATACCTAGTCGACCTAACCACTGGTATTTCCGCTATAGGTACTAAGATTTACTGTTCTTCTCTCTAGTCCCTAGATCCCTCTTTTAGGTTTCTTAACATTATAATTAATACTCCTTTAATATGGTTTATGCGTTTTTCCATAATAGGTTGGTTTTAAATAACTTTTTTATTTAGCTATATATAAAAGTCTTCCTATTTATTATTATATCGTTGCCTATACCACTTTCTATACAATTGGTTTAGTATATATGGTCTATCCGTAAGAAAGTACCTTGTTATTACTGCATTATAATATCCTTTAGTGTGTCTTTCTTTAAACCTAACTAAAATGTCTAGATCCTCTTCTTATTCCAATTTATCTAACTATTTTACTCTAGGCGTCCCTGCACTAGGCCTATTAATAACTATTTATATAGGTGCTCTATCCCTTATATAACTTAGCATAGCTAACCTTTTATCTAGCTTTTATTCTTGCTATATAATAATTCTTTGTCTAAACTTATTTATAGTTTCTTGTTTTCTACGTCTTATAGCTAGATCCTTAAAGTCGTCTTGCTTCTTAATCTCTATACTAATTCTTTAATCTTTAGGCTAAACACTATGTTTACCTGGAATTGCTATAGTCCTTATTCATTTCTCGGAATCTTGGCTTCCTACTAACGTTCTTATTCGTTCCCTGAACTTATGGTTTTTAAACTTGCGTCCTATACTTATTTATTTGTTACTAAACTAAGTTGCTACTCTTTCCTATTGGTTTTTGTTTGTTATAGGTTCTTAAGCTATCCTTATCGCGTCCTATAAGTCTAGAGCCTTCTTTATCTCTTCTTAAGAATCTTAGACCTGTGGCCTTTTACCTTTTATAAGTAGTAAGCTAGCACTAGCAGTTGTCTGCTTGCTTAATTGTCTCTAGATATTACTCCTTCCGTCTTATAAAGCAATAGATGCCGTATCTAATGGTGTTATAATACCCGTTACTAATCCGTATTCTATGGTGGTTTTAGTCTCTGCTTCTGTTATATTACTAAGGTATAAGTGCTCCTAGTTAGCCTCCTTTTCTTTCTTATTGCTGTTAATTAATAAGTACTCTAACTTTATTATTATTATTACTAATCTTTGTCTATATGTTGCTTTAATATCTTAATCTAGCTTATAGAGTTAATCCTATTTTTTATCTAACTCTTTAGTTCCTTTAAGCCCTTTTAACTCTAGCTCTTATAACTAATAGCTTGCGCCATACTTAGCGTCCTTATAAATTTGGCATGCGTTATTATAATAAAACGCAAAGTATATAATCTGTCAGAATTAAGCGAGATATGCTAACTAAGCTCTAGACACGTCGCGAGAGCGAGCTCTGCATGTCAATCTAGATAGACATCAACCGCATCTACTGCATCACAAATCAATCAATATTCATCGTCTGCGTCATCTCTATCATCAAATAGACCCTCAAGACACCTCCGCTGTGACCTTATAACCTTGTAATTCCAACATAATCAAACACTCCTTGGTCCCATATAATATCCCTATATCCGTGTTATCGTACTCTAACGACCTGGTGCCCTTTACTACGTGGTTACTCTAACCACCTCTACAGCCTCTGGCGAAATAACCCTATTTTTTATAATTTATATAAGCTCTATCTTTAAACCATTTTTCTTATTATAGAGTCCGCCTAAACGTCTTCTACTGCTAAGATTTCTAGTTTAGCCTCTACTCCCTGGTCTTATAATTACTTAATCCTTAACCTCTAGGTTTCTATAGTTTCTTTATCTATCTCTTAGATTCTTTAGTACCGCTTAGGTCTATTAGCTCTGCGCTATTTTATAGTTTTTAGCTCTATATCTGTTAATATATACTCTGCGCCTTATATAACTATGGAACTCTATCTTACCCTTTCTTAGCTTGTTCCCTTTAATAGATCCTATTATTAATCTTTATTAACTAATCTATTAAGTCTTATAGACTTTCCGCATCTTCTATTAGGATAATTATGTCCTGGACTTTAGCCTTAAGTCCTTATTTATACTATGCCATAAGCGCCTTATTATTCTACTTAACCTACATTGCAAGTGTTTAGAACTGTGTTATATACTTAATCGCTAAAGAACGTTATACTAAGTTTTAAAGCTTTTATTCCGCTATAGTTGATGCTTCCGGGTCTTTAAATATCTATATTAGTTTCTCTACGAACCCGTTCTAACTGGTAAACATATACTATATATCTTGGTTAGTAGTTATTATACCGCTAACTTGTATCTTGGTAAGGTAAGGTTTAAACCATTTCAGTACTCTTTCTGTTAAAAACAATCCTACATATGCCACTTAATCTATAGGTATTGCCAACTTTACTCCTTCCTATATAACCTTAAAGTGCATTTGTATAAGGAATCCCTTAAGTTTTAACCTTTCTCCTAAGAATCGTTTAATTAACGGTAACTTAACCTTTACTGCTCCAATTCCATTAATACGTTCCTTAAGTATCCTATTATTATCTAATAAGCGATCTACTATTTCCTGTAACTAACCTCTCGTGACCACTTATAAGTCTATATCTACCATACTAGTGTCTCCTAATCCCGAGGTAGTTGCTGCCGTCGATAGCATTATAACTGGTGCTTCAGGTGGCATATTGTTTGACTTTGTTAATACCGTAACTAGGTAGTAAATGTATAACGGAACCTTATAGTAGTTACTACAGTGGATTCGTCAATGGGCTAGGTGTGTAGGTAACAACAGTTAACAACGTAATAATAACTAGTGGAGTGGTTACCTAACAGATTAACTCTAATTATATTCTAAGATTCACTACAAAAAGAGAACTATCTGGGTAGGGACTATGGTCCTTTAAATACACAACCTTACGCTTAAGAAATCCCTTCGCTCTATCTGCTCTGTCTACTCTATTCGCTCTATCCTAGATCTTACAGATTATATAGATTACACAGATTACACTATATAACTTACTTACCATTCCTCGTCACATGGTTCCACTGGTTCCATCCTAGACTATGCCTATATTAACTAACTAGCTTCCTCCAACTCTTCTCCAAGTAGTCGTAATATTATACTTAAGCTGTCCGTAACAAATCTAGCTTACTAATAAGACCTAAAAATTCCAAAAAGAAGCTAGTAAAGTCTTAATTCCATTATTATAGGTTTTTAAGTTTAGTAATAGCTATATATTTACGGCTGGCGTTATTATATATTCATTCTAGTAAAGAGACGAAAGTTTTAAAATTAATAAAAGTGCTATTATGGAAGAATGGATCTATAGTTTATATAGCGTTTTTGCTTAAATAAGACATTCTATAGCTAACCTTGCTAGCCTTAGTAGGGTATTAATTATAGTTTATTAAGAGTTTAAGACGGAGCTTGGTTATAAAGGGATATAGGTTATTTTGGTTTTTATTAAACATTAGAGGATTAAGGAGCTTTTTAGATTTTATAATAGGTACTAGGTTCGCTACAGGTATAGGTTAAGCTACTATTACTAGTTTAGTGTTTGCATTTAACGTATTAGGTTTAGGTACCATTATCTTAATCTTATTTATAGGTGTTGCTATTAGGGTTTATAATATAAATGCCTTAATATTACAGAGTTCTTTATAGAGTGCTTCTATTAATTGCTGGTGCTAGGCTTCTAGTGCAGCCTACTACTAAGCTAAGGCGTCTATAAAGGCCTATTGCATTATAGTTAACTGTTCCCTAACTAGGGTTATAATACTCATAGTTATTAAAAGGGATTTAGATTCGTTTACCATTTTAATAATAGTTATTTTAATGTAATATAATGTAAGGGCGTAAAGAGGCTTTAGGGAAGATTTAAAGGAATAAATATAAATTCTATTTAATCTAAGGGTATTTAGCTCTTGTAGAGTATAAGATATTATATAAAGAAGAGAAAGAAATATAGGAAACTTATAACTAAATATTTAGGGTCTTAGCAGCAGACGCGTAGGTATAAGCCCACGCGGATTTTAATAAGTTTTAACCAGATTCCATTACGTTAGTGGAATTTAGTAGAATTTAATTAAGTTGGTAGAACTTGGTAGAAAATGGTGAATTACGGCAGATAATCGCGGATAGTTATAGATAGTTGCAGATAGTTATAAACAGTTATAAACAGTTTCATACAATTATCTGTTAAGTGTTTCACCAAGACATTCCTACTATAACTAGGCTAGTCCCGTTACACTAGCTACTATTAATAATATAAAAAATGGTGGTTAAATTCTAGGTTATCTAGAAAGCCTTATTAGGCTATGTTAACAATATAGTCTAGGTTAGTCTTAGTGGCGAACCTAAGCTAAAGCTAATTGTTAGGAAGCACTAATACCATTTTCTCCGCAATTTTTTTTAACTAAGTGGAGATAAGTGAATATAAGGCGTGGAATTTATCTGGTTGGGGCTAATTGTTATATTGGCGTCTGTATAGCTATAGGCCTAATAGACGTAATAGCTATAAGCTTGGCTTACTGGATAACATATATAAATTACATAGTAATAATTATATACGACGTGCGGGGTCGTCTTGCACTAGCTAGGGTTAAAAACTGCCTTAATTGGAAATACTAACTAGGGTGGCAACCTTGTATAAATTTATACGCCACAGTAGATATAAGGCTAATAATTGACTTCCTAGTATCGTGGTAAGGTTTTAAGGCTTAGATAATACCGTTTAATAAGTATTTTAGAGTAGTAAGAGCCTAATAGTGGTGCTATAGGGAAGGATCTCTATTTTGCTAAAAATAAGGCTCTCTATAAATTAGGCGCGAAGGCGATAATATATATTATAATTTTGAGATTAAAGGGGTCCTAGATGTCTAGAAATAGCTATAGCACTTAACCTATATAAGGTTATAGTAAATATCAACATATATATAGATTTTAAGTTGTTTGAAGTTAAAGTACCCCTTATTTTTCTTGGCCTGGTGGGTTTCTTAACCTATAGGGAGGGATGTTAAAGCGGGTACTAGGACGATTTTCCTAGGACGCTGATTTTCCTAGGAGGATTGCCTTAGGATGCCTACGTACCTAGGATAATGTTTCTCTTATGGAGTAGTCTCTAAGGACCTATTTTATCCTAAGAGCTGTCTCCTAAGAATGTATGTCTCTTAGGAGAGTCCTATGCTCTAATTCTATTCTAAATATATTCTCCTAAGATTGCAGATTAACAAATTTTATAAGCATATATAATGAAATTAATAGCGCGTAGAAATGGATTAAGCTTGATATATAATTGCCTAATAACTAATTTACTTGGCTAATCTATCCTAGACACGTCTATAAAGGCTATTTTATCTCGTTAAGTTTATATGCAGTTTAGTGGTCGTTATTACTAAGTAGCTTGGACGCTATTCTATCTCACTAGTATTGGCTTTGGTCTACTGCTTTAACTAAGACCCGGGCTAAGAATAGACCGTTTCTATAATAGCGGCTACACCGCCTCTTTTAAAAGAGAGCGCGACTTCTATTATTTCCTAGGCCGGGATATTAACGTTACTTGGTAAGCTCTATAAGCTTTTCATCTTCTTTAGGCTGCTATTTACTTTCTACTAATAGGATATAGCATATTCTCCTCCTTAATTTATTAGGGGACGAAAATAGAGTTCTTAAAGGTTGCACTTTTATAAGTGGTAAATAAAGAATTAGAATAAGGATAAGTTAAAGTTAGATAAGACTCTCTAACTAAGCATGCGTACAGATATATATAGTTTCAGGAGAGTTCTATTTAGTTCCTAAGGGAGCCCTATTTCTAGGCCCCCTTAGGAACTAATTTAAGGCCCTAATAACTCTTTAAATGTAATCTATTTCTATCCCTCTTTATAAATAGATGCTGGTCCTGTTTAGAACCTTATATATACCATAAGTTCTTATTTAGTGCTAAAATTAACGAAAAACCCACTATGCTGAAGCTACTTGGACTAATTAATATCTTAAGTCCTACTTCGTCCCTTTGCAAACCTATAGTTAAAGGTAGTAAACCATTTAATTACAAGGGGTCGATTAATACTAAATATTAATATGCGTATAGAATTCGAGTTCCTAAGAGCTTAAGTACCCTAATTTTTATTTAGAATATAGGGCATTTTGCTTTATAGGGACAGGTGTTAGAAAATAGAACTAGTCCTATTATGGTAAATTACTAATAGATATTTAATTGGCCCTTTTCCTAAGCTAGTCTAGTTTTTACTTAGCCCTCCTACATGGCTGCTTATATTAGCGGCCGAGGGTGTATAGATGTACTCTTTCTAGAGAGTTTAGGATTTACAAAGGTAGATAATTCCAATTTGCACTTAATGGGAGGCCTCAATATCCGCTCGGCGGATATATTTATTAGTATTAACGTGGGTATCTAAGGGTTAATTGGCGTTGTATTTATGTTAGGGGCAGGCGGTTTAATTATAGACTCTTATAAGGTTCTCTATAGTTAATCTAAGCTTATATATAGCAAGGGCTAGGAGAAGAGAGTAGTAGAGAAGGGTTTGATTTTAGGGGGAGGGTATAATTTTTAGTGGTAGTTATTTTTGGTGGTCTCTAAGAGGGTTTAATTTAAAATGTTTTTAACCTTATAACAAAATTAGGGGCTCTATTTTTAGTCTCCTAAAAGCCTTAGGCTCCTAGGATTAATTCTTTAAGAAGCCTCTAAGTCCAAGTAGCTAAGTTCTAGTAATGGCCTCCTAGTAGTCCTAGACCTAGGATTAAGCTCTAAAGAGCCTTTAGGTTCTAGGAATAGTCTCCTAAGAACCTAAGACTCCTAAGAGAACTAGTTTTTTAGGAGCCTTAGGTTTCTAGGAGTTCCATAGCACCCCATAATAGAATAATTATTTCCCCTAAAATTGCATTCCTTCTAAAATCGGCCCTCCTAAAATTGGCCCTCCTTAGATCGGCCTGCCTGGGCTAAGAGCTCTCCTAAAATCAAATCTCTTAGATATTAAGCCCTCCTAGGAGCAGCCTATAAAAATTATACGGCTAAAGAAATATACTGCCTATAGAAAGTATGCGGCCGTAGCGCCTAGGAGCAACTTATAGCCTAGGAGCATTACCCTAAGAATAATTTATTTCTAGTGGCCTTTCCTATTATATCCCTTAGCATAATGGGACCCTATAAAAAGGTGGTCTATGCGCGAACACTAGAATTAAAAGTATGCGTATAGTCACAAAGCCTTAATCCTATTGATCCTATTAGCTGGCCCTTATTAATAACCATAGGGCGAATTTCATCGTATTAAGGGATAGCCCTATTATTTTTAGTAAAATATCTAATAGCATTTAAGCTCTTGGCCGGGGCATCTAGAGGGGAAATATCCTCTTAGGATAGTTACTAACTAAACCTATAGTGGAATAGCCTGCCCGGCACTATACCCTATTATTTACGGCGGACAGGACAGTATCCTAGTATATATTTAGATTTAAGGTCGCTTATATATATCTATATACCCCCTAATAATATAAGTATTTTATATATTTATATTATATCAAAGCTACATAACGCAAATTTATTAGAATGTATATATATTACTAGCTAATAGACAATGTAGTTAAGCAATATACTGCTACCAACTATTAACAAGAATAAATATAAAGAAAGAAAGGTAGTTAAATTCTAAATATATATCTGCCTATATGCTAAAAGGGCGTATATTCTATAAAGCTAATTATAGGACTATAGATTATTAAACTAACCTCCTCCTATAAAATTACAATAAAATTCTATATTTGCAGTACTATAATAACTGGCAAATACTATATGCAGGATATTTTTAATCCATAATTCCGCAATTAGGTTAAGTGGAGTTTAATTATTTAGATCGCGCTAATATTATTACTAAACTCTTAAAGCTTCTAAATTAAACTCCTATTATAATGCTGTAGAGTCCTAATAGGCTTTCGTTTATAAATAGGGTTAACTAGTAAATAGGGCTGTTAATTAGGCTTAATAAATTAGGCAAACTAGTTATTAGGTTTAATTAGTCAATAGGTTTAACTAATAAATAGGCTAACTAGTTATTAGGGTTACTAGTATAGGAGGGTACAACCACTCTCAGACAGGAAGTCACGGTATGGTCAGTCTGTCAGTCAGTTATAATTAGCCAGTAGGAAATCAGTCAGTAAGAAAGGAAGAAAAGAGTGTATTAAAGGAAAAGTGTGTGTCTATTAGTCCTATCCGAGTTGTTAAAGACTCTAGGGCTCCAGACCAATCTATATAAAATATATAGAAGGCCTAGGCTCTCCCAAAGCTATACCTAATCTAGATGTTAAATTTAGGAGGCTAAATCACACTACTACATACCTCCCCTACCTAAGTCGTTGTCCCCTAACGACTTCTAAAACCTTATACTCCTGCCTATCTTTAAAATGAAGGTGTAGTAGGTAACTGTATACGCTCCTTACCCTTACCACAAACCTGAGATAGTAAGCGAGGAGACTCCGTTCTGGTTAAATAAGACCGCTCTCGTCTACCTAGCTGGACAGTACAAGAGGTATAAGACTAACGGCTCTTAGATAACATAGCTCTTTTACGCCCTTCCACCTACTTAGTTCTGTCCCATAATTCCTTAGGCAACTCTGCATAACTCTATCCTTCTGCAACAATAGGAGGCACAATACTTAGATCTACCGCAATAGTTAAAGGATTAATTATATGGTTAACGCAGTAGAAGTACAAGCGGCTATTAAAACGCTCCATCTTAGTTATATATATAAGCTAGAACGCATCCTTGTAGTTCTTAATAGCCCTAAGATAGTAGGAATATATCTATTTCCTAACTTTGTTCCCATTGCCAGTAAGAAGAAGGTTACAATCTTAGATTACCACTAGAGAATCCCACCGTTATCTACCAAGAAGGGCGTCAGACAAGGCACTAGCAGTAGTAAGCTTAACTACAGCAGGGAAGCGGTATGGGATTGCGCTATAAAGATTAGCATGTCTAGATGGCGTATAAGGCAGTGCCTTTAAGTCTTAGTAAGCATCTGCTAGCTCTGCCCAAGTTCCTCCTTCCGTAACCTTAAGGTTATTATAATCGTCTTAAATACCAATAAACTATAGCAGTATCGTTCGCCGGGTCCCAGTTAAAGGTCCTTTTGCTTTATAAGGAAGGTAAGGCATAGTTATACGCATATCTTCTTTTTTACACGGCTAAGCCACCTAGTTGGTCGCATACTTTTCTACGTCCTTAGTGGTCTAGTCTTAATTAGAGATCTTATATATAAATCTATTACCCTTAGTTGATCCTTATACTTTAAAATCTACCTACCATAATTCCAAGTAATAATACATGCTAGGTAGGATAATTGTGCAGTTATTCTTAGTTTTATTATCCAGAGAAACGCTCCTTTAGATTATATTAGCACTATATCCACTCTCTAGGAGAGAGGGAATATTAACATTAATATGGCGGAAAGCTGTGGAGTCTCCCTTGACCACGAACTTTGTATAGTAAGGGTAAGAGATAAGTCGCCACTAGCTATAATTTGGCTGTCTATTAATTAGACGCTGGTAATAATGGTATATACGTATTTCCTTATTAATTATTACTAAAATGTTAGAATCCTATTACTATCTAAATACATTCAAAACCACGGATCTATCTTACTGCTATATATCTTGGTTATCTAGTAATAGTATCCAATTAAGCAACACCCCTCTATTATAGGAAAACCTTAGTGCTAAATTATAAATAAACTTATACGGTCCTAAGGAGTTAGATAGAACTGGAGGTTTATAAGCTTTTCTAAACTAGGAGTACGTGGTAGGATCTATCTTTATAGTGCTAAGGTAATTATAAGCGTGGTATATCAAACGGAGTCTATAGCATAGTGCAGTATAGTTTAGACCCTTTATCGCCAAACCCATACGTCCTCCTATAGCTTGCGTATACATCTAGTAGACCTTATATATCTCTGGGTTAGAACCAGCCGCCCTATACTAACTACGTAAGAGCTTTATAACCTTGGTTAGTTTAATTTTAGTGGTTTAGTTTAGGGACGCTTTAAGATAAGCTAGTATATTATCTTTATAGTTACACCCTCTTTTTAAACGGAGTATCGCTATAGTATCTGCGGTCTTTTTAATATACTCCTCATTATCTCTAAGCTTAATAACGTTTTTATTAAATATTAATTCTACTCCTAGTCCTCCTACTTCCAGGTAAGTAACCGTCAGCCCTCTCCTTAAATTCCTTCTTAAAGAGAATACTGGCAGCCGCGGGGGTAAGCCAATAGGCGTTCTAGCTGCAAGAATACTTTTGTTTATAGAAGATAAAGGCGAGTTAACTAACATAGGTAATCCTTATTAAGACGGGCTTAGTATAATACTAACGCCTCCTCCTTAAATAGGTGTTAATGGTTGAAAGGCTAATAGATTTATTACATTAGAAGCATATTAAGAATATATTTATAGTATAAAAGCTAAGCTCTCTCCTACTTGCCTAACTCCAATATTAGTGACCTCTAGTCCTATAGTAGTTAGTCTTCCACTTCTTAGCGGCAGGTCCTTATTTAGAATAAGGAAGCTAGTCAAGTATCTTCCTAAACTATACTTATTTACCACCTTATCTAATATTGCCCGTCCTAACATCTTAGGCGCGAGCGCGAAATCAGTTGGCTATAGTTAAGTAGTGTTCTTAATACTACGTCCTGGATAATTAAGCCTCTTAACTAGGGCCTTATTAACTCGCGCCATCACTTTATAAAGTGGGTGGACGGTAAGCTTTCGGACAGTAGAAAGGAAGTAGTAGGAGACTACGTGTTTAAGCGGTCCGTTAAGAATACCTTGTCCCTAGGCTTTTCGGATAGTTTCTCTAGCCTTATTACACTAATTTCTTTAATCCTTTGCCATCTTACTAATGTTAGAGATGTCTTTAAAGATTAACGAGAACGCGTCCCTTTTTAGAGATACTTATAACCTATTATCCTGGTTAACGAAATTAACTACTATACTAGCAGTATCTACGTAGTTCTCTCTTAAGAGCAGAATCTCGTTATAGATTTAAATAAGCACAGCCTAATACTAATTAACTGCAAAACCTCTAACTTCTATAAAGACGTTACTAATCTGTTACTTAGCTCCTTTATACAGTACTAGTGGTCTACTTAATAAAGACATAACAAGTATACTATTGTTAATTCTGCCTAGTTTATTCTTTAGTTAATTGTAACTATCTTTAAGGTCTATTAAGGGCGAAAAGGTAAAGTTCTTAATAGGGTTTCCTAATCTAAATAGTCTACTAAATCTGGTAGCGGTGTGGGGTTCTGCTGGCTCTAATTGCTAAATAGACTAATTATAATTTTCCATCTCTGGGATAGAAAATCGCTATTGGCTTAGTAAAGGCGGTAAGCGGAACTAATATCTTTACAGTAAACAAACCTAAATAGTTATACGTAAATATCCTTCTGCCCTTACCTTACTGTTAATACGCAACAGATTCCTATAACTAAAAAGGCAAATAAGAAAGCGTAATAGAAAGAGCTTTAAAAAATATAGCAAATAAATAGATTGCACGGCTGTTATCTACGTCCCCTCCCCCACCTTAGAACTTAACTGTCCCCTAGTTAAACATTTTATACTTAGTTCTATTAAACAATCCTTCTAAAATGCGCACTTCTTAAACTACACGGTATTGCGATACTAGTGGATTTTATATAACATCTTCCTTAGGCTCTAGCTCTGCTATTATCTTTTATAGCATAGTTCCGCCTAACTAGTTAAGCCGGTTCTCCTAACGGACTTTAGATACCTATTATTAATAGAACTTCTTTAATCTATTTCCTAGAGTTTGGTTGCGGAACGGCGTGCTATTAAGATCCTTAATTAAGTACCATCCCTTATACGGGTGACTTTTACGTACATAGAACGGTCCTAGCCATTTTAAATCTAACTTGCAACTGCCAGAATAATCTTACTTAAGCTGCATATTATAGAGCATAACTATATCTCTAACCTGAAATCCGTCCTGGCGAATGCAATAGGTATTGTCAAAATACTCTTTATTTGCTGCTCTTAGCCGTCTTATATACGCGATAGCCTCTCGCATATCTGCGTCTCTTTAGTTAAACTGCTTTACACAAAGCGCCAGTAGCTCTGCAGTGGTCCAGACCGTTTCCCAAGGCAGCGTCTGCTAGGTGGGTATGCAGAGTTTAATAAAAAGAACATGCTTATATCCGCATATAACTCTTACTGGTGTCATTCCCGTAGACCACTTAATAGTTGTTCTATCTGCCTATAAGACGGTATAAAGATTGTCTAGCTATAAGCCGTCCATCTTTACGAAAGCGTCTATTATAGGTTTGTAGCCCCACTCTATTAAGCCTTGCCCCTATAAGTAATATACGGAAGCCATAACCCTTTTAATGTTGTAGAGCTCTGCGAGCGTAGCGGTAATATTAGTATTCTCTCCTCTACTATCTATAGAGAGCTGTTTGAATACTCCCTATCGGCAGATAACATCTTTATAGAGGAACTTCGCTATGCTCTTTACATTCTTCTTTTAAAGGGCCCGAGCTTCCACCTATTTAGATATATACTCTTAAGTAATAGCTAGGTACCAAAATCTAAGATAGTTTAGTGGCATAAATATAATATCTACTAGTACTTATTACTATAAGGTAGACTCCTATATAGGGTATATTACTTCTTCTTCCTATCCTAGCTGTCGTTCCTAGCACTATAGGCATAACTTAATATGCTATAATATCTGATCCCATAGTCCTGGCTACCAATATTGATTTAAGACCCTCTAGTACGTTCCCTCCTATCTATAATATCTACTCCGGTTATAAAGGCTCTTAACGATTTCTTAGTAAGTAGTCTTATTATTAACTACCCTCCGCATTGGCACGTTCTTAGACTATTAATAGAAGAGCTATTAATTACGTACTAGAAACTTCAGTGTATACCATTTAAACTTTTTAAATTCCTTAGTATTTATTTCTTCTAGACATTATAAGGTTACTAGCCATTTTATAATCTTCTAAGATTTCTCTAAATATAAGTTATTTAGTAGCAGATCTGCTTCCATTTTAAAAGGGCTAGCCGTATATTCTAAGGCACTTAGCTTATAGTTAATAAACTCTTTAATATCCTTAGTTGGCTTATTAGGTCGTTTACTATCAGGCGGCTATCACAAAAGTCCATTAGCTAGGCTATTCTTCTTCCCTAGTATATGTCTAACATTAAAGTCCCACAGCTAAATCTATGCTAGCTATCTTATCATTAAGGCTCTGGGTAAATTAATAGCGGCATAATTTAGTTATATAACTAAGGTATTCGCGTCTATCTCTACCGTAAAGCGAACGCCGTATAAGTATATATAATACTTCTTTAACGTATATAGCAACGCCCGATATTTAAGCTTTCCTAAGTTATATTTCTGTTCCGCTTAAGACCAGATACCACTCTTATATTAATATAGGTAACGACGACCTTGCATATCTAGTTATATAAGACCGCACCCCTATCTATTCTTGCATCCGTTAACGGTAAGAATAATTAGCCCTGCCCCCTTACTATAATCTAGTTAAACTAGTACGGGCGCGGTAGTAATTGCATACTTTAAAATCTTTATAGCGGCAATCTGCTCTATGCCCCATATAAACAGAACGTTTACTTATAGCAGTTGGAAGATTGGCTCTGCCTTAATTACAAAGTCTTCTACCTATATTTAGTAATACACGACGACCCCTAGAAAAGCTCAGGTGGATATAATATCTTTATAGTCTCTCTAGTAAATAACCTTTGCGACTTTTAACTCTTCTAGATATTATCTTTTTCCATTACAGCGGTAACTAACCACTATAATTTTATCCTTGTAGAAGTAAGACTTTATACCTAAGATTATATACCCAGCTCGTTCCAAATCTGCAAGCACTCCGTCTAGCTATATAATATGTTCTAGAATATATCTACACACGCCTAAAAGACTCTCCTCTCTATTATATACTGTCTGTGGACCTTTCACTATAATATTATCCAGAAACGGCAGGGCATAGTATAGGATATATTATTCTAGGATCTTGGTAATCGTCCTTACAAACTAGGCTACTAAATTCGTGCCTCCCATAGGTACTATTGTTTGTTGTAAAAGTCCCAAAGGTGTTATAAAAGCCATTAGGTTCCTACTTTCAATATTAAGCTCTAATTAGTTATAGCTAGAGAAGAAGTCTACTAGAGATATAACCTTATACCCTACAAACTCCTTAGAAAACTTATTAGTATATAGCGGCAGATTTGCATCCCTAATAGTTACTTAGTTAATATTTATTGCCGTATTTATTAGTTGGTACTTCTTATATTCCTTCTTACTTATAAGAAACCATAGATTCCTATATAGGTTTTTATAATACTTTAGAGTCCCTTAAGCTAGTCATTCTTATAACATACTTATTACTTCTCCTTACAGGGCCCTTAGTATAGGAAAGTTCGGTACTTACTATACTTTATATAGCATAGTCTTAATCTTTAGTAGTGGAGTTACGTCCCTACTAACGCGGCCTATTTTAGAGAATTCCTATACCAAAGCCTCTTCTTAGTTAAATAATATAGCCTTAAGGATCTCTTATTCTCTTAGCTAAATGTCTCCTATAATTATACGCTCTAATCGTTTTAGCTTTAGTCGTGCACCGCGGGCCAGCTTGGTATATTATAGTTTAAGGAAATAGTTATATGGACTAAGAGACAACCCCTAGATAGACGCCTTTTATTAATATAAGGCCACCTCTTGCCATTTCACTATACCTCCTATAACTGTTCTATCTGGTGCCGATGAATTAACTAGGTAGACTTTATCTGCCTTTTATTTATACACAGTTGCTACATTTATGGCATTTTATTAGGCCTTGCTCCGGCAGCCTTCTATTTGCATTATAAACAGATCCGTTGTCTTTAATATTTAATATATAAGGGACCTAGCCTTTGCCTTAAATACTAGCTTCTAATTCTTTCTTAAGTGTTTCTTTAGGATTTCCCTTAATACTTTACTATTAAGCTCTCTCTATCTAATATTTTGTTTTTTTTTCTGCTAATGGCTCTGCCCAGCGGATATCCAAAACGGTAAGCATTTATATTAGAGCCGCACCTCTTTTCCCTACTTTTTAATCTCAACGTCCTCCTTGTCCTAATGCGCTAGGTTATAAGTAACCCTAGATACGATCCTAGCGGTTGTACTAGTTATACATTTCCCAAACTATTATCTATATTAATACCTTTATCTAGTTTAAAGAACATCGCATCCTTATAGAATGTTAAGAACCTTATTTTAACTCTACCGTCTTCTAATTAAATAATGCAAGATACCTAGCCTGTTGCGGTTTGTTTCGTTACTAGTCTAGCCCTTACCAACTATAGTTTACTAAGTATTACCTTATATAACATTTCCCCTATATTAATAAACGTTATAGATATCAAGACGTTACCTATTACTATAGGGACCGCATATACCAATCCAATAAACTCAGACTAAGTCCTATTAGTAGACGTTAGACGTACACCCTATAGTTATAGGGGTAGGCTTAATATTAGTAAACCGTATTATAGAGCCACGCTTTCCTTAATAAGGTTAAGCTCTACTCTAGAGTTAATTAAGTACTTAGCCCTTCTATCTCCTATCTACGCTTCTACCTTTAGGCACTATCTTTAAAACCGGATAAATTCTACTTCTTATTTAATCTAATCTACCTTAGCAGTCGTTAAGCCGGCTTAATTAATATAGAATGTTAGGTGTGCTAACAATATAGATACTTTAACGTCCTCTTACTTCTATTAGTAAGGCTCTATAAGAGGTAGCGGGAGAGGCTTAAAGAATAGCCTTATAATCTTAGGCATGTATACAAGGCAGTCTCCAACAGTAACTTTAATAGTTTTTAACAAGATCTTATCCGCCATTACTATTAGACTTAGAACGTTTCCCTTTAGTATATCTATTATCCTAACTAGCTTTAATCGTAGTACTTTAGCTATTGTTGTTATATCCGCTATCTACTCCGTCTATCTTAGCTATTTGGTATAGTCCATTTCATTAATCTTATCATTATTTAGCGGTGGTTAAGGAGCCTACTATTAGGCCCATAGGACGATTTAGATATATTCTCCTAGTTGTACATTTTAAACTACTGCTGGTTGCTAACTAGACAGTTTTAGAGGTGGCTTTATTACTCTTACTTCCCCTTACGGTCTCCTAAGATTATATAACCATAGCGTAGGCTATAACTGGGTTGCAGCTCCTACTAAATTAACGCATATTAATTCTACTTAGTATACATCCTCCTAAGACTCGCCGAGTTCCTCCTTACTTTTAGCGTCGCTTCCATCTATAAGCTCTACTAAAGCTGCCTTTAGTTAGATACCTGTCCCTAGAGTATTAGAATTAATATTCGCGTTCTACCTTAACTAGTCTTTAAGGAACTAAATCCAATTGTCACTTAGTAAATATAGAATTATATTTCTTAGACGCTTACGTGTTCTAGAGCAGATTTAGTTAATTTTATTTATATATACAAAACCACGACAAACTAATTCCTAGAGCTATAGACACTAATTAATAAAATAGTGGGAACCCCTGTACCCATAACACGTCTAAGCTTATATTAGGTATGCGCTAAAGTTTCCTAGCCCTCTATACCTTCCTAGACTTAGCTTATATCATTCTTATAGCGCTCCCTTATAGGGCGGCTATAGTCTATTATTTAGCGCCAGTCTTAGGCCTATTTGTTCTTAATGCACTAACGCCCTATTTAGGAGCTGTGTATACCATATTAGATCTTAGCAAATCCTATTTAGGAATAGCATTAAAGATATAACACCCGCCAATTTAACTATCCTAAGATTAAGCTTCCAGAGTTAATTAGTAAGTTTCTCTAGTTCGGGATCTACTTCTTAAGTCATTTAATAGGTACTTGCCGACTTACTTAGCTGGGAGACTATAGGCGGTCAAAGAGCAGCATATCTTTAGTTAGTTATAGCTGGTTGCTAATTATAGAACTGTCCAACTAGCTAACAAAGGCCTTGATCCTTAGGATTTATTATTAACAGCTAATCTACGCCTTTATATAAATTAAGCCTGTCTTCTATAGCTCTCTTTATTAGATAGAAGTTAAAGGATTCTTATCTATCTGGGTTGGCTCCTATTTTAGTTATAGTATGCCTTTAATACTTAAACGGGAGTCCCCTTGCGAACTAGTACCCTTATTCGCGGTTTTCCAAATTACCAGCCTTAGTAACCTTTTAGGAGATTAACGTGAACTGCCTATAGTATTCACGTATACTGCTGGGTGGATTATTTCTGTACTGCAGCATATAAGCCTCTAAGAACTCTACCGTTTTAACTTATTAAAAGTAGTTACTTTCTCTATAGTCTATCTTAAGCTTCTTTATGAGTTCTATCTAGTTTCTAATTATAAACTCTAGTAGGCTACGGATCCATATCCCTATCTAATAGTTGCAATACTCTAGAAGTCCTTAATGCTTCTCAGTGTCCATAACATGATGTTAGATATATAGTCGCTTATACTGTTTAATAAATTGCGATACATTTTGTCCTATAAAGTAAGGGGTCCCGGGAGTTCCTGGAGCCGGCATAGGCTAGGCTATAATATATACCTTATCTCGTTCCATTAGTGGTCTCGTAGAAGGCGGAAAACCTACAGCTTCTCTAGAGATAGGTAGGTGGACATCATAACCCTTATCCCCGGTCTATTAAGGGTCGTCGGTCCCTAACATTGTGGGGGTTAGGGTTGGTATCGCATGCCCTTATTTAGGAGAGCTTTGTGGTTTAATAGGCTGCTTGCTTTCCTCTCCCTTTCTAGCGCCTTTGCTATTATTATAGAATAGACCTAACATTCCTAATAATCCTTTTGCTAGTACTGTTGCCATTATTGCTATAAATTTAAAGGTAGCTCCTATAAATGCGAGAATAATCGTATAGGCTGTTGCAAATATAGTAAACTAAATGTAGAAGACTTTTCTCTGCCTTTCCTAGTATACTATAGTCCTCCCTTTTATCCTCCGTCTTATGATACTACGTACTCGCCTTTCTATTGCCATTTGCCGACTGCCATTCCCGCACGGAGAGCTTAGTATGTGTCATCGATTCATTCCTATAGAGGTGGCTGCGCACCGGTCGCCAATATATCCGTGCTTCTTCGCCTCCCTTTTTACACGTCCTTCTATTTTGTAGCTCTAGATCGTTCTAGATCGTTCCTATACGTTTCCTGTATATAGAGTACCAGACTTCTAATCTAAAGAGCTTGCCGTTATCCCTATATAGAATGCCATAAAATATATAGGAGGGTACGACTACTCTTAGATAGGAAGTCACGGTATAGTTAGTCTATTAGTTAGTTGTAATCAGCCAGTAGGAAATTAGTTAGTAAGAAAGGAAGAAAAGAGTGTATTAAAGGAAAAGTATGTGTCTATTAGTCCTGTCCGAGTTGTTAAAGACTCTGGGGCTCTAGACCGATCTATATAAAATATATAGAAGGCTTAGGCTCTCCCGAAGCTATACCTAATCTAGATATTAAATCTAGGAGGCCAAATCACACTACTATACTAGTAAATTGGCTAACTAGTTAATAAGTTTAACTAGTTAATAAGTTTAACTAGTTAATAAGTTTAACTAGTAAATAGGCTAACTAGTTATTAGGGTTAACTAGTAAATAGGCTAATTAGTTATTAGGTTTAACTAGTAAATAGGCTAACTAGTTATTAGGTTTAACCGGTAAATAAGCTAACCAGTTAATAGGTTTAACTGGTAAATAATACAAAAAGTCTCTTCTGCTATATAAAGGGATTATCCTTAGAACCCGATTTTAGAACCCTCTAATTTTAGCTAACCGTAGTTAGGGGATCCTGGTCACGTTTAGAGAACAGCCACATCTAAAAAATAGCCACGTTTAGAGAATTATCAGATGCCTAATTGGCCTGAAATAACCGGTCTTCTTGGCAGCGCCAAATAGGAGAACTATGTCTAGAGAATAGCCATATCTAGAGAACATCCACGTCTAGAGAACAGCTACGTCTGGAGAATAGCTATGTTTAGAGAACAGTTATATCTAGAGAATAGTCACGTCTAGAGAGCAAGAACGCCACGTCTGACAGCTATATCTAGAATAGCTATGTCTAAAGCAGTTATATCTAGAGAATAGTTATATCTAGAGAACAACTAGTCTGACAAACGGTCATATCTAGAGAATAATAGTCTGCAGAAAGTCATAACTAGTCTAAGTCTTACCTATTTTACCTTCTTTCCACCACGCCTAATATATCTTATTACCATAGATTTAAACGCGGTACTTTTGTTAATATAGCCTTAAGAAGAAGTTTATAAAGCGCCTTTAAATATAAGCGTGATATAAAATTTATAATCTAATATAATTAAGGTAGTAGAGGTTTCGTATAGAATATAATTAGTAATTTAAAACGCCTATAGATAAAACCTTTACCTTATAGCATCTAGAGTTGCTTTAGCACTTTCTTTTATAGTTAAGCTCTATTAAGAAGTAAGTATAAGGATACTTTATATGCGAGATATAAGGGCGTTACTTACAAGATATAATCTATAGTTTAGCGCCTAACTTCTAAAGGAAGGACTTCTACGGCTGCTAGGACTTAATATCTTCCATTCTAAACAGAAATCGGCCGGAAAATCTAGCTCTAGGTAGCCATCACATAAATCTAATAGCTGCCTCTCAGTAGATATGAGGCTTCGCGCTATATACGCTGTATATAGGCCCGGGATAACAAAACATACTCCTTACTCCTTATAATAAGCAATGACTAAAAAAGCATCCAACTAATCCAAAAAAAAGTCTTTTATTTAACGCCTAAAATTAGATACTCGATTTTTAGGATCTACTTAATTCCCCAAACCTCCTCGACATTATCGCCTCCTCTCTAGCGCTCGGCCCCAAGTTAAGCAGCAATGCTGATTATTTAAGCAATAGGAAATTCTACTAGTAACTCTCCGCTCTACCTAATTGCTTTTATAGTATCTTAAGTCCGAATAAATCTAGAATATCTTCTTAGTGGGCATTCTTGTCTTATCTTCACGCTTGCTCTAGTTACTCTTATTTATATCGGCCCTGATCTTAACACAGCGCTTAGCGGCCTTATTTCCAGTCTAACTGCTATACTTAATAAGAAAGGGAACAAGCCTCGCCATTTTACTACAATATATAGTCTTGCAAATATTACAATACTACTTAATTGCTTCGAGCCCGGCAAGGACATATATCTCTAACTTCTACAATTACGCCTCTGAAGTAGCACACTTATAGCATACACTCTTAAAGATACGAAACTCTTAGGGCGTACTAACAACTAACTAAAAGCAATCTATAAATACTAACCAAAGCTAGAGGTTCCTTTTAGATGTATTAAAAACTAGCGCGGATATAGACCTAGAGATTACCCTATTTATCTATAAATAGTAAACACTAGTACCTTCCAGGATATCTAGCAAGAATTTAAAGCTGCTATAAGTACTCTTAATTAAAGGCTTCTCTAATGGATATTTAGCTAACAATACTAAGTTAAGGAAGAACCGTTTAAAGCCTAAGAAGGGGAAATGTCTATTAGAGGCAAGAGATATTAGCCAGAATAATACAATAAAGCGTTAATTATAGACACATAATAATTTAAGAGATAGTGTTAAGAAATAATATTCTTAAGTTTTTCTATCTAAGGCTAAAGGAATTTAAAAAGAGACTAAGGTTTTATTTAACTTGGCTACATTTATAACTATAAATAAAGAGTACTATATTAGGCACTTTTAACTTTAAAAGGCTTATTCCATTAATTCCGGCGTCCTATACTCTAAATCACAGCCGCATATACCCTACAATGTCCTTATATTCTAGACATTATTTAAATTGTTTTCTGCATACTATACGCCATTTTGTCTAGCCGTATTATACTTATACGTACACTTATTAGAGTAAAAGTGACCGCAACTGTATAAGAGTATTTCCTAAATATATATAGTATACCTTTAAAGACGAGTTAGCTGCTTTCTATAGATAGTAAGAAATAATTTTATAAATTTAAGGCAGATTGCTAGCTCTTCTTTTATAGGAATTTATAGTTTTATAGCCTTTCTTAGAGTAATATTTCTTTAAGCTGTTAGTAAGGAACAGAGCTAAGGAAAGTGGACTTTAGTAGGTATATAAACTATTAACACTTACCTCCACTTAAATAAGGCTGGATTTATCCATATTAGTGTAGATATATTAGCAGTAAAGATGCATAAAAACAGCTGCATGCAGCAAGAAAATGCACTTAGATATTTAGACTATTTTATTTCAAGGTGCCTACGGTAAGGCTCTAAGATATTAAGTAATAGCCTTATAGGTATCGCTAACTAGTAAATATAGATCCTTTTATATCTTAGACATTAATATCTAGTAATACTACCTATAAGTCAATATCTAAAATAAAGTAGGGGCGCTAAGTAGGCCATTCCACTATAGGCTTAGTAGGGGCATCCTAAGAGGATATTTTCACTGCAGATACCTCTATCAAGAGGATAGTGCCTAAAATATGCCTCTAAGCGAGCTCGCATAGCATAAACTGCCAATTTAGTAGCGAGATAATAAATATATACGCTCCGAATACCGCCCTTTATCCGGCTCTTTTACCTATCACTGTAAAGCCTTTATTTATACAGAAGCTCAAAAGCACTCTACTTTAGTGCAGCTAAGTAGGTATGTAAATAACAAGTTAATTCCTCCTGCCGCTATAGTTATATCTATCTAATTGGCATTATTAGCTAGTGCCTCTTCCCCGCTAGAGGCTACGTACTATATCTTGTCCTTAACAAACCTAAATAGTGACTTGTCTTGCCTAAGCTGACGCTTTGTCTTATTATATTCCCCTTATATAAGCTAAAAGGATATCCACAGATTTTGATTACTATGTCTTCCTACTTAGATGTCTCTAAGAAGCGCGATAACTTAGGGAGCTTGGGTAAAGGCTTTCTTATCAGTTGGCGGAGGCGTCAAAGACGCGCCTACAAAGCTTAAAGGTAGTGTAATATACTAAAATTCTTTTAGAGGAGGCTGCGATATAGACATAGCCGTATACTATAGCATAAGATGGGTTGTATCCTAAAGTTGAACGGTAGTTATCTTAAGGACTAGTTAGGGTTTAGGGGTTTTGGTATAGTTCAGTTAACTTAGCAACCACGCCAAGCCAAACGCCGAGCAGTAGAGGCAGTACATCACCGCTATAACGCCACACTCTAGACAACACTAACCACGTATATATGTATATATATATATTCTATTATGGCCATGCACTATCTAGGGGATGTGCCGTTATAGAGCGCTAACTAAATACTTCCTGCCATTAACATGCATGCTCTAGTTTAGAAGATAACTATAAAAACTATATATCTATTACCTAATATTATACTCAACCAAGGAAATAAAGGAAAGTAATATATTGCTATTAGAAGAAAGTTAGAGTTTAGAGGCAAGCCTAAGTAAGCAGTTTCCGACGCCTTATATCTATAGGGCTATTCTAGCATTATACGCTTCTTAATTGGCGACGCACTATTAGAGGCATATATAGATAAGGCTCGCGGTATAATCGGTTAGATAATTAGAGGAGAGATTCTTAAGAGTCTACGCTTATTAACGTCGGCTTTTGTGCTTTCTACGTCTTATACACTTAGGTGTAAACGTCCGGTCTCCTTTACAAACTCGATTATAGCTTTAACTACGCTAATATCTGGCTTCTAGAGTTTAATTAGGCCGTTAATATTCCTGCCTCCTTCTTATCTGCTTAAGTAGCCTCCTAATGCATATAATAAATCCCCAAATCGGTCTCTATACTACTTTCTTAGTTTAATTCTCTGCTATATCCACCTCCTATATAAGAAGAGGAAGTGCTATATTGATTCTATAAGCCTATAGTCGCATAACGCCGTCTCTAATACATTAATTTTGTAGAGATATTCCTTTAGAAATGACTTGCCAGTCTATAGCTGCGCAAGGATAGCTACTTTAGAGCTAATTAGCTGCTAGTATAATCCTACAGCTCTTCTAAGGTGGAGTACTGCGTCAATTTTCCTTATAAATTGGCTAGTATTAGATCTTCCTAATAGAAGCGGTCTTGTTATTATCTTAGCTCTTTTTAAGGCTTATATTATAAAGTACCATAGGAGGCCGTCCCTCTATAGTAGCTCCTTACTCTCTAGTCTTGTCGCTACTTTAGCAAGCTTATTAGCCTTTTTATTTTTTATAAATCCTAAGAACACTAACTATAACCCTCTAGCTAGTGCGGGTTGGCCACCCTCCCTACTTATAGTGGCAACATCTAGTATAAACCGCTTTTATTACTATTTAATATTGCTTATAAACACGCTTACCTAGCCATACGATATTAAATCAGTAACACTTAGCTACCTTACACTGCCTCCCTACCCCTTATCCCCTAACTTATCCCTTTAAGTATTCTGCCTAAATATACCAACTGCTACAATTGTAATTATCTAACTGCTTAATACTAGCACATCTTATCTATATCTATTTTATCAATTTCCTTACCTAGAGCTCTTTGACAATCTTCTTGTTATACGTCTTTTACGACTTAAAGATAACAGCAAATTCAGCCTAGTTAAATTTGTCGGCAATAACATTCCCCACTATACTATTCTTTTATATACTTAGGAAATAGATAAGAAAGAGCTTATATTTAAAGGCCTAGTGGCGGGTATAGGCAAAAGTAGATCCGGCTATAGGAAGATCTATTTCTATAGAAAGCAAGCTGCTAATAACAGCCTATAATACTCCTAGGTAGATACCTGCTATATTAATAAGGCAAGTAGCGTAGAGCTTTTAGAGGCTATTAACTCTATATTTCGCTAGTACCAGAATACGGCTAAATGCTATATATATTTATTAGACGTTTTAGTCAGCTATTCTATTAGAGGTAACTAGTTCTCCTAAAGGAGATAGAAACCAGCATTTAAAAAAAGCAGATAGTTTACTTAGGGCTAGACGCTTTAAGAGCTTATTACTTTAATATTAGTTAAATTCTTCTCTATAGAGGGCGAGCGACTTGATAATAAAAAATCACTAGAGCAACAAATTTACGAGATAATAGGAATTACCGCTTAAGCTCTTTAAGGAAGCCCTTTATCTCATTTTAGTGTTAATAAGCAAATGTTATAGATAGTAAACCGTAAGATAAAACGCGAAGAAGACGCAGCATACTCTCTACTAGGCATTTTTGATATCTATATACCGCTTATCTACGGCAAAGAGCGGAAAAAGGCGTTGGTTTAGCTTTATAAGGAGATTAGAGAGTCTTTAATAAACAAATCGCCCGCTCTACTACTAGCGCTCTTCTTAAAGCATAAAGACGCATTCAAACGTCAAGAAGGTATAGTATTTGTAGGTTTATATCGAACTGGATTAGAGTTCCTTACCACTATCTTAATACTAGCTTTAAGTCTAGAACCCTATATCTTAATACCCTACTACTTACCTTATATGTCTTATCAAATGTCTTATTAAATATCTTATTACCTATTTCCATTACCAATTAACGACGTAGTTGTTAACCTATTTATTACCTATCTAGTATATATATAGAGGCTCTAAAGCCCGCTTTAATAAACAAAGTTCTCATTCCAAATTGTCTATTTAATAGTTTATCCTAGGGCGTCTAAGTGGCTAAGGTTATCCCAGGATCGGGGTCTAATAGCACGGTTATAGAAGGTTATAAATAAATAAGACTTAGTAGATAGCATAGGGGCTGCTATATTTATAAATAAGAAAGAATCTAGATTCTTTAGCCCCTCTTTAAATATTGCCTTCTTTTGCCGTACTCCCTGTAGTAGCTTATACAGGCAACTCAAATCAGCCTTAGACTCCTTTAACTGGCCTAGACTCTACCTACTTCAATAAAGGATTTATATTGGTATCCTAGCCTTCTTCTTTGTCAAGGTAGAGCAAACCGGAAAAGCAGATCAACCTATATACGCTACTACCAGAGTTAAAAACACTAAGTATAATTAAGAGATATTTTTCCAATATTAGCTTTCTGTATCCTTTCCTACACAAAGAGAGCTTTCTTTAAATATATATATAGATAAGAAAAAAGCTTCCCTTAGGAGTACAGAAGAGTTATATTACGGACGCTTTAAGTACGATGTTATAACTACTTAGAGAGGAGTCGGCGGAAGCTAGTTGGTTAATACAGGTACGGTTTAGACTAGATCCGGTAGAACTATGTAACAAGAAATAGTAAGCGAGTTATATAACGTTATACGCAGTATACAAGGAGTACGCAGTGTACGCTATATATAATATGTATAATACGTACCTCACGTACAAGAGAGGATTTCTTAGGAGTATGGTTGTGTATTTAAAGGACCTTAGTCCCTACCGTAGATAGTTCTCTCCTTGTAGTGAATCTCAGAATACAATTGGAGTTAATCTGTTGGGCAACCACTCCACCAGTTATTATTATATTGTTATTTTTATCGTACCTATATACCTAGCCTATTAATAGAACCTACTGTAGTTCCTACTATAAGGTTCCGTTACACATTTACTACTAAGGTTACGGTATTGGAACAAACTCGAACAATATGCCACCCAGAGCAGCACCAGTTACGATGGCGTTGACGGCAGCCACAACCTTAGGACCAGGTAATACTAGTATAGACAATAGGGATTCTCAAGTAGTTACGCAAGGTCAGTTATAGGAAATGGTTAATTACTTACAAGATAACAATAGGATACTTAAAGAACGCATTAATGGAATTAGAGTAGTAAAGATCAAGTTACCTTTAATTAAACAATTTTTAGGAAAGAAGTCGAAGCTTAAGGGATTTCTTACACAGATGCACTTTAAGGTAGTACAGGAAGGAGTGAAGTTAGCAATATTGTTAGACTAAGTAGCCTATACAGGATTGTTCCTAACAGGGAGGGCACTTAAGTGGTTTAAGCCGTATCTTACGGAAATATAGGCTAATGGCATAACAACTACTAACCAAGATATATAATATATATTTACTAGTTAGAATGGGTTTGCAGAGCGACTAATATAGATATTTAGAGACCTAGAGGCCACAACTATAGTAGAACGAAAGCTTTAGAACTTAGTACAACGTACTTTAGCAATTAAGTATACAACACAGTTTTAAACACTAGCTATATAGGTTAAGTGAAATGACAAGGCGCTTATGGTATAGTATAAATAGGGACTTAAGGCTAAAGTCCAGGACGTAATTATCCTAATAGAAGATGCGGATACTCTAAGAGAGTTAATAGATTAGTTAATAAAGATCGATAATAGAATCTACCAAAGGGAATAAGCTAAGAGAGGGCAAGACAAAGTTCCACAGTCGTATAAGGCGCAGAGTACGCAACAATAGACATAGAGTTAAAAACTATAGAATGGCGCAGAGCTAATAGACCTAAGTAGTACTAAAGAAACCCGAAGATGGGAAAAGAAACTATAAAAACCTAGAGGTTAAGGATTAAGTAATTAAAGGACTAAGGAGCAGAGGCTAAACCAGGGATCTTAGTAGTAGAAGACGTTTAGGCGGACTCCACAGCAAGAAAGATAGTTCAAAGATAGAGCTTGCATAAATTATGGAAAATAGGGTCATTTCGCCAAAGACTATAGAGGTGGTTAGAGTAACTATATGGTAAAGGGAACCAAACCAGCAGACAGCACGTACGTACAAAGGGATAACGGTGCACTATAAGGAACAAAAGAGTGTTTAATTAATAGTTTTACGTATTATTATAACAACGCATACTAAATTTATGAGGACGCTAAGTACGGCGTAAGCTATTAGCTATAGGAGCTAGAGTTAAAAGGACTCCAAGAAACTAGAGAGTTAGATAAAGAATAAAATCGACTCTATAAGCTAGATTAAAATGTCACAGCAATATACAGACAAAGATTAGCAGTAATGACAATAGAGTTAGAGTACTTATTGATTAACAGCAATAAGGACGAAAAAGAGGCTAACTAGGAGTACTTAAACCTTAATAACGCAATAAAAGTAAAGACTAAGACTATTACTAAACAAGGTTCAGTAACGGATATTATAACACCGTTAGATACGATTTCTATCGCTTTATAAGACAATAGGAGTAACGTTTAAAAGAAACTAAGTAAGTAGATAACTACTAGTGCTAGCTTATTACTTAATAAAGGCAAAAGGCCACAGGCTTAAGATTTTTAAGAAAAGATATAAAAAGCTTAAGACTCTTAAGATGAGATAAGACATACCTAAGAACCCACAACAGACGAAAACTGATGGGAAAGGGTAGTAACTTAGTTTAGTAACAAACGAATAAGTATAGGACGCAAGTTTAAGAACTACAAGTTTAGGGAATAAATAAGAACGTTAGCAATTTTAGGTAAACGTAGTATTTAGCCTAAAGATTAAACAGTTAATACTAGGATTAAAAAGCAAGATAACTACAAGGATCTAGCTGTAAGACGCAAAAAACAAGAAACTATAGATAAGTTTAGGATAAGAATTATTACATAGCAAGAGCAAAAGCTAGACAAGAGATTAGCTATGCTAGGTTATATAAGGAATAGAGCACCCGTATAAAGAGTTACTAATAGGCCAAGTGTAGGAACACCTAGGGCAAAGTAGTTAGATAAATTGGAATAAGAGGAGGATCTAGATATCCTAACTAAGTTTAAAAAAAGGCATACCAAAGGATATTATAATGCAGCAATAACAAGGTACTTTCTAATAGATAGACTATACACACTAAACCAGTTGTATGGAAAGTGGTATAGGCAATAACATAATGACGAATAGGAAGATTTTTATATATAGCTAGACAAAAAAGTTGTCTAAAACCAACCCATTATGGAGAAACGCATAAGTTACATTAAAGGAGTATTAATTATAACGTTAAGGAACCTAAAAGAGAGGTCCAGGGACTAGAGAAGCGAATAATAAGTTTTAATACCCGCAGCAGAGATACCAGTAGTTAGGTTAACTAGGTATAGATTTAAACTTAAGGACGAAGATAAACTAAGAGTTAACCTAAAATATATAGCGCATTATATACTATTGTGGATAGCTTGTGTGGATAATATGTGTAATATATATAGAGCACCTAAAGATAAGAACCGGAAGTACCCAGCAAGAATATATTAGGTACTAGAGGAAAAGCGGTTTAGGAACGCTAAGTATATATATAGTTGGCACCTAGTAGAAGTATAAGGTTAAGGAGACTTAATACTTTAACTAGAAAGATTCCTTATAGAAGAATACCTAGATAGATAACAGTGGTAGGAGTGCCTAGAGAATACTTATCTATAATATATAGAGGAAAAGAAACAAACTAAGTATTAGCTAAAGTTGGACTAAGTATAGGCAGGATCTAGCAGCCAATAGTTGGGAAAAGGGGAGGCGTACAGGACCAGAGGGAACTAGTATTAGAACCTTAGACCCTTAAAGAAATTTAAAAACAACACCTAAATTTAAGAGCTAAGTGGCAAGATTAGTAGTTTGAAGCGTTAGTAAACAGTAGAGTAATAAGGAACTACATATCACCAAAGGTAGTAGAAAGGATGGGGTTACTATATAGATAGAAGGAATACCTATATCCACTTATAACGATTTTAGAAAATCAGATAGCCTATAGAGGAGGCATTATCAATCTCAAAATAGGACCTATTTAGATAACTATTAAAGGGAGACTAGTTAGAATATCTTTTAATATCCTACTATTAGGACAGGACGAGGCGATACTAGAAATGCCTTAGTTATAAAAGTATAATCTAAAGATCAATTGGGTTACAGGTTAAGTTAATATTAAAAATACATAATAATATAAAGTGCGACAGCAAACTAAGTTGGTATAGTACCAAGTTAGAGCGATATATAAGGAGACTAAGCGAGGCTTAAGTTATATACCAAAGAGATACCATAAGTATGGAAAAAAGTTATAGTTACTAAAAAGTAAGAAGCTGTTAAAGCATACAGCTTAGGACTATAAGATAGAATTAGAAGAGGAAATAAGTCTAAAGTTCTTTCCAATCTATAAGCTTACTAAAACAGAGTTAGTAGCGCTTAAGAAGTTTATCTAGGAGAACTTACGAAAGGGATATATTAGACTATTATAGTTATCAGCAGGATATCCAGTACTGTTTATTCCAAAGAAAAACGGAAAACTTAGGATGTGTATAGACTATAGACAGTTAAATAGCATCACTAGGAAGGATAGGTATCCTTTACCCTTAATTAGCGAAATCTAAGACAGAATAGGTAACGCAAAGATCTTTACAAAGATAGATCTAAGATGGGCGTACTACCAGATTAGAATCAAGGAAGGCGACAAATAGAAGGCAGCCTTTAGGTTAAAGGAAGGACTATATAAGCCATTAGTTATACAATTTAGGCTTATAAACGCGCTAGCAATGTTCTAGAAGCAAATCAATAGTGTATTAGGAGAACACCTAGATAAATTTATTATGGTATACCTTAATAACATTATTATCTACTTAGAGAATAAGGAAGAGCACGGAGAACATATTAAGTAGGTCTTAAAGAGACTACAAGAAGAACAAATGCTAGTAGCAATTAAGAAATGCGAGTTCTTTACTAGGAAGACTAATTTCGTTAAATTTATTATTAAACTAGGCCAACTTAGTATAGATCTAAAGAAAATCAAGGCTATAGTAAATTAGCAAGAACTAGAGAACGTTATATAGTTAAAATCGTTCCTAGGGTTTTGCAATTACTATAGAAGGTTTATAGCGCAATAGTTATAGAATATTAAGCCATTTACGTAGCTAACAAAAAAGGAAGAACCGTGGGCATAGGGAAAGGAGCAATAGGAACTATTTAAGAGAGTTAAAGAGTTATTTACTTAGGAGCCAGTTCTTAAGATCTATTAACCAGGTTTAGAGACGGTTATAGAAATAAATATATTAGACTTTACACTAGGAGCGTACTTTCTATAGAAATATTAAGATGGATGGCACCTAGTGGCATACTACAGTTGGAAGATAACACCACTAGAGTTAAACTATAATATCTACAACAAAGAGTTGTTAGGTATAGTTACAGCACTTAAAAAATAGAGAGCATTCTTACAAGGTATAGAGAAACCATTTATGGTTAAGATGGACTATAAGAACCTTACAGGATTCCTAATAATAAAGGAACTCAACTAGAGACAGGTTAGATAGGCAGAAATGCTTATAGAATACTATTTCGAAATTTAGTATACTAAGGGTACAGACAATGCACGAGCAGACGCTCTAAGCAGAAAGGCTGAACTGTAAAGTAATAAAAAGCTATTAGGAGCTTTATTATAAAAGGATTAAGATGGATTAATTAGGTATAATTATCCAAAGATTATAGCAACTAAGGAAAGTCAGATCTACGAATTACCAGAGAGTGATTAGATATAAAAAATTTAAAAAGCATAGGAAGAGGATCTAGACTTAGAGTAATACAAAAACAGAGAAGTAATATATGTGCCTAAATCTATCGCAGAAGAATCTATTAAGGAATTCCACAAGGGAATAATATAAGAACACAACGGAGCTATAGGCTTAGTATTAAGACTTTAAAAGGAGTATATTATTTAAGAAATCTAGGGACTAGTAAGACAAGTTATAAAGGAATATTTAAATTGCCAAAGGAACAAACCAACAAGGTATAAGCTATATAGAGGGCTATAACCTATTAAGACACCAGGAAGACCATAGGAGGTTATATTATAGGACTTTATTATTAAGTTACTAAAGTCAAGAGATCCTATTACAGGATAAGATTATAACGCGATTTTAGTAATAGTGGATAAGCTAATAAAGTAGGGATACTTTATAGTATACACTAAAGAGATATTAGTAGAAGATGTCACTAGAATCTATATAAAAGAAGTATTTGCAAGACATAGAGCACTAGACAAGATTATATTGGATAGAGATCCAAGATTTATAGTAGTATTTTAGGAAGTGTTTCTAGCAGAATAAGGGGTTTGCGTAGCAATATCTATAGCATATTATCCGCAGACAGACGGATAAACGGAAAGACTAAATTAGACACTAGAATAGTATCTAAGGCATTATATTAATTACGCACAGAACAATTAGGTATTGTTATTACCAGTTATATAGTTTATATATAATATAACACTACAAGAAGAAATGGGAACATTACTATTTAAGGCAAATTACGGATACGAGCTAAGAACATCGTTATTACTATATTAAGCAAAAAAGACGAGTAGCACAGCTAAGTAAAGAATGGAGACATTGATAAATCTTTATATAGACCTTAAAGAAATAGCTAAACTAGTATAAGAACAAATAAAAAGGTACTATAATATTAAGAGATCTAAGGGACCAGATCTTAAGAAGGGGGATAAAGTATAGCTACTATATAAAAACTTTAAGAGTTGACGACTAAGTAAGAAGTTAGACTATATTAAACTAGGACCTTTTAAAGTTAAGTAAAGAATTTTATTAGTTATATATAAGTTAAACCTACCAGCTAAAATAAAAATCTACCCTATACAGCATATTATAATGCTAGAGCTAGTATACAGAAATATTAAGCCACCAGTCTATAAGGCAGACACATATAGAGAATAGGAAGAAGATAAATGGCAAGTTTTAAAGATTATTAGTCACGAGGACATGGATAACAAAACGTAGTATAAAGTAAAGTAGATAGGCTATAGTAAGACTACCTAGGAACCACTAAGCAACCTAAAAAACGCTATAGGAAAGGTACGGGAGTATTAAAAGAAAGTAGGTTAGGTAATATTAATAAAGAAGAATTGCCGAAAAACAAGTTACCTAAGGGGGACCTAAGAGGAGCAATTGCTAAGCTACTTAGAGTTGTTTCCCTTACAGGAGGAGAGCTAGTCCTTTTGTTACCCAGCTTAGATAAACCCTATTAAACAAGTTTCCACTTTTTAAAACAGACCTTCTTACGGACACGTTTAAGATAAAGAAGATGGGCAGAAGCGGATAGACGGGCTTTAAGGGCACGCTATTAAGCAGCTATAGCCTCCTACTCCGCTTCCTACAAATAACGAAGCTTATCTAAGGCGCTTAAAAGCTTACCATTAAGTTTCGTAGTAGTAGATTAAATATAAGACCCTATAATAAGTTACTTAGGGAACTTAAAGACTGTTAAAAGTTATAGGACGCGCACACTTAGCGTTAGAAATAGAGCGAACATTGTAGGATAATTAAATATTTGCTTTAGTACACTCTAAGCAAGACAAGGGTTGTCAAGACAAAGGACTTGCTAGCGCAATATACACTAACCCCGCCTTTACGCAACGAGAATATGGAGACGGCATTATCTCACTAAGTAATAGTATGGCGGCCATGGTGCGAGCATAGCGCTACGCTTATAAGGAAGAGGGAGCTTTAACTATAATAAGTATAAATATTAACCAGACTGATTAAACGGACATTATACCTCTAGTGGATAACTTGGAGATGTTAGGAATCTTCAAGGACAAAGATAAAGAGAAGGGAAATGGTGTTATGGACGCTTTAAGTACAATGTTACAACTACTTAAAGAGGAGTCGGCGGAAGCTAGTTGGTTAATATAGGCACAGTCCAGACTGGATCCGGTGGAACTATGTAATAAGGAATAGTAAGCGAGTTATATAACGTTGTACGCAGTATATAAGGAGTATATAGTGTATACTATATATAACACGTATAACACGTACCTTACGTATAAGAGAGGATTTCTTAGGAGTACGGTTATATATTTAAAGGACTTTAGTCCCTACTGTAGATAGTTCTCTCCTTATAGTGAATCTTAGAATACAATTGGAGTTAATCTATTAGGCAACCACTCCACCAGTTATTATTATGTTGTTGTTTTTGTCGTACCTATATACCTAGCCTATTAACAGAACCCACTGTAGTTCCTACTATAAGGTTCCGTTACAAGTTAGCTAGGACTTTTAAATATGGTTCTAGCACTTATAACTAGTACAACTATTAACAATAGATTAAAAGCGGAGACTTATATTGCCGAATTGAATATTTTCTATTAGCGGGCAATAGGCTTATATCTAAATTAGTTTATAAAAGGGACAAGCCTTAAGATTAGTTAGTTGTGTCTCTTTATATAGTATACATACTCCCTAAGATGCTTTTAAGGCTAAATAGTTCTAGTTTAGTATCTCCTGGTTATAGGGCTATTCCTTTAAGGTATATAAAAATCTATCCAAGTATAGACAAAACACGGACTTGCTGTAGAAGCTGCATTCTAGCTTAGACTGCATTTAAAAAAAGCTTCTTAATCATTTCCTCCACTTAAACATAAATTGCGAAAAAGAGCATAGTATAGATGTATAATCTTAGACTATACCCTTAGTATAACTTTTAGGAGACCCGCCGCTATTCTAGAGAGCTATGTTAAACTAGAGCTCCCTAAACCGTTTAAGAATATAGGCCTATTACTGGTTAAATACTCTTAAAAACAAAATAGTGTTGGTTTCTTCTCTACTAACATATAAGTTATTAAAAAGGATATTGAGAAATTTATTTAATTGATTTAGAAAACTATATAAGGTTATATAGTCAATTATTAACTCCTTATATAGTTAGAATATTAACTATAACTAATTATCTAGAGTCGGAGATACTATTACACGACTTTTTAGTATTAAACGTAAATTGATTAACTGGGAAAGAGCACTCCCATAAAATCTCTGCATATGGTCTTCCTAGGGTGTCCTAAATAATACTAATAATATAGTAACTAATAAGAATGTCCGCAATGAGAACTAGCTTGCAACTATACTAACCCTATACTACCTTAATATTCGCATACTTCTTTACTGCCTAATCTTAATTAAGTTTCTAGACACTTCTAGAAAGGCGGACGAAGATTATTATAAGCTTATATTGCTTTAGAAAGTCGGTCCTAATATTAGCATATAATCCGCAATTAATATTATTAGCATTGTGTATATAGCAGTATATACTATAGGACGGAAGAGAGAACTTCTAGGTGCTTAATAGTTCTCTTTATATTATAGTACAATCTCCTATTTATAGTTTAGTCACCTATACTTATAACGGCTTAGCCTTTAACGCTGCTCTTATTCTCTTTAGTTATTTACTAGTTTGTTAAATGGCAAATAGGACAGCTCTGGCTACCCTTCTAACTAAAGAATCCGCTAAAATATCCCTCAAAAATGCTGTTAAAGCACTAGGAGTTCTTGACCACAGAAATTGCATAGCTAAGCGCTATCGCCATTACCTAAAATAGCTTATTTTAGTACTAGACTTACTTACTAAAGTAGGGATGCTTAGTTAGAGCTAAAGAGATAAACTAATCTATACAAGACACTTTATTATATAAGCGTTTAACTATTCTAAGTAAAGCTTACTGCTAAGACTATTACCTGGTTTTACTATACACCTAGCTATAGGGCTACCTTCTACTAACGCCCATACTTTGACTTAGCGACAGTTACTTTAGCAGGCTTAGACATAATTCTATTAGTATAGATTTTTAATTAGTCCGCAAGCTAACTAACTATATTTATATAAAACTACCAGAATTACGTCTAAGCGCGTTTTATAACACTTATAAACATTTTGGCGATATCTACGTTTATAAAGGTTGCGGATATTAAAATAACTCAACACTAATATTTTATATTATTTCCTAAAGTTAATCGATTATATAACAGAACATAGGCTTTTAAAATATATTATTTTTATTACTTAGGTATTTTCAGGTCTTGTAATCATTTTCCTTAAAAAAAAACATATTATTAGCATTCCGGAACTATATATAATTTTATTAAACATTAGCTAATATATATAAAACCTATATAGATTTATAATAGCTACCTTAAAGAACCTATTATAGCCTAGTAGATATATAGCATCTATATTATAGCATATAATACCTACTAAAACCTTATTATATACCAACTATAACGGCTAGAGCGCGTTACCTGCCGTTTTTTACTATATTCTACCACATCCTATAATTGGCTCGCCTACTACTAGCGCCTTAGCAATCAGCTATATATATTTATTTATACTGGTCCTAGCGACTCCTTTTCCTTCTTCTTAGCTTAGTATTTTCGTAATACAGTAATCGTTTAAGCTTTAGTTTAGAGGCTATAAAGGCTTAGTTAATAGGATCTATTAGTAGCCTATAAACTAGAATTCTAAAACAAGGACTAGAAGAAGGTTAAGGAAAGGATATGTCTATATACATAGTGCTAAGCCCCTAGTCGAGCCCCTAACTAGGGTATATAACAGCGCTGTAACAAAGGCATTTATTTAAGCTATAACACTAACTATCTATAACAGCTTGTATAAATGCCTCTAAACCAAAGCTTGTGGATTGCTATCTAATAAAAATACTAAGTTAAGGAAAAAGAAAAAGGGGTCTCTAGGACTAATATAAACAAATATATAGAGCCAGGCGCTAAGGCGCTAGTCGTAGGCGAACTAACTAAGGGTGTAGCAGAATATAGTAGGTAGTAGTGCCCTAGCACTATTACAAAAGCTATACTTCCAGAGTATAATTTAAATAGATAATATGTTATAGCACTAGCAGAAAGCAGCAGTTATAGTAAACGTTATAGTAGATATAGAGCTTATATAACTCTTATATGACTAGGGGATTGTATAAAACTTCTTATATTACTACTTATCTATTCCTTTCCTTTTCTTTAACTTTAGATCTTCATTAATAGATTACCAATTATACAGGCTAGCGCCCTTCTATTGCAGTGCCCATGCTATAACAGCGCTAGGGCGCGTTACCTACTAAATTCTACCATATTCTGCTATCCTACTATTAGCTCGCTTATCACTAGTACCTTAGCGGCCCTTATAAGATATTTATTTACCTTACCTCTATATATACCTCTTCTTCTTTTCCTTAGCTTAGTATCTTTATATAATAGCAATCTACAAGCTTTGGTTTAGAGGCATTTATATAAGCCTATTATACATACCTTAATTAACTAAGTCCGCAATATAATGCAAAGCGGCCTGTCTCGCGAGCAATTATATTAATACTTTTTTTACGCCTATAACAATCGCGTTAATAAATTTTTACTTAAGATTAGGGGTAATAGTTTTTATATACCCTAGGCTAGGCTCTATACGCCAGCTATTCTCTACTACCTTTTTTACTAAGTTGCTGATATACCTAGCGCTAATTCTAGTAATATAAGTAATTACCTTTAGGGGTATTCCTAGAGCCTTTATTACTATAGCCTGCGTCCTTATTATAAGACTATAGCTATAAGGGGACTTTGTAGATAGGGGGCTATAAGGACACAATTATAGAATAGGATGGATTAGTAAGAGAGATAAATCCTTAAGAAGGTAAGGCCTCTAGGATTGTAGAGACTATATACTACAGGTATATGCCTCCGGTATATAATCGGCAGCTATCTAAGGGGTGTCTAGAGGTTGTCCTAAGGGCATCCTAAGGCAACTACAATAATATCCCTTATAATAGCAAGGCATTTTAGGCTCTAAAATTAATAGAAAAAACAGTAGAAGGCATATAAAGGATATTATAAATAATTAAGTAAATAGATTCTGTCAATTAGAAGTTTATACGCCGATTATAGGAAAAGAATAAGAAGTTTATCTATTAAAGGTGGCTCTAGAAGCCCTAATATACATAAGGTAGATAAGTTATAGGTAGGTAACTAAAACAGTAGTAAGACGGTAGTAAGACAACCCAACCTTAGTCAATAGATTCTATTAAAAAGTCGGTATAGAGTTGCTTTTTATAAACTTAAAAGTCAAAAAAGTAGGTATTTTTAATGGAGTCTTAGCATTAAAACAACGCTTTTCCTAAAAAGGAAGGGGAAATTCAATTTTGGGTGGTCCTTTATATTTTACGCTTTAATTATATACTATAAATACCGCTAATAATTACTTTAAAAATGTAACTAGTAATTAGGCGTCGCACTTCACTCTCTACCTTAAGAAAGATATATATTATTAGCTTTAGACAAGGCGGAGAATGTCTTAAGGGACGATTATACTAGCCTGCGAAGTGCTAATTAATAAACCCCGTAATTTTCTAATTATATTACTATGTTTTCTAAGACTTGCTTGCTGCGATATAATCTTTTAAATCTATTATAAGTAGTTAGCGTCACGCTGCGCTCCACTTCTACCAATTTTAGAGATTATAGAGTGGGTATAGAAATAATAATAGCTGGGTAAAAGGTTTAGTTTGGCCCTTAGGAAATAAAATAGTTATATTACTATATAATGCCAAGGCAGATCCGCGCTAGTTATATCCTTATATAAATTACAAATCGCTAGCATCGCGCTACGCGCTCCACTCCTGCAATACTATAATAGTATATAGCTGCTAAAAAGATCTGTGTTCTATAGGTTTGTGGTTTTAAAAGCTTAACCTTACTAAGAAGAAGTTGTAGCGCGGAGTCACGTTACTACAAAATGCTAAGAATATTAAGGACTTAGTTAACTAAGGTATGTACACTATAGGGAGATACGGGCAAGCCTATACACCCTCTTATCAATTCTAGTAGTTAGTGTGTTTTATTAGCTTTCCCTTAAATAGTAAAAATACCAAAACTTCCCTTACAAAAAGGCTGTATAGATACGGCTGCGCTAACCACTGGAATTAATAAGAGGGTATATAATTAGTAGTTTAAAAACAAGGATCTAAAGCTAAGGAAAGGAAAGGGGAAGAACGGCAGCACTGCTTAGAGTTATATACAATCTTCAAGTCACATAACTGCGACTACCTGCCATTTACTACCGTAATCTGCCGCAATCTGCCGTTTTCTACTAGTGCCGTAATAAAGAACAGTAAAATCTTATATTATTTACTGTCACGGAACCCCACTGTAGGGGCCTCTATAAGAGAGCCCCGTGCTCCCGCGTACACCTCGCGTATAGCTTACGTCAGCTACATATAGGTATATTACCTCCTTACGCCCTTAACCCTTATGATCGATTGTACAACGTCTTATAGACTCCTTAAATATATACGCTTTATAGCCATTGCCCCCGTCCCGTAACATTACGTTGCGCCTTTTTTATTACTAACGCTTAGCCTACAACCAATTCTACATCTCCACAATACTATAGGCGCTGTTAGAAGCAGCGTGTCTCCCACTTTGTACCTTTAAAGAACCAATAATAGTAAGACGAAATTCCTTACTAGCTACTATGCTAAACTTAAAGAATAATCTAATACCTATATTAAACCTACAACGCCAATTAATCCTAGAAGGATTTAATTTATTAGCCCTAGCCTTAACCCCTAAAGGGAAGCCTAGTGGCTTAAAAGACTACAACAACCTTAATAAGGTAGACATTAATAATGTCTTATCTTTTATTAACTATATAACTATGGATAAACAAGCTAAAGGGCTACCACCCATTAAAATCGAGATATGAGACGCCAAGATATTTGCGAAAATGGTAATATAAGAACCTAATAAATACTACTGCCTTCTACAGAACTATTATCTAAAGCTTATATAAGCTAAGATGTGCGCTGCCTAAGATTATAATATTATCCAAGACCTATAAGCTTATGAGGTACTTACTAACAATATACGCTAAAAGATTAAAGATAACCTCTATAAGTCTAAACGCGATGTCTAACGATTAAAGAAGGCTAAGATTATACTTATTGCTATAGTTACTAAAAGAGAGGGTATAATTAAATACCTATAATCTTAGCTTAACGAGCATATTTATAATAATACTAGATACCCCTCTACTATATATAACACTACCTATATCTCTACGCCCCTGGCAACCTTACCTACTTAACACTTAATAGAGGGTCAGCGCTAAGCAGCTTTGCCTAACAGGAACCCCTACTATAGTAATAATAAAAGCCATAATAACCAAACCTAAACTACCACTATAGGGTCTAATATACGCTACCCTAATCCCCTAATCTTTAAGGGTGACCACAAGGAATATAGCTACTAGAAGATATAAATCCACAAAAAACTAACCTAGAGCGCCTACCTTTTCCCTATAGAAGATGCTAAGATTGGCTATATTATTAGGCGAACGAAGGGCATCCCATTTAATAGGCTCTTTGCTTAATAGAAGACTAGCAGTCCCTAAAAGTAGTAGTCCCACTAAAAAGTCCTTAATAACCTTAACTAAATATACCGCGACTATAACCTAGTGGCTACCAGTTAAGCCAAACTACATACCCTAAAGATAAGTCCCACTAAATTATTTAACAAGTTCTATGTTAAATTCTAGAAATACACTAGAGTTCTTACCTAAGATAATACTAAAGACTAGAAAGACCTTCTTAAAAAAGTCACTTATTACTTTAGTCACGCAGCCGCTAGCTATAATTATAACGATGTTTACGATATAGTAGCAGCCCTATAGAAGATTAAACAACGGCTAAACTAGATTGCTACTGTAAACCCCTACCTAAAGACCTCCCTATAGAAGCCCTCTAGACCTACTAAACTACTAACGCCTACTACCCTAAGTAATACTACTGGTCCTAATATTGACCTCTCCATACTAACCTTCCTATAGAAGTTACTAGATAGAGAACACAAGCTACTCTAAAAGCTAAGGCATTGCTATAGATGCTATTAAGAAGGCTGTTATAGCTATAGCCTAAACTACCTAATAGCTAGGTTTAGCAGCTGCCGCCTAATACCTAACCTAGTACCTCGAACACTAAATACGTCGCTATATACCACTACTGTATAAGACAAAGACGTAGTAATAGCGGTAGAGTTAGATATAGAAACGGAAAACGCTAAGTCCTAGCCCTAAGTTATAGGTTGGGACACCCTAATAATAAGGGGATCTACATATTGGCCTGCTTAATAGATAACTTAGTAAAAATAAATGGACGGAAATAGATAGTTTTACCTATAATAGGAATTACTGCTAAAAAACAATACAAAAGCCGTCCTATAATTAATTGCGGAGCTATTAATAAATTTATAAATACCTAATTTGTGTATACTTATAACCTACCTACCTTACCCCTTACTAAAGCCCGCGCCCTATAACTCGCTAACGGCAGTTATACCACATAGAAGATTACCTATATGGTACAACTCTACCTAAATATAAATGGGCACTAGAAAGAGCTCTAGGCCTATATTATACCACTTACTAACTACCCTATTATCCTTAGAATAAACTGGCTTAAATAACACAACCCCACCATTAACTAGAAAAAGAGAGAAGTAACCTTTAACTCTAAATACTATAGAGAGACTTGCCTAGGATATAGCCTAGCTATTTCTATCTACTTCCTAGGATACTAACCCAAGGAACCCCTTATTATCCTACCTATAATCAACTGCTACTATATAAGTGCCGCGGCCTTCTACCGTATAGTATATAAGAAAGGCTAGACCGTTACCACAGCCTCCTAATTACGACTATATAAGCTTAATAAAGAACAGGACCATGTCCTCTATAGTAATAGAATAGATATAGTTAACCTCCTAGAAAACAATGCCCCTATAGAACTCTACGGACTTTTACCTTTAGACTTTAAGAAGTTTATAAAGCTTAAAAAAGGACTTACTAATAAGAAACTCCGCAAGCTCCTCCCTAAGAGGTACTATAACTTTATTAATATATGCTTACAAAAGAGCGCAGATATACTCCCCCTACATTAACCTAATAACTACGCTATTAATATTAAATAAGGAAAAACGCTACCTTATAAGAGACCCTACTTAATATTAAAAGACAAACTCCTAGTTATTAAAAAGTATATTAACAAACACCTTAATAAATGTCACGGGGCGTGGAACAGTGGCAGCTAAATATATGTATTTAAGGAGTCTACAAGACGTTACATAATCGATCGTAAGGGTTAAGGGCGTAAGGAGGTGATATACCTACGCGTAGCTGACGTAAGCTGTACGCAAGGTGTACGCAAGAGCACAGGGCTCTCCTATAGAGGCCCCTACAGTAGGGTTCCGTGACACTACCCCCCCTCCTATAGAGGCGGAGCTCTGGCGACGCTGTGGTTGCTATATACATGTAGTAAGGTATAGAGAAGAAAAGGAAATATCGCTAAAGGCTTACAACAACGTCACATAATAAGACTTGGCACCTAAGAATTCGGCTAATTAGATAACTTTAACTACTGGTTAAAGTTCCTGGACATCTTAACGATTTTCCGGTTACGTGATCGCACTTTGCTATCACATAATAGCAATCTGCGGCAATCTGACGGCAATTTGCCCTTATACAGCAATGTATAGTTTAACTCTATAAGGGCTCCCATAGAGGATTAGGCACGAAATCTCTGCTTAGGCCCGGTTTCTATAGGTTTGCGTAGTGAAAATCGCTAATTAGATCCTTTGCATTTTTAAAGTCTTCCTATAGTTGCTATTCTGGCTGGTTTATATCGAATCCTATATAGATAGCTCTATAGTAGAGCCGCCGTCCCCTGCCTTTGCCACGGTATTTAGAGTTGATAATTTATTTAATAGTCCACTCCTTATGGTTCTCGTCTTCGTTCTCATCTTAGATTAGTACTAGTGGAGGTTTAGGCTATATCTGTCCTAGTAAGGGGTTAGGCTGGTGAAGGTATAGTAGCTATAGGTAAAATACAGGCCATATCCCGTGGGTGGCTAGGGCAGGCGGGAGCTCTAGCTTATATATAGCTCCCCTATTAATAACTCGTTTAATTTAATAGGGGCCGAGATTCTTATAATTAAGTGACTTTATAGGCCTCTGCGTAGAGATATTATATGTATCTAGCCATACCTAGTTACCAACACGCATCTCCGGTGGTGGCGCTCTATAATAATTAGCAAAGTAGGCCTGCTTTACTTAAGCCCAGGCTATTTCTCCCTTATAGTAGTCGAGTAGATTTTTTATGCGGTCTGTATGTTAGTTAGCAAGTAGCATCTTAAGGCGTTTTCCATATAGTAGTTTCTTATCAATAGGTTCTAGTGGCTCTATACTAGATTGGGGGTAATAACCCTTATTCACAAAGAATGGGGTAAGTCCTATAGTAGTTAAGACGTGGTTATTTGCTGCGAATTTACCTAGTAGAAGGTAATCCACCCAGTTATCCTAACTATAGGCAACTACCTATTGTAGGTACGCTTTTATGCTAGTATTAGCTTTTTCCGGTTGCCTAGCAGTTTTATAGTAAAAGGATATAGACATCTTAATAGAGGTGCTAAGACGTTGGCAGATTCGTCTCTATATATCAGAGTTAAACTATATGCCTTAGTTGGACGTAATTAAGTTAGGTAGCCTATGTAATCAGTAGACTTCGCAGAGAAAGGCGTTAGTAACGTTACTAATAGCTACGCCTTCAGTAGGGACGTAGTGGCGCTCTTTTATAAGTTAGCATATTATTATAAGGATATTTTTATAGGTACGGCCGTGTCGTTTATAGGGTAGTAGGTTAACAATAAAATCTATAGCGATATCTGCCCATTGTTATATAGGTACTGGTAGAGGGTGTAGTAGTCCTTAATACTTTATATTAAAGGCCTTAGCACACTTATAACTGTAGTAGGCACCTATAAAGTATTTAACTAAGTCTATTATCTTAGGCTAGAAGTAGTATTGGCTAAGGAGCTTATAGGTCCCTCCTTTTCCTAAGTGGCCGCTTAACCGGAGGTTATAGGCCATTTGGATTAGTTACCGTTATAGATTTTCTAAGTTAGGGATAAATAGGCGGCCTCTATAGTAGAGCCTGTTCTCTTTTACTTCTAAGGCTGTTATATTAATCTAGCCTAAGCTTTAGAGGTTTATAGGCAGCGTATAGGTGCTAGCGGTCTTTGCGGTAATAAGTTAATACAGTAGTAGGTTAACAGAGGTGTTATATACTACGGTAATAAGCTTATTAATTTTAGGAGGTAATTCTAGTTCTATGGTATAAAGCTAAGGTGCAGTCAGCTCTGTCATAGGTAGTATACCTAAGGCTAAGTTCCATGCTTTTAGGATTACCTATTATTAGAACTAATTATAGGGGTTGTTTTCTAACTAAGGAAGGTCTTATAAGTAGCATATTAGGCTATTAGGCTTAGTGCCTTATACTCCTAGTCTATATATAATTTTGAAGTTAAAACTAGAGAGGAACTCGTTCCAATATACTTAGTATTGGTTTAGCTACTTTGTGGTTATAAAGTACTCAAGGTTGCGATAATCTATAAGGACTTTAGTTGGCTAGTTGGGTTCTACTAAGGAGAGTTCCGGTCAGAATTCTTTAAACGCTTATATAATCGCAAGGAGTTCCTTGTTATAGATCTCATAGTTATACTCTTATAGTGTAAGCTTAGACGAGTAGAATGCGACTAGGTAGAGGAGGCCATTATTACCCATCTAGAAAAGAATGCCTGCGTTAATATAGTCTAAGGAGTTAGTTTTAAGATAGAGTTATTATCCTGGTATAAAGTGAGCTAGGATAGGTGCTTTAGTAAAGGCATTTTTAAGGTCTTAGAACGCTTTCTTATATTTAGGCGTCTAAGTAAAGCGTAGGTGTGTTTTTCTTCCTTTTACAAAAAGGCCCTTTATTCGTATTATTATTATAAGTAGTACTACTACGCCTAAGAAGTTGTATATAAATTTCTAATAGAAGTTAGCAAAACTAAGGAAGGCTTATACGTCCTTAATGCAGTTAGGGGCTTACTATTTAGCAATTATATATACCTTCCTAGGGTCCATACGGACACCCTTAGTAATAACAATTAGTTTAAGGTATTTTACTTCTATAACTAAGAATTTGCACTTCTTTAAATTAATATAAAGTCCTGCTTCCCTAAGGCGCTATAGAACCTTTCAAACGTGCTCAGTATACTTAAAAGGGTCGTTGCTGTAAATAAGTATATTGTCTAGGTACGCAGAGCAGAAGTCGTTAAGGTAGTCCTATAAGGCGTTATTAATGTAGCTTTAGAAGGCGCCTGGGCCGTTATATACGCCAAAGGGCATAACGGTATATTTGAATTGGCTAAAGCGCAATACAAATACGGTTTTCTATTTGTTACCTTTCCATATTTAGAGATAGTTAAAGGCGGTAATAATATCAAGTTTAGTATAGATTTTAGCTTAACTAAGCCGCTTAAGGGTCTTGCGTATAAGCGGTACTAGGTATTGGTTCTTAATTATAATAGCGTTAAGTCCTCTGTAGTTAATATAGAATTGGATACCTCCCCCTAGCTTCTTAGCGAGAAGGATAAGGGCGGCTGCTGGTAATATGCTGGAACGAATGAACCCTTTATTGAGGTACTTGTCGATATACTTTTTTATAACTAGGAGTTCGTCTTTTGACATTAGGTAGGGTCTTTTATAAGGTGGCATTTTCCCTTGTTTAATGTTAATAGTATAGTTATTAGGTTAATGTGGGGGGAGTATATCTACGCCCTTTTATAAGTATATATCGATAAAGTCATGGTACCTCTTAGGGAGGAGCTTGCGGAGTTCCTTATTAGTAAGTCCTTTTTTAAGGTTTATAAACTTCTTAAAGTCTAAAGGTGAAAGTCCATAGAGTTCCACAGGGGCGTTATCTTCTGGGAGGTTAACTATGTCTATTCTATTACTGTAGAGGATATAGTCCTGTTCTTTATCAAGCTTATATAGTCGTAATTAGGAAGCTGTAGTAACGGTCTAGCCTTTCTTACATACTATGTGGTAGAAGGCCGCAGCACTTACATAGTGGCAGTTGGTTGTAGGTGGGGTAATAAGGGGTTCCTTAGGTTAATATCCTAGGGAGTAAATAAAGGCGGCTAGGCTATGCCCTAAGCAAGTCTCTCTACAGTATTTAGAGTTAAAGGTTACTTCTCTCTTTTTCTAGTCAATGGTGGGGTTATATTGTTTGAGCTAGTTCATTCTAAGGATAATAGGGTAGTTGGTAAGTGGTATAATATAGGCCTAGAGCTCTTCCTGGTGCCCATTTATATCTAGGTAGAGTTATACTATATAGGTAATCTTCTATACGGTACAATTACCGTTAGCGAGTCGTAGGGCGTAGGCTTTAGTAAGGGGTAAGGTAGGTAGGTTATAAATGCGCATAAATTGGGTATCTATAAATTTATTGGTAGCTCCGCAATTAATTATAGAACGGCTTTTATATTGCTTTTTAGCAGTAGTTCCTATTATAGGTAAAACTATCTATTTTTGTCTATTTATCTTTACTAAGTTATCTATTAAGTAGGCCGATATATAGATCCCTTTATTATTAGGGCGTCCCAACCCGCGACTTAGGGCTGGGACTTGGCGTTTTCCGCTTCCGTATCCAACTTTACTGTTATTGCTGCGTCTTCGTCTTGTACGGTAGTGGTATGTAGTAAGGTGTTCGGTGTTTAAGGTATAAAGTTGGGTATTAGGCGGCAATTACTGAACCTAGCTATTAGGCAGTTTGGGTTCTCGTAATAACAGCCTTTTTAATAGCATCTATAGCAGCGCCCTAGCTTCTAAAGTAGCTCGCGCTCTCCGTCTAGGAGCTTATATAGGAAGGTTGGTATAGAGAGGTTGATATTGGCTCCGGTATTTATAGTAGGCGTTAGTAACCTAGTGTATATAGGTGTGGTTGGCCCGGAGGGCTTCTGTATAGGAGCCTTTGGGCAAGGGTTAATAGTAGAGATCTAATTTAGCTGTCGTTTAATCTTCCATAGGGCTGCCACCATGCTATATACGTCATTGTAATTGTAACTAGCGGCAGCGTGACTAAGGCAATAGGTGACCTTTTTGAGGAGATCTTCCTGGTCTTTAGCGTTGTCTTAGGAGAGGACTCCAGTGTATTTCTGGAACTTGACATAGAACTTGTTAAATGACTTAGTGGGACTTATCTTTAGGGCGCGTAGTTTAGCTCGACTAGTAGCCACTAGGTCGTGGTCGCGATATATTAGGTTAAGATTATTAAGGACCTTTTAGTGGGACTGCCACTTTTAGGGGCCATTGGTCTCCTATTGGGCGAAGAGTCTATTAAATGGGGTACCCTTTATACGCCCAATGATATAACCAATCTTAGCATCCTCCCTAGGAAAAAGGTAGGCGCTCTGGGTTAGTTTTTTACGGATTTGCATCTTTTAGTGGCTGTATTCCTTGCGGTCTCCCTAGAAGACTAGGGGATTAGGGTATTATGTATTAGACCCTATAATTGTGGCTTAAGTTTAGTCGCTGTTATAGGAGTTATCCCTATTAGGTAAAGCTGCTTAATGCTAACTTTTGGCCAAGCGTTAAGTGGGTAAGGTTGCCGGAGGCGTAGAGACTTAGGTGGTATAGTGCGTAGTAGGGAGGTGCTTGGTGTTGTTACAGATGTGCTTGTTAAGCTAAGACTATAGGTATTTGATTATACCCTCCTTTTCAGTAACTTAAGCAATAAGTACAATCTTAGCTTTTTTTAGTCGTTGGACGTCGCGCTTAGATATATAAAGGTTATCTTTGGTCTCTTAGCGTGTGTTATTAGCAAGTGCCTTACTAGCTTATAAGTCTTGGATAATATTATGGTCTTGGGCAGTATGCAATTCGGCTTATATAAGCTTTAGGTAGTAGTTCTATAGAAGGTGATAGTATTTGTTAGGTTCTCGTGCTACTATTTATATAAATATCTCGGCGTCTTGTATTTTGATCTTAATAGGTGGCTGCCCTTCTGGTTGCTTTTCCGTGGCTGTGTAATTGATGAAGGATAAGACGTCGCCGGTGTCTATCTCGTTAAGGTCGTTGCTATAACCACCTGTACTAATAGGGGTGTACCCATCCTGCTAGGCTAGTTGACTCTTATTATCTTTAAGGTGGTGCTGGGTACTTAGGGGTGCTTATAGTTGTAACTCTTTTAAGCTGCTAGGCTTGCCCTTAGGGGTTAAGGCTAGGGTTAATGAATTGAATTCTCCTGGGATTAATTAGCGTTGTAGGTTGGGTTGGGGTATTAGGTTACTCTTTAGGCTTGACATAGTGGCTAGTAAGGAATATCGTCTTACTATTATGGTGCAAAGGTTGCTTATAGACACGCTGCTTCTGGCAGCGCCTGTAGTATCATAGACGTAGAATTGGTCGTAGGCTAGGTGTCGGTGGTTAAAAAAAAAGGCGTAACGTAATGTTATGGGGCGCGGAACAGTGGCAGCTAAATATATGTATTTGAGGAGTCTATAAGACGTTGCGCGATCGATCGTAAGGGTCGAGGGCGTAAGGAGGTGATATACCTACGCGTAGCTAACGTAAGCTGTACGCAAGGTGTATGCGAGAGCACGGGGCTCTCCTATGGAGGCCCCTACGGTGGGGTTCCGTGACAATAAAGGATTTATTTATCCTAGTATATCCCTAGCAGCTGCCCCTATTCTCCTTGCTAAGAAGCTAGGAGGAGGTATCTAATTCTATATTAACTATAGAGGACTTAACGCTATTATAATTAAGAACTAATACCCCGTACTACTTATATGTAAGACTCTTAAGTGGCTTAGTTAAGCCAAAATCTATACTAAGCTTAATATTATTGCCGCCTTTAACTGCCTCTGAATACGGGAAGGTAACAAATGGAAAACCGCATTTATATTACGCTTTAGCCAATTTAAATATACTGTTATACCCTTTAGCGTATATAACGGCCTAGGCAGCTTCTAAAGCTATATTAATAACGCCTTATAGGACTATCTTAACAACTTCTGCTCTGCGTACCTGGACGATATACTTATTTATAGCGATAATCCCTTTAAGTATACTAAGCATATTTAAAAGGTCCTATAGCGCCTTAGGGACATAGGACTTTATATTAATTTAAAGAAGTGCGAATTCTCAGTTATAGAAGTAAAATACCTTAGACTAATTATTACTACTAAGGGTGTCCGTATAGACCCTAAAAAGGTATATATAATTACTAAATAGTAAACCCCTAACTGTATTAAGAATGTATAAGCTTTTCTTAGTTTTGCTAACTTTTATTAAAAATTTATATATAACTTCTTGGGTATTATAGTACTACTTATAGCAATAATATAAACAAAGGGCCTGTTTGCAAAAGGAAGAAAAATATATCTATATTTTATCTGGACGCCTAAATACGAGAAGGCGTTCTAAGACCTTAAAGATGCTTTTACTAAAGCACCTATTCTAGCCTACTTTATACCAGGACGATAACTCTATCTTAAAACTAACTCCTTAGACTATATTAACACAGGCGTCTTTTCCTAGATAGGTAATAACAGCCTCCTTTACCTAGTTACATTCTACTCATCTAAGCTTATACTATAAGAATATAACTATAAGATCTATAATAAGGAACTTCTCGCGATTATATAAGCGTTTAAGGAATTCTAACTAGGACTCTTCTTAGCAGAACCTAACTAGCCAACTAAAGTCCTTACGGATTATCGCAATCTTAAGTACTTTATAACTATAAAATAGCCAAACTAACGCTAAGTACGCTAGAACGAGTTCCTCTTTAGTTTTAACTTTAAAATTATATATAGGCTAGGAGTACAAGGTACTAAGCCTAATAGCCTAATACGCCGCTTATAAGACCTTCCTTAGTTTAAAGATAACCCCTATAACTAGTTCTAATAATAGACGATCCTAAAAGCACGAAATTTGGCCCTAGGTATACTACCTACAATAGAGCTAACTATACCTTAGCTCCATACTATAGAACTAAAATTACTTCCTAAAATTAATAAGCTTATTACTATAATATATAACACCTCTGTTAACCTATTACTACATTAACTTATCACCATAAAGACCACTAGCGCCTGTACGCTACTAACTAACCTCCAAAGCTTAGGCCAGATTAATATAGCAGCCTTAGAAGTAAAAGAGAATAGGCTCTATTATAAAGGCCGTCTATTTGTCCCTAACTTAGAAAATCTATAATGGCAACTAATCTAAATGGCCTACAACCTCCAATTAAGCGGCTATCTAGGCAAAGGAGAAACCTATAAGCTTTTTAGCTAATACTACTTCTAGCCTAAAATAATAGACTTAGTTAAATGCTTTATAGGCGCCTACTATGGTTATAAGCGTGCTAAGGCCTTTAATATAAAGTACTAAGGACTACTGTACCCTCTACTAGTACCTATACAACAATAGGCAGATATTGCTATAGATTTCGTTGTTAACCTACCACCCTATAAATAATATGGCCGTACCTACAAGAACATCCTTATAATAATATGCTGACTTATAAAAGAGTGCCACTACGTCTTAACTAAAGGTGTAGCTATTAGCGACGTTATTAACGCCTTCCTCTATAAAATCTACTGATTATATAGGTTACCTAACTCGATTACGTCTAACTAAGGCATATAGTTTGGCTCTAATATATGGAGACGAATCTGCTAACGCCTTGGTATCTTTGTTAAAATGTCTATATCCTTCCACCACAAAACTACTAGGCAACTAGAAAACGCTAATACTAGTATAAAAGCGTACCTATGACAGGTAGTCGCCTATAGTTAAAATAACTAGGTGGATTACCTCCCACTAGGTAAATTTATAGCGAATAACTATATCTTAACTACTATAGGACTTACCCCGTTCTTTGCGAATAAGGGATATTACCCCTAATCTAGCATAGAGCCAATAAAACCTGTTAATAAGAAACTGCTATATAGAAAACGCCTTAATATACTACTTGCCGACCAGTATATAGACCGTATAAAAAATCTACTTAACTACTACAAGGGAGAAATGGCCTGGGCTTAAGTAAAGTAGGCCTACTTTACTAACCGTTATAGAACGCCACCACTAGATACGTGTTGGCGACTAGGTATAGCTAGATATACGCAATATCTCTATATAGAGGCCTATAAAGTTACTTAATTATAAGAACCTTGGCCCCTATTTAATTAAATAAGTTATTAATAGGGGAGCCGTATATAAGCTAAAGCTCCCGCCTGCCCTAGTTACCCGTGGGATATAGCTCGTATTTTACCTATAGCTACTACACCTTTACTAGCCTAATCCCTTACTAGGACAGATATAGCCTAAACCCCTACTAGTACTAATCTAAGATGAGAACAAAGACGAGAACTATAAAGAGTAGACTATTAAACGAATTATTAACTCTAAATACTTTAGTAAAGATAGAGGACGGCGGCTCTACTATAGAGCTATCTATATAGGATTTAATATAGATTAGCCAGAATGGCAACTATAGGAAGACTTTAAAAATGCAAAGGACCTAATTAGCGACTTCTACTACGCGAACTTATAGAAACCGGGCCTAAGTAGAGATTTTATACCTAATCCTCTATAGGAGCCCTTATAGAGTTAAACCATTGTATATTACCACGTAAGGGCAAATTACCGTTAGATTGCCGCAGATTGCCATTATATAATGGCAAAGCGCGATCATGTGACTGGAATATTGTTAAAATATCTAGGAACTTTAACCAGAGGTTAAAGTTGTCTAATTAGTCGGATTCTTAGGTGCCAAGCCTTATTACATAACATTATTGCAAACCTTTAGCAATACCCCCTTTTCCTTTCTCTTCTCTATATCCTAAGTGTCCCTTCTACCTTAAGTGCCCCTTCTATATGTATATAGTAACCACAGCGTTGCCAGAGCTCCGCCTCTATAGGAGGGGGGGTAGTGTTACGGAACCCTACCGCAGGGGCCTCCATAAGAGAGCCCCGTGCTCCCGCGTACACCTCGCGTATAGCTTACGTTAGCTACGCGTAGGTATATCACCTCCTTACGCCCTCGACCCTTACGATCGATCGCGTAACGTCTTGTAGACTCCTTAAATATATACGCTCTGTAGCTATTGCCCCCGTCCCGTAATATTTACAAAGTGGTAAGCGGTATAATTAAGATTGTAGAGATAATTCCAGTAGCTTAATAACCCCTATATTCCCTCTCTCTATAGCCTATAAGAGTGGCGTCCGTCTAGCATTACTCTTAAAGTCTAGCTAAGCACCCTTTTTAAGGAGCAGCTTAACAACTACCTTATCTCCTTTTTCTATAGCCTATAATAGCGAAGTCTAACAATTCCTTTAATAAAGAGATCTATATAGCTTTAATAGAATTTACTTACTTTCTATAGTAGTAAAGGAGAGTAGTATTAGCTATTAATTTAATATAGATCTACTTAGCTTTGGTTAGATTTACTTACATTCTATAGTAGTAAAGGAGAGGAGTATTAGCCATTAATTTAACATAGATCTACTTAGCTTCGGTTAAATTCACTTATAATCTATAGCAGTAAAGGAGGGAAGTGTTAGCCATTAATTTAACATAAATCTACTTAGCTTTAGTAGGATTTACTTATATTCTACAGCAGTAAAGGAGAGCAGTATTAGCTATTAATTCAATACAGATCTACTTAGCTTTAGTTAGATTTACTTACCTCCTATAGTAGTAAAGGAGAGCAGTATTAGCTATTAATTTAATACAGATCTACTTAGCTTTAGTAACATTTACTTATAACCTACAGCAGTAAAGGAGAGCAGTATTAGCCATTAATTCAATATAGATCTACTTAGCTTTAGTGGGATTTACTTATAAACTATAGCAGTAAAGGAGAGCAGTGTTAGCTATTAATTTAACACAAATCTACTTAGCTTTAGTGGGATTTACTTACGCCCTATAGCAGTAAAGGAGAGTAGTATTAGCCATTAATTTAATATAGATCTACTTAGCTTTAGTAGGATTTACTTATATCCTATAGCAGTAAAGGAGAGCAGTGTTAGCTATTAATTTAATACAGATCTACTTAGCTTTAATAAGATTTACTTACATCCTACAGTAGTAAAGGAGAGCAGTATTAGCTATTAATTTAATATAGATCTACTTACCTTTAGTAGGATTTACTTATAACCTACAGCAGTAAAGGAGAGCAGTATTAGCCATCAATTTAATATAGATCTATATGACGGGCTTATATAAATACTTCTAAACCAAAGCTTGTAGATTGCTACTGTACAAGAATACTAAGCTAAGGAAAAGAAGAAGACTGGTAGAGACTAGTAAAATACAAAGGGGTTAGTAAGGCAAAGGGGTTAGTAAGGCGCTAGCAGTAAGCGAGCCAATAGCAATCTAGCAGAATATAGCAGAATATAGCAGATTGCCCAGAAACGGCAAATTGCCGCAAATTACCGCAAATTGCCTAGGAAACGGCAAAGTAGCAGGTAACGCGCTCTAGCACCATCACATTACCCCCCCCCCCCCCTTCTAAAAAAGCCTGCCCTTAGGCTTTATCTAAGTTCCTTATTATCGTCTAAATTATCGTAGTTATCTAACCCCTCTTCTTAGCATTTAATCTAGCTGTCTAGTTTACATAGTGGTCCCAGGAGGTCTAGGTAGGCTAGGTAGAAGTCTTGCAGCTTATAGGAAGAGTACTTAAAATCAGACACAGGGTACCATTCTAGATCTTTATCATAACCTACCTAGCTCGCTTGGTATTTTAAGGTACTATAGTCTTTCTTAACTACTAAGATCTCTTTAACTTCCCATTCCTCGTCCTCTATAATTTAAATTAGCGGTAGGGGGTCGTTATACTATCTAGGTAACAGGTTAACCACAGCCTTCCGCAGTTAGTCTAGAGAGAAGACAGGGTAGATCCTTATTAACTTTAGTAGTTTAGCCCTAAAAGAGTGTCCTTCCTTCTTAAGGATCTTATAGGGGCCAGCTATTTAGTGTTCTAGTTTATAGCTTAGCCTTTGGGTCTTCTAGTTCTTTATTAACACCCATACCTTATCTCCTACTTAGAAGTCTACCTCGCGGCAATATTGGTTTATATCAGTCTCTTTCTTCTCTTATACCCCTTTTATAATTGCTTAGGCAGTCTCCCAGGCTCTATATATTCTTTTGGCGAATATCTAAGCCTCTTTATAGATAAGGCGTTCGCGGGCCATTATAGGTCCCATAGGTCTATCCCAATTAAAGGATTTCCGTGGCTTATATCTATAGAGTAACTTAAATAGCTACATTCCTATACTGTTATAAGAAAGCGTAAGCTATACGTAGTCCATTATAGGTAGTAGTTCCAACTAGTTATCCTAATAGTAGTTAATAAAGGGGCGAAGTCGCTAGTTAAGGTACTAGTTTATAATCTTGGTTTAACCGTTAGTTTAAGGGTAGAATGCAGTAGAGAGCTTAATCTTAATCCTAAGGATACGGTAGAATTCGTCCTAGAAGTTTAATATAAATTAGGGTCTATAGTCTAAGATAATTAACTTAGGAGCGCTATGGATCTAGTAAATATTGTTAATATATATGCGGGCCATATCTTTATAGTTATAGTCTTAAAGTAAGGGAGGGAAATAGCTTGCTTGCTTAGTTGGTCTACTACTATAAAGGCTATATCGTAGCTATATTTATCCCTTAGGAATGATTTAAAGTCCATTATAATATGCTACTATAGGTATTTAGAAACTGGTAGTGGTTATAACCATCTAGGGGTTCAATCCCTAGGGGTATTTGCCCATTTATAAGCATAACAATTTCTAATAAATTATTCTATATTGGACAGGAGTCCTCGCCAGTAGTAGTAAGGCACTAGTAGTTAGTGGGTCTTATCTTAACTAGGGTACGCTATAGAGACTTAACAGTAGGCTTTATAGATTAGCTCCGTTTATAGGTTATTAACGTTTAGAACTATAAGCCGTTTTTAGTATAGGAGCAGTCCGTCTTCTATTTCCAAATTAAGGTTACCTTCTATAGCTTAGTCACGGAGGGCCTTTAGGGATTTGGCTATGCGGTTCGCGATTAGGATATAGTTAATTAGTCCTATTAGTTTATCTAGGGTCTCTCCTTCTATAGGTGCCAGTTTATTCTGTTTAGAGCTTAGTTCCTTAAGGATATATAGGTCAAGCTATTTAGGACAGAGGAGGGCACATATCCAATACTAAGCCTTTAGCTTATCTTGCGGTTCCACATCTTGTTTTCTTTAGGTAAGAGTATTAGCCATAGAATTTTGTCTATTAGGGCGGTATATAATTATAAAGAAGAATTAGGAGAGTATTTTAGCCTACTAGGCCTATTAACTAGTAAGCTGCTTTATTGTTATAAAATACTTAAGGGCTTTATAATTAGTATAGACTTTAATTTAAGAGTCTATGCTTTTAAGCTCTGCGCGCCACTAGGACAATAATTATACAATAGCCAGAATTTCCTTATTATGCACCTTATAGTTACACTCTACTAGGGCTATTATTTTTAAGAAGAATGTAATAAAATACTACTTGCTATTTAGGTGTAACTATAAGAGAACCCCCGCTACTATTTTGTTAGAGGCGTCCGTTTCTAGCATTAATTTAAGGTCTGGGTTATAGTGACGGAGAATTAGGGAGGAGATAAGTTAGTCCTTTAACTCCTTAAAAGCTTTTATACAATTATGGTTAAAAATAAAAGGCGTGTTGTTCTTAGTTAGTTATATAAAAGGCCTAACTATAACTCTATAGTTATGGATAAACTAACGGTAGAAGTTATAGAAGCCTAGGAAGGACTAGATTCCTTTTATAGTATAGGGGGGTTTTTAGTTACAGATCGCCTTAACCTTCTATACTAACAATAAACCTAAGGTACTTTGTTTATTTTACTCTAAATTTATATTTCTTAATATTAACTTATAGACCTATATTCCGTAGCCTCTTTAGGACCCTCCTAATGTAAACTTAGTACTTAAGTTTATTGTCTAAGTATATAAGAATGTTATCTAGGTATACTATGCAGAATTTATTAAGGTAATTAAAAAGAACATCATTTATATACTGTTAGTACGTAGTAGGTCTATTTATTAATCTAAAAGGAAGGACTTTATATTTATAAGAACTATAGCGAGTACGGAACGTTGTTAGATCTTCTAATATAGGGTCTATCCTAATTTAGTAGAAAGCTTGGCGGATATTAAGCTTAGTAAAGATTTTAGCTCGGCTTAGATGTGTAAGGGTCTTATTAATTAGGGGAAGAGGGTAGTAATCTTTCTAAGTAATAATATTTAGCTTTTAATAGTTAACGCAAAAATAAAGGCCTTTATTAGGTTTCTATTAGGAATAAGGTAAGCGGTTATCACATATCGCCGCGGTACTAGTGTAGCAAGAAGTCTTAAGCTCCTTGCCCTTTCTCATTCTAATACAATTAAGCTTTTAACCAACATCACTGTAACCTACTCAAGTAGTCGTTATTGGTAAGTTACCCTGTGTAACCAACACTGATCAGTAGTTAAATACACAGTCAACTATAGAGCAGCTAGGTTTTCGAACAGAAGAGATAGTCTTATATAGGGGTGCCATATGCGCTCATATAGAATGGATCCTGGCGATACTATACTACCTTAGACTTGCGGAAAACTAGTAATAGAAGTGTCACTAAGTACTAAGAGATACCAAGTTGCGTCTATTACGCAGAACAACCACGCTTACGAAGATTTGGTTGAGTACTTTAGGTTAGAAGTATTACTAAACCTACGGTCCCAAGTCAACGTCCGAAACGCGTCAACTACATCTCAAATTGCCTACCTTTTAACAGCAAACCTACGAGATTCTACAAAACCGAAATCCTACCTACCTTTGATATACAACACCCTGTTAATTCTACTTCTACAGAATCAACAACTATTATGGCATTGACATATCCGAAGAAGTACGAGAACGATATTAACCTGGACATATAGAACAGAGCTATAATTAACTTCGCAAATACTGAGCAAAAGAACCTAAACGGATTCCTATTACACCGTATGGCACACTATAAAGTCAGCGAATACGACGATACTATGCTATGGTATTATATAAAGGAGGACTTTGTTAGATAGATAAAGGAAACATAGGTTCCTATAAATAAGGATATTATATGGGACTTCCGTAACTTCCTTTAGGAGTATGGAGTATTTGTCCCTATAGATGGGGGGATTATTAGAGATAATATTTAGGAGCATATTCTTGACGTAAAAGAAGAGCATAAATGGACTCCATAAGAGATTAAGCACCAACTACGCACTATAAGGAAGCTTAACTTACGATAGAATCCAAGCAATACACTACCAGAGACGCTTCTACCTCTATCTTTAACTCCCCTATATCTACTAATTTAACCCGCAACCTTAACTACTACCCTTTAGCAAGCACATGATCCCCCTACTTCGCGAGCTAACAGCCTTCGGACTCCACCAACTAGACCTACGTCCCTACTACCGCCTGCAATGCAACTCCCTCCTCCATCTCAATCTCAAATCAAAGGCACTTCAAAATTGCTTATAGAACTTGCGAAGCTCTATTTAGATCAGGAGAATAAATTTAGTGGGGAATTATATAATGTTCTTAATTTAAAACTGCGTATCTTCTATAACTATTGCTAGAAGGTAGGAATAGAGTCTAATCAATACCACAACGCCTATTCTGTTATGCTTAAGGGCCGAGCTAGTACCTTCTATTATAATCGTTTAACAGGAAAAGGATACAATTTTAACCGCATAATATATAAGTTAAGGTGCTACTTCAAAACAGAAGAGAATAAGCAATAGTATATATTAGAGTAGAGAGAGACTACCTTCTTAAGGATTATTGCTATAAACCTAGGTGTTTCTTAGCTCGATTATCTTTAAAAGCTCTTTAATTAACTTTAGATAATTTAGCGTGGTTTATCCAAATCATATTAAGAGGATTTCAGCCTACGTAATTAAGTTATTAGCGTATACTAAGGCGTTAAAGAATGCAACCTTACTCTCTTTAATCCTGCAAATACTTATAAAGGAGTGTGTACTTAATTAAGATCTTCTATTAGCACCGCTCTACGCTCTTAAGAAGTACAGTAATTTAATGCCTAACTTTAACCTACTTTAATTAACCTGGCCGACCTAGCCGACCAATATAATTATAACTGGACTGATTAAATATATAGTGGCCGCGGTAGGAAATATGGTAGAGGGTACGATTAACAACTACAAGGCAAAGGTGGAGGTCCTTATGGAGGTTCATTCCGAAGTAATTGCTAGAAGAAGTGCTATATTTGTAAAAAGCCAAATTGCTAGTTAACTAGGCACTCTCTTAATAAGCGAAAGGGGGCATATAACAAGTTTCGCCAGAGTGCAAGAAATATTGGAAATTATAAGGTTACTGCGGTCTACTTCTAAAGCTTCCTGGTTTAATATAAAGGCGTAAAAGATCTTAAGGGTAAGGTTAATAAGGCCAAACAGCTCCTTATAGATATGGAAATTAAGGACTACTCTCCCAACCAATACTTTACTGAGTATAGTAAGGTAGATGGTATACAAACCATTACTGTTCTTAATAACCAATCTACGCTCCATGCTATTATAAAGTTAGACATCTTTAATGAGCTAAAGGAGAGTTCCGTGTTCTCCTTTAACGATAAATACTCGGCGAACGTCTTCTATAGTATTATACTAGATATAGAAGCCGCAGAAGTATCTATAGCAGGAGAACCTTAAGTTTAAGCTCTTTAGCAGCTTGACAGCTCTATTTAGATTAACTAATTAACAGCAGGCCAATATATAATTCGTTTTAGTAAGGGTACTATAATCTCTCTTAGCACAATTAGGGTTAAACCCCCCTTAGGGTATATTACCTTCCATATTGTTCCCGCGAACACTCCGTTTCTATTTTGCATTAAAGATATAGATAAATTAGGCGTTAAGCTTAATAACCTTAAGAATATACTCATTTAGGGAGATAATCAGGTGCCTATTATGCGCAAATAGGGTCACCCCTAGTTGCTCCTTTATTAACTAGAAAAGAGCGTTGCTTAAAGCCACTTAACTAAGTTAGAGCTACGTTAACTACACCATTATTTTAGCTACCCATCCGTTTACTAATTGCTTAGGGTTCTTTAGTAAGTAGGTTATAAAGTCAAGGTTAAGGCGATTAAATATTTTATAAAGTACTGCTATTACTGCTAAATAAACCAGAAGTTCCCTGGCCAATTTAAGTTTACCCTTAAAAATAACTATAACTTTAACTTCTATATTACTATTAACGTTATGTATCTTAGCGGCAAGCTAGTACTCTAAGTTATTAACTTCTTAACCTCCTTCTAAGCCGCACGTTTCTTAAAGGATATATTAGCTAGGA
>Ga0307507_10000372_pt1 | contig 92230 bp, 33 predicted proteins | sample 7_EM_MG_FD_207223 | JGI IMG/M metagenome (GOLD analysis project Ga0307507, IMG submission 207223) | Populus trichocarpa ectomycorrhiza microbial communities from riparian zone in the Pacific Northwest, United States - 7_EM | ecosystem: Host-associated > Plants > Roots > Unclassified | place...
TCTTTATTTCCCATATTTTAAATTTTTCTTGCTTTTTAGTTGGCGATCCCTTGCCATTAAATAGGGTAGGGTCTTTTGCTTTACGCTTTTTTCTATAGGGCTTAGCTAGGGGAGGAGAGCTAGTAGCGGTGTTCTTATTAGCAATAGTTTAGGTAAGTGTAGTAATCTAAGAGCTTAGGCTTTATATATAGTTTAAGTGTCTTAAGGGAGTTAATTCTGTGTTAAGCTTCTTTAAGTTAGGACTTTACAGTCCAGCCTTTATTATAGACTGTTTAGAGACCGCTCTTAACGCTAGTTAAAAGGGTTGTATATATAGAGAGGTGCTAAAATGTTCCTACTATATTAAGGTCCTTAGGGTACTCTAGACCACTCCTAATTGCCTAGGCAATGTTAGTGTAGGAGGTATTAAAGAGGCGGGCAAGCGCTTCGCGTATATTTGCTAATAGGGTATTCTAGTTACCCATTTTAGGGGATCTAGGCAGGGTAATTAAAATCTATAAGGCTGGCTGTAATGCTAAGATTGTCTAGGACAATACTAAGATTGTTTAGAACTATACTAAGATTGTCTAGGACTGTAGTACGGTGTTATTAGTTGCGCCGGGTCGCGATTATACTGGGAAAATAGAGATAGTGGACTGGGGAGAATAAAGATCGCAATAGGGCGTAAGAGGAGATACCATAAACTGTCACAGTGCTATAATGCTAATAGGCTGAATAACTACATTGTAGTATAAAGAGGAGAAGGAGGTAAAAGGGGGTATTATATACAAATAGTAGGGGCAGCCGCCAAGGCGCTAGTGGTTGGCCAGCCAATAGTAGGAAACAGTACAAGACAGTACGCGTTAGGACTATGCCGTGACACTTTCCTCCTTATACTTTAGGCATACCCTATTCTCCTAATAGCATCTGTTATAAAAGCTGTACTTCTAGCAATCTGCTATTAGTGCTAATTCCCCTAATAAATACCCTTCCTTGCACACTACGCATTTCTTTATTGTTTTTAAGTAATGCTCTGGAAATCTCTCCCCTTTAATATATTCTTTAAGAATTTAATTACGACTTATGAGCTAATCTAACGAGCCGCTTGACGGTATAGCATAGGAAATTAGTATCTTGAGCAGTACGAATTGTAGTAGAAAGTAATGGAAACGAAATAGTGCTTAAATATAATGCATCCGTTAAGCTTGAGAAGTAGCCGCCTTAAGTCTTAGACTTACTAAATTAGGGGTTATTTGGTTGCGATCTGGAGGCCTTAGATTTAGTTTAGAATAGAGTTAATCTAGAGCTCCAATCTAATTTTAAGGCGACTGTTCGGTTGAATTCTAGTTCAACTTGACTTTAGCTATAGATTTTTGATGTTCCTCTAACTGCCTAAAAAACGCGCTAAAACCAGGCGCACTTTACAATATATAGAATCTAAACTGAGGTCTTGGCGTTAGTTTAAATAAGGAGCTTAAAGCTTCTTAGTTAAACTCTAGATTAATTTAAAGGCTTTAGATTGCATATGTCCGTGCAACCTATAGAGCCACAGACGCGTGTTAAATTAGAAAGGAACGCGTTCTTTCTACTAGACTTTTAGTTTAGATTTAAAAGCGTTAGATTGCAACCAAATAACCCCTTAAATATTTCCTAGTCTGAGCGCCTTATACTATGTCAGAACTGCATACACAGCGTTTGCAGGGAATTGTTGAAAATTTATTAGACTATAGCTATACTGCTTAAATTACCGGACTAAAACCTTTATATTTATTAAGGAATATAACCTAGGTATTATTATCTGTATAGCATTACGACCACGGGCTATAGTACTGGGATAGGGAGAATCAAGCTATTCTATTATAGGCTTAGCGGGGGTATCCCAACAGTTCTCCTCTTCTTAGGATGTCCTAGCCTTGGCAATCTAGCCTTCTAACTATTAAACGACCTTATAGCCTGTATAGGCTCCAAGTGTCCCCCCTATATACGCGCAGCACATACACCTAATTTCGCTACGTCTGTAGGGTGTAATATATGGCTAGGGCTTAAACTCCTCTCACCAAAAGTTATAATGTTTTGTCTTATTGCCTTCCTTAATATAGCTCCGCGTATAGGCAACTAGCAGGACGCCTCTATTAAAATCCTTTTTATAGCTGGCGCTAGTAAGCGTGTATGCGCCCACTATGCTAATTGCTCTCCTAAGTTAATTTAACGTATTTAGAGTTTATATTAATAAAAGAAAAAAGCTTTATAATACACAATCTAGAGCTCCGAATTTATAGTATGCCGTAGCTAAAGCCCTGGCCACATACTACACCCTACAGATATAGGAAATTAGGTAGTATACTATACGCACATAGGGGGGGACACCCTGTAAAGGTGCTTTACAGTTCCCATATTTAATGTATTTAAAGTAGCTTTTTATTGCCTGCTAAAGGCATACACTAGGACTCTAGATGCCAAAATATAAGACCCTAGGTCGCCACTAGTAGATAATTAATTCATGTCTTTCAACTTTAGCTCTTTATAGACTCCTACGGCAATATATTTAAATATAAACTAGGATTTCTAAACTTTAGGGTAGTGCTCTATTTATACATCACATTAAGAACCATGGTAGTGTTATATTAAAGGTAATACATCTCTATTTTGTATTCTAGTATACTGAGCGGCTAATTAAGTCTTTGAGAAATAGCATTTTGGGCTTTAAGCCAGTTACTTTCCTAATTAGAGAGAATAAAAGAAAATACACTATTTATGCTGCGCTTATAGCCTACCACTTACGACTACTAGGAGATATAGTAAATAAGCACTTACTAAAAGCGAAAGTAAGCTATTTCCTAGCAGATGTTAATGAGGACATATTTATTCGATTTGCATAATATGCCTATACTAGGGATTACCTCTTTGCGAACCCTAAAATGGTTTTTGAGAAAACACAGTATGACACATCCTACTATAAACATGTCCCTCTAAAAGGCAGTTTTAGTCTCCAAAAGGTGATATCTAGGTATTCTAAAGAGACTTCCGTGTCAGTCTCTAAACAAAACAACACCGTGGATGCTTTGTCAGTCTATAATGTAGACCCCTTTAATTCTAACGACCTTTTTAGATATTTTAACACGAATGAGATGGAAATTGATGGCATAATGGAGTGCCCTTTATTTAATGAGGCTATAACCGCAGCGAAGCCTAAAACCGTAGACTTGAAGTCTAAGAAGGAACAATTATGGGAGTAATTTATAGGATAGAAATATATTATCTTATCCCTTTATCCAACTCTAAGAAAACAAGAGCTGTATAATAACTATACTAAAGTGTTCCTCTGTTATGCTCAAATCTATATATTTGCGGAGAAGTACAGCATCTAGCCTTTAAAAGCGCTTTTACTTTATAAGCTCTAGCATATTCTAATCCATTATATTATTTATGAGGACCGGATAGTAGATATCGTCAATTTGTTATAGTATAGCTACTTGTGTCTAGCTAGTCAGGGTTCTATAAACAGTTTAGGCTTGCTAGTTACGCAGTATACTGTATATAAAGTTGAGGAACTGGCAAAAAGTCCCTTATTCTATCTTGCTTTAGAGGAATTTGGCTTACTTAGCAAGGATATAATAAAATAAGTGCTTAAGCGTGTGGACTAGGGAATGAAATTATTGGTGGAGATTTAGGGTTTTCTTTTTAAGTGGTACTCTACGTTATTCTGATTTTCTATCTATTTAAATACTCCTTTTAAAAACTCGGATCCCTTCGTATATCTTAGTCTTAAACTTTAAAAACTCTAGTAGCTGAAATAGCGAATTGTGTTTAATTCCTTTGCGTAACTTGGTTTTGAGCACGGCCATAGTTACTAATATAGCATGCGTTCTAGGTATGCAAGGAATTTAAAAAAAGGGGTTTATATAAAACCCACCTTCTATTAATTAAGGCTTACCCGGCGCTTCCAACCCCCCTACTATATAGGGGCCGCCACCTTAAACGCACTATATGCTTAAGCACATCAAATAGTATATTATTAAATTATTAACTATTATTCCTAAATCTTAGTGTCTTAATTCCTAAGGCCTTATTAGCCTGCCTTATTACTCGCCTATAAGTAATAATAATAGCGTATTCTACCTTCTACCTCCTCTTTTAGTATTAGGGGCTTACTAGCACCTAGTTAGTCTATCTTTAACTATTAGCTATTTAATTAACCTTGAACGCGTAACGGCTTTGCGTTATAATTAAGCGCTACAGCTTTTACAGACGTGTAAAAACCGGCTCAGTACGCGCGCATTGTATTTTGGACCTTAACCTCTTTTTTTGTATAGTAGGAGAGCATGGTTGTGGTTAATAATAATAGAATTATAAGTAGTATAGAGTGTTGGTATACTTAAGCATGTAGTGCGTTTAAGGTAGTGGCCCCCTGCCGTATAGGGGGGTTAAAAGCGCCGGGTAAGCCTAAAGGTGTTATAGAAACTGATGGATTATAGAGTGTAGGAATATATATTACATCTAGGCCCAAAACTAGATTCCCTTTTAAAGTAGATATCGGCGACCCCGATACTGCATATAGTGGCTATAAGTTGCTCTTTTATAAGACAGTTACCTTCTTACTATAGACTTTAATAAGTCTGAGATAAAACCTTTATTATATTTAATTTTACTATACTATTTTTCCTTCCAACTGTCCTCGTATTCTGGAATTGCACTTTAGATGGAATACTAACTGTGCTTATTACTGCAGATCAAGGAATAAGGAATAAAGTGTGGCAATTTAGTATACCGCTCTACCAAGACTGCAATATACTTCCTAACTAGACGCAACCTCTATACCTTACAGGAAGTATATGCTAATTTATCTAATATTTAAATTTAAAAGCTAATTATTTCTAAGATCTAGTATTATTTAGTTCTGCTATTCCTTAATTAACTTACTTACTGCAAGTTATGGGGCTAGCTGATAGTAATAGATCTACTACTATGGAAGCTGCCCTCTTAATCTCTAAATCATTCTCAGTATCTTCAATCTTTTGCTATGCAAACGGGACTCTCACTGACGGGACTCCTGCATATATTTAATTCAATTCATTAAAGCCGCCGGAAAATCCAGATATTATTCTTCTTAAGTTATTAAGTTATAGCTCTAGTATTAGCATATATGGTCCTGCAGACTAGTTACATTACACTTTAATAATATATAAGCTTATCAGATCTGCCTAAAGGTTATTTAAATATATTTATTCCACCTGTACTTAGTAGCTTCGCTTATATACAAGAATTTAGCACAATTATACTTAAGAAGTTGAGGTTGAAGTTTGGCTTGAAATTATAGATGTAGTTATTAAAACTGCAGTTAAGTAGGGTGGATAGTTATTAACTTAATATTAATAACTGTTGATGGCATATTTATAGTTGTCTATAAGTAAGTTTATACTAGGAAACTATATTTTAGAAGGCCAATAATTCTTAGTGTATGCGTTGTTACTAGAACTAGTTAGCTACAATACTAATATCTAATAATAATACTCCTGGCATTGCTCTCTTTACCCGTAGAGGTAATAACATAAGCGTAGATCTACAGCGATAGAGTTAACGCTATGGAAGAATTTATTAGTAAATTTTATAAAAATAAATAAAATAAAGGGGTTAATACGAAATCCACCTACAAAGTTTTGTTTATTTTAATATCTACCTCCTATAATTAGAATCCACCTCCTGCCGATTAAGGCTTAATAGCTTTACCCTTTATATAGTAGTAAAATAATAGAGTGTAGGGTTTCCCTGATTAGAATAAGCTTAGTTTTAGGATAATAGTAGATGGATAACCCCCGTGCGCGACGGTCGCGCGACGGTCGCGCGCTTATACCTAAAATATTACCTTGTATTTGCCTATCCCCACCCCAGCCTCTAACTGTTAAGCGCCGCTATAGCCGCCCGGCTAGCTCTGTTCGCGTTAATATATTAACTCGTCGCAAGCTATTAGCATTTAAACAGAACACTAGGTATACTATGTGTAGGTATAGGCGTAGGCACGGGAGCGGGCGCGGGCGTACTCGTAGAGGCAGTTTGTAGACATTAAGCAGAGGCAGTAGTACCCAAATAAGTTTACGTGGCGCCTTATAGGGTACTGCGCAATTGGTATATAGTTATTAGGGAAACCCTGCACTCTATTATTTTACTACTATATAAAGGGTAAAGCTATTTAGCCTTAATCGGCAGGAGGTGGATTCTGATTATAGGAGGTAGATATTAAAATAAACGAAACTTTATAGGTGGATTTTGTATTAACCCCTAAAATAAACTAAATAGAATACTAACTTATTTATATTATTTGCTGTAACGCATTTATTATAGAACGTTGGTAATTCGTAATACTGTACCTAGTTAGGTTTATCACAAAAATAGATCTTTTATAAATTATTTAGTTATTAGATAGCAAGTTAATAAGTTCTTAATACTAACGTTTGGGATATAGTAATTATTGGTTATGCAATAGCTTTCAATCCCTATAATAGACGAAAGGGATGTCCTAGCAACTTTAGATGCGATAAGGGCTATAAGAAGCCAGAGAAGATGACTTAAGAAGTATATAGCTATAATTATCAAGTTTCTTCTATATAAATTAGGCTTTATATACGTCAAGGTAAAGGAGGGGTTAGTTTCTAGATATAAGGGACCTGGAATATAGATTTCCTATTCTTCTGCATAAGTCCACTAGATTTACCGTTAAAGTAAAAGGTCTATCTATTGCTAAAACACTACTTGAAACAGACGACCATAAATGCTAGCTATAAAAATACTGTGGAAAGCAGAAAATGTAGAGTAGATTATTTTATTAGAATAGATACGCGTATTAAAGAATCTATGATCCTAATATATATCTAACTTATTTCCTAACACTAGCATTAGCTAATTGCCTTATAGGGCGATTAGAAGAACAACTTAAACTCTATAATATAATTGCTAAAGGCTTAACTAACGGAGTCCTTCGTTACTAATAATAACTCGCAGTGTTTATGATACTATTAATCCTAATAGCTCCGTTATCGCTTTATTAAATAGAACTCTAGAAACTTTATAGCTTCTTTAGGGTAAGACTATAATTGTTAAAGTAAAAAAGCGGAAGTATACTGTTTTAGTTATACTAGCTGATAATAACATTAACTATAGTAGCGCTGGGATAAATAAAATTGTTTGCTATAATCTTCAGGTTAAGCAGGGCGATAATATTTCAGTCTATTTATGCCCACATATTGGATATGTATACTTATTCGCTCTTTTTGTCTAGGAACTATAGCTGACTATACTTAGGCCAAGCGTATTGCTGTCTTTCTAATGGCAAATACTAAGGACATTAATTGCTCTATATATGAAGCATTTATTGCTCCTTACTTTCAAGACGCTTACCGGCCAGTACGGCAAGGCGATATTTTTATAGCTTGTAACGGTATACGACAAATTAAATTTAAGATAATCCAGGTAGACCCTTTGGAATTTGGCATTATTGCACAAGACACGGTTATCTACTATAAAGGTGAGGCAATTTGGCGGAAAGCAAACCAAGCCATTCCATTTGCCGGTGAGATCTCTTAACTCGGCCAGATATGCTTGAATTTAGCATATGCCGTTACTTTACCTAAGTAGTTAAAGAAGCTTTGGATCGGATCCCTATACAGCCAGAAAGCTTATTTGGAGAAATAATATAATGGGTAGTTGTTGATCTAATGCAGATTAGAAGAAGATAGAGACTCTATCTATTTAAACTACGAAGAAAAGGAACTATATATATATAAGAAAGATGTAGGTAATAGGGGGAAAATAAGGGAGGGTACGTAATAGAAATAGGAGGTGCGCAATAGGAATAGGGATAGGATTAGACTTGCTAATAAGCAAGCAAAATCCTACTTGCTTACTTACTTGCTTGTTTATTGCTTATATATAGTTAAATTAGTAGTGGTGGTGGCTAGTGATAGACCTTTAGTGTTTTTAGAGTTAATTTCTAATGGCCAAGGCAATGCAAATAGTGTAAATAAGTCCTTTTAGGCAACCGCTAAGCCTGGCTAATGTTTTTGGTTCATACTATGGTTTACGGTCCAAGTATAGTAGTTATATGCATCCCTGGCACCTCCTTTTCGCCTATCGCTTTAGTTATAAGGTTTTAAAACCATTATATAACTAGCGATTAATGTATTCCTATAGCCCTATAATTCTAAAGAAGTACCCTTTAGCTACTATAGTTCCAATATATTCTTAAAAGAAATCTACTTATAATTTCTAAGACTACTAGCTACTATATATCTCTTGACTTCTTTACTCTTAGCAGCTATTGTTGCTTAAGTAGTTTCTAAACCTGTTTCTATACCTATAGCCTCTATAGGAATTATAAGCAATTACTTAGTTAATAACCAGTGTACACCAAATGTTAATATAATAGAGGATTGTTATAATTTACTTAGCTAATTTATTATAGATTTATTTCTGTAAAGAAAAGAATTAGTAAGTGTGTAATAATATACAAGTATCTATTATTAAATGTATTACAATAGATAATCTAAATAAGTTAGTAACCTTTCTTAGTAAAATAATTTATATATTAATAAAAGCTAGTATTAATTCTATAGCTATTGACATAGGCCTATGCTGTTACCTTTATATATAAAACTTCCTATATTTTACTTAATACTATAGCTAACTAGCTTCTTCTTTAGCGATAATAGCTGTAGTATAATGTGGACTGGATTTTTTGGCCGGTATTAGTTTCCTAGCTACCCAGATTATAACTTTACAGATACTTTTTATAGCTACTAATGCTAGGCTAATAGCTGTCCTACTACGGCCGGGCCTATAATAGTTTTAATAGGGCCGAGTTTAACTCTAGTTTTATAGAAGGCTAGGTCTAGTTTATAAATTTAAATATAATAGAACTTTAATCTTGTTACGGCACTGTTACAGACCCTAGTTAGGGGCTTGGCCGAGCCTTAGTACCATATATATAGATATGTCCTTTCCTCGACCTTCTTTTAGTCTTAATAGATTCTGTTCTTTTAACTAAGCCTTTACAAATCTTATAATTAAAGAAGTATATATAAAGTAATAAAGGGTTACTATCTTATATATAGATAAGTTCGTGTTAGTAGTGTAGGGACATTTATATAGGCTGGATTAATTATAGGTGTAAAAGGCTATTATTTACTACTTTTTGTTTCTGCTAATTATTAACTCTTAAGGGAACTTATATAACTAGGTATACAGTTATATACTTAAGGTTAAGAAGGACTATAATCACTATCTTTAAGTGATTTAAAACGTGTAGCAGCCGGCACCTCTCTCCTTAATAGGCTATAAATCGTCTCTGCCTTTTGCGGGACGGATTGGGGCGCTTGGCGAATTATAACTAGAGACGCTATCCCTTATTCTTATAGATACTGGTTTGGGTCCGTCCGGAAACCATAGCTACATCATCTATAGTACTTTAGCAGCCTTTAAAACTTGCCTAAAGCACTTAACATTTCTGTACTATAAGCTTCGATGTACGCCTTTATAGTATTTATAGTTGGGTTTGCCTGGCTAAGTGCTGCTAGCTTAAGTGGGGTACCTAAATCACGTACCTTAAGCATTCTTAAGATGGAGACTTTATAAGTTCCTCTAACAAGGTCTAAATTCTTACAGCTAGTTTATAAGAGGAGTACTTATCCATCATAGTTATGAAATTATTGGCGATGAGTTTCGTGCTTATTTTAGCGTGGCTATAGGCGTTCTCCTATCCTCACCTGCTGTATTACTATAGATGGAATCAAGTATAGTTCTACTGACTCAGATTTCTTCAACCTTAAGGTGGGGACTTTAGATCCAAAGCAATGCCAAGCTGATATTAGCTGTATGGCTAGCGTTACCCTCATAGTGCTAAGTCCTTCTTTTACTATAGCCACTACAGCTAGTTGGCAGAGCGGATATTTTTAGAAAGGAGGGATTATGTATATAATTTAGGGGAACTAAATGTCTAAATTATTATTATGTTAATTTTCTTCTCTACAGTTTCCTAATTTTGCATATGCCTAGAATGCCAAACTCTATTCTATGTTATTTAGCGGCTATTATCTTATCAATAGTGCTCTACTACTTAAAGAGTAGTGTTAGAAGTTTTAATTGTGAGAATATTACTATAATTAAGTTCCAGCACAACCCTCTTCTAGGCTCATTCGTACTTAATATCGCCCTTTATATAGGTGGTAATTGTTAAAGAGGAATAAAGAAATAGGTAAATTTAGTCTACCTATGGGGAATATAGCTGCTGCATTAATGAACTATATGTACTATCCCTGATAAGACCTGGTCCGTAGTATTATTGACAACATAGTTAGAAGAACTCTTTAACTTAGCTAAAGGACTCTAATAAGATTCTAAAAGGGCAATACCTATATACTACGTATAATGTGTTTGCACTAAGATTGAATAACTGCATATTTCCAGCTCTAATTAATGACATTAATAAAAGCCTATATTAGTATCTTAAAAAATTTATATTGGGTTGCCTTCTATGCTAAAGCAGTTAGAAGATATTTAGTTAGCTATAATGCCTAGGTCCTAATGCGTGTAGACGCTGCTAAATGCTGGTTTAGAACATGCCTAGCCTTAAGTATAGCGTTGCCGACAACTTTTAATACTATGGTTAGAAGAAGAATAGGCGTTAACCGGCATATATTATAAATCTTTTAGAATAATGTAGGACCTTCTAGCGGATCTTAGGTTTTAAGGCCATAAAGAGCTAAATCGGCTCGGCGAAGGCTGCCAAAAGCTATAGTGCGACGAAATTTATCTAATTTGGATCCTTTTAGGGTCCTTTTAATAATTGATAACGATTTAAGGAGACTTATAAAGGGGTTATAAAACTTAGAATATGAATCACTATTACGGCGCTAGTGGAAAATGGTGGATTATAGTAGACGTTATAGTAGACGCCAAGTTACGTGAGTCTATGTGACTAGAGGACCGCATAAAACTTTATATAGCGCTGCTATTCTTCTCCCTTCCTTTCTCTAGCTTTGGATCCTCGTTTATAGACTACTAATTGTATAGGCTTGCGCGTCCCTTATACTATACTCGTACCTTAATTAACTAAGTTGCTAATATTATCTAAAGCTTAACTACTCTTTCTTCCTAAGAAGGAACTCAAATATATCTACAAAAGACATAGAATAGGACCCTAAGGACATCACTAGGACTATAAGAACAGGACAGACCCCTAAGAACTAAAAGAATATAAATAGAACGCGAAACCTAAGAATAGAACACGCACGGACCAGAACCCCTAGAAAATAAATAAATACTAAAAATTACCTAATACCCTTACCACCATGCTAAGAAATACAGCAGCCGGTAAAGCCGCTATAGGACCCGCAAATACCTCTAATAGTGAAATAGTTGCTGTCTTAACCCCCTAGGAAGAGCTCGCAGTAGCTAATACTAAAATTAAACAGCTTTGAGAGCTGCTTAAAACTAGAGACACCCCTATACCTAGTAAGGAGTTATTAGACACCTAGAGACTTGCTATAGTTCTTAAGACCCTAGCCTAATATATAGTATTAGCATTATTGCGGTCCGCGAAGGTTGCGGACCCCCTATTGCTTACAGACGGAACTGACCCTATATTTAATAATTGGAAGCTTTAACTGCAAGACAAGCTTAAAGTTAATATAGATCACTTCCCTACTACCTAAGCTAAAATGGCCTACGTCTTCGGCCGTACTGGTGGGGATGTATAGATGTATCTACGTCCGTAATACGCCTAGGACTTAGCAGACCCCTTTCTCTCTAAAGAAGAGATAGTTGACTACCTGTCTTCCATTTATAAGGACCCCTTTAAGACATAAAACGCCCGCCTTGATTACAAAGCTCTTAATATAAAGACAATAGAGACCTTTTCAGCCTTCTAGACCCGCTTTTTATACCTAGCCGGCCAAGCCTAAATTCCCTATAAAGACCTAATGCTAGACCTCTTTGACAAGCTTACCCTAGACCTATAGCGCGCCGTACTGCCAGTTTTTACTACTGTATAGACGCTAAAGGCACTTACGGACTACTGCTTAGCTATTAACTAAGGCCTCTATTGAATTAAGGCATAATCTAAGCGGTATAAAGCTAGAAACTCTCTAAACCAGACTATAAGCACTTTATAAATAGCCTATAACACCCTAGCACGATCTGTAACTCCTATAGCACCAGCCGTATAGCCTACCGTTAATTTAGTAGCTAGCCATGCAGCTAGTTTTACTGCGGGTCCAGCGCACACTTAGCCTATGTATAATAACCCCTATAAATAGGCCCTTAGTAATTAAGGAGCTTACTTCTTATATAGCCAGAAAGACCACTTTGCAAAGAATTGCCAGATAAAGGCAAAAACAGGCGAGGTTCTATTAATTTAGGAGGATAATATAGAGTTAGAAAAAGAGGAACCCTAAAGAAAGACTCCTCTCTAGGGTTAAAAGGGATTAATATATTATATATTAATCTAGGTCGGCTAGTTAATAAAAGAAGCTGCACTATCCCTTATACCTTATTCTGTAATAGATATTAAGTTTTAACCTCTGCTTTAGCTAACTCTGGAGCAAATGCCTTTGCCTTAATAGATACCCAGTGTGCTATAAAGCTGGCTAACTTTTTAAATGCACCCCTTAAAGAACTGCCCAAACTAATTCCTATTTATGGGTACAACGGATAAATAGGGCTACTTATTATAACTATCTTGCAGATTTACCTCCGCATTGATGGATAAAGGTAGTATAATGTCCCCTTTCTTATTACGGACCTTAGGAGCCACGATATAATTGTAGGGAGAAAATAGCTAGCCTATTTAGGCTTATAGCTTGATATACGGAATAGATGGCTTATCTGGCCTAAAACCCTACCCTTAACCCCTTCCTTTATAAAAGAAATTAGCATTATAATGGAAAACCTTATATAGCTCTAGATTAATACTATTTACTAAGCCGATGCTATGCGCAGAGACCAGGCCTTTAAAAAGTATATATGTCTTAATCCTTAACGGATCCGTATACTACGCCGCCCCTAGACTGTGTATGTTACGCTATCCGCACTAGAGACCTAGGAAGTTAGTAGTGACCTAGCTAAGCCCCCTATGGAGAACCTAGGCCCTATATAGCCCTAAAGGAAAACTAGGGATATTGGACGCTATACTAAGCTAATAGATAGGAAGGATAACTTATGGAAAATAGAATATAAGCTAAGGAAGACTATACACCCTATACCGCAAGATATGGCCTAATAAGCGTCTGTAAAGAAACCTATAGACCTCCCACCAGTCGATATCTGCTATATTAGCACTGTAGGATTCTACCAGAACTTGGTTTAGCCTAATATTATTGCCTTTATAACTAGCCTATACGAAATTAATTAAATGCTTAAGGAAAAGGAAAGCAAGCTTAGCGGATAGAAAAGTAAGCTTATAGATAAGGAACTAGTAGAACAAAAACTGCCTAATTAACACTAGAAATTTAAGGACGTATTCTCTAAGGCAGCGTCGGATATACTTCTGCCTTACTAACCGTATAACTATAAGATCGAGATTAATTAAGGTAAAAAAAGCACCCTTAGCTTTAGCCCTCTTTACCTACAGTCTATCGCCAAATTGCAGGCTATAAAGTAGTATCTTATTAACAACCTTAATAAGGGCTTTATTAAGCCTAGCTAAGCCCCTTTTAATTCACCTATTCTCTTTGCCAAAAAACTAAATGGAGGACTGCGCTTCTGCATTAACTACTATAAGCTAAATAATATAACCCGCAAGGACCGCTATCTACTACCCTTACTTAATAAGACTTTTACCTAAATAAGTAGAGCTAGGGTCTTTACAAAGCTTAATATCCGCTAGGCCTTTTACTAAATTAGGATAAACCCTAGGTCTAAAGAGCTTACTATATTTTAAACCCGTTACGGAACGTATAAATATAAGGTACTCCCTTTTAGACTAACTAATGGACCAGCTACGTACTAGCGGTATATAAACAATATACTCTTTAACTACCTTAATAACTTCTATACGGCCTACCTAGATGATATTATAATTTACTTTAAGAACGAGCTGGAATATGAGGAGTATGTCTATAAAGTCTTATAATAGCTCCGCAAGGCTGGTCTCTAGGCCAATATTAAGAAGTCGGAATTTAGTGTTAAGCGTACAAAGCACCTAGGTTTTATTATTAGTATAGACGGAATTAAGGCCGACCTAGAGAAAACGGCTATAATTGACCAGTAGACACCCCTACGGACTATAAAGGGGGTATAATTATTTTTAAGTTTCTATAACTTTTACTAATACTTTATTAAGAACTATAGTAGGATCGCCTGGCCTCTTAACCGCCTTACTAGGAAAGACCAGCCATTTCACTTTAACGCCATATGTATGCAGGCCTTTAATAAGCTTAAAAAGCGGCTAGTATTGGCTCCCCTACTTGCCTACTTTAACCCAGAATGGCCCTTAATGCTAGAAACTAATGCCTTAGACGGTGTAATAGCTGGTGTTTTTTCCTAGAAATAACTAGACAGAGAATGGCACCCTATTATATACTATTTAAAGACTATAATAGATGCTAAGCTGAACTACTATATCCATAATAAAGAAATGCTGGCTATTATCTCTAGCTTTTAGCACTGGTGTATATAGCTAGAGGGGACCCCTAAGCCTATTAAGGTAGTTTTAGATTATAAGGCCCTAGAATACTTTATAATAACTAAGGCCCTTATGGCCCGCTAGGCACGCTAGGTGGATATCCTATTTTAGTTTAACTTCTTAATTATGTATAAACTAGGCGCTATAAACCATGCGGATGCTCTTATAAGGCGTAAATAGGACCTAGGTAACTAGGCAGCTATAAAGATCTTATTACGGACCCAGGCACTACTATGACTAGAGCACCTTAACCCCTAGATATAGGCAGAACTAAATATAGACCCTTTAGATGCTAAGATATGCCCCGTTAACTCTATGGAACTTGACCTTATTAATAAACTGCTATAGGCAAACTGTACGGCCCCTTCTCTATAGGAGTGCCGTGAAAAGGTAAAGAATGCTACTAGCCTATAGTCCCTTAAAAATGGACTGCTTAAGCACTAGGAACGGCTGGTGGTGGTAGAGAAACAGAATTTATAGACTTGGCTTATCGCCAAAGTATATACTTAGGTCTCTACGGCCTACCCTAAAAAAAATAAGACCCGTAGAATTATTGGCGACCGCTACTACTAGCCCAGAATGGTTACGGATATTAACCGCTATATACAGAACTGCAATGACTGCCGTAGGTCTATAATTCTATAAGACAAGACCTTAGGGCTATTAAAGCCACTCCTAATACTAGAACGCCCCTAGTAGTATATCTCTATAGACTTTTATAAGTTACCTATGGACCGCGATAGATATAATATGGTTATAATTCTAGTTAACTGCTTTGGCAAGCGCCCGTTCTTAATCCCCTATTATAAGAATATTGATGCTAAAGAGGCGGCCTAACTGTATATCCACTATGTCTACCGAATTTACGGACTACTAGATACTATTATATCTGACTATAGGCCGCAGTTTATATTGGCCTTCTAGAACAAGTTTACCCAGATCCTAGGTATTAGGCTAAAGCTCTCTATGGTATACCACCCCTAGATAGATGGTTAGACGGAGATTGTAAATTAGTACTTAGACTAAAGACTCCGGCCCTTTATTAACTACTTTTAGGATAACTGGAGCGGACTACTACCTATAATAGACTACGCCTAGGCAACCCTACCCTATAACTCTATGGGGTTTGCACCTATTTAGCTAGAAATAGGATACTTACCCTGTATAAGCTTTAACTGGAAGAGACCAGAAGGACTACAGACTATATGCGAAAAACTATCTTATAAGGAAGCATAGCAGTATACTAGATGCTTAGAAGAAGTATAAATAGTAGCCTATAAGAACTTAGAGAAGGCCCAGAAATCAATAGAATAGTAGGTAAATAAGTATAGGCGCGAGCCCGACTTTACCATAGGTAATAAGGTCTAGGTTATAATAAAGAACTAGAAGACAGAACGGCCTAGCTATAAGCTAGACTATAAGATAGTAGGACCGTATAAGATCCTTAATAAAGAAGGCAACTTATATAAGGTTAAACTCCTAGACTTAATTAAAGTCCACCCTATTTTCTTACCAGATAAGCTATGGAAAGCTGCAAATAACCTACTACCTAGACAAAAGAATAAGCCTCCACTACCGATTTAAGTTAATGGCGACGATAAATGGGAAGTTAATAAAATACTAGCCTATAAACTAGTATGAGAAACGCTAAAATACTATATTTAATAGAAAGGTTATAATCTAGACCTAACCTAGTACCCCGCCTGGAACTTTATAGGTTGCCCCTAGAAGCTTAAAGAATTTTATAACTAATACCCTAATAAGCTAGGACCCCCAAAGTATCTAAATAAGTGGATGGAGTGCTAATATAGCGAAGATAATAAGCTACCTGTTAAGCATACAGATAAGAACACCCCACGGATATAATACGGACATACAAAGCCTAAGGGCAGGCTTTTTTAGAGGGGGGGGTAATGTTACGGCGCTGGTAGAAAACGGTGGATTATAGTAGACGTTATAGTAGACGCCGAGTTATATAAGTCCACGTAACTAGAGGACCGCATAAAACTTCGCACAGCGCTGCTATTCTTCTCCCTTCCTTTCTCTAGCTTTGGATCCTCGTTTATAGACTACCAATTGTACAGGCTTGCGCGTCCCTTATGCCGTGCTTGTGCCTTGATTGACTAAGTCGCTAATAGATTAGGGGTGTCTTAGCAGCTGTTCTTAACTATATATAGAAGCCTAAGAGCCGCTCCTGCATAGCTTATATAACCAGCTATACTGGTACTCGTAACTGCTCGCCTCCTAGTGGGTGGCCTAGTATTGGATTCCTGAGTATCTGCTTCTTCTACCCCTAATAATATATAAGCTACTAACTAAATAGGTAGCCTTATAAGCAATATATCCTTTAAAATGCATACTAAGGACGCTAAAATATGGGCTGAAATAATTTCTGCAAGTTTTATATTTCTGGACGAAATTGGAAACCTCTAGGAAAATCACTATTATAAATTTTTTTACCACTTAAGAGAGGAGGCCAGCAATATTATCTTTAGTAATATTGGAGCGGACCTAGCTATAAAAATCCTTCTGCCTATTAAAGACCACGATATTGCGAATGTTATCTTAAATATGCTAGATCAAATTCAAATATCTATACTAAGATTGTTTAAAGAAAATAGGCGTATGGATATATTAAAGAAGCTTAGTCTAAGGATTACTGTTAATATTATTAAGAATATAATTAATTATTACCTTATTACGGACCACGATGCCGCGGAGTTTATTAAGAATATAAATAGAGACTATTAAGCATATATACTAAGATCAATTAAGAAATACAGACGCATAAATGTATTAAAGGAGTTTAGGCTAGAGATAAAGAACTATGTAGTTAAAAACCTAATAAATTACTAAGAAAAATGGAAAGATTAGTGGGACGATAGCATTCTTAATATATATCTTATAATTTATAGCTTTCCAAAGTATTACCTAGGTACTATGCGGACTTGTAAAGGCTGCGGAGGTTTATATAAGCAGTGGGACTTAGTAATAACGGCCAATTGCCGCATCTATAGCTTCCATGAAAATTGTAAATAGGAGGATAGTGTGTGTATCGAGTGTAATAATCTTTAGAGGGAACGGAGATTATTTGGGTTTTAGAGGATAGCTAGACTAAATAAACACTGTTTATGACTGTAAGAGGCCTTTTCCTGTCTTTCCTGCTCTTTTATTTTATCTTATTCCTCTAGTAATCTATAGAGTTGGTATTTTGCTTGCCGAATTTTGTATATTCCACTTACTATAAGTTACAGGGCTAGCTGATATTAATGGATCTACTATGATAAAAGCTGCTCTCTTAATCTTTAAATCCTTCCTAGTGTTATGGCACTGTTACAGACCCTAGTTAGGGGCTCGCTTGGAGACTTGGCTTATGTATATAGACGTGTCCTTTCCTTAACCTTCTTCTAGTCTTTGTTTTGGAATTCTCGTATACTGGCTACTAATAGATTCTATTTTTTTAACTAAGCCTTTACACCCAGTTTCTTCAATTCCCTGCTATAAAAATGGGATTCTTGTATATATTTAATCTAATTCCCTAAAACCTCTAGAAAATCCAAATATCATTCTTCTTAAGACATTAGCGGACGCTAAGTTCTAGTGCTAAATACTATTCTGTGGGCTATTCCGCTATAGGCTTAGCCAGGGCATCTAAGAATTTTCTTCTTTTTAGGATATTGGCCTTGGTATTCTAACCTCTAATAATTTAAGTGTGCTATGGTTCTGATACCTATTACGTATAAGGGATAGACCCTCTAGAATTTGGCATCGTTGTATAAGACATATTCATCTATTGTGAAGGCGAGACTATTTGGCAGTAAGCTATCCCATTTGCCTATAAAACTCTTAGCTTAGCCAGATATACTTAGATCTAGTATGTTATTACTTCACTGATGCTGCTAAAGAAGCTTTTAATCGGATCCCTATATAGTTAAAAGGCTTATTTGGAGAAATAGTAGCTAATATAATCAATTTTAAGGGGATGTTAAATTACACTAGAGACTAGCCATATGGAGCAATAATTAACATAAAAGGAGTATTGGGAAATTTGCAATTTCTAAATTAATTTAAATTCATAGTCGTCTAAAGATCAATTTAACAATATAGTAAGAAATGCAAACATTGCTATATAAAGTGAAGAATAAAATGCTCCTAAGTAGAATATAAGCGTATCTCCTTGCTTGATTCTGATATTAGAATTGTTTAAGTGGCTAGTAGAGTCTATAGAGCCTAAAATAAAGTAAGAAAAAGAGCAAACTGTGCAGAGTATAGCGCAATGAGATATATAGAGAATAATAGGAATAATTTTCCGCCAATTGATCTGAAGCTGTCTATTAACCTAGTACTCTCTTATACCGTGAACTAAAAGCTGTCCATAAGATATATTTAATATTGAGAGAAAGAACGCTAGCGCAACCTATAATAAAACTGCCAGTACTAAACCAATAATTAAGCAACCTGTAATTGTCTTATAATATAGTTTAGCTAAGGCTTTATCCAAGGCATTAAGTTCACTAGTAGGATACTATAGGCTGCGTAATAGTATAGAGATTTGAAGAGGAGGCGGTTCGTAGTATATATAGTTTATATAGCTAGTACAAAAGTATTTTATTCCAATTGTTATATTTCTAGGGATTTGATAATTTTCTAAATTTAAAAACTAGGATAAAATTAGTAATTAAAAGCAACTTAAGTATACCTCTACCAACTTGTAAAGTTAAAATCCCTACCTTTAGCTTATTGGTGTCGTAAATAACTAGGAATATAAACCCTGCTAATATTATTCCGGTGCATGTAGTAGCAGTATATGCTGTTTTTATATATATCCTACTTCGCTGCATTTTCTGCCGGATTGTGTTGACTAGTAGACGCCAGTAGAATTAAGCTTATAGATTTAGCGACAGTTAATCCCATAAAAGAAATTGGCTAAGGAAATTATAAACAGTAATTAATGGGAATTTCAGCACGACCCGCCTGCTAACTAGAGGACTAAAACCGACCCCCTAGGGCCTTGGGAAGAGGTTATATTTCGGCCTCCTAATTTGGGACCTAGATACTGAATAATGTCGTCTTTACTACCGCCATATAAATTATCCTTGATAGGGACATCCTGTTTAAACTTGCAGTAATGGAGCTTTTCTAGTTATATTCAATTATTTTGGGTACTTTATTCGTCTATAGTATTCTCAGCGGATTTATTCAAAGATTTAGGGACTCGATATTATTTAAGTATAGAAAATACATTTATTATCCTTAGATTTATAAATACTTAAGAGGGATAGCTAAGGCCATAGTCTTGGACGCGATCTCAATCCTTACACTATGGTTTGCGAACGCTCGTTATGTTGGAATTCGTGTAAATGACCGCACTGGTCTTATTAAACGATCTGGATTAATGGCACTTGTAAATATAATTCCGCTAACCTTTGGTTTACGAATAGCATTTATCGCCTATTTATTTGGTATTGATTCTGAGCTCTATTAAAGGGCTTATAATTGGATTGGTAGAACTTTGGTTATTAAAGGTATATTACATTTAATACTGGCATTATCTTTAAATAAAACATTGGCAAGAAATGTTGTGCCTTTTATAGTATGCAATTTACGTTCTAGCACTAAAACCCGCTAATAAGATCTCCCTAGGTACTAGCAGCGCTAGGTAGTATTGCTCTTAGATTGATTCCTATTCTATAGATTTACTTTTATAAGATCCTTTCTAAGTGCCATATTATTCTAGTCGCTACTTTTATAGCTGCAACTTGGCGGCATCTCCTATTATCATCCCTAAAGCCGCTAAAGTTATACTTATTTTTGATAACCTGCGTCTGGGCATTAAACTACTTGCTATAGTATATGCACATAGCCTACCAGAATATTAACTATAGTGCTAACTTGCGTTCTAGAGCCAGCGTAAAATATATAGTAGATGCTATTATAATTGAAGTTAAACTGGCACGGCTGTGGGAATACAAGGCTGGATAGTTTATATACCTTTATCTGCCAGAACTTAGCTATACAGCATTTATATAGGTATATCCATTCTTTGTATTATGGTGGGATAGTAAGATATTAGTCCTTCTTATAGAACCAAGAAAAGGCTTTACAGAAAGTTTACAGCACTATATAAAAGAAGAGAGAACTAAGAAAACTAACTTAATCGCCATTATTAAAGGCCCCTATGGCAAGGAGCTGGACTTTACGGAATATAAAACCGTTCTGCTATTTATAACAGGAGTTGGAATTGCTAGATAACTAAGTTATCTAAAACGCTTAATGGAGATGAGAAATAGAAGTAATACTAGCACTAAAAGAATTTCACTCTACTAGGAAATAGACAATAGGGGTAAGAAATATTAGTATAGTATAAATATAACTGCTAATAGTTAGCTAGAACATAAGGACTGGGTCTAGAAGAAAGTATAGAATCTTCTCAATACTAATATAGATAGTAGTGAAGATAGTAGTAAATATATATAGCCTTTTTTTCGCTCTTGTTATTATCTAACAATATATAGGTTATAAAGGTTAAATATTAGATCCGATATAGTAATCTACCCTATAGAATTGGATATGGCGATAATAAACGCCTATATAAAAACTATAAAGAAATGGATCCCGTAGGCGTATTTAAAAAGGAAATAAAAAGTAATAAAGGTTGAATGGTAGTATCTTGTAGGTTTTTCCTAAACTATAATCTTTATACTCATCCTTATAAATATTAGTGTGCGTATATGCCAAAGTAGCGGATGTGCTACGCAGGACCGTGGCGAAGTATATGCATAGAGGAGTAAGACTTGTGGAGTTAGACTTTTGGCCAATGTATAAATAGTTCGCAGTCTTCTCCCGCGCTTATACACCTTAAAACTCTAAGAAATTAAAAAAGGGGCACCGCAAACTGGTAAGAACTTAATGGGACTAAGTATTGTGATTCTTGGTATAGTGTTTAAATACTAAACAATATTATAAGGTATTAGTTAATTAGCCTTTATAGATACTAGAAAATAGATCCCTAGATAGCATCTTCCTTTATTTCTATTAACCTAAATCTGATTTTCTTACCACCGTCTTACTACTGTCTTTAATGCCTACTACCTTATAACTTACTACCCTACTGCTTACCACCCTATATCTTTACCATTTGTTTCTATTGCCTGCACCTACCTTATATATATAGAGAGGTTAGGAATAAGAACTCTATCTATTAAATGTAGTCCTAGACCCTCTATATATACGTAGGGAAAAGGTAGTAGACTAAGTTAGTGACCGAGTTAGTAGATAGTGGCTGAGATTTATATAATAGAATTGTAATTAAGATTTACTACTATAGTAAGCAACTACTTTGTGATTTGAGATTTTAAAATTCCTAATCTCCTACTGCCCTATCTGTTTTATAGCGAGTGTTATATCAAACCTTGCACTTACCTATATATACCCAACTAACCATATAAGTACTTCCTTTGGAGGATTACCTCTAAGAAAATTATACTATATCCGAATCAGCTTAGTTGCTAGAATATATCTAATTACTTACTTTATAAAGGTCCGAGGGCGAAGCTAAGCGGGTTACCTTGAGAAATTCTATAATATTATATGACTAGCTACTGGATGGACTAAACTTAAAATTACCATCTTCTCTAGGTCGTGATTTTTCCATTAAAAAGAATAGAACTAAGCTAAGTGCTTTAATATCTATATATTCCTCTGTAGATTTGGTGCGCGCCGTTTAATAGCAACGTTCCAAATAGACTATATTTGTGGCATGTTAATATACTGTTCTCTATTATTTTAGGCTATATATACCAATCTTAACGTCGCCATCTTTAGAGAGTATAAGTGTCTTATAGGAAAGCTCGCCATGTACAAATCCTAGGGACGCTATATAAGAAATACCAGCGAGCACCTACACGTAAAATAAGTACAGTGTTATAACAATTAAGGTAACTAACCTAACTTATAATTGACGCTAGCTAAATCTTAGTAGGAAATATAGGTGAAAAAACAACCTCTTTTAAGATGCACTCAGCATGCTCGTAAATAAGGTATATTTTTAACTTGGATTTAAAGACCTAACGGATTTATATAAAATTTAGGTAATGAATTTGCTCAAGCTGTATATATAGCTTATGAGAATTACTTTTAGTAACGGTTCTTAAATTGTAAAGATCTTTTGTAATAGGAATACTATAGATAATTGTAATATATTAGGCCGAGCTAGAGGTCCTAATACCGTATATAACTTTGTATATCTTATTATCTAGGTTCCAAAGAAAGGGATCATTTTGACACCTATACAATTTTAGCTGCAGCCTATATATAATATTGGTTACAGCATTATTTAGATAAGGCGTAAGGAGCGGGCTAGATCTATAGCTACCCTCTAGAATAATTAGAGTTTTTAAAGGGTCTAGGAGTTTAGTTCGACGCTTGTCTAAATCTATATATATAAAGGTTATCTCTAACCTAAAGGTAAAAGAGTTAAGTCTTAAATTTTAACGGCAGCTCCTATTAATATGCAAAGCGTGACTGAAAAAATAGGATACTGTATTAGGATATAGAAGTCTATAAATAGTAACCCTTATCTAATAAACGTCTGAGGTCTGGCCTAAGTCTAAAAACACCTAACGAAGCCCATCTGAGAAGTATACAAAATATTATAAATGTAAAAGACAAGAGAATTCTCAAGGAGCGAATAGCTTACTCCCAGGGAACTATATGTATGCCGTTTAAGACACTGCATTTCCTCTGTTCTTACCTAGACGATTAATATTAGATTATTAAGAAGGCTCTAATAAAGGAATTTAAGAAAGGTTGTTATCGCCTAAATCCTTCTTATTATATACCGGCCATTGTTAATAATAATGATCTCAACTATATCCTTAGAGTATTGGCGCTTTTATCTAAACAGCTTTTAGCTAAAGAAAAGCCACCTAGTCCACTATTACGCTAGGGTTTTCGTATTCAGTGCCTATAAGGCTATCATCGCGTTGCCGCGGCTAAAGAGGCCCTCCCCCTAAGTAAGAGGTGGTGGACTGTAAGCTTGTATTCTGCAGGTAAAGTAAAGAGTAGCGTTTATCGCCCAGATCTAACTAACAATGTATTAGGTGCTAGACCAGAGTTATAAACTACTCTGGCTAAGGAGTACTTAAACCCTATTAGTTACTCTAATAGCGAGATCTATACAATAATATGCTTCTATAATAAATTGACGGGAAAACTTGCATTAGATACTTTAGAGAGGTAGTAGTTATACCTAATACCTAACAAGAGGAGGGATCTAGGGGAGTTTTTTAAACATAGGAAACTAGCTGTAGAGTTTAAAGAATTGCTAGATCTGCCAGGTCTTTAATAGGGAGATTAGATTAGTAACTTGCATAAAATAATAGGAATGCGGTGCGATAAGGTAAGTAGAGAAGGGATTTTTCCCTTTACTTTAACTAACTAGCCAGCAAATAATATATTATTTAAGGCATATCTACTTAACGTGGCTTGCTATTCTAGGCAAAAATAGGGACTTAATGAAATTAATAAATAGACCCACCGTTAAGGCTTTAGAGTTGCGAGCCCTAAGTATATATCAAGATGACATAAGATATCTCGAAGACCTCTTTAATAACTATATACTCTTTGCTGCCATTACCAGTGAATAACAGCGACGAGATATTTAGACGAACTTAATTATAACTTAGGGCCTTATACCTACCTTATATAGCTTCTTCGAAGACGTTAAGTACCTTAGGCTACTTATTAAGGTAATAAAGGGTCTCCTAAGAAACCCTTTTTAACGAAAGTCGTTTAAAGGCACTGTAGATACTGCTTTTACTAATCACTTTTCTAAAAAGACCCAAAACGAAGGGTTCCTGAAATTGCAACGATTAGACGCCAAGTTTATAGCTATAAGGGGCAACGCCGCTAACTAAGTACAGTTCGGCAACCTTATACTCTGGCTCTATTCTGCACGGCATTAGCCCTAGATAATTGAAGAATATCCTAGAGTAGAGAGAGGGGGGAAGAGGTTAATTCTAATAGAACCTAACGAAGCTATATAGTACGCCTTTGCGGTACTGGCTTTATAACTTAGATATAACTCTAATAGAATCCGCGAGTTAACCGTAAGAAAACCTTCTAAAAAATTCTAGCCTATTATAGTAGATCTAGAAGCCAGACCAATTCTCACTACTAGTAATAGTGGAGAGAGCTATAAGCGTAGATAGGGGCGTGTCTTCCAGAATTCCTATACTATTAATCAGCAGTTTCTTTTCCTAGATATGTTGTACAACTATAGTTAGGGTATTGGTAAAGAAATCTTATCCTTCTATATTAGATAGTCCGTATGGTTCGCTTTCTTTAAATATATTTTGCTAAGCTAGAGTATAACCAATAAACCTAATTCTAATCCATTTCGACCTCTAATTAATGCGAGTAACTCAGAGTATAATATTTTGGTGATTATTACTATAAGCTTATTTGTAGCAGACGCAGTTTAGAGTTTACAGCAAGGAAGTGCATAGAATAATAAAGTAGATGGGCTAAGAGGAGAACTCTATACTTCTATATAGAGGGCCGCATCTCTACGTTAGCAGTTGGAAGCTGTACGCGAAGAGATTTCTACTTTAAGAGACGAGAATAATTAGTTATAGGTACCAGACAGTTAAAGCAAAGTACTTTAGAAGCAATTAGAGGAATTAAAATCTTGTTTAGTAGACTTATAAAGTAAGTTATCTCGTCTCCAATAAATGAGTGAAGAGGAAGAAGCTAAGGTAAGAGATATAATTCTTGACCTCTAATTACGAAATGAAGCTTTAAGAAATAACAACGACAAACTTTTAGTTAAGATGGAGCGACTTGAAATAGATATAAAGAGGCTAAAAACTAAAATCGCCGTTACATAAACCAAAGAAAAGATGTAAGATGCTAAAAAGAATAAAATCGCGGAACTTAAACTAGGTCTTTAGAATAAAGTAAAGAGATTAAAAACGGCAAATTCCATATTAGAGGACGAAAAGAATGTACTAGAGATAAAGTTAGCCCTAAGTAAAGATAAGGAAAAACAGACAGACGCAGCATTATTGGGGATAGCCGCCCTAGATAATAAGGCATAAGAATTTCAGATAAAATATAAGGCTATATAAGCAGACCTAGAAGCGAAAACTACTAAATATAAGGTAATGGAAGAAGCGTTATATACTTAGAAAGCTTAATAATATAATACTAATAAGCTAAACCAATAACTGGAAAAATACTAGGCAAAAATTAATAGCCTAGAAGTAGATAAAACGTCGCTAGCTAAAACTATAGATTCTTTAAATTTTAAAGCAGGATTGCGGACTTGACTTATAGAGCTATTGCTAAATATGCCTATCCGCATTCGGCTTATATATAAAGATAAAAAGGAAAGCGAAGAACAGGTTCGTGATAAGGGGAAAATAGTAATAATTACTTTTAGCTATCTCCAAAAAGGAATTGGTCTGTTTAATAAGTTAGGTTATATACTAGCAGATAATTAAGCTTTTTGTTATAGTTAGAGGCAGCCAATCTACCTTTATAGTATTTGTAGTAGTAGGAAGCGTAAATTTGCTAATAATTCCAATGCCTATATTAACGCGGAGAGGGATACTATTAATTTAGGACAAACTAAAAGGGCAACTAGGCTTATTAAAAAATAAAACTAGTAAATAGAGGAGTACTTATAGTACTAGAGAGTACCCATAAGAAGGAGTATCTATAATAGTATAATATACTGCCAACGTAGGGCACTTACAGCCAAGCGGGGTACTATGGTAATATAGGGTGCCCATAATAACGAGGGGTACTATAACGCAACACTAAGTACCTAGGAAATTATAGAGTACACACAATAATATGGGTACTTATGCAGACAGAGGGTACCCATGCTAGGGGGTACTTATAATAACGTGGAATACTTACAATATTATTAGGTGCCCCCTTTAATGGGTACCTACGGTAATAGAGAGCACTATATTAAGAGCGATAAAACTAAGATATTCTTTAAGTCGGGGCTTGTATTGGGTGTGGAGGATATTTTACAGCCAACTAATGTCTATACCGTTGATAACGTACAAGAGCTCTTTATATATAAGTAAGAGCAGCTAAAATTGTGGTACTCTTTCTATAAAAGTAGCCGTTTTGAGCTAAAAACACTTAAACCTCCTAATATTATTGGCTTTAAGGGAGTAGTAGATAATATAACCAATGTAAATCCTATATATGGCCTTAATATTACGCATCCTAATAGTACTGAAGAATAGTATATCTTAAAGAATTAAAGCTTGGGAGGGAGAAAAGCGTAGATAATTATACACTTATTGCCCTAATAATGCGTACCGTTAGAACCTAGCAGTATAAGGCCTACGCCCAACAACCAATATAGAAGTAGGAACGTCAATTTAAAACCTATTAAAAAACCCTATAGGAAAAATTGTTAGGAAAGACTACTTATTAACAGCTATAAATGACAATAGCTCTAGAAGAGTCCTCTATATACGTCTATACGCGTTTCCTGCTTATATAAGCAGACTTCCTTTATTCCGCTTTTGGTCGGTCTTTATAGCAGTTACTTTGGTTTCTGACCGATATAGGCCTATATTAAGGCCTATATTCGTTATAGTTAGATTCTATATTCTTATTCATTTATTCCAATATCATTTAGTTCATTAGTGAAAATCGCAAAACTATTCGCGATTCTCTAAGGGGTAAGACGTTTTATTGCGACAATATTATAGCTTTCTCAGCAAGTGCCTAGGATATAGGATAAAAAGAAAGCAGCTAAAATATTAGTGGCGACTTTGGGTATAATAGTCGCTTAGGACTATACTAACCAATTTAGGCTTAGTTGGGCATCCTAAGAGCATCTTTTATCTTAGTATACTCCTAGTCAGCTTTATGCTAGCCTTATATGCTTATTAAGGGTGTTAATATTTTTCTATAATATAGATAGTATTTCCTCTGCAGATAGTTATATATTAAAATTCGCTTATATATAGTAAGCTTTACTGCCACTGCCCTAACCATTAAAGGAAAAACCCTTTGAAACTATTTTAGAAGTTAATTTAACCCTTTATATTTTTAGTAACTTTGCCTTTATTTAAGGTAAATAATCACCTTTAAGATAGCTACTTTATTCCAAGCAATCTACTTAGAAGATATTATACGTTTAATAAGCGGTATTAATACAATTAACAAATATAAAAATGCCAAAGATTGATATTATAACTCTTTAAAATTCTATTAATGAGCTTAGGAAATGGGCCGAATTAATAGAAGCCAAAAATGTTTAATGCGTAGATGGGCTTAAATAGCTGGTTGCTAAACTAATAGGCGAGAGAAACAAAACATAATTACAGCAGATAATAAGCTATATACGTTCTAGCTTAGTTTAGTATTAAGTATATACTCTTATAGTAAACAAGTGCTTAAAGGGAGCCAGAGAGTAACTTAAGGTGCTATACTATTACTGGTGATCTATTTGGATTGGAGTGGAGCGGATCTAAAGGCAAATCCACTCTATCTATAATTTGACGCCACCTATCTTCCTTTGCGTTGGAGATCTGGTTTTCTTGTATATTTTCGCGTATTTGGGCGTATCGCGATTAGGTCTGCCGCTAAACTTATTTATCTCTTTTAGTTTTAATTTTTTTAGTAGAACCAACATTCTTACAAAAATAGCGTGGGTATTTTAAGCGTAGCCTTCTAAAAAATGTTTTAAATGGCTCCTTTTCTAGTGCTAGAGGATGGCATAAAGGTCGATTATAAGGCCATTGCGGGGAAAGTAGAGGGGGGGTTAATTAGTACTAGATAAATAAGGTAGGGTATTAAGTTTGCAGAGTGGGGCAGACTTTAGCGGGACTTGTATTATTTAAAGAGAAACCGGTTTCGCTAGTAACTATAACTAACGTAGCTTATGGGCTTTTGACAGTTAGGGGGCTTTTAAACATCAAAACTAATGCCTTAAAATGTTCAATTATAGGTATTTTCTTAATAAAAGGCATTACGCAGCATTTCTTTTACAGCAGCTTTTAAAAGCCTTTAAGTGAGCCGTTACTGCCTTAAATGTAATAATTAAATTTTTTACTTCTTAATAAGTCGCTAAGCTTAATAGGTAAGCGGTAATACCTATTTGTTAAAAGCCTATAAGCTATATTACTAGTGTTTAGGAGAAGAAAATATAAAGCTTAATTCTTAAATTTTGTTAGAGCCTAGAAATACCCAGCAGTAAATGCACTTAAAAGAGCAGCCTTAGAGCAAGTTACGGCTACCACCTGCTCTAATTGGAATAAGAGCAGGTATATAGGCCTCTATATTCGGCGACCAATTTAGGAATAACCTGCAACGAGTACTAAAAACAGTACTCTTTAGAAATATATATAAGAGTAGCCATACTTAAGGCAATTAAAGTTGGAGATAGCTTATTACCTACCTCTATAAAATGGTTTCTCTAAACGTATAAAAGAAATAAATTGCTAGGATTTTAAACGCCCCTAAGGGCGATTATAGAGAGATCTTAAATCTCCCACGCGGGTATATTACTTGTGCATAGGGTGATAAGGCATTCGCTTATCTTAGTATTTTTATTCAAAAACATCTTCTTATACCTAAAGGTAATAAGGATCAGAGCGAAACTAAGGAATAGCTTAACACTAGAAGCGTAGTGTAACGTAAAGAGTATTATCCTAAAGCGTAATAGTATACTAACTAAATATAAGGAGTCCTTGAAGCCGGATAGGGCTTTAGTGTTAGTTAACATTTGTTAGATTCCATTAAATATTACATAGCGGGTAAAGCTATACCCCTAATGCCGCCACTCTGGATGCGAACCCTCTACAAGGATGCTATACGTTTAGTTAAGCGCCTTATAATTAATCAAATAGATATCAATGCGTTGGAAGATATAGAAAAAATTAATAATAAAATAGAAGTGAAGAGTAAAGGGGATAAAGAGGAATTAAAATAGGTAATTAAAATTAGAGAAATATAGAAATAAATTAACTGCGCCTAGCAAAGCGCTTTAAATTACGACTTAGAAGGTTTCCAAGCAGCTAAAAAAGCTCTCAATTATCTTAATTTTCTTAATTACTACCCCTGGATATACCTATACCTTAAAGCGTCTTGGATATCTAAGAGGTATTTAGAGAAGTATCCCCCAACTTCTAACAAGTACAGAAATATACAAAAAAGTTTAAAAATATTAGAGATAGAAAATGATCGCGACGGCCTGGAGCTAGATACTGATAATAATATAGAGAGCTTGGGGGTTAACACGCTAGGGGAGAGCTTAGAAGATGGTACGCAAGTAAATAGACTAAAAAGGGAGCTAGATTATCTGGCCGGTCTTAAAGACTCTAGTAATACTATAAAACGGCCAAGACGAGCTAATAATTAAGGCTCTATAGTAAGTAAGTTTGAAATTTCTAAGAAACGACCAAGAGCTAATAGCGAAGACGAAAATATAAAGTAAGGTTTTGTATGGGCTAACAAGTCTTAAAGAAGCGAAGACGGGTTGGCTAAGCAGTTTAGTAGGTTAACAATCTCTAGCAATACTAAGGTATAGATAAGAGAAAAATTAGCTAAGCTTATCTCTAGTATTAGAGTTTGTCTTAAAAACGCTAAGGCTATGGCTAAAAATCTCCAAGTTTAATATATTAATAGGTAGCATTTTCTTTTATGTTTTTTCTTAAGCATATAATAGGTAGTCTAGAATAAATAGAACAATAGCTAGATATATTTACGGGTGTTTTTTATATTATAAACCGCGAACATTTCTCCCAGAAGTTGAAACCATTTATGAAAATACTTAGAAACGCATATTTTGGATATCCTATCTATCGCAAAATAGAAGTAGCGGAAAGAATACTAGTAGAAGCCTAAATTAACGAGATAATATTTTGTCTTCGACTTAGAGGCTTCTGTGGCTCTATTAGATTTAAGAGGTATTAAACTATCGCTATATTCTTCTAAGAAGCGGTAGATGCTTAACGGAAATCAATAAGTTAAAATTGAATCGATTATAGTACTTCCCTAGATTGTAGGTTTCTTACGTGTATTGTAAGTGCCAGAGGGTAATGCTAAAGCCTTTTTATCATTACTAAACAGATTTGAGAGATCGTGGCAGAAGCAGATAGACCTAAAGATATTACATTTTTCATTAATTGGAATAAGTAGGGCTTTTAGGGTTGTCTAGTGGCTTGACTATATTAAGACTAGATTTGGATCCTTTATAGGCCTTAATCCTATTACCTACCTTGCTGCCTACTAGTGTATATATAGAGGCCTACCTTTAATTAGACTTCCTATTCTTAATCTTCTAATTAACAGCTTTACTATATTATGTAGCAGTCCCAAGACGACCTAACTTAGCTAAGCGAGTAAGATAAATATTAAATTAATAGTCCTTGCAAGTTTTCTCTTGCGCGGATCTAAACTATAGCTTACTTTTATTCTATTATCTACAGTTCTGGCAGTATCCTTAGCGTAGCAGAAATACGTAAACAGATCCTTAGTTATATATTAGCACTTAACATAATAGACTAGTGTAGTTTAGGTTGGAATACCTAGGTACTAACTTTAAATTATTTAGAAGATCTGGAATATTACCTTAATAAGTTATTCTTAAGCCCAACTTATATTATGGAAGTTTTATCCTACGGTACTATCTCACTTCGCGGGCCATCTCTTAACTATAGGTAGTAAGGGTAGGAGGTAAATCCGATCAATAGATCTAGGGCATTAGCACAGCCAACCTTTATTTATTTAAGATTTACTAAAACACACATCTTAAAATGTAGCACTAATTGTATTTAAAGTCGAAGTTGAGGTTAAAGGTTGAGAGGGGGATAGTAAATAACTGCTAACTTGGCATTTGTAACTCCTAATTCACTCTATATATTTAGGGTTTATAAATAAGCTTAGCCCAGGGAGCCAGTGCCTAGTAATAGGGTTCTAATCCCAATTAATATTACAGTTAGGGCTACTAAAATATATAAAATTAGCATAGAAAAAAATCTAATAGGTAGACTTACTTAAAGAACTGACAGCATAGGCCTAAGTCTATAGCAATAGATTTAATACTATAAAGCTATTAGTAGAAATATGGAGATATGCTAATAAGCGTCCTAATGTAAATGGCGTAAGCTTTTTAACGCATTCCCTAAGGGGCGTAGGTGTTTTATTATACTACTGCCAGGTCTCTTCCTGACAGAAATAAATCTATAAAACAATAAGCTTATTAAAGTAGATGACTCTATATACTAACCTTTAGACTACATTGACCATAAGTTAGGTTCGCTAGGGCGGATATAAAAAGGGCATATAAGAGACGTATACTGGAATAATGTTGGAATTCTATATATAAAGTAGTTTAAAACGCGCCTGGTGAAACAAAGAGTAATACTACTTAAAAGAGGAGCCTAAGAAGGCTGCCGTCTTAAAAGGCTGGCTATATTGGCTCCTATAACCCTTATAGCAACCTCTTTTCTACTTACTAAGCAATACTAGGTATATATAAATAACACTATAATGGCGCTAATATTAATAGATAAACAGCAAAGATAATAAAAGTCTACTACAATAGATAAACTCCTTAAAGGGATTGCTAAGATGTTAAGAACGCTAGCAATACTACGTAATAGGATTAATAAGCTCTCTATTAAAGAAAAGCGCGAGATTTACTCTAAGTTACCTCGCTTTTACTAGATTTAGTTAATTAAAGTCTTTCCAACTAAATTCGGCACAGCAGTCCTTAATACAGCTTCTATTTAAGAGGACCCAGTCTTAATGGAAAATATAAAGAATCTATAGGATCTTGTTTTTAAATCGAAAGAATAGCTTGGGCTAGCCGCTTTGCCGCTATATAGCACTTACCCTATTCTTTTTGGTCCCTCCGTAAATATCTCCTATTGTAATAGCTCTGACCAAGAGTCTAAGCCCTCTATATAGCTTTTTGCTGTCGATTATAAAGGAGACCTTTAATATAATAACCGTTTTTATAAATGCCTGCAACCTTATTATGAAGATAAAAGCGATAAAACTAAGATATTCTTTAAGTCGGGGCTTGTACTAGGTGTAGAGGATATTTTATAACCGACTGATTGCTATACTGTTGATGACGTACAAGAGCTCTTTATATATAAGTAGGAGCAGCTAAAATTGTGGTACTCTTTCTATAAGAAGAGCCGTTTTGAGCTAAAAACACTTAAACCTTCTAATATTATTGGCTTTAAGGGAGTAGTAGATAATATAACGGATATAAATCCTATATATGCCCTTAATACTATAGCTCCTAATGGTATTAAAGAACAGTATATCTTTAAGAATTAAAGCTTTAGGGGAAAACCCATGCCTAGCTTTAATAAGCATAATTAAATCACAGGATAGAAACTGTAATTATTTTCTTTTTTATCTTTTAGAACGTAATAGGCAAAAATAGTCTTAATTAAATAAGTCTTTTATAAATTTATTCCAGTCTTACTATATATCTTTTTTATAACCTCCCTCCCTTATTAAGAGACCGTAAATGTACTCCTTAGATAGGTTTTATAGCCAAAATTTCCCTATCGCGTGTTCTTTGTTTAAAGCATTATATTAATATAGGTCTATGGAATCTCCTCACGGAATTACAGTTACTAATAATAGAAAATCTTAAATATGATCGCGAAATTAATGCTCTAGCCTATACAAATTGCTACTTCTACGATATGCTTAACCCTCTCCTTTATAAACAGAGTAGTAGTTAGGCACTTCTACAAGCAGTAAAGCTCGGGCGACTTATCACTGCTAGATACCGTATTGAAACGGCTATAGCCCTTCGGCTGCTTTGGGAAATAAGGTTGACGAGCCGTTACAAGTAGCTTTAAAAAAAGGTTACGTTAATATGGTTTAGCTGTTTCTGTAATATAAAATATCTATTAACACATTGGCCTTTAACCTCGCTAAGCCGTTGCTCTGCGCTGTAAGGGTAAATAGTATTATATAGTTCGCTTGCTCTTATAATAGTGCGCCTATAAATGCATCTCTATATACTAACCTTCGGACTATATTGACCATAAGTTAGGTTCGCTAGGATGGATATAAAAAGGGTATATAAAAGACAAATACTGGAATAATATTGGAATTCTATATATAAAGTAGTTTAAAACGCGCCTAGTGAAGCAAAAAGTAATACCGCTTAAAAGAGGAGCCTAAGAAGGCTGCCGTCTTAAAGCAAGCTATATTGGCTCCCGCGACCCTTATAGCAACCTCTTTATACTTACTAAGCGATACTAAGTATATATAAATAACACTACAGTGGCGCTAATATTAGTAAATAAATAGCAAAGATAATAAATGTCTACTATAATGGATAATAAACTCCCCGAAGATATTACTGAGATATTAAGAATGGTAGCAATACTATATAACAAGATTAATAATCTCTCCATCGAAGAAAAGCGCGAGATTTACTCTAAGTTAAATCGCTTTTACTGGAATGGCTTGATTAAAGTTTTCCCAACTAAATTCGGTATAGTAGTCCTTCAAAAGGACCTAGTCTCAAAACTAGAAAATGTAGAGAATCCGTAGGATCTTGTTTTTAAATTGAAAGTATGGCTTGGGCTAGCCGCTTTGTTGTTATATAGCACTCATCCTGTTCTTCTTGGTCCTTCTGTGAATATCTCCTATTATAATAGCTCTGACTAAGAGTCTAAGCCCTCTATATAGCTTCTTGCCATTAAGTATAAAGGAGATTATAAAGGAGACCTTTAATATTATAATGACGTTTTTTATAAATGCCTGCAACCTTATTATAAAGATAAGAGCGATAAAACTAAGATATTCTTTAAGTTGGGGCTTATACTAGGTGTGGAGGATATTTTACGACCAACTAATTGCTATACCGTTGATGACGTACAAGAGCTCTTTACATATAAGCAGAAGCAGCTAAAATTATAGTACTCTTTCTATAAGAAGAGCCGTTTTGAGCTAAAAACACTTAAACCTCCTAATATTATTGGCTTTAAGGGAGCAGTAGATAATATAACCAATATAAATCCTATATGTGGCCTCAATATTATAGCTCCTAATGGTATTAAAGAATAGTATATCTTTAAGAATTAAAGCTTTAGGGGAAAACCCGCGCCTAGTTTAAATAAGCACGATCAAATCATAGGATAGAAACTGTAATTGTTTTCTTTTTTGTCTTTTAGAACGCAATAGGTAAAAATAGTCTTAATTAAATAAGTCTTTTGCGAATTTATTCTGGTCTTACTATATATCTTTTTTATAACCTCCCTCCCTTATTAAGAGGCCGTAAATGCACTCCTTAGATAGGTTTATAGCTGAAATTTCCCTATCACGTGTTCTTGTTTAAAGCATTATATTAATATAGGTCTATGGAATCTCCCCACGGAATTATAGTTACTAATAATAAAAAATCTTAAATGCGATTGCGAAATTAATGCTCTAGCCCACACAAATTGCTACTTCTATAATATGCTCAATCCTCTCCTTTATAAATAGAGTGGTAGTTGGGCACTTCTATAGGCAGCGAGGCTTGGGCGACTTGTCACTGCTTAGGTATCCCTTCGGCTACTTCTATAACTTAGGAACGCTTTGGGAAATAAGGTCGATAAGCCGTTGCAAATAGCTTTAAAAGAAGGTTACGTTAATATAGTTTAGCTGTTTCTATAATATAAAATATCTATTAATATATCGGCCTTTGACCTCGCTAAGCCGTTGCTCTGCGCTGTAAGGGAAAATTGCATTAATGTGGTTCGCTTGCTCTTAGACAATGGTGTGCCTGTAAATATATTAGGAGAATACGGTTCTGTGTTATGGGAAGTTTTATTATAGGGCCGCGCGGAAATGGTAGAGTTGTTACTTAACTATAGGGCTGAAGCTAATCCACTTAGTATAAACACCCCGTTGCATGCGGCTATGCTATGTTGTAATAATAAGATTATAAGGTTGCTGTGGAATATAGGAGCTCGGCCCAACTCTAGAACGCGAGAGATAGCTATATACTGCCCCGTTAACGCTTATACCATTTAATTGGTTATTAATTACGGTGTTACATTTAATAGAGAGGATTTTAATCAGTCTATATATAACGTACAAGTTCCTCTAAAAGAGATAAAAGCTATTGCAAAAGTGGTGCGTCGCTACTGCAGGCAAAGGAAGCCTATAGGTAGAGTTTAAAAGGCTATCTATTAGTTCTTTAACGTTCCTAAAATACTTAGATAGTTAAATAGGGAATTAAATTTCATCTCTACTATTCTATTTAAAGGAAAAGATTTCCGGGCCAGGGGACATCCCCGGACGAAGATGTGTCTTAGAATGCCTTAGCTAAGCCTGTATTGGTTAGTTCTTTTATAGCTGCCATAAAGAGTAGGGTTAATGTTAGCGCACTCTATATTCCGACTTTTTTATTTATTCTAACTAAGATTTAAAATTCTGTTAATTTCGTTCTCTTGTGACACAAGGGTTATATTTAAGATATTTAGTAAAAAAGATTGCTATTAGTTATATAGGGTGACTCACCAATAACGACTACTTAAGTAGGTTATAGTGATGTTGGTTAAAAGCTTATTAATTAAAATAAGGAAGGGCGAGGAGCTTATTACCTTAGTAAGCTTAGACGTAATTCTAGTGGTTTGGATTTTTAATTGGTCCGCAAGCGGACTAACTACGTTTATATAAAACCACTAGAATTATATCTAAGCGTATTTTCCAAGGTTTCTTAGGCGCTCTAATAATACCTATAATATTTCCTATATTCGCGGTTAAATCGCTTAACCATAATAGCTTAAAATACTACCAAAAGTTTATTAATTAGAGAGACGACCTAATATTTTATAGATATTGGGTCTAAATTAGCCCAGAACCCCTTAGAGTTAAGATTATTTTTATTAAAAAAAAAAGCGTTATTAGGAATCCCGTAACTATATATAACTTTATTAAACGCTAGCTAATATATATAAAACTTATATAGATCCATAATAGCCACCCTAAAGAACCTATTATAGCCTAGCGGACATATAGCGTCTATATTATAGTATATAATATACTTACTAAAACCTTATTACGCGCCGACTATTAAGTTATAGATATTTAAACTAACCTATAGTTGTTAGATAATCTGTATTATCTAAAGGCGTGGGTCACGTGCACGAGTCACGTGCACGAAGACACGTCACTGAAGACACGTTAGATTAAGGTTAAAAAGACACGATACAAGATCATCAATGATTAAGTTAAGATCAATCAATCAACCCATTTCATTAATGAACTCATCTATTTGAACTTCGTGACAGTTATGAGCCCGGTCCGCCGACTTAAGAAGCTAGTCAGCTATTATTCAATTATTTGAAGAAATTCTACCTTATTGTCAGACTCTGACACCTTATTGTTAAGACGCAGACTCTGACAGAAATCCTATCACAAGTGTTATAGGACGATTCTGACACGAACCTTCTATGAGATTCTACGAGATTCCACATTAATCGTTATAGGACGACTCTGATGATAAGGACGATCCTAATAACAAGGACGATCCTAATAACAAAATACCATCTCAATTCCTCCTTTGCCTATTAGTCAAAATGACTCCACTAATGTTGAGTTTGTTGACTACGATCATCCTTAATAAACCAGAAGACTGGGAATAATGGCTATAGTAACTATAAGCCCTTGTGGACAAATGAATTTGGGCCCATGTTAACCTAAATAATATAGCACCTTAATGAGCTCTACTATAAGAACTAGCCTATCCAGAAATTACTGATTTTAATAAGAATGTAACCTTATATGTATAGCTCTTGATGAATTAACAGAAAGCGTACAAGAATAGCAGACGATACTATAACTAGGATATAAAGTACTTCCTAAAATAGGAAGAGCATCTATAATAGATACGCACCTAGATTATATCTATAGTATCAATTTAAAAGAAGCTACTGCTTAACCCTTCCCTTATAGTTAAAGAATGGCTGATTTGTTTGAAAGAAGACACTAAGCCCTTAAAGAACTTTATAATAAGGAAGGTACAGCTGCAGTATATAGAGTTACTTAAGGGACTTAAGTAGACAAAGGTTACCTAGTGGCTTAACTAATAGGAGCATGCGATAAAGATAGTAGAGAAGCATGATCTTCTATAGATAATTAATAGGATCTAGCTAATAGACCTTATAAATGTAATACAACCTATAAGCGAAACCTATTTTGTTCTATATATAAAGCAGGTAAATGATACTAAAAAGGCTCCCTTATTAGAATACCGTAAAGTAGTAATAGAGCTATAAGAAGCATTCTAAAACCTTTCTAAAGCCGTACCTATAACGGCGAGAGGGAGTGTATTTAATGTAGACTTTGTAGGAGAGCTTAAAGAGGGTATCTCTATTATTACTAAAGTCTAAAAAGGAAAAGGGAATAACTTATCTTATAGTAGAAAAAGGGCAGGTATAAATTTAACTAAAAAGATGTCTTCTAAAAGGTTAAAGAACCTTAAATGCCTGGTATGCGATATAAGGGGATATACCCTTCCTAACTATTGGTATCTATTTAAGAGTAAAAGGCCTGAGGGATTTAAAGCCGTAGGTATATGTATAAAAAGGGTGCTTATAAAGGTAGAGCAAGATAAGGATCTAGCTGCCCAAGTAGAATAACTTAAGCTTAAGGAATTAAAGGTTAATAAAGCTTAATAATAATAGGAGACAGTTAAGATTAAGGGAGAAGCTAATACGATATTCCTAGAATTATATTATACCGGTTAACTCTATCCATTAAAGCTATTAACCATTCTTAACTTAGGAACCACTCTCTATATCTTTAATAACTTTTCTTATTTTTATAATTTTAGGAAAGCTCTAAGACATAAATATATTATCGCCGGCAGCTTAGAAGTGCCTATACTAGGTTACAGCGATGTTACTATCCAGGTTATAAAACCAGACAAGAGCAAGGGAATCCTATGTCTTAAGGATGTTACTTTTTATACGGACTTTAATACAAATCTAGTGTTGTTCTGTCTACTTTAAAAATAAGGGTTCTACTAGGACAATAAAGGAGATAATAATCTGCTAGTTTAGAAGGATAATATAATCCTATATTAAATGGAAGAACGTTATAGATAATAGACTATTAAATATGTCCAACTAGGAAGTCTATTAGCGTTTAATATAAGCTGATTGCTACGCCGCCAACGGAAGCACAGAGTATCGTTAAGAGACGCTTGTCTAGATTTAAAAGGTAATATACATCTATAGCATCTATATCTAGGTTATTTAGGACCTATAAGCCTTTACTATCTAGGTCTTAACGCCCTAGGAGTTAAGCTACAAGGCCTAAAGACAACGGAATGTTAATATTGCAGTCTCGCTAAAATTAAGCGTTAGGTCTTAAAAAGGTTCTTAAAATAGAATATTAATAAACCTTGTCTTAACCTCTATATTGACTGGACTAACCTTAAGGAAGCGCATACTAGATTTATATAAGTTATATTTATCTATAATACCTTCTTAGGAAAACCCTTCCCGTATTTTATAATAATGCATAGCAAGGAAAAGGAGATACTATAAGTACTTAAAGATTTCATCCAATGGATTTGTTTAAGGTATAACCTTAAAGTTAACACTATTAGATTAGACAATGAGCTAGGGAGAAAGAAAACTCTTAAATAGCTATGGACTTAAGGGATTATATTTAAGCCTTTGGCGCTATATACCTAAGCTTAGAATAGTACCGCCGAACACTTAGGGGGTGTAATTATTAAGAGAATATAAGTAATAAGAATTGCTGCTAAGCTACTATATAATCTATAGAACGAGATTATTAACTATATAGTCTACCTTTAAGATTGAACGCCACGAGAAAGTAATGGATGGAAATTACTATATAAGAGGTTCTATACCTACCTAGCTAATAGGTTAAGAAAGCCGCAACTAGCGCACCTAAGGGCCTACGGCTATAGGGCGTATGTAATAACGTTAGATGCCTAGCTAAAGAAGAAAAGGCTAAGTAAGCTAGATCCGCGAGCCTATATTGGCTACCTTATTAGCTATAACTCTACTAATATCTACAGGATCTGGATCCTATATAAAGGTATCATTATCTCTACTAGGGACGTTATCTTTAATAAAAAGACGTTCTTTAATGGCAAGCAAATAGACATCTTAAAGGACCTATATACTAAATTAGACACACTAATTAAGAAGATTTAACTCCCTAATACCCTAACTAAGAATGAGGTCCTTCTGGAAGACAATAAAAAAATATTTAAACTGTTAATTTAAGAGGAAGACAACAACAATATTAATAAGCCAGTTTGAACCTTTAATAAGTTAGCAGATCTCGAGCTTATAAGAGCTCTTAAAGATACATACTATACACCACCTCTAATAGAAAAAGATAAAGAATCTCTATATACCTTTTATATTAAGTATCCTATAAAGTTAGGTGTATAAGGTACTAATTAAGACGTCGCTTATTAAGTAGGAGATGCGTTTAACACTTAAGGGGTGTCTAATAACTTAGTTAAAGACTCGTTTAAGGAAGCCTATGATAATAGGTTTAAAGACTTTATTACTAAAAGGATTATATTAGCCTATTAGGGCGCCTTCTTGGTAGGAAGGAAGTTTAACCTTAATAGTTAACTTAATGATAGCAAGCTAAAATCAGGTAGAACACGCGATATTAGATTATATAGGAAGAACCTACCTCCGCCACCTTAGTTAATCTAGGACCTTAATACGCATCCTCTTTAAGATTAGTTCTAAGAGGCTTAACAAGCCTATCTCTAATCTTATTATTAAATAAGGTCGTTTTAAGAAATAAATAAGAAGTATATAAAGGGACAGCAGGTTCTTAGCTTAATATAGGTGTTTATCTATAAGACGGACAAGCATAGATTTCTCTAGAAATGTAAGGCACGCTTAGTAGTATACAGAAATTAATAGGCCCTAGGAGACCTACCTATAAGAGCTACTATATTAGCTAGTATAACCTTCCAAACCCTTATGGCAATCACTGTAAAATTCGACCTAGAGACGACACAGATAGATATAGTTAATATATTTATCTATTGTAATCTTAACAAGGTTGTCTATATAAAGCTACTACTAGGGTTTAATAAAGGAAAGAAAGATAAAGTACTACGCTTAAGAAAAGCCTTATACGGACTATAATGATTACTACTATTATAGCAGAAGAATTTTATAAGCTTGTTAAACGAATTGGGCTTTAAAGAGGTACCTTAGGAGCCATATATTATGCTAAAAGGTGAAATAGTTGTCTTCTTCTATGTTAACGATATTGTCTTCTACTACTAAAAGATAGATAAGAAGAAAGCTTAAGAAGCAATTAAGGAGCTATATAAGGAATACCAGATAAGTATCCTTAGTAAGCTAAAATAGTTCCTAGGAATCTACGTACTATATAATTGTAGCTAGAGGCTCCTATAGCTATCCTAGAAAGCCTATATTAAGAAGATAGCTAACTAGTATAAGATAGATCTTAGAGGGCGTCTTTTAGATACTTCTATAGTAGAATTGGAACTCCTCCCTACTAATTACCAATTAATCCGTCTAATGCTTCCGTCCCCTAATACAGACCTACTAGTCTGTCCTATGTCCCTACTAAGAGAAGCAGCTTCTATGATGCTATATTAGAGAAAAATGGGTTTAATACTTTATGTAGCCACTATAACGTGTCTGGATATTGCTTTTACAGTATTATAACTAGTAAGGTTTAATTAGAACCTAAGCCAAGAGCACTATTAAGCGGTAGATAGAGTAATCTAGTACCTATATAGTATAAGGAGCAGAGTAATCTACTATAGAGGAGATAAGGAAGGAATAAATAGTAGAAGGAGAGATAAAGGAATACGCGATAAAGGACAAGATAATAGAAGAGACGGTAGAGGTAAAGCGTAATTATTTATCTATGCTAGCGATGCATTATTCGCGGACAACTCTATTAATAGAAAGAGCTTGTAAGGATATATTATAAAGCTATTTAGGGGGCTGATTGCCTAGAGAGCAAACAAGTAGGATATGGTGACAACGTTAAGTACAGAAGCTGAGTTGTTAGCCCTATTATAGACAGTAAAGGAAGCTATCTTTATTAGCAGGCTGTTTAAAGCAATGACGTTACGCCTAAATAAGCCCTTAATTATTAAATGCGATAATATATAGATGCTCCAACTAATTATAGAAGACATAGCAAAGCTAATTATAAAGCTCTAATACGTTAACATCTATTAATACTAGCTACGTCAGGAATACGCAATAAGATGAGTATGATTTTAATAAATAGTAATAAAGGAGATAATCGCTAATAGACTTATAAAGGCCCTGCCCAAGCAGAGGTTTTAAAGCTTCGTTAATATAATTAGGATAGTAGATATTAAGGAGCAGCTGGATAAGAAGAAGCAACTAGAGGACCTAAGGGACAGTATTAGAGCAAGACGGAAGGATTTAGATAAGATTACAGTTTAATTGATTTATTAACGGACACGAGAAGGTGGCTAGCTTTAACCTTAAAGAGCTTAAAGCTAAGGGGGTGTGTTAGATAATCTGTATTATCTAAAGGCGTGGGTCATGTGCACGAGTCACGTGCACGAAGACACGTCACTGAAGACACGTCAGATCAAGGTCAAAAAGACACGATATAAGATTATTAACGATTAAGTCAAGATTAATTAATCAACCCATTTCATTAATGAACTCATTTATTTGAACTTTGTGACAATAGTATATTACCATAAAAACTTATTATATAAAAAGGTAAAAGGTTAAATAAGATGCTAAAATAGTTGCTATAGTATTAGGTGCTGTATTACAGACATATAGAGTACCTTAGGTAGTTATTGTTTGGGTAGGCCGTACGGACAAAGCTCTATATAAAGCTTTTATGTAGAGCCTCCGTAGTAGAGCCGTTATACATAGAACCGTCGTATATAGAACCGTCGTACGAAGAACCGTTATATATAGAGCCGTCGTGTAGAGCCTCCGTACGCAGAGCTTTGTGCGGAGCTTCGTGCAGAGCCTCCGTATATAGAGCTTTGTGTAGAGCCTCTATATGCAGAGCTTCGTGCAGAGCCTCTATACGCAGAGCTTTGTGCGGAGCTTCGTGCAGAGCCTAAGAAGGCGAAACGCGAATCGCCTATTTGGCGGCGCTTTTTACCAGATATTGTGGAGGCGTACGGAGTAGATATACTTATTAATTATAGAGCTGCTTCTGCGGATTAATTTGGTGGTATTTCTAAGATAATAGCTGTTATGGGGGTGTAGATTAATTTCGTTAAAAAAGGTGACTGCTCTATATATAAAATAAGTCGCGTCGCTTAATAAAGTCTGGAAAAGTCTCTTAGACTATAGAATTAACTTTTTGATAAAAAAGGTTAGCGATATCCGCTTGCGGATATACGTATATCTGCTAATTAATTCTATGGTCTAAGCTTGTTGAGGTAAAAAAACTTAAGACTCCTCACCACGCTAGTGCCGTGGCGTTATATAATAACCGCTTACCTTATTCCTAATAATTGCTAAGCTTAACCTTCTTAATTTACCTAGTATTAGGATCTATGGTATATCCACTAATTATAAGCATATTAAATCGGGCCTAGATAAATAATATTTATTCTAAAAGAGTAACTATAATTAAAAAAAGCATCCTAATACCGCAAATAGCAATAACTACAAAATAGAAATTTATAATATTTTTCTTGGTCTCCCTCTTGGTCTCCCTTACCCTTGCTACCTACTGATTAACTAGGAAATGCTATCTTTATAGATTCTTGGCCTTCCTTTTGGCCTTCTTTCTATAAGTTTTCTCTTACCCTGCTGTTTACTAGCTAGTGTAGAGACCCCATCCTTGGCGCGTAAAGGAATAACAATGGCCACGGCTCTTCTTTTCGCTGGTGGGATGTAATTATGGACTGAGGAAAGCTTGCGTAATGCTATTATAGTCTTATATATAGGTGCAGGCTTAAGAGTTGGACTCCGTTTCGCTTGTTAAATGTTATAAATGCCCTCTCCTCCCGCTCGAAGGCTATCCGTAGGGATAAGGCTGGTGGATGTTATACTAGAACGTCTAGGTGAGTAATCTACGTCTATATTAATCCAGCCATTATTAACCTCGCTAGGTTAACTAGAGTAGGAGGCAGCACTAGAGGTTTTAAGCTTATTTTGGCTATAGTTAATGTCCCCATTTCTACTTAAGGATAATATGGCCGTAGGATTTTTGATTTTGTTATTAATAGAATCTTTAGAGTTGCTAGAGGATAATATAATACTAGAATTTCCCAGGTTATTGTTAGATTCGCTAGATAGTAGTACCATGGTCTATTAGTATATATTTATTCTTTTTCTTTTGCCTATTGTTGGTCTATTATCTTTGCTAGAGGCTATAAATGTTTTAGGGGAGAAGTTAACAAAGTTACTTTTAAATGTTTTATTATAAGATCTCTTACCAGTATTAAGAGATCTTTGGATATCTGCCTAGATTTTCCTTAGGAGCTTAATAATATAAACGTCCCTAAGGTGGTATAGCAGGTCTTGAGTTTCTGGAAATATCTATATATATAAAGGAAATCGGCACTCTTTTTCACTGTTATGTACCGCTTTTTTAATATGTGTAGTAATGTGTATTTGCTATTGAGCTATATAGAGAAATTAATATATTTAATTAGCGGACGGCAAACCAGAGTCCCTAAGGCAGAAAGGGCAATATCCATATATTATAAGGACGTGGCGGAAAATTAATAGTTTGTATTATAATGGAATGGTTTCTAGTTAATTTAAGTAACTCTAGTAGTAAGCGTTCTATATATCTTTAATTATAATCTACTTGTTGCATTAGAAGCAAAATTACGCGAAACTAGAGGGGCGCTTAAAACTTCCTTTAGTGTACTGGTAGATATGGAACCACCTCTTGTTAGCTTTTAGACTAGAGGGAAAGCTTTTATTAGATTTTGTTTAATATAAGTTACCCTATATTGTGGATACTACTCACCTATATATTAGTGTACGGCATCCTTAAACCAGACACTAGTTATTATTTGGCTGCATATTTAGATGGTATGCGTTTTAGTAGTCTTTGCGGTATAAACTAATTAAATTATTAACGATCTTTATACCCTTACTACTCCGAAGAGGAGTGGGCGTAAATAGCGCATCTGCTAAGAAGTTACGCTTGGGCATAAGATGGCGTCTATAAGCAAAAAGCGTACGGTAATAGTCCTCAAGGTCGGTTAGATGCTGCGATTTGGCTATATAGCCTTGCTCTTTTTGGAGTCTTTTAAGTTTAGAGACTGTAAGCTAAGATCTCTTTTTATAGAGTTCTTAACGGTGTGCTTATAGCCCTTATTTCTTATCTTCCACGTTTATCTGTTAAATATTCTTTGTTAAAGAGTTAATCTGATTATTAATCTTAACAAAATCTATACGCTGCTTAAGATTGTCCTGCTCCTTTGCTAGTAGAGACTACTATAGCTGCGGGTTATGACGCTTTAACATTAAGCGAAAGATTTTAAAATGATCTTTCCGTAGCTCTGTACTGAGAAAACTTCCTTAACCATCTACTATACTTATAGGTGCCGTATAGTTTAAACGGAAGGTGCGAGGATTTCGGTAACTTGTAAATACCATTTACTTATTAACGGAGTATCTATTATCTTTACAAACTATTAGTAAATTACGGCTAAACTAAAAGAAAATCTGGGTTAAAGATATATACCGTCTACTTTAATAAGTGCTTCTCTTTGTTTATTATAGACCTTGACTCTATCCTTAAACCTAGCCTGTTTAGACTAGTTACCTAGTGATTTATTAAACGAGCCTGCTAACCCTATTTTCCTAGTAGGCCCTGCGCTGCTCATTCTCTGTAAGAAGGACTTGCTTAATATATTAGGTTTCCACTTAAGCGGTATATACTCTATATTAAGCTTTAGACGAACTTCAAGGATCTCTTCTATAGTGCTGTAGTCTTTAAAGGTATTGGATGCTAAAGCTATAGCTAAAATAAAGAAAATTGGGTCTTTAATTGGTATAGGTTAACCCTTATAGAGGGCATATTAAGGCCTACTAAGGGGGAGAGTTAATTATAATTTATTATAGTAATTTGTAAGGGGACAAAGTCAAACCTTTCCCCAATAGAGAGATCCTGTATAGCCTTTATATATTCTCTACAGTACCCTACCAGTATATATGGTACTCTGTTGGTGTTAAGAGATCCATTAGTATTAATACTTCTATTACTATTAATAACCCTATTACTGCTCCGCGGAATGTTCCTCTAGGCGATAGCTACCCATATATTCTGCCAATATGTTATATTAGAGGTAGCCTTTTTAGTGCCAAAGTGGCATACTAACCCTATAATGAAGTCCCTTTCCAGAACTTTGCTGTGTAGTAGATTTATACACTTCTCCCAGCCTTGTTAGTGTGTAGGTAAATATATATATTAATATAGTATTATTTATTCTGGTCCTATTGTGGGCATATTTATACTAGTTACTTAACTATAAGAATTTGAGTATTATCCTCTAGTTGGTTATAGTCAAGAAGCCTTATGTCTAGTGGTATTTGGTAACTTTATTCCTCTCCATAAGTTCCCCAAATATATACTAAATTTGTTTAGCAATTAAAAAAATTATATAAGGCAGTGGAAAGAAGATATAATAGTAAATAATATAACAAATATTCTGAACTGTAGCCTTTACTTAAGTAGGAATCTTGTTGCAAGTCTTATACGCCCATATTAAAAAAAACCGCCGCCAATATTGGTAAATGGTCTTATCGCTTACCCTTCCTCCATCTCCGTGCCTATGTAAAACTTCGCATAGAAGCTCTATAAAGTATTTAGCGGTCTGTATCCTATAAGGATTAGCCTCTAGGTGTATTTGTTAGTATCTATCCATTTAAATTTAGTATTGCGATGCTACTTAAGGAGTGTTGGTTTATAAAGAAACGCACTTAATCTAAAGTTTCTATATATCCTTGTAGAGTTTACTCGTCCAGGGTTTAAGGGGCTGGTGGATAACTAAGTTATTAATATATATCACGTCGTTATTAAACCCGTTTTTACAAGCATTCTGGACCTTCTTATTGGCAGAGATCCTTTTCCTATAAGTTTTAATCCCTTTGCCCTTAACTAAGGGAGTCACTGGCGCCATAGAGATATAATAGGCAGGGGGGGTATAAGGGCAGCGTTAAAGATTTAAGGTTAAAATGTAGTAGAAATAGATAGAGCAAGAGTAAAGGGTAGGAAAATAAAAAGGGGACAAGAAGCGACGCTAGGGAGGCTAGAGTAGCTATGGTAAAGGGGAGCCTATTTCTACCTAAGGGGCCTACTTCCTGCTGCTCTTCTTCTCCAGTACGGTCTCCGGCTGCTAGTATGCTGACCTTAAAATAAGAGGCCCGATTCCTCGCTAAAAGTTATTACTGGTTAAGAAGCTATAAGTTTCAGCCGGCACAGAGTTAGGGTTTAAGTGGGTAAGTGAAGTGAGCAGGTAAGTAGGTTATGGTAAGCTAGGGGTAAGCAGTAGGTAAGTAAAGCAGCAACGAATTGCAAAATTAGACTAACTAAAAAGAGAAGTGGTAAGGTTAAGATCTAGGAGATATAACGCAGTTTATATATATAGCTTAATAATATCTACCTTGCTATATATTATTACCGCTTATACTCGCTCCGTAACATATATAATTTCAATAGTATAAGAGATATAAAGCTCTATAAAGGCTCTATATAAAGCTCTGCGTATAAAGGCTCTGCACTAAGTACTGTACTAAGCTCTATATACGGAGGCTTTGCGTAAAGCTCTGCGGAGGCTTTGTATAAAGCTCTATATAAAGCTCTAGTAAATACCTTTAGCTTTCCTACTAATTAAATATCTCCTTTCTACTTTTTTTATTTATACTTCTCTTTATATAAAATACTATAAAATAAAATAAAAATAGGAAAAAGAGAAGAGACCTAGTAGTTTAAATTTAGTAACTTTTATCTACTTTTTATTATCCTTTAGTTCTATAATCTAATCATTACCCTCTAGTACTCCCGCTACCGCTACTATAGGCTAAGAATTTATATTATATAATAAATATTAAGCCCTATAATCCCACTACTTATAATTTCTGTAACACCTACTATAGAACCCTAGGAGACTTTGACATTTAATAAAGGGGTAAGGGCCTACTAGATAACATAGAGTTGCTATATAAGCCTTATATAAGTAATATAGGTTACTTATAGTTATATTTAGAGACCCACGGCTCTAAATTAGAATTGCATTTATATATAAGGGCCTCCCTATCCGCACCTACTTCTCTAATATACCTTATAATTAAGCCTCTATATTAATTGCCGGTAAAGCTTTTACCCTTTCCTACTTATTTTAGGAGTAGTTAGTTATATAGGTATATTATATAGAGAGGATAGTTTACTTATAGTATGGCAATATTACTAAAAAATCTCTTATATAATAGGACGAGAAGTATACTAAATAATTATATTTCCTAATTCCTAATAAAGGACAATATTAGTAGGATTTAAATTTATAATTTATTAAGTTTAAAGTTAGTATATATTTACCTACGCCACCTATACGCCTTTAGTGGTTACCTTTTACCTAAAATTATTTTATTTATATACCCTCCTTCCCCTTTAGTGTTATATAACATACCTCTTATATACTTTCCCTTATATAACTATAAGAAAATACTTAGAATCTTATAAGCTGCCTAGTCCTTTATATATTCTAATACCTTAAGTATTTATAGAGTAGTACTTATATAATTCTATAGAACGCAACATTAAGAATTTAAAAATACTCTCTTTAGCTTATTGCTTATTTTAGGTGTCAAGAGAACTTTAATTACAAATTATAAGAGTTATAGAAATCTTATATACTAAAGATAAGCCTTATAGAAGGTAGAGAGGTTTTCTTTAAATTTTAAAGGTAACTTTTAAGTTTTCTTAGTTGCGTATAACATAGTTAAATCTAAAAGTATTACTTTTTCGCGGAATCTCTCCTAGAGCTTTTATACGCTAAAAAGCTTCTTTTCTTCTTTAATAGTAATATAATTATTCTAATCTTTTAAAAAAAGCTATATAATACTCTAGGTTAAAAACTCGTGCCGCTAAATAGTGAGGAGAATTATTTAGCTTCTTAACGTACTTTGCAAGCTTTTCCTTAGCATATTAAAGTTATAAACTTATAAACTTATCCTTAGCCTTAGTAGCTATTACCTATAAAAAAGTTAGCTAAAGAAATATTAAGAGTATTATATAATATACTAATGCGGTCTATATTATATCCTTAAAAATATTAACTAATTTTAGAACCCTCTCTAGTGTTATATAATCTCCTTAAAGAAATAGAGTTACTTTATAAAAAGACTAAAAGAAATTATAAATTATATAAAGATATATCCATTCGCTTATTAAGAGGATATTATCTTTTAAGTTATCCTTATAGTACTTTACATAGAGTTAAAGCCTAGCTTTTACCTTATCCTTTAAAGCTATATATAGCATAAAAACCCAGCTATTCTATCTTATATAATTATTAAAAGGAACTATTTTACTAATATATTTAATAAATTATGTTATATAGTTAGCTAAGCTATAAATATAAATAATAAAGTTATAAAGTTTTCCTATCGGCCCTATAATATTTTAAATATTTTAACCCCTTTTACGCTTTTCGTCTAATACTAGCTTTAATTCTTTATCCTTTTTTTTAACTAGTAGTAGTACTTACTATATAACTTCTTCTTCTTCTTCTTCTTCTTCCTCCTCTTCTTCTTTATTCTGTTTCTTATTCTCTTTATTATCTAAGTTTATTAGCTTTTTATCCTTTTTAAACTAAATAGAAAGGCTTAAATAATAAGATTAATGACATACCCCTAATAGCGAATTCTTGAATATATTAGGGGTCGTTTGGTTGCAAAAGCGTCAGATGGAATATAAACTGAAAGTCCGGCAGAAAGAACGCGTTCCTTCCCACGTCTGTGGCTCTACGGGTTGCACGGACGTGTGCAATATAGAGGCTTTAGATTGAAATGGAATCTAAATATAAAGCTTTGAGCTCCATATTGAAATGACGCCAAGAGCTCCATTTCAGAAGCTGTATACGGTAAAGTTGCCAATATTTTAGCGTACTATTCTGGCGTTTTGCGAGCGGTGAGAGGAACATCAAAATTTTGAGGCTGTGCAGACAAAATCACTCCGAATTAACAGATTATGGAACGGAATATAAGGCCTCCATATTGCAACCGAACAACCCCTTATAATTTAATTAATTTTATACTTAAGGCTAAGCTATTAGCTAATTATATAATAAAGAATATTATTTAATCCGGCATTATTACTAATAAGAGCTCTAATTTTTATTTTAATACTATACTTAATGAAAACCAGATAAAGCGCCTTTTATTAATCTATACTACTTTAACTAAATACTATATAAAGGGTAATTAAGATGTTCTAATATTTATCCTAGATATTAATAAAGCTAGTATAAATTCCAAGAAAAAGGGAATAACTTAGAGAGGTCTAGATATGTAAGCTTTGCAGTATAGGAGAATTGCATAAGCGACTTAATTCTAAATCTATGGAAATTAGGTAGAATATATATATAAAAGGTGTAGACAACAAAGGGGTAATTGACTGAGTAATTGACCGAGTCGGTGACCGAGTCGTTGACCGAGTCGTTGGCCGAGTCGTTGGTCGAGTGAGTTAGTGGGGTCTTTTGACAGTGTACTAGTAGTTGGTTACAAGATATCTACAGTAAGGTAAATATTTATTTTTATAAATTAAAGTATTTTTATATAATATCTTAACTCTTAGTAAAGTGTTTAAGAATTTAGGCTATAATTATTAAGTAGTATATAGGGATTGTATAATTACAGCACCTAGTGTACCAAACGCGTACTTACGCGTTTAGTGCACCAACCACCTGTTTATAAAGTGCTGACTAATCAGGGGGAGGGCGCGTTAGTATATAGACCACATAGTCTACTTTAATACAATTAATAGTTACCACCATCCAAACGAGCATATAATACTATACGTATTTCGTGCCCCTGGATATAACTCACTTATATTATTAAGTTAATACAAACACTAATTAGTAAGCGCGCACAGATTAGTAATCACTTAACACCTCCCCTAAGCGATACATAATAGCGACCACCCGTTTATATCCTAGTACGACCTGCTAAAAGGTCGGAAGTTGGAGATTACGGACTATATCACTATCTCTGTATACTTATTTAAGTCTTAGTACGGTTTACCGGAAGTTTATAGATACGAATATAGACCTTTACAGAACCCCCTGCCCTCCTACAAACCATTACGGACCCGTTAACCGCCTTTACGGACCACTACAAGACCTTCTCCACCCGCTACGTACTATACTACACAGCATGGCAGATGCAAGCAAGCAGATTAACAAAGGCCAAGAGAAATAGAGCCAAGGAGTTAACCTCACGTCTATAACTAACGTTAACAACTACATTAAATTCAAAATCCTTGAATACGGATATTTTAAGCTTATGAATAACGACCTGTGGGAGTAATATAAAGAAGACTTTGCGGACTTTACAGAAGCTATTTTTAAGGCTTGCAACCCTATTGCTATCTATAACCTACAACCCCTTTTACGTTACTAAGGTGTATAGGTTAAAAGGGACAAATAAGTCACTGTTATACAGTCTTTGTACAATATAATATATAAAGAGGACCAAATAGAATGGACTAAAAAGGAAATCCTAGACTATATTAAAACTAGTGGACTCTTTGCTTCTTTTAAACTCAATAGGATCTCTGGCCTTATAGCTGACCTATTTAACCAAATTCGTCCTACAGACCCTAGTAGCTTTAGAATTAATCTTACTAGCTAAAGCACACCTAATACTTAAGTTATGGACTATAATACCCCTGTAAACTAAAATATGGACCAAAACACTTCCGTTGTTTAAGTCACAGATCTGTAAACTACCTAAGTAAAGACCTATAGTAAGGAACTAGCTAACCTGGCTAAGCTCTATACCGACGAATCTAAGTACAGCGGTGAAAATAACAACTTTAACTTTAAACTAACTATCTTTACGGACCTTTGTCAGAAGGCTAATATTCCTAAATAGAAATTCAGCCAAGCCTATTCCACTATGCTGCGCGGCCTAGCCCTTGACCACTACTATACTAACCTTAAGAGCAACCCCCTTGGTGTTTCCTTTGATAAGCTATATAAAGCCACATATAACTACTTTAAAGGGCTAGAATATAAGCATAACATCCTTACCTAATGGAATGCGATTAAGTTACGGACAGTAATTAATAAGAATACCGAAAAATCGACTATAGAGTGCCTATAAATTCTTATTAAAGACCTTTGGCACCTATAGCATGGCCTTAATATTAAGCTTTAAACAGACGACTTCCTGCATAATAAACTTATTACGGCCTGCCAGGAAGTAGAGCCCTGTAAATATGTCTATTATAAGCCTACAGACACCTTAACTGGCCTTATAAACAATTTACGGTTATCTATTACAACATATAAAGTTTTAAACCCGCTAGGTAGTACTTAAGCCTTTATTATGGACCTATAAAACCTATAAACTAACTTAGACACCTACTTTATGGACCACCGCTACTGCTAGCAGTACCCGCACCGACTAAGTCCCACCTGTAACCACCGCAGCAACTCCTGTATAAAAGTATACCCCCGCAGGCGAACCAGCCAAAAGTGCTTTATATGCGGTAAGGAAGGATGCTGGTCCACAAGGTATACCTAGGAAGAACGTAACAAATCTAAAAAGAGATTTAATAGCTGGATTAACCAGTTTATTTTAGACTACAAAAAAAAGAAAGCAGAGGAGTTTCTTAATAAGTTAATAGAAGCCCTTATAATTAACTTTAACTTAGACACCTAGGAATAGGAGACCTTAAAGACGTTCCTAACTACTTTTAGACCTTTTACGGACGGCTAAGCCTTTAATATTACAACTGTATTAATGTTACGGACGCTTTAAGTACGATGTTACGACTACTTGGAGAAGAGTCGGCGGAAGCTAGTTGGTCGATACAGACACGGTCCAGGATGGAGCCGGTAGAGCCATGTGACGAGGAATGGTAACCGAGGTCACGTGACGTGCTCTGTAAGGTCTGTGAGGTCTGCGAGGTCTGTCACGTACCTCATGTACCTTACGTACCTCACGTACAAGAGAGGATTTCTTAGGAGTACGGTTGTGTATTTAAAGGACCTCAGTCCCTACCGTAGATAGTTCTCTCCTTGTAATGAATCTCAGAATACAATTGGAGTTAATCTGTTGGGCAACCACTCCACCAGTTGTTATTACGTTGTTAATTTGTTCTTACCTACATACCCAGCCCAATAACAGGACCCACCGTAGTTCCTGCTACAAGGTTCCGTTACAATTAACTGACTGCTTCTTTATACACTTAATTGCACCTAAAAACCAGCCCGTAAGCACACCCGTTAGACCCATTATGGATGTTATGGACTGCGAATAGGACCCATTTGTATATATTACTATAGAACATTATACCCCTAAAGAATTTTATGGCATTATAATTGATATAGGTGCCTCCAAAAAGTCTACTATAGGTTATGGACAATACCTTGTATATAAGACCACCACAAATGACAATATGGATATTAATACTATGTAAACTGGGGCCGTAAACATCTAATTTGGTATTGGCTTAACCGCATTAATTGGATTAGTTGCAGTTAAGACTCTAATTAGCCTAGTTAACTTCTATATAGTAAAAGTAGACACCCCTTTCCTGCTCTGCCTTGCGGACATAGACAGGTTATAGGTTTACTATAATAATATTACAGACACCCTAATTAGCCCTATAACTACCCTAGGAAGTAAGCATGTCACCCTATTAATTACACGACGATTTGGACACCCGTTCCTTATATAGGGAGAGACTTTACAGACCTATATTTAGGAATCTTTTAACTATAACCCGTGTTACCTTACTAGTACTAAAATCCACTACCTGTACTGCCGTTTCGGCCACCCATTAACTGAAAAGCTATATAGAGTCCTTAAACGCTCTAGACATAACAATGTTAATAAGAAGGCAATTAACCACCTAACCAAATACTATTTCTTTTGCTAGAAATACGGACGTTCCCTAGGCCGATTTAAGTTCACCCTTTATAAGGACCTTAATTTTAACCACTTAGTGTACGTAGACATTATGTACATTAACGGCAGCCTAGTATTACACATAATTAATAAGGCAACCCGCTATTAAGCTGCCCATTGGTTACAAAATATATCTGCAAAATATACTTGGGATATTTTACGGACCTACTAGATTAATACATATATTAGACCCCCTAAGTACATTACCTATAATGCTGGTAGGAACTTTATCAGCAAGGAATTCCAATAGTACGCTATAGCCATAACTATTTTAATAAAAGCCGTTCTAGTTGAAGCGTACTAGTCTATTAGGCTTATTAAGCAAGCTTACCTAGCTTTATAGAGAGCTTACCAGATTATTACAGACAATTGTAAGGACATTTAAAAGGAACTAGCTTTACAGATGGCCGTAAAAGCCGTTAATAATACCGCTGGTCCTAATAGACTAGTACCCACCCTCTTAGTTTATGGAGCCTACCTAAGAATGGGCAAACTGGACCCTCCTACCCCGTCCGTTATAGATTGAGCAGCTGCAATACGGAAGGCAATGGCCGAAATAGCCAAGTTACGGGCTAAACAAGTTTTTAATAGCGCTTTGCACCACCGCAACGGACTAGACATAACCATAGTTTATAACCTCCCACTTAATTCTGAAGTCCTTATATAGCGTAAAAGCGGCAATTGGACTAGACCTTATTGTTTACTAGCTATAGAAGACGAAACATACTGCGTATAACTTCCTAGCGGACTGACTAGCTTTAGAAGCATATCTGTAAAACCCTATTTTCGGTCCAAAAACACCCGTAATGTTAAACCAGATAAACTGGAAGTACCTATTAAACCAGATAAACTGGAAGCACCCGTTAAACTAGATAAACTAGAAGCACCCGCCAAACCAGACAAACTGGAAGCACCCCTGCCCACTTTAGAAGTCCCCTGGAAACCTACTAAACCTACTATAAAGCGTGGTTGAGGACGCCCCTAAAAGCACCCCATAACTAAGAACCCTATAATAGAGAATTACCTAACCTCCGCAGGCACATCCGTAAGACAACCCCTACTTATGGATATATCAGTTCTAGTACAGGAAAACCCTTTTACAGATTTATGGCGTAAAGAGATTAACGAACTACTTAAAAAGGGCGCCTTTGCGGTTATAATAGAGAGAGACGTTCCGCAAGGCGTCTGTATATTTAACTTATGCTTTGTTAATAAGATTAAGCACCCTAGTACTGATAAAGCCTTTAAGAAATTAAGGCTTGTTGTATAAGCTTATAATGACTAAGGAAAGGACTTAGTCCTTACGTAATCACCCATAATTTAATAAGTCAGTTAATGGATTATACTTGCACTTACGCCTAGACTACAGCAAACTAAACCTATAGCCCTCTACTTATAGGACATTTTACAAGCCTATATGCAGTCCAATATCTACCTAAGTAGGGACATCTTTATATAACCACCCCTTAAGCTTAACTTGGAATTAGGAACAATTTTATAGGTTATAAAACCCCTTTATAGAGTACCGGAAGCTGGAAACCACTAGTTTAAGATATATTACTAGTATTACGTCTATAAACTTAAGATGAAGTAGTTAATATATAACCCCTACCTCCTATACACCCCATTAAACGGCCTTGGTATTATTGGACTCTAAATAGATAATACCCTCTTTTTAGCGGACTAGACTTTTGCGGATACTAAAGAGACTAAACTATAAGAAGCTAAGTTCCTAGTAAAGCCGTGAAAGTAGTTAACTGAGTAGACTCTAATTAAGTTTAATAGAGGCTTAATTATATAAAAGGGCAACTTAATCTAGCTAACTTAGGAACGCTAAGCTTAAAACCTAAGGCTTACTATAGCAAAGCCTACGGACCTTACCAGTTCCTGCGGAGAGATATATAAGACTATAAATATAAAGGACCAATATATTACACAACATGCAAAAGGTGCCTATATTGCCATAGTCTGTTAACCTAAATTTGCCTATAATTTATTCTTTACGGCCTAGGTAATAGATCTGTAAGAGGAAAATATTAAGCAGCTTAATAAGCGTATTTAGTAGCAAATTGATAATGCAATAAGAGGACTTACTTTTATACCACTAGACCTGAATTCCCTTAGCGTACTAGTGTTTATAAATACCTCCTTTACTAATAATAGAGACCTATCATCATAAATTGGCTTTATAATTGTACTTACAGACTATAATTAGGACGCAAATATACTATATTAGTCTTTAGTTAAATGCAAATGAGTAACCTATAGTATATTAGCTTCTAAACTATACGCACTAGCTTACGGCTTTAATATAGGAGCCGTAATTAAATTAACAATCTAGAAGATTCTATAATTAAAGCAATTACCCCTGGTTCTATACACTAATTTAAAGTCCCTTTATAACTGCCTAGTTAAACTAGGTACGACATAAGAGAAGAGGCTTATGGTTGACCTAATGTGCTTATGTTAGGCCTACAAACAACGTAAGATTATAAAGGTCAAGTAGATTGGCGGCGGAGACAACCCAGTAGACGCTATAACTAAGGCAAAGCTATGTTAAGCTTTTAAAACCCTAATTAATACAAATAAGCTTAATCTAAGGGTTATAGAGTGGGTGGAATGAGACTAACGGAGTACTTATAGTTTATTTACAGTCCGTTAGAAGGCCGTACGGTTCATTTTACAGACTATAAGTAGGACTTACAGCCAGACTAAAACGTTGTTTAAAAGACAGCCTAGAAGGCACCTTAGGAGGGATTTTTTATGGTTATATTAAAGCAATTACGGAGGTTATATACAAGTGGGTCTATTTTTAGGTGCCGCTAGTGTATGATTACAGTACCTGGTGTACCAAACGCGTACTTACGCGTTTAGTGCACCAACCACCTATTTACAAAGTGCTGACTAATCAGGGGGAGGGCGCGTTAGTATATAGACCACGTAGTCTACTTTAATACAATTAATAGTCACCACCATCCAAACAAGCATACAATACTATACGTATTTCGTGCCCCTAGATATAACTCACTTGTATTATTAAGTTGATACAAACAGGGATAATTAAGAGTGCTTTTTAATTTAATACTTTTATAAAAGTATAAACTCTAGCTATTTTATATATAAGAAGGGAAGCTATTATACAATAATTAGATCTAGAAGTGCTTGCTTTATAGTATTTTAATATACTATACGCTTTAGAACCTTACCCTTAAGACCTTAAACTTCTTCTCTTATTAAAAGCTTTTAATATAGTCCTAAAAGAGATCTCTTTCCCTAATTTTTTACTATTATACGCTTCTAATTCTCTACTAAATTCTATTTAATATTATATTTTTTTAAGATAGCCTTATAATCTAACGATTAAGAAATAGTGTCCTTTTAGGTCTTAAGGAGGACAGTATTTATAAATTAAGGAGACTTATCTTAAGATCTATATTATATAAGTAGTTGGGATTAAACTAGTATTAGCTTTAGTCTTAACGCCGCTTAAAAGGGTAAAAAGTATATCAGCTTTAAAGGAATTATTATTATTAAAGTTTTTAGGGTAAATTTTATTAGTACTAGTTATATTTATAGCGTTATATAATAGGGGGTAAAGGTATAGTTTATAGTTAAAATTTTGTGGATATCTAGATACTATCCAGATATTATCCGATATCCGGGCTATCCTCGGATAGGATTATTATCCGCCCGGCCGGATAGGATAATTTATCCTCCGCAGGTCTGCCGTGCACGCCGTCATATCGTGCACGACCCAACAGCTACTTCTAAGGCGTTCTGGCGGTATTTCGGCGGTATTTTGGTGTTCCATCTACATCAGGAAGGCGGTAGTAGCCGACCGTCATAACTAAATCGCCGTCATAACCCTATCACCTACGTTACATTGTCAGTGCGTTCCGTAAGGCCCGTGTAACGCCGCAAAATTAAATATACCAACTAGTGCATAGAGATTTGTTGGCAACACCCCACAATTGTTTTTCTCCCTTTTACTGATTGGTGAGTTTGCACCGCCGGGATCCCCAGTAGCGCACCGACAATGCTGACCTCAGGATAATTCGAGGCCTGCCTGCATTCAGCCCCCCAGATGCGGCCGGTGCAAATATATATGCGTCGGACGCCACACTCGTTGGTTTTGGTTGATTCAAGCTGACTATCTCTTCTTTTGGCCTCAAAACGTCCCAAATTCAGGTATAACGCATTCACGAAACATAACTTCGGCCAAGGCTCACATATGCAGATTCCAAGTACCATGCTCGCAGTGCCATATTTTCTGAGCACTCTGCTCGTCCTTAGTCACATTACTTGCGCTGCTCCAGTAGACGGCAGTCTAGGCATTGTCCAACGAACATCCGCGGAAAACACGGACGCAGCTGAAGATACTTCACTTGATCCAGGCCTTCTGATCAGAGAGGCGGCAGCTGCGAATGCCATCGCCGTTCACGAGGAAACCAAGCAAACAGAAAACACCTCTAGCGATTCCATGAACAACCCAGACGTCCTCTTTCGTGCAGATGCTGTAAAAAGAGCCGATGCAGCTGTTGCCTCACCAACTCCAAATAACCCAGGACGCATTGTCTGAAGGATCTCTCGGCCAGATTCATTCCAAGCAACTAATGTACATGAAGTCTCAAACAAGTCGAAACTTGTGCTTTTGGACCGTCGGACAATATCGTGTCTTTCTAGTCAGTTTGGTATGAGGACAAGGGTGCTTTCATGTGACTGGGCATTTCAGAGTTGTTTTTTGGGAGAATATGTTGTAACTAGTAGAGGGAAGGATCAGATCCAGGATTTTGCCTATCTTGTGCACTAAATCTGCTCAATCCACCCTTTAAATTGGATCGTACATATTGTCACACCCGAAGTATTTTACCGCATTGCACACGCTCGAAATTAGGCTTAGGCCGACCATGGAAGCTCCGTCTTCCCTTCTTCATACTTGCCTCCAATCGGTCTCCACATACAGTGCCTTGTGGTTTGCTCAGCACGTTACGCAAAAGCATGGAAGGAAATCACATACCATTTGTATGGTAGGAAGCGTTGCTCTAAGCTTTTCCAATTTTTGTTGGGCTTCTCAATGGTGGTGTCAGCCTCCTCGGTCGTCACAACCACAAAGCCAAATTTCTCATACAGAGGCCTAGCAATGAAGCTAGCTTCGAGGAAGGATTCGACGCCCATTTTATCAGCTTTGGTGACACCCCATTCTACCATCATGCTCCCCACACCGCGTCGTCGATGCTCTGGGTGCACAAAGCAAATATGAAGATCTAATTCCCTCAGTCAGCGGATATTATAGAATAACTGGGTGAAGTCTGCTGGCATACGAGCGTGAGGTCTTATATATCGCTCCGCCCTAGGGTTAATAACCTGCCCCAGTACCAAGGAGGCGAAGTCTCGTTCAGTGCCTTCAGGATATGTCAGGGCAACAAATGGCTTCCCACGGGATTTTTCGTATGGATCAGATTCATGGACATGCCAACGGCAACCGCCAATGATTTCCCCAGTGTCAGTGTCTAGAATTTTGAGCCAATGACCGCTAGGATCTGCATGACGCATCTTCAGGAAGACCTGCTTCGACATCTGCACTGCCTTCTCTCGCGCTTCCGGAGAGTCATCTTCACTGGGAAACAACAGTGGAAGAAGAGCTATTCGTGGCTGAGAGTAGCTGTGCCATAATAGAGGAATGAGCTCGTCAAAATCGGAATCCGAAATTACCTCGGAAAGCCGGAGCATATTGGAGTTCAGCTGTAGCTTGGCACAATGCAATTAGAGGAGGTATGAAAATTAGATGGAATCTGGACAAAGAAACATTGAGGTGAAAAGTAGCCTTTTTTTCAACCAATAATGTTTCATGGTTAAAGCAAAAATGCAATTGGACTCACTTGTTTTTACGCAGGAACTATAGTTGTCACGAAGTTCAAATAGATGAGTTCATTGATGCAATGGGTTGATTGATTGATTGATCTTGACTTAATTGTTGATTAATGTCGATAATCTTGTATTGTGTCTTTTTGACCTTGATCTGACGTGTCTTTAGTGACGTGTCTTCGTGCACGTGACTCGTGCACGTGACCCACGCCTTTAGAGAATACAGATTATCTGACACACCCCCTTAGCTTTAAGCTCTTTAAGGTTAAAGCTAGCCACCTTCTTGTGTCCGTTAATAAGTTAATTAAACCGTAATTTTATCTAAATCCTTCCATCTTACTCTAATACTGTCCCTTAGGTCCTCTAGTTGCTTCTCCTTATCTAGCTGCTCCTTAATATCCACCATCCCAATTATATTAATAAAGCTTTAAAACCTCTACTTAGGCAGGGCCTTTATAAATCTATTAGCAATTATCTCCTTTATTACTATTTATTAAAATTATACTCGTCTTATTATGTATTCCTAACATAGCTAGTGTTAATAGATGTTAACGTGTTAAAGCTTTATAATTAGCTTTACCGTATCTTCTATAATTAGTTAAAGTGTCTGTATATTATTACATTTAATAATTAAGGGCTTATTTAGGCGTAACGTTATTACTTTAAACAGCCTACTAATAAAGATAGCTTTCTTTACTATTTATAATAGGGCTAACAACTTAGCTTCTGTGCTTAACGTTATTATTATACCCTGCTTATTTACTCTCTAGGCAATCAGCCCCCTAAATAGCTTTATAATATATCCTTATAAGCTCTTTCTATTAACAGAGTTGTCCATAAATAATGCATCACTAGTATAGATAAATAATTGCGCTTTACCTCTACCGTCTCTTTTATTGTCTTGTCCTTTATTATATATTCCTTTATCTCTCCCTCTACCGTTTATTTCTTTCTTGTCTCCTTTATAGTAGATTGCTCTGCTCCTTATGCCATATAGGTACTGGATTACTCTGTCTACTACTTAATAGTGCTCTTAGCTTGGGTTCTAATTAAACCTTACCAGCTATAATATTATAAAAGCAATATCCGAACGTGTTATAGTGGCTATATAAAGTATTAAACCCATTTTTCTCTAATATAGTATTGTAGAAGCTGCTTCTCTTAGTAAGGATATAGGACGGACTAGTAGGTCTATATTAGGGGACAGAAGTGTTAGACGGATTAATTAGTAATTAGTAGAAAGGAGTTCTAATTCTATTATAGGAGTGTCTAGAAGACGCCCTCTAAGATTTATCTTATACTAGTTAGCTATCTTCTTAATATAGGCTTTTTAGAATAGCTATAGGAGCCTCTAGCTATAATTGCATAGTATATAGATTTCTAGGAACTATTTTAGCTTACTAAGGATACTTATTTAGTATTCCTTGCATAGCTCCTTAATTGCTTCTTAAGCTTTCTTTTTATCTGTCTTTTAGTAGCAGAAGACAATATTATTAACATAGAAGAAGACGACTATTCCACTTTTTAGTATAATACATGGCTCCTAAGGTACCTCTTTAAAGCCTAATTCGTTTAATAAGCTCGTGAGATTCTTCTGCTATAATAGTAGTGATTGTTATAGTCCATATAAGGCTTTTCTTAAGTATAGTACTTTGTCTTTCTTTCCTTTGTTAAACCCTAGCAGTAGCTTTATATAGATAACCTTATTAAGATTATAATGGATAAACGCATTAACTGCATCTATCTGTATCGTCTCTAGGTTGAATTTTATGGTAATTGCTATAAGGGTTTAGAAGGTTATACTAGCTAATATAGTAGCTCTTATAGGTAGGTCTCCTAGGGCCTATTAATTTCTATATACTACTAAGCATACCTTGCATTTCTAAAGAAATCCATACTTATCCGTCTTATAGACAAACACCTATATTAAGCTAAGGACCTACTATCCCTTTATATACTTCTTGTCTATTTCTTAAAACAACCTCATTTAATAATAGGATTAGAGGTGGGCTTATTAAGCTTCTTAAAACTAATCTTAAAGAGGATATATATTAAGGTTACAGATTGACTAAGGTGGTAGAGGTAAGTTCTTCCTATATAATCTAACATTACGTATTCTGCCTAATTTTAGCTTGCTGTTATTAAGTTAACTATTAAGGTTAAACTTCCTTTCTACTAAAAAGGCGCCTTGATAGGCTAATATAATCCTTTTAGTAATAAAGTCTTTAAACCTATTATTATAGGCTTCCTTAAACAAGTCTTTAATTAAGTTATTAAACACCCCCTAAGTATTAAACACATCTCCTACTTAATAAGCGACGTCTTAATCAGTACCTTATATACCTAACTTTATAGGATACTCAATATAAAAGGCATATAGAGATTCTTTATCTTCTTCTATTAGAGGTAGTGTATAGTATGTATCTTTAAGAGCTCTTATAAGCTTAAGATCTACTAACTTATTAAAGGTTTAAACTAGCTTATTAACGTCATTGTTATCTTCCTCTTAAATTAACAGTTTAAATATTTCTTTATTGTCTTCTAGAAGGACCTTATTCTTAGTTAGGGTATTAGGGAGTTAAATCTTCTTAATTAGCATATCTAATTTAGCGTATAGGTCCTTTAAGATATCTATTCACTTGCCGTTAAAGAACATCTTTTTATTAAAAATAACGTCCCTAGTAGAGATAATAATACCTTTATATAGGATCTAGATCCTGTAAATATTGGTAGAGTTATAGCCAATAAGGTAGCTAATATGGGCTTATAGATCTAGCTTGCTTAGCCTTTTCTTCTTTAGCTAGGCATCTGACGTCATTACATACGCCCTACAGCTATAGGCTTTTAGGTACGCTAGTTATAGCTTTCTTAACCCATTAGCTAGGAAGGTATAGAACCTCTTATATAGCAATTTCTAATCATTACTTTCCCGTGGTATTTGATCTTAAAGGTAGACTATATAGTTAACTATCTTGTTCTATAGGTTATATAGTAGATTAGCAGTAATTCTTATTACTTATACTCTCTTAATAATTATACCCTCTAAGCGTTTAGCGGTACCGTTTTAAGCTTAAGTATATAGCGCCAAAGGCTTAAATATAATCCCTTACGTCTATAGCCATTTAAGGGTTCTCCTTCTCCCTAGCTTATTGTCTAATCTAATAGTGTTAACTTTAAGGTTATACTTTAGACAAATCCATTAGATAAAATCTTTAAGTATTTATAGTATCTCCTTCTCCTCGCCATGCGTTGTTATAAAATACAGGAAGGATCTTCCTAAGAAGGTATTATAGATAAGTATAACTTGTATAAATCCGGTATACGCTTCCTTAAGGTCAGTCTAGTTAATATAGAGGTTAAAATAGGGTTTATTAATTTTTTGTTTTAAGAACCTTCTTAAGACCTAACGCTTAATTTTAGCGAGACTATAGTATTAACATTCCGTCATCTTAGGGCCTTAAAGCTTAACTCCTAAGGCGTTAAGACCTAGATAATAAAGGCTTATAGGTCCTAGATAACCTAGACACAGATACTATAGATACACATCACCTTTTAAATCTAGATAAGCGTCTTTTAATAATACTCTGCGCTTCCGTTAGCGGTGTAGCAGTCGGCTTGTATTAAATGCTAATAGACTTCCTAGTTAAACATATTTAATAGTCTATTATCTATAACGTTCTTCTATTTAATATAGGATTGTGTCGTCCTTTTAAACTAGCAGATTATTGTCTCCTTTATTATCCTAGTAGAATTCTCATTTTTAAAGTAGACGGAACAACACTAGATTCGTATTAAAGTCCGTATAAAAGGCAACATCCTTAAGATATAGGATTCCCTTACTCTTGTCTAGTTTTGTAACCTAGATAGTAACATTACTATAACCTAGTATAGGCACTTCTAAGCTGCTGGCAATAATATATTCATATCTTAAAGCTTTCCTAAAATTGTAAAAACAAGAGAGGTTATTAAAGATATAAAGAGTAATTCCTAAGTTAAGAATAGTTAATAGCTTTAATAGATAGAGTTAACCGGTGTAATATAATTCTAGAAATATCGCATTGGCTTCTCCCTTAATCTTAACTATCTCCTATTATTATTAAGCTTTATTAACCTTTAATTCCTTAAGCTTAAGTTATTCCACTTAGGTAGCTAAATCCTTGTCTTGCTCTACCTTTATAAGCACCCTTTTTATATATATACCTACGGCTTTGAATCCCTTAGGCCTTTTATTCTTAAATAGATACCAACAGTTAGGAAGGGTATATCCCCTTATATTGCATACTAGGCATTTAAGGTTCTTTAACCTTTTAAAAGATGTCTCTTTAGTCAAATTTATACCTGCCCTTTTTTAGCTGTAAGATAAGCTGTTCCCTTTTCCTTTTTAGACTTTAGCAGTAATAGAGATACCCTCTTTAGGCTCTCCTGCGAAGTCTACGTTAAATGCACTCCCTCTCGCCGTTATAGGTACGGCTTTAGAAAGGTTTTAAAATGCTTCTCATAGCTCCATTACTACTTTACAGTATTCTAATAAGAGAGCCTTTTTGGTATTATTTACCTGCTTTATATATAGAACAAAATAGGTTTCGCTTATAGGTCGTATTATATTTGCAAGGTCCATTAGCCAGATCCTATTAATCATCTATAGAAGATTATACTTCTCTACCATCTTTATCGCATGCTCCCATTGGTTAAGCCACTAAGTAACCTTTGTCTACTTAAGCCCCTTAAGTAACTCTGTATACTGTAGCTATACCTTCCTTATTATAAAGTTCTTCAAGGGCTCAGTGTCTTCTTTTAAATGAATTAGCCATTCTTTGACTGTAAGGGAAGGGTTAAGCAGTAGCTTTTTCTAAATTGATACTATAGACGTGATCTAGGTGCGTATCTATTATAGATACTCTTCCTGTTTTAGGAAGTACTTTATATCCTAGTTATAGTATCGTCTGCTATTTTTATACGCTTTCTGTTAATTTGTCGAGAGCTATATATATAAGGTTACATTCTTATTAAAATCAGTGACTTCTAGATAGGCTAGTTCTTATAGTAGAGCTCGTTAAGGTACTGCATTATTTAGGTCAACATGGGCCCAAATTCGTTTATCTATAAGGGCTTATAGTTGCTAGATCTATTGCTCCTAGTCTTCTAATTTATTAAGAATAATTGTAGTTAACGAACTCGACGTTAGTAGAGTCATTTTACTAATAGGCAAAGGAGGAATTGTGATGGTATTTTGTTGTTAGGATCGTCCTTATCGTCAGGGTTGTCCTTGTCATTAGGGTTATCCTATAACGATTAATATGGAATCTCGTAGAATCTCGTGGAATCTCGTGGAAGGTTCGTGTTAGAATCGTCCTGTAACACTTAAGGTAGGATTTCTATTAGAGTCTACGTCTTAACAATAAGGTAGAATTTCTTTAAACGATTAAGTAATAGCTGAATAGCTTCTTAAGTCGGCGGACTAGGCTTATAACTATTACGAAGTTCAAATAGATGAGTTCATTAATGCAATAGGTTAATTAATTAATTGATCTTGACTTAATTGTTAATTAATGTCGATGATCTTGTATTATATCTTTTTAACCTTAATCTAACGTGTCTTTAGTGACGTGTCTTTGTGCACATGACTCGTGCACGTGACCCACGCCTTTAGAGAATACAGATTATCTAACAGTAGTGAAATAAGGCACAGATTTTTAATAGGCAGAAAGAGATTTCTCCTTCCTATTTGGGAAAAGCGTGGTTTTAAGCGCCAAGACCTTACCAAAATTAATTCAATTAGCTTGATTGAAGCTTTTAATACTAGTATATTTTCTATATAGCTTCCAAAACGTGGTGTTTTAGTATCTAGCATTTACCTAATTAACTTCATTCCACCACACCTTATATTCTATAGGTTTTCGAGGGTTTAGAGGCCTTAATTGCCTCTATTATTCTTGGCTCTCTACCCGTTTTAATTACCTGAATGCGATCGTTTCTTTAGAGTCTCTAGTTATAGAGCTATTAATCTACAATTAAGCCAGAGCCTTAAGTGTTTTAACGTCGATTTGGAACCACCAAATCAGTTGATTTTTGCCACTCTTCCTCAGTAATCTCTTTAATTTCCTCACGGCTCTGCGTAGGTAGGAAGAATTATAGATAGGCGTCAGGTCAGTGATTGTATTAAACTGGACTGGACTGGATTTGAGCTCAAATCCAGTCCATCCAATTCTTTTAGAATTTGACTTCTGGAGCTCCAAGGGAATCCAATGCAAATATATACTATAAATAGTGAGTCTTAGCACGATTTTAGTGTTAATATTAAGACGGGTAGGTAAGCAAATATACCAAATTTAATGCAACTATGGCCTATATTATATCCAATCAAGCTTATCTACTGCATTAACCTTACTAATATCATCGCCGTTGCTTTTAATTAGAGCTAAGACCTCCTTAAAGTCCTCTATACTATTATTAGGAAGTTCCACCTGCGCAGTAGTAATTATAGCAATATCTGCAGCGGTATAAGCCCTCGTGGCTTCTATTAGTGGTATTCCTAATAAAGGTTGCGGTTTACCTTCTGTCTTACTAATATCTTTATTATTAAATATATCTTCTCGTGGAGGCCTAAACAAGTGCTAAAGAACCTTATTTGCCTTAACTATATCTATCTAGAGTTAAGATTGTTGGTCTTTAATAAGGATCTTACAGCTGCTAATTAGGCGTTTATATTTATTGATTATAGGAGGTACTGTAAGAATATTAAGGGCGAATTAAGCAAGGTTAGATTAGCTAGTATAGTAATCCTACCAGTATTAAACTACGTTAAAGTCTTCGCCATCTTTAACGACTTTAATGTTTGTATTAAGGTACTCCTAGAGGTTGTCTACTTCCATTAGCAATATATTGTCTTTTTAATAAATAGTCTTTAAGCGTTTATAAGCCCGAGCAGATATATAGACCTTTAGCTGCCTCTACCGCGGTACCTACCTAAATAATAATTCTTAATTAAGCTAGCGCCTACCTTTATATTTAAGGAAAAGATTCTTTACTATCTTCCTTACTTATAGAATCTAGTGCTTCTTAACTTTATAGTTATCCCATTTCTCTTTAAACCACTATATCTTTAGTATTAAATTAAGAATAATTGCTGTATAGTAAGCTAGTGTATTATCGGCGTACTTATAGTATTTCTTATACTTCTTCTTTGCCGTATTAGCGCAGCTAGATAAGATCTTATAGTTTTAAGCCTTAGCTTACTTTTATTTTTTGGTTACTAGCTTAAAAAACTTCCGCTTTATTTAATTAAGCTCTATTTATAAGCTAATTTAAAGTCTAAAAGTAGTTAGTAAGACCTATATAATTACCTTTTACTATAAAAATATCCTGCGAGTGTCGCAAACCACCAAGTATCCAACGTCAAAATTTACCAAAAATTAGGAAATTTATACCTTAATATCTTAACCACTTAATAATAAATTCTAATAATTTAGATTTAGACTTTTATATACACTTTATGGCTTCTATTAAAGTTATACAGTAGTTAGTTAAGTAGTTTTTAAGATATTAAATTTGGGGGCTAAAATAAAGCCAAATTTCTATATTTTAATAACCACTAAACTAATTACTATGCAATTTTAATAGAAGCTATAAAGTGTATATAAAAGTCTAAATCTAAATTATTAGAATTTATTATTAAGTGGTTGTTAAGATATTAAGGTATAAATTTCCCAATTTTTGGTGAATTTTAACGTCGGACACTTGGTGGTTTGCGACACTTGCTAGTGGAATACGTTAGCTATAAAATACTTAATATTGACACTAATTTAATACTCCTTAAATAGAGTAAGTAGGATAACCGCTATATTCTTACTATTATATTTACTAATTACCTTATAAAAGCCTAGTATTATATACCAACGCCTATTATACTAGTTAATAAAATAGATAGTAACACCTATAATTATATACTTATTTAGTAAGGTTTAAAGATTAAAGGATATTAATATAGAACTATAGGCTATATAGAGTTTCTTCTTTAATTCTACTTTCTATTATTTAAAGGCTATTGTTGGTCACACAGGGTGACTCACCAATAACGACTACTCGAGTAGGTTACAGTGATGTTGGTTAATAGCTTCATATTTTTGGAATAAGGGAGGGCGAGGAGCTTAAGGCTCCTCGCCACGCGACCACGCGACCACACGTGATATTATCCCAACACTGGCAATTCTTCTTTTGTAGGTTGCCTGCGTGACTATGCCGTTCTAACCACTTAACTAGTGTAACAAATATCAATCCTCCTTACTTACTATTGCCATTGTAATATAAGTCTCGCTGTCCTAAAATCTGCTAAAGAAATGGTGGTTAACCAAGTAGTAAATCTTAAACTGTTATAACCTTAAATTGCCACATCTTCTACTCCCTCTTTACCCATCCTTCACGGTACCCTCTATAAGGGCCTCCTCCGCGGTAGCCAGAGCCTCCACGTCTATCCTTACTGCCACGGCCTCGTCCATACCCACTTCATCCATAGGAGTAATCGGTCCAGTACTAGCCGTTGTTATAACTGTTGTATTCGCCGTAATCGAGCTCCTGCTAAGGGTAGTTATTAAAGTAGAATTGCTGTGCCTTATGTAAGTAAATAGCGGTGCTAATTGCAGGTCTTAAGTTATATAATCTTCTAGTAATTTTGCTGTAATAGAAGCTACTAGCACAATTTTTAAGCATAACTAAAAATGTACTGTAATATTGAACCTCTGGCAATTCTTTCTTTTAATATTAAACCTCTGGCAGTCCAATCTTGTTGTAAGCATTCCACTGTCCGTATTGCTGATATGGCGGGTGGGGTTGCTTGTTGCGTAGTGGTTGCGGAGGTTGTTACGGAGGTTGCTGTGGAGGTTGCTATGGAGGTCGTTGCAGTGGTTGCTGCGGAGACTGCTGTGGAGACTGCTGCGGAGACTGCTGCGGAGATTGTTAAGGCGCGGTAGGGGTTAGAGGGAACGTCTCGGCGCTTAAGTGGGACGGGGTTAAGAATCTCTGGTGGGACGGAGCTTGAGGCACGGGTTAAGATACGGCAGCCTGAGGAACTTAAGGTGTTTAATAGCCTGAGGTTGTCTATGGTGTTGCTTATAGTTATCCGTTGGGATTCCCTTGAGAGTTAAACTTCTTTATAGCGCGTATTTGGTGCTCAATCTTAATCTCTTGTAGAGTCCATTTGTGCTCTTCTTTTGCGTTAATAACTTGCTCCTAAATGTTGTCTCTAATAGTACCCCCATCCATAGGTACAAATACTCCATTCTCCTATAGGAAGTTACGGAAGTCTTATATAATATTCTTCTTCGCAAGGGCCCATGTTTCCTTTATCTATCCAACAAAGTCCTCCTTCATGCAATACTATAGCATAGTATTGTTGTATTCGCTGTCTGTGTATTATACTATGCAGTATAGTAAGAATCCGTTTAGGTCCTGTTGCTTAGCATTTGCAGGGTCGATGTCTTTATCCTATGTCTCTAGGTTAATGTTGTTCTTATACTTCTTTAGGTAGGTCAACGCCATAATAGGAGTAGAATTAACGGGGTGTCGTATGTTAAAGGTAGGTAGGATTTTCGGCTTTATAGGATCTCGTAGGTTTGCTGTTAAAAGGTAGGCAATTTAAGGCGTAGTTGACGCGTTTTGGACGTTAACTTAGGACCCTAGGTTTAGTAACACTTCTAACCTAAAGTACTTAACCAAATCTTTGTAAACGCGATTGTTCTGCGTAATAGACGTAACTTAGTATCTCCTAATACTCAGTAACACTTCTGTTACTAGTTTTCCGCAAGCCTAAGGTAGTACAGTATCGCCGGGAACCCCTGCATGAGACTGTCTCTTCTGTTGATAACCTAGCTGCTCTGTGGTTGACTATGTGTTCAACCACTAATTAGTATTAGTCACACAGGGTGACTCACTAATAACAACTACTCGAGTAGGTTACAGTGATGTTGGTTAATAGCTTCATATTTTTAGAATAAGGGAGGGCGAGGAGCTTAAGGCTCCTCGCCACGCTAGTGCCGCGGGACATGTAACCACGTAACCACGCGACCACGCGACCACACGTGATATTATCCCAACAGCTATAATAACCTAACCGCGTATTATCTTCCTAGTCTTTAGTAGAAACTTTATAAACCTAGAATAAATATAGAATAGAAGTATTTAAAAATACTTATTTTTAAATTAAAGGAAGGCGATATAGTAGCTAATAATCTATTAATTAATAGGTGTCTAAAGGCCTTAAAGTTTTGTTATAGATTAAAAGACTTTACTTAGATATTCTTTAATTATCGGCTAATTTAATAAAGTCTTTTTTAGTTAAAGCTCGCCGGAAGTACAGTTTATATAGTAATTAAATTTAAGGTAATTTAAAGCGGAAGGTTTCTTAAATAATGTAACTATAAGCTCCTACTAATGCTTTATCTTCTTATATAGGTAGTAATAAAAGTACTGCGTCTTAGTAGCATTATCCTTCTGCTATATATTCTCCCCTTATTTCTAAATTAGTAATAATCGCGGCTTAGTATTCTTTAGTCACTTTATTAAGGCCTTATAGCAAATATACTGCTTACCTTATAGCTTAAACTCTTTAAACTCCGCCTGGCCTTTGGCCTGCTTATTAAGCCACTCTAGTATAAATAACCCTATTGTTACAGAGTTAGTATAAGCGATAATAATATATAGCGAAGTAGATATTATTAAGCTATGTATATAAACTGTGTAATAAAGTCAAGACGTTGCGTAAGGAAAGAAAGTAAGGAAACGGGAAGAAAGGGTATATATTGTTAACTTAATTGCTTAGTTAACATGTGTATAGGGCAGAATAGGATTCGGGCAGCAGGTCTGGCAGAACTTAGTAGGATTCGGTAGACTTAATAGAATATAGCGGAATACGGCAGATTGCTATAGAGAACGTCAGATTGCCGTCAGATTGCCATTACGTGGTCAGTCTCTAGTTATTTAGTTAGTGGAAACGGGTAGACGTGTATAAGGTGTCACAGGGGTGTCCCATAACAGTTATTAGATATAATAGAGATGCGGAGTTAAGGATAAAATCGCTCTATCCCTTAGCACGATAAAATTCGCCCTATGGTTATCGATAAGAGCCAGCCAATAGAATCAATAGGATCAAGGCTGTGTAACCATACGTATTAGCAACTCAGTCAATCGAGGCACGAGCATGGTAGGAGGGACGCGCAAGCCTATACAATTAGTAGTCTATAAACGAGGATCCAAAGCTAGAGAAAGGAAGGAGAAGAATAGCAGCGCCGCTTGACATTTTATGCGGTCCTTAAGTTACGTAACTTGCGTCTACCATAATCCATGTCTGCTAAGATCTACCGTTTTTTACCAGCGCCGTAACATTACCCCCCCCCTCCAAAAAAGCCTGCCCTTAGGCTTTGTATGTCCGTATTATGTCCATAGGGTGTTCTTATCTATGTGCTTAATAGGTAGCCTATTATTTTCGCTATATTAATACTCCATCTACTTGTCTAGATACTTTGGGGGTCCTGGCTTGTTAGGGTATTAGTTATAGAACTCTTTAAGCTTTTAGGGGCAACCTATAAAGTTCTAAGCGGGGTACTAGGTTGGGTCTAGATTGTAACCTTTCTATTAGATATGGTATTTTAGCGTTCCTTATACTAGTTTACAGGCTAGTATTTTATTAACTTCTTATTTGTTATCGCTATTAACTTAAATTAGTAGGGGAGGCTTATTCTTTTGTCTAGGTAGTAGGTTATTTATAGCCTTCCATAGCTTATCTGGCAAAAAGATAGGGTAGACTTTAATTAAGTCTAGGAGCTTAACCTTATACAAGTTGCCTTCTTTATTAAGGATCTTATATAGTCCTGCCATCTTATAGTCTAGCTTGTGGCTAGGCTGTTCTATCTTCTAGTTCTTTATTATAACCTAGACCCTATTATCTACGGTAAAGTTAGGCTCGCGCCTATACTTGTTTACCTACTGTTCCATTAATCTCTAGGCCTTTTTTAGATTCGTATAGGCTACTGTATAGGCTTCTTTTAAGTATTTAGCGTATTGCTGGGCTTCCTTATAAGATAGTCTTTTGCGTATAGTCTATAGCCCCTCTGGTCTTTCCTAGTCGAAGCTTATATAGGGTAAGTATCCCATTTCTAGCTAAATAGGTGCAAATCCTATAGAGTTATAGGGTAAGGTTGCCTGGGCGTAGTCTATTAGGGGTAGCAGTTCGCCCTAGTTGTCCTAAAAGTAGTTAATAAAGGGCCGGAGCCTCTGGTTTAAGTATTAATTTATAATCTCTGTCTAACCGTCTGTCTAGGAGTGGTATACTATGGAAAGCTTTAGCTTAATGCTAAGGATCTAAGTAAACTTATTCTAGAAGGCTAATATAAACTACGGCCTATAATTAGATATAATAGTATCTAGTAGTCCGTAGATTCAGTAGATATAATAGATATATAATTAGGCTACCTCCTTGGCATCAATATCCTTGTAATAGGGGATTAAGAACGGGCGCTTGCTAAAATAATTAACTAGGATCATTACCATATTATATCCGTTACAGTCTATAGGCAGCTTGTAAAAGTCCATAAAGATATACTGCTAGGGGCATTCTAGTATTAGGAGTGGCTTTAGTAGTCCTAGGGTCTTGTCCCATAGAATTGTAGACCTATAGTAGTCGTTATAGTTCCGTATATAGCGGTTAATATCCGTAACCATTCCGGGCCAGTAGTATTGGTTACTAATAATTTTGCGGGTCTTATTCTTTTTAGGGTAGGCCGTAGAGACCTAGGTATAAGCTTTGGTAATAAGCTAGGTCTATAAGTTCTATTCCTTAGCTACTACTAGCCGTTCCTAGTGCTTAAGTAGTCCGTTTTTAAGGGACTATAGGCTGGTAACGTTCTTTGCCTTTTTATGGTACTCCTATAGAGAGGGGGCCGTACGGTTTGCCTATAGCAGTTTATTAATAAGGTCAAGTTCTGTGGAGTTAATAGGATATATCTTAGCGTTTAAAGGGTCCGTATTTCGTTCTGCCTATATCTAGGGGTTAAGGTGCTTTGGTTGTAGTAGTATCTAGGTCTATAATAAGATCTTTACAGCCGCCTAGTTACCTAGGTCCTGTTTATACCTTATAAGAGTATCTGCACGGTTTGTAGTGCCTAGTCTATATATAATTAAGAAGTTGAACTGAGATAGGATATCCGCCTAATGTGCCTACTAGGCCGTAAGGGCCTTAGTTGTTATAAAGTATTCTAGGGCCTTATGATCCAAAACTACCTTAATAGGCTTAGGGGTCCCCTCTAGCTATACACACCAGTGCTAAAAGCTAGAGATAATAGCCAGCATTTCTTTATTATAGATGTGGTAGTTTAGCTCGGCATCTATTATAGTCTTTAAATAGTATGTAATAGGGTGCTATTCTCCGTCCAGTTACTTCTAGGAGAAAACTCTAGCTATTGCGCTATTTAAGGCATCAGTTTCTAGCATCAAGGGCCATTCTAAGTTAAAGTGGGTAAGTAGGGGAGCCGATACCAGCCGTTTTTTAAGCTCATTAAAGGCCTGCATATATATGGCGTTAAAGTGGAATGGCTGGTTCTTCCTAGTAAGGTGGTTAAGAGGCTAGGCGATCCTACTATAGTTCTTAATAAAGCGTTAGTAGAAGTTATAGAAACCTAAAAATAATTACACCCCCTTTATAGTCCGTAGGGGTGTCTACTAGTTAATTGCGGCCGTTTTCTCTAGGTTAGCCTTAATTCCGTCTATACTGATAATAAAACCTAGGTACTTTATACGCTTAACACTAAATTCTAATTTCCTAATATTGGCCTGGAGACCAGCCTCGCGGAGCTATTATAGAACTTTATAGATATGCTCCTTGTGTTCTAACTTATTCTTAGAGTAAATTATAATATTATCTAGGTAGGCCGTATAGAAGTCATCAAGGTAGTTAAAGAGTATATTATTTATATATTATTGGTACGTAGCCAGTCCGTTAGTCAGTCCAAAAGGAAGTACTTTATATTTATATATTCTGTAACGGGTCCGAAATATAGTAAGATCTTCTAATCTAGGGTCTATCCTAATCTAATAAAAGGCCTAACGGATATTGAGCTTAGTAAAGATCTTAGCTCTACTTATTTAGGTTAAAGTCTTATTAAGTAAGGGCAGTGGGTAGCGGTCCTTGCGGGTTATATTATTTAGTTTATGGTAGTTAATACAGAAACAAAGTCCTCTATTTAGCTTTTTAGTAAAAAAAATAGGCGAGTTAAAAGGGGCTTAACTAAGTTTAATAAAGCCCTTATTTAGGTTATTAATAAGGTACTACTTTATAGCCTATAATTTGGTAGTGGACTGCTAACGAAGGGGGCTATAGCTAAGTGTGTCTTCCTTATCTAGCTTAATCTCAATCTTGTGGTTATATGGTCGGTGAGGCGGGAGTATATTAGACACTGTCTTAGAGAACACGTCCTTAAATTTCTAGTGTTAATAGGGTAGTTTCTGTTCTACTAGCTTCTTGTCCGTAAGCTCGCCTTCCTATTTGCTAAGCTTATTTTCCTTTTTCTTAATTATTTGATCAATTTTATATAAGCTAGTGGTAAAGGTAATAGTATTAGGTTGGACTAAGTTCTGGTAGAATCCTGCAGCGCTAATATAGTAGATATTAACTAGTGGGAGGTCTATAGGTTTCTTTATAGACCATTATTGGGTCGTATTTTGCGGTTTAGGGTTTATAATCTTTTTTAGCTCCTATTCTATCTTCCGCAAGTTGTCCCTCTGGTCTATATGTTTAGTATAGCGTTTAATGCTCCTTGCTATTCTTTGTGGCTATATAGGGCCTAAGTTCCCTATGGGGAGCTCCGCTAGCTTTTTACTAACTTTTTTAATCTCTAGTGCGGGTAGCATAACATAGGTAGTCTGGGGGCGGCGTAGTATGCGGACCCGTTACGGATTAAGCTGTATATCTTTCTTAAAGGCCTGGTCTCTACGCATAGCATTGGCCTAGTAAACGGTGTCTATCTATAGCCGTATAAGGTTTTCCATTGTAATGCTAATTTCTTTTATAAAGGAAGGGGTTAGGGGTAGGGTTTTAGGCCAGATAAACCGTCTGCTCTATACGTTAAGCTATAAGCCTAAATAGGCTAGCCATTTTCTTCCTAAAATTATATCGTGGCTTTCTAGGTCCGTAATAAGCAAGGGGACGTTATACTATCTTCGTCTATTAACACGGAGGTGGATCCGCAAGATCGTTATAATAGGTATCCCTATCCATCCGTTATACCCGCGAATAGGAATTGGTTTGGGCAGTTCTTTAAGGGGTACATTTAGAAAATTAGCCAGCTTTACAGCATACTAGATATCTATTAAGGCGAAGATATTTGCTCCAGAGTTAGCTAAAGCAGAGGTTAAAACTTAATATCCATTACGGAATAAAGTATAAGGGATAGTGCAGCTTCTTCCACTAACTAGCTGACCTAGATTAATATGTGATATATTAATCCCTTTTGACCCTAGAGAGGAGTCTTCCTCTAGGGTTCCTCTTTTTCTAACTCTATGCTATCCTCCTGGATTAACAGAACCTTGCCTACTTTTACATTTATTGGGTAATCCTTTGCAATATAGCCCTTTTGGCTATAAGAGAAGTAAGCTCCCTAATCACTAAGGGCCTATATACGGGGGTTGCTATATATAGGCCAAGCATTTGCTGGACCTATGGTAGGACTAGCTGCACAACTAGCTACTAAATTAGCGGCGGGCTATACGGCCAGTACTATAGGGGTTGTAGATCTTACTGGGGCGCTATAGCCTGTTCTGGTAGTACTTATATTCTGGTTGGTAGAGCTTCTAGTCTTATACCGCTCAGCATATGCCTTAATTTGATGGAGGCCCTAGTTAATAGCTAGGTATTAGTCTATAAGTTCCTTAAGCATCTATATAGTAGTATAAACTGGTAGTACAGCGCGCTGTAGGTCTAGGGTAAGCTTGTTAAAGAGGTCTAGCATTAGATCTTCCTAGGGGATTTAAGCCTGTCCGGCTAAGTATAGAAAGCTGGTCTAAAAGGCTAAGAAGGTCTCTGTTGTTTTTATATTTAGGCTTTTATAATTAAGCCAGGCGTTCTATACTTTAAAGGGGTCTTTATAAATAGAAGATAGGTGGTTAATTATCTCTTTTTTAAAGAGGAAGGGGTCTGCTAAGTCCTAGGCGTATTGCGGATGTAGGTGTATCTATATGTTACTACCGGTGCGGCCGAAGATATATGCCATTTTAGCTTAGGTATTAGGAAAGTAGTCTATATTAACTTTAAGCTTATCCTATAGTTAAAGCTTCTAGTTGTTAAATATAGGGTTGGTTCTATCCGTGAGCAATAGGGGGTCTGCGACCTTTACAGATTGCAACGATGCTGATGCTATACGTTAGGCTATGGCCTTAAGGACTGTAGCAAGCCTCTAGGTGTCCAATAATTTATTGCTAGGCGTAGGGGTGTCTCTAGTTTTAAGCAGCTCTTAGAGCCGTTTGATTTCAGCATTAGCTACTATAAGCTCTTCCTAGGGGGTCGAGACGGCGACTATTTTACTATTAAAGGTATTTGTGGGTCCTACAGCGGCTTTACCAGCTACTGTATTTCTTGGCATAGTGGTAGGGGTACTAGGTAATTTTTTGTATTTGTTTATTTTCTAGGGTTCTGGTCTATGCGTGTCCTATTCTTTAGGTTTTGCGTTCTGTTCGTATTCTTTTAGTTTTAGTAATGTCCTTAGGGTCCTATTCTATTTCCTTATTCTGTTTATGGTTTTATAGATATATTTAAGTTCCTTCTTAGGAAGAGAGAGTGGTGACAAGCTTTAGATAATGTTAGCAACTTAATTAATTAAGGCATGAGCATAGTAGGAGGGACGCGCAAGCCTGTACAATTAGTAGTCTATAAACGAGGATCCAAAGCTAGAGAAAGGAAGGAGAAGAATAGCAGCGCCGCTTGACATTTTATATGGTCCTTGAGTCACGTGACTCGCGTCTACCATAATCCACGTCTGCTAAGATCCACCGTTTTCTACCAGCGCCGTAACAATACGCGTACTTTTAATTCTGGTGTTCGCGCACAGACCACCTTCTCGTAGGGTCCCATCGTGCTAAGGGATAGCGGCGGCAGGTGGGAAAACATTAAAACGGCGAGAGGAGGTAATGGAGGACGGCAGAGGCAGTAGTAACGACGCGGCAATAACAAGTTGCCCTTAATTCTATACTAATACACGCTATTTTAGGGCAGGCGCTTATTGGCAGAGCTAACGATTGACTCTACTAGTCCCTAGCACCCGCATTTACACGTTTTGGTTCTTCCTCCTTTAACCTCCTTCCGACTCGGGTATAGATCTGGAGCTCCAGGAGCCCCAGTTTGACCAGATCTACTCCACTCCGGATCTAAAATCACTAGATCCAGCTCCGATGCAACCCCTAGATCTATATAGAGCTCCAACATTACCCCAGTCCAATACAATCACTGCCGTTAGGTAGACTACAGTAATTACACAATATCTCGTAGCCCGTTTTAAGCACCTTAACAATTATAAAAAGCTTACAATTGGCTTCCTCACAGAGCTACTTCCGGCTTTGCTGCTTTTTATCTACTCCCTCTCTATAATTATTGCCTCCTTTAAGTTCTATAATCTTCTTAATATGGTAAGGGATCCTCTTAATCCACTGCTAAATTCGCCACTACTTAAGATCTTGCTAAGCTTTAAGCTAAGCCCTCTCTATGGCTACGCGGGAGGTAAGTGGGCCTCTTTTTATAGTAATCCTTTTTAGGTAGCCCTAATAGGGCTTAATTATATTTAGATTAGGCAAATTACCTAGCTAAAGAAGACGTTAAATCTTATAAACGTTAAAGTAGGTTTAGTAAATCTTTGCAATATAAGAAATGGCCTCATTTTCTTATATGGTTATATTAAAATTTAAGTATATAAGACTCTAGGTAAACGGAAGAAGTTTTAGTATTAAAATATTATTAAATATTGCTACTTCTATCTAATTAAGTTAAAGCTCTATATAACGCTATAAACTTCCATTTAATAGAAGCGCCGCCCATTTACCTCTTATAACGTATTAATTAGGCTCCTTTTAGCGGCTTAATTCTTCTTCTAAACTTTATATACCTCCTGCTCTAGAGCTTAATTCTAGATTTTAATAATAGATTTTAATTTATTAAATTGCTTCTTTATTTAGAGCTTTTAAATATAGTAAAGGCCTTTAAAGTTATATGTAAAGCAACCCTAAAATATAAACTTAGAGTACCCCTTTTACCGCTTTTATACGTAGCTATATATATAGGCCTTATTTAATTATCGCTATACTTAATAGCTCCCTTAATGGTTGCCTAAAATAATACTTATCTTATCTAACTAAATTATAGCCTTTTAATCTTCTAATATCTAATAATAATAAGCTAGTATAAATCTATATTATTTGTTTTTTATAGCTATAGTTAATCTAGGCTTCCTTATTATCTTTATTTTATAAAAACTGTACTTTTAAAAAATAATTTAAATGGGCGCTATAGAGATACCTATTTCGCAATTGATTTTTTTACTGCTTTTTTTACGTCTATAACAATTATATATAATAGTGTTAATAACTCTCTGTTTAATATTAAGGGTAACTTTTTTAATACGCCTTACGCGGGGCTTATCCTTAAGGTGTTTATTAAGGAAAACCTAATTTGCATTCTAACTATTCTCTACTGCCTTTTTTACTAGGTTACCAATGTGCCTACCACTAATCCCAGTAATTTAAGTAATTAGTTTTAGGGGTGTACTTAAAGCCTTTATTACTACGGCCTGCGCCCTCGTTGCAAGGCCGTAGTAAGACATTTTGGGCTTGAAAACAGTAGGGAAAACAGTAGAAGGTATATAGAGGATATTATAAGCGATTAAGTAAGTAGATTCTATCAAAAAGTTGGTATAGAGTTGCTTTTATAAAGCTCGAAGTTAAAATTTGGTATATTTTGGTGGGGTCTTGGCACTAAACCCGCGCTTTTCCCAAATAGGAAGGAGAAATCTGTCCTCCGTACCGAGCCGGGATTGCTATTAGCGCTTTACCTTTGTCAGCCCATCCCAACGGGTCATCATGCAAGCTTTATTTAAAATGCCGACGACAGTCCATCGACGTCAACCACACAACTGGGTAGCAAATCGTTTACTTCATTGGTAAGTCATCCCAGCGGCCTGCCTCGTTCCTTCGGCGTGTGACTAGACACTTTTCAGCTTGCAAAAAATAGAACTCTCCCGGTTGACAATCATTAATATGACACCTAGGGATATTAGGCCGCAGCTTTGGACTTTCCGGTCATCACATGACCAAATCCTTTTCCTAACATCTCCGAAGAAACCACATAAACATATGGCAGACTGCCACATAAATTGAAGAAACAGCTTAGAGCCTTGGTGGCTAAATTCTTTTATCATTCCAACAGCCAGAAATTGGTAATCTCTTGTCATGACGGAAGAAGAGCAGAGATACGCCTTACTACGTGATGAAGATGGCGACTCTACTCCAGAACGGCCTATGATAGGTGTAGAACGGCTGATCTACAAGCTAGTTTCTATAATTTTAGGCTTTCTTTTACTCCTTTCTACCATGCTGAATATCTATTTCATAAACTGGTCTACAAACAATTCCCACTCCAACTCTGTGGGAAAGCCCTCCGAATATGGTTCGTTAGCAGAGCTCTTTGCTACCTAGGAATGCTGACAGCGGGTGGTAGCTGGCCTCGTACAGGAAGTCTGGCTCCCGTGGGAGGACAAGACGGAATATAATAACGAAAACTTCACCGCGATGGATCGAAAATGGGGAGAACTCCGCGCAGACAACGGCATCATCACTCTGCCAAAAACTTACGCTGCCGAACACGGGCTGCGGAGGGGCTCTGAGTTCCCCTGGGATAGCAGCAAGGATATCTATCTCCTGAACGGCTACCACGGAGTCCACTGCCTAGTAAGCTTATTCCCTATGGAACCCTGCTCATCTTAGGCCTACTAACACAATTTTATTCACCAGAGTCAACTATACCTTACTCTAAAGGAATACCGTGACGATCTTCCGCAAAGCCATACCTTCGAGCACTCAACACATTGCCTAGACTGGCTGCGGAACGACGTAATGTGTCGGGCAGACGACACGCCACTTCATACAACAAACTCCCGCGTTCCCGCCAACGGTATCGGACAAGTGCGCAAGTGCAGGGACTGGAGTAAGCTGGAATCTTGGGCTAAGGAGCACACAGCGTGCTACCGGTACGGCAATTTCGTAGCCGAGGACAAGCTGGACAGTCAAATCGGCCGCTTCAAATATTGCCCCGCGGACTCGCCGTATCTACCGAAGATAAGAGAGTATTTTGGAAAGGGGGATGATTGGTTTCCGGCGGATGAGGAGATATACATCCCTTTTTAAGAAGTTGATTTCCTGTTCGAGCGATAGCCCATTTAGATATTATCAATACGCATTCTTATGGCCATACATATTGCGTCCTCGCGCACTTTTTTGCCAACAAAATTAGTTATTAAATTCCGGCTTTCTTATCCAATGCATAAATCGTGGTGATGCAAAATTGTAAGATGGCCGAAGGAGAAACAACCTCTAATTTGATTGAGCGATTCGGGTCTTAGCAAAGGTAGAGAGCCTGCGGATAGGGCAAATGAGGTAAACTAGGTAACTAATATGTTCTTAATCTTCGTTCACTAGAACAGTGATCTATTTGGGTTGGCGCGTATTTGGAGCGGCCTGCTGGCGGCTCTCTGCATTGGCTGGGCAGCCGGCATGGCGTGGATTTGAGGCTGTGGAGCGCTTGGAGCGCCGGATCTATACCTAATTCGAGGAGGATGGAGTGATAAGTTGTTAAAGCGTACGAAGAAGCCAATTAGGTGCTTCTATAATAACTTAACTACCCGTAGTACAAGTAGTTACTATAGAATTTAGGGATTCTAGTTATACCCGTACTACTATTACTGCTTGCCCTAATCTATATTAACTTTTTATCGTTTTTAATCGCGATATAGTAGGTATTTCCTTTATAACCAGGTCTACCCAGTGTGTCCAGCCTAGCTGCGAGCTTGAGCAAAATAGCTGACTGACTGCGTCAATTGGATCGCTCGCTGTCCGCTGACTGTTGGATAATGTACGCTGACTGTCAAGCTGCCTGCTAGTTGTCCCAATTAGGAAAGTGGTATAAACTTTGTAGTATTTCATTGCGGATTTTTAGCAGCACCTCTTTATATATAAATATTAATATTACCCAGTTAAAATTTAACCCTAATTTACCTAATATAGCATTTAAACATAGCACAATTCGTCCTGCCTATCCGTAGAGGCTTAATTTGCGGAGAGCTTCATTTTATAGTGTAGCAGAATTCCTTTAGTACATCACTACCATTAAGCTTATACCACGGTTGGAACCTATTAAGAGCTAATATCCGACCGTTAGAGTCCTACAGCACCGCTAGGAAGTCATTATTAGCCTTGTGTCTGCTGTAGTGCGTAAATTCATACAGGGCGGCCGGTACCGCCAAGGAAAGCCGGTAAATATCCTGGTTAGCGCGAAACGTCTCCGAACGTTCCACATAATTATTACAATATTATTTAATTGACATAGCACACTGCCAATCTTGTGGCTGCCTTTAGTCTAGCCTTTCCTGGCCGACGTAGAAGTCCCTGCGTGCCGGAACAAGAATATCCCTTGCACCGATAGTGTGTTCGGAGTTGTGGCCCGTGCACAGCAACACCAAAATCGACAGGAGTTGGTGTTCCTGGCTGGTTGCGCACGGGCCACAGCTCCGAACACATAATTATCGGTGCAAGGGATAGTAGCCGCGGTCCGAGCTGTCGAAACCAATCCGGGCGGTACCGGATACGGCCAATCAGCGGGCTAGGAGATTCTGTGTGCTGGGCACACAGGCGCAACATAGAGTTAAGTCTAGAGACGTAGTGTAGGCGCTGCAAGGCTGGAATCCAGTGGCCGTGCTATTTTCCTTTTCCACTAGGCAACAGCGTGGCCCACCGCCTCTATAGTACATCCGCTCGACACAACACAAACCGGCAAGCTGAAAGTCGAACCTTCAGAAAGCAAAGAAAATGACGTAATCATCTATGTCGTCCATTATCCGAAGCCAATTGCACCCAAAGTTGTGCGTTTCGTGCGCAACAATCTTCTCTAGCGCCGAAGCTGCCCACAAACTCGTCACCGGCGGCACCATCGAATGTTGTCTACGTTACGAAAAACTTCGAGAGTCGGACCCTGATGGTTGCCCCTTTTGTAGGGCACTGTTCATACTAGTCGGCCTCCCACCTATGAACCTGATCGATGGATATCTGAGGCAGGCTGAAGATACCACCGATGACGGCAAGATTGGGGAGCCACATGGCACAGACATGCTGAGATTTCTTTTCAAAGGGCTTCTTCCCGAAGACGGGGCTGCATCGCGGCCGCTGATTGAAGGGGCTTTTACAGAAGGAATCATGCACACTATTGAAGTGGTGTACAGAAGAGAAGCTGGCCGGGACAAGGCGGTGTATTTTGAGATTTCGACCGACAAAAGTACTATCCGTGGAACAATACTGACATACCTTAATTAACGTACACAGATGATCCCGCCGCTAGCATGATTCTGCTAAGAAGTCCATACCCTAAGGTTAGCTGCCCAGAGACGTTGTCTAGGATTAGAAAGTGGTTAGAGGACTGCCATTCGAATCACTTGCAGTGCAACAAATGTCAACTTGGGCAAGCCAAAGCTTACGTTGTGCCGAGCTATATTTTGAACGTTGCTTGGGCCGTAGATGAGGTTAGATTGGAAGAGGCACCCGTTACCAGTGAAGGGATTTCATACGGTGCTCTGTCATACTGTTGGGGGGCAGAGCAACCACAGCAGACTACCTCTATAAACTTCCAGAAGCACAAGGCAGGCATTGCGATGTTGAGTCTGCCGCGCACAATCCAAGACGCAATCACAGTTAGCAGGGCACTTGGGTTGAAGTACTTGTGGGTCGATTCATTGTGCACCATCCAGGATTCTGCAGTCCACAAGCAGTGAGAGCTGCGCATCATGGGCACCATTTACCACAACGCATATGTTGTCATCTCAGCGGCTTCCGCAGCGACATGCAACGATGGCTTTCTCCAGGATCGTCTTCCCCCGCGCAACTCCTTTAGGGTTCCATTCGGCGACGAAGGTAGTGCGGATATTCTACCCAAACTAAGGATGAGTATATTAATGCTGAATAAGAACGAAACGCTACACAACAGGGCTTGGGCGTATCAGGAGTCGTTTATGGCGCGGAGGCTCCTTGAGTTTACCAGTAATGAGGTGATCTGGAGTTGTATGAAGACAGGTAAGGATGGCAGTGGTAGACGGGGACGGGTGGAGGCCATGACATACTTCGGTGATTCGTGCCGCTGGGCGTTTCAACTGCTAGAGGTTCGGGACTGGGGCTTCATTATCGTTGCGTTCTCGAGCCGGAAGATGACTCGTGACAGCGACAAACTCCCAGCGCTTTCTGGTATTGCGGAGCTTTTCGATTGGGGGCGCGGAATGCAATACGTGGCTGGAATTTGGTTCGGTGGACGGGGGGCGGCTCAGCTCATAACATGGGTTACAGCAGAGAGTTCTGATGGATATGGTACAACTCGACCGATGGATTGGAGAGCTCCGTCGTGGTTGTATATATCCGTGAACGACCAAGTTAGCTTTATTGACCTAAACCAATTGCGGGGGTTTGAATGGGAAGGAGATGAGTTCTGTGCCCAGCTGCTGACTGACAATAATCCATATGGCGAGGTGACATCTGCTAGCATGCGGCTGAGAAAATGCAGATTGATAGAAGTCAGGGTAAGTGCGAAACTGAAGCAGGGGCCAGTGGAGCGAAGCTACCGACTGCAGCTACCGGATGATTCAAATGGCTTTGAGCGGTGTTTCGCCGCTGGTTCCGATTCTTGGACGGTTAACTTTGACGCGATAACGCCCGTGACGGGATCCGGATCGCCCTCCATTGCTTCTTGCTATGGACCACTTCCATTGAACACCACTCTCTGGTGGTTCTTGATGTGGTACTCACACGAGCTGGTACCCAAGAGACTGGGGTCATCTGCATTGTACATTTCCGGTCTGGCATTGGCCGAGCTTTCGGATATGAGATTCCACCGTGTTGGATATATCAAGTGCTACAGCAAAGAGGGCAGGTCAATTGTGGAGAATTTAAAGAAATTACCGTGCCACGAGTTCACATTCGTATGATGAATGGGATGGATAGTCGTGTTTAAGAGTGCCATTACACTTCGACGCGGGCACGCTTTCCCGCGGCTAGCTGCATCTCTGCCAGGGCCACTGTTGTGCTGCATCGTTTAGCGACGGATAAAGGTTGGCAAAGATATCACACTGTGGAATGAACTGCATCCCGAGGCTCAATCAAACGAGGAGGAATGATAGAGATTCAGCGGGACAATATTGAGGTTTCAATAGGAAAAGGTAGAGATAATATTCTTTCTTGATAGAACACTATACTTTAGCTCCGAAATTTAAAAACGTATAGATAGTCGTGATAGACCAGGGGGGAACAGCTAATGCGGCTCTCGACGTCGTGAACGGAACGATCGACGGCATAACCAAGACCGCGGTATTCTTCCTGCTATCTTCTGGTTTCTTATATAGAACTGGCTAAAGATAAATGGCACATGGACCATTACTTTAGAAATTCGTGAGGGAGAGACCAGAGATGCCTAAGCGATGTACTCGTCTCGCTACGGTGGGCTTCTCGCTACACAGGGGGGGGCGTTAGTGTGGAAAGGGATGGGAGAAGGGCGGGGCGGCAGACGCAGATTGCGCCACACTATGGGGAGTCTGGAGACTAAGCCGGACCGATCTAAGGCTATTCGCAATGAGGTACACGCTGTCTCGAGAGTTTGACTATATTTTAGTATTCATAAGGCGAAGAGCAGCAGGGCACCTTCCCAATTACCGGTGCAGCACCTATACTCATAAGTCGTGGCACAGTCGAGGGCAAAATTGTATTCACGTTAACGAGCGTATATAGGTATAAACCCCGATCGCAGCGGCAAACATTAACACGCCATCTGTCCCACTCCTCTCGAAAAATGAGGAAAATTTGTCATAGCCAATGCCTTCGTCACACGATAATAGTCAACTCGAGTCCGCCAATCCGTATAGCATCCCGAAAAGAGCAACGACCACGAGCTAAGTGCTTGCCTTGAGAGCAAGATTGTAGATTGTGCAGCGAAGGTACATTCTGCTTGTAGTGGAACGGGTGGGATATCGTATGGCCATTTAGTGCTAGGCAGGAATCAGTGGGTTGGTTCCGGGACGGCTGACGCCATGAGTGAGGGAGGAGCGTTGACTTACGCCACAGGACTCGCAGGAGCAGCTAGCGCAGTCGCCAGCGCAGGAGCAGGAGGCACAGTCGCTGTTGTTCGGATTAGTATGAACGTGGGTCGGACGATACTGAGAGGCTAGAGTTTGCTGGAAGGCTGAAGTTGTTTGATTTGATGTGAAAGCAGGCAACACCTACCAAGGAGACATTTTGATGGGTTATGGGTGGTTGGATTTAGTGTTTGACGCTTGGTTTTCTGAGCGAATTTGGTGTATCTGAGAAAGGAGCAGGTTGCAATAATGAGAGAGGAGTCCCAACGGATAGCACCACGGCCCTTTAAATATTCAACCCGGACCCCAGAAACCCCACGCAAGCAATACCACTATGCTCTGGCCTGGGACAATGTTTCCCGACAGATAGCGTCCCGCGATAAAGATGCCCAAGTCGAATCCCGCGGACTTAGAGGATTGGGCGGCGGAGGCGCTTTTTCTCGTTCGAATGAGAGAGCGGGAGTGGGAGGATGAGGGCGATCATTACAACGAGAGAAGGTGGAGCCATGAGGGGGCCTGTAAAGGTGCTGCACGACCCCCTCAGCCTGTTCCTTGGGCCGCATTCTTCAGCGTATGGTCATCGTAACGTGAGTCGGTTACGTCCATTTAAAAACTGCATGGGCTTCCTCAAAAGCCTTGGTAATAGTCTCGGGTGGCCGTAGGAGGGCGGCTCTGGAGTTATATTGGTCGAGTTTGTGGCAGGATGACCAAGGCGCATGCCACCTTCAAGACTGAGCTGTCAGTTATTGCGCGATAAGATTTGAGATAGATAGCAGTCATAGCTATCTGAGCACCTTCACACTGAGCAGCCCTCGGTGTAGGACGCACCGATTGCTTGTGCTTTTTCCGTCATTCTCCATCCCCAAGAGGCTGGGCAGAGAAGGCCCCGCGTCCGGACTGGAAGGGGTAAGTTTTACCGATAGAAAGTGTCCAACCAGCAAGGTTACGCAAAGAGAGCCTATCCTAATCCCACGTGGTACGCAAAGAACAGGTAATAGTACCTCTTTTCCCGGAGAGCGAGCATCAAGAGGGAGCCTAAGGCCCCCGGTCAACCCAGAGATGCCCTTTGAAGTCGGCTGTCAGTCGAGCAGAAGCGTTTGAGTGGACGTCGCAGGGGGAATAGTGCCAACTCAAAGCAACATCCGGTCGCGACTCGCGAGAGCAGGCTGCGCGACGCCTGTTGAAGGGTTCGTGAGTCAAGAGTGAGCGCGAAAGGCTCAGCGAAAGCTGACAAGGGAGGTGGGCAGCCTGCTCAAGAGCGACGGTATGAAAGACACCAAAAGAGCGGCGGTGTGAAAGACATCAAAAGAGCGAAGAACGGGGAAAGACGGCGAGCGACAAAAGCCCACCTTTATATCTCAATCTACGTATCTGGTCATTTCCAATCTACGGGCCGTTTCAGTCGGCGTTGTCGTTTGCAACCCCCGTCGGTGTCCATCATGGTACTCACCTTTCTATTGCATCGGCACATAGCCGCTTCCACCACTTCCACCTCTCAACTCGCTTCAACTAGTCTCTCGACGACTATAGAATGCTAGCAAATCATGAAAGTCCGCTCTCCTTGTGCAGATGCCTCAAATATTGCTTTCCCTCTCACACTGTTCCTACAAGATCCCGGTTATAAGCATTCGCGCCACACGCGCACCTTCGACTAGCTAAAGCCTTCTAACAATAATCCGATTAATAAAATCCCTTTGTCCATGGCTAGCTATATTTTTCCCTGGCAGGGTGACCACCCCCCAACTTTCTCCCAAATCGAGAAACTCGAACCCCACGCTTCACAAATCGCCACAATTTCGTCCAGGGGAGCTGCGCAAAAAGACCGCTACCGTACAGCAGTGGGCCGAAATTTATCCTCTGTTCCCCGCGCCTCAGTACACCTTTCTGAGAAATACGTAACTACTGGGTCGTAGTTGCTTGAGGCCCCTGAGAAAACGACAATGAATTCCTTTTCGACGAGCAAAACAGAAGACGCCTGCGGTTGAACGTCCGGAACGAATACCAACGCTGAAGATCTTATTTTGTGGCGTGACGCGAGAGCAAGTCGATAAAGGGGTAGAGGTAGATGGAATGCGGCCCGGACCGTGCTTCGAGATTCCGACATGCCTCGTTCATATGCATGGACCACTCGTTGATTGTCGGACTTATTTCGTGGGGCTAGCAAGACCTTCAATGGGATGGACGAGCCAAGTGGGCCCTTGAAAAGAGCGAGCGAAAAGAGTACGGTCAATACCAGCGTGGGGGTTGAATTACCTTCAAGAACGGCAACGTCATCCTAGGTGCCCAAGCCCAGCACTGAGATAAGAACCTTAACAGGGGGCGTCACCTATCCCCTTGCGGTTTGGATACAATGACAAGAGAGTACTCAAAATACATTGGAAAGCTACTTTTTCATTCAATCCTTCTTCCGTTCAGTCTCTTACATTATATTTCAAGCCTTGCAACACGCCCACTTTTTCAGCTTGTTTACCATTAACTTCAGCCTCTTGAATGTGGTGCTCCAGCTTTATCGGATCGATAGCATAAAACTTTAAGCGCACCATCTACTATAATATTACATAGATCGTATAACTTCGTCAAAGCCCACCTTGCTAGGTTAACCACGGGCCGATAATCCAGGCGAATAAGCAACTATCTAATAGCTACTAAAGTAAATGTTAATATAAGGAAGAAGGGAAGAAATAAATATTTAATATTATTTTAAATAATTAAATATAACTAGTTGGTGTTGGTTTGCTTCGTAAATCAAATACCACCACCGCGCTGCCGGCTCCCGGCTCCGCAGAAAATACCAACAAATCTACCGCTTCACAGCTCTCCTTCTAAAATACATAGCTTCGTGTAGAGCTTTATACAGAGTTTTGTGCAGAACTTCGTACAAAGCTTCGTGCAGAGCTCCGTGTAAAGCTTCCATATCAAACCTCAATGGGGAAACCCCCTTGAACTCCCCCTCACTGCGTGGCCAGTTCACTGCGTGGCAGAAGCTTCATACAGAGCTTCGTGCAAGCGTTCATGTAGAGCTTCATGTAAAGCTTCGTGTTCATAGAGCCTTCCTAGTATATTAGCGCTGGGTATCAGTAGAGCTTTAAAGCTTCATTTAGAGCTTCGAGTAGAGCTTCAAGGAGACCCCCTTGAATCCCCCGCGCACTGCGTGCTCCATTGACTGTGTGGGCAGAGCTCCGTGCATAGCTTACCCCTGAGCTCGCCCGCAAAGCTCCTCGCTCAGCTCCTTGAAGTTCTCTGCCTCCACGTAGGTACAGAAGCTTGCAGCTGTATCAGGGCCCGCAATTCTGCCTACAACGCCCTGAAAAGTAGATGTATCGCATAGGTGCAGAGTTCTTTTTAAAACCTTGTTAGGAACAAGTAGCGTGGGCGACGGGGTTATGATGGTTCCTAACAAATTTCGTCCGTGCGTTCCAAATCGTCATAACTATGCTTTGTCACGTGGCCGGCTTGGAAAAATCAAATTTTATTACAAAAGCTAGATAATTGTACTCTATCCCTTAGCACGGTAAAATTCGTCCTCATGTTATCGATAAGGATTTAGCCGGTAGAATCGATTGGATTTAAGGGCGTGCTCAGTAATATGAGGTTAATTTTGGTGAGCATGGAACTTTGGCGCGACTTTCTCGCCATCGCTCAGCTCGGCGTCCGAGTTAGAAATCCAGGCTTTCTTGGCTAAAGTCTACCTCAACTAAATCGATGTATTTAGCGGAGAGCAATGTCTTTCACTCTGGATGCTCCAACAGCCTTACTGGCCCTCGCACCTAATGCTAATAGGACCGACAGTGCTATCGATCCTCGCATTCAACACCAAACTAGTTTCATTTCCCGACATGGCATCCCTCCGCCTTTTCACCCTCAATAAGGATATCTTCAACCCCAACCTTTACAAGCATGTGCAATCCGTCTGGTTTGCTGGCCTCCCTAAAGGCGCAACACTTCCCACTCCCGAATTGATGAAGCGGTGGTGGATGGCATCACCAGAAGAAAAAGCTTCTTTCGATGTTACCTGCCGCATCAACTTCCTCCACGCTCTCGAGTCCATCGGACCAGAGAAATACCAAATACCAAATACTCCATCTCCAGCAATTGCGGAACCTTTCCTTCGCGAAATTACAGAGCAATCACCCGAAAATGACGGAGAATATGGTGCTTCTACAGCATTAAGCCTCATCCTCCTCCTCGATCAAATACCGCGCCATATATTTCGCACACCCTCCACACTCCCACTTGTCTACAATCACTACGATACCATAGCAACGTCGCTTATCAGGCACCTCATCTCTCCTGACAGCCCTGTGCCACGCTCAGACCACTGCCCACTCTACCGACTCTCTGCCGCCCATCGTTTCTGGCTCTACATGCCATTGATGCACTCCGAATCCCTTGCGGATCATGAGCTGGCCGCTGAACTGTTTGCGGGGTTTCGCGCTGAGGTGGTTAAAGCAGGACCGAAGTACGAAGATATGCTCGCATACATTGACCAGAATACAGGCCACCAGAAGACACATGCGGATATCATAGAGAGATTTGGGCGCTACCCGCATCGCAATGAGATGCTGGGAAGGCGGACTACAGAGGAGGAGCAGAAGTGGTTGGATGACGGTGGGGAGACATTCGGTGTTGGGAAGAGTTGAGAGCGTCGAAGCACGCAGCGGTTGAGTTGAATGCCGTATCCCAAAAATAGTTTGATGTGGCAAGGACATTGTTGTTTTTGGCATTTTGATAGCGAAAGGCACAAGGTAGGTTAGTGTCGCAGGCCGAGCAGCCTGCCTAATAACGTTGACGCCGTATAGTCAATCGAAGGCGACATTTGATTACTACAGGTTCTCTATATATCAGACTGCTATCATGGCTTTAATTTGAAATGATATTATATACAGATTTCTCCGAATATTTCATGATGGATAAATCCACTGCACTAAATATGTTCGAAGCTACATTCCAGTGCATTGATAAAGGCGTACACATCAGGACCCATTATCTAGCTTTCGCTACATTATGTCGGTTTCGGATAGGCTTCTGAAGTACTTCAACATCACATGTATAGAGGAACTCGTATACTTTTCATTATACAAAGCCATTCGCGAGACTACAAGGATACTGCAAGTCAAGTGTACGCCTTAACAGTGCATAAGAGAGCCACAACGTATTTGAACCAAACGTTTCACTCTCACTGTATTGTTTATGAACTTAAAAATGCCATCAATTCAATCGCTTTCGGCAGTATTTTACTTTACGCACCATTCACAGCAGTCTTCTTCCGGCCCTTCATTTATCCAGCAGTGTTCTATAAGCCAAGTCTATGTCTACTTCCTAGGGGAAGCGATGTCTCCTTATTCATTTAACCAAGTAGTCTATGCTCGTCCTGCATTCAACGAGATACGGGTTTAGTTAATGGTTCGTTACCATGTGTTTAGCCTAGAGAGCCCCCCCCCCCCCGGGTCACTTTAGCGTGTGTTCCGCGTCTTTGATAGGCAGCTCACCTGCAAAATACCTTAGCTATCAACAGTAGGTTCTCCACCAGCAATCCCGCAGAAGCGCATAGGTTTCCGCAAAAGCCACCTTAAACCCCACAGATCAGCCCGCTCGTACAGTGTTAACGAAGCTACCACCAAAATATACCGACCGTGACGGAACCTCAGGCATCAGTAACGCCTGGCGCCGACAAACTTGGCCCGGTGTATCACCTCCTGAACCAAAGAGGCATACTCTACACAGTCCGCACGTCCTTATCTGGCGAGCATATTACCAAGCAGGTCCGCCGTTCTTAGTCCGGCCGAGATCGAACCTTAGGGTGGAGCGCGAGCTGCTTTCATCTTCGACACATGAGTGCAGAATACGGGTCACGGTTATAATTTATGCTCTATACAACAGCCACTCAGAGAGAGGTGGTGAAAGGCGCCGATTCTCCGACTTTTAGATTATTAATGCGTTAAGGCAGCAATAAAGGCACCCCTGGAAGGCATGGTTCGTATTTCGTATCGACTAGCGGGGTGGCTGGTGCCTTCCGTAAGTATCACGAAGAGGTAGAAATATAAAAGATAGGACGGTCGTGGTGGTTTTTCCCTTCGGATCAGACAGAGTACAAACAAGAATCGTCCTCCCTTGAAGTCTTTATCTCCTCATTACTAATTCAACAATTCCCGCCGCAGTTATGGCGCCCTTCGCAACCATCCATACAATAACAACAATTCTGCACGCCCGTGTCACGAAGGCCCTTGCGGCGGCCAACATCAATGGCTTGGAGGTCGAAATCGCGCCGAATTTCGTCTTCGGCGAGACCAACAAGACGCCCGAATTCCTGGCCAAATTCCCCATGGGCAAGATCCCCGCGCTCGAGACGCCCTCCGGCTTCTACCTCGCCGAAGGCACCGCCATCGCGCACTTCCTAGCCGACTCGGGCCCCAAGCGCGAGCAGCTGCTCGGCAAGGACGCCGAGGAGCGCGCGCTCGTGCAGATGTGGATTGGCGTATCCGACTCGGAGATTTTCCCAAACGTCTCCGCTGTCATAGGCCCAATGCTCGGTCGCGGCGAGTATGTTGAGAAGACAGTGAAGGATAAGGAGGCCGCGTTTGTGCGCGCTTTGAAGCGCATCGAATCGCATCTGAAGGGTCGAAAGTGGCTGGTTGATGATGCACAGTTGTCGCTTGCCGATTTGAGCATTGCTGCGAGCTTAATGTGGGCGTTCAAGTTCCTTCTTGATGTGGAGGCGCGCAAGGAGTATCCAGAGGTTACTAGTTGGTACCTTAGGCTGCTAGAGCAGGAGGGAGTCAAGGAAGCATTTGGAGGCGCGCCGGTGCTCTGCGAGGTCAGAGGCCCACCGTTCAAGGAGTAGGCACATTTCAATGCTCATTAAATATGGAGATAGAGAATCACTCCTGCGCATTCTAGTTTTCATATAGTAGTATAAATTTAAACTATAAACGGCGAAAAGGGGTCGAATGTTTTAATCGAAGAATAAAAGCAACCAAAAGAGAACACTAGAGGATTGTTCAATGAAATCTAAAGGTGACTAAGGGCTGGTTTACTAACTTTTTTTCACCTGTTCGCGCTCACCTGTTCGACGATCAAATTAAGGCCCAACAGGTGGATTGTAAGCGCCACTAGCAAGCGCTCGTGCAGGGGTGTAGATCGAACAG
>Ga0307507_10000373_pt1 | contig 92182 bp, 81 predicted proteins | sample 7_EM_MG_FD_207223 | JGI IMG/M metagenome (GOLD analysis project Ga0307507, IMG submission 207223) | Populus trichocarpa ectomycorrhiza microbial communities from riparian zone in the Pacific Northwest, United States - 7_EM | ecosystem: Host-associated > Plants > Roots > Unclassified | place...
GAATAGGCCGGAGACCATGGGTGCTGTTTGCGCAGTCGTTTACCTCATGTGCATGATCGTATTCTTGCCGTTCGCTTTTTACGAATATTTTGTCACCTCGACGAGTGGTGGTGGGAATAGGGATGCTACGGTTGAGGGAGTGGAGACTGGGAGGTTATTGCATAAATTTCCTCATAATAAGGTCACTTTATTCTGTCCAAGTGTTAGGGGTTGCTTCTGACATGCTTGGACTAGTAGTTGGGCGAATATCTTTCAGCAATTCTTTCTCTCCAGAGTATGGTGATATTAGGGGTCGCCGACGACCTTTTCGACATTCGGTGGCGCCACAAGCTCTTTCTTCCGGTCATCGCCGCAATTCCAATGTTAATGGTTTACTACGTAGATTTCGGCGTGACCAACATTGTTGTTCCTACTAGTCTCCAAGAGTACCTAGGAACAGCTCTCCTAGATCTCTCCTGGGGATACTATCTTTACATGGCGGCTATAGCTATCTTCTGCCCGAACTCGATCAACATCTTAGCCGGTATTAACGGGGTTGAGGTTTCCCAATCTATTGTAATCGGATCTTTCATCGCTATCAACGATTTGCTATACATCTCCGTCGGGGGTCATCCAGCTACAGATTCACATCTGTTCTCGCTCTATTTCCTCTTGCCATTCATAGGCGTTTCTTTGGCCCTGTGGTGGCACAATTGGTATCCTTCTAAAGTATTCGTGGGCGATACTTACTGTTACTTCGCCGGAATGACATTCGCAGTGGTTGGCATCCTAGGTCACTTTTCTAAGACACTCCTACTCCTATTCATCCCACAAATCTTCAATTTCATATATTCGGCACCGCAATTATTCCGGCTGGTGCCTTGCCCCCGCCACCGTCTGCCGAGGTTCAACGCAAGGTCAGGCTTGATGGAGCCCTCTCGGGCCCCGTTTACAAAACCACCCAAGTGGTACATCGCTCTCGCTCTCACTATACTGGAGAAGTTACGGTTGGTCCAGGTTTGGAGGAACAAGGAAGGCGTGATCATGGAGTGCTCAAATCTCACTCTGATCAACCTCTGGATCGTAACATTTGGCCCTATGAGAGAAGATAAAGCTACGATGGGACTCATGGGGTTGCAAATCGCCTGCTCGATAATTGGCCTCTTAGTCAGACATAAAGCTGCGTTATTAGTATTTCCTCATGATAATTTAAGTATATGATTAGTTTTAATAGGTGGTTTGTCTGTTGTTTTTGTATTATTTGTGTCTTTTTATTTTTATTTTTTAGAGTTAGTACCTCTGGGTTTTAGACGGGGAATATAATCGGGCCTCTCAAGCAAGTCAAAAAAAGTTCGCATGGTCACGCTCCCCTCAAACAATTATTCCCTATCTATCCCCCTTCCCATACGCCAGATGAGACAAGTTAGTGGCCATACATCGCCCATAGCTTTACACAAAAAACGAAAGCCACATTAGGGACTATAATATCCATTCCATGTCAGGAATCCCTTCTCCGCATCCCGACCACCCTCACCCGAAGAAATTACCAGATATCCGCAGCCACTTTAATTTTTCTTCTTCCCTTGTCCAGCAGCAGCCTTCGCCTTAGCCGCCTTCTTCCTACCACTCCGGATCATAACCACGCTCAAGAAACTCCCCACGACCGCAATCCCGATCAGAATCAAAATGACCGGAATCCGGATCGCCCACACGCGCGGTGGGAATAGGTCGTGAAGCTGGTGGCCTTCATCTACAAAGGGCTATTCATTCCAAAGCATTAGCGGAAAAGGGAATAGAGTGGTAGGAGTGGGTGGGAAGGGAGTAGAGTACCATAAATAGGGTCCAAATACTATAGTAAAGGAACACGATGGATGCGACCATCAGCATCATGACGCCGGTGAGCTTTGCAAGCTGTATTTTCACCTCGTGTTAGCGCTGGAATTTCGGGGGAGAGGAGCTAGGGCGCACCATGGTTCTTGGAAATAAAAAAGGAATAGAAGGGTTTGGTGTTGTTTTCTTGTGGAGGGTTTCCTTGTGAAAGAAAGGAGTGGAGTGTGGTTTTTGGCGACTGATGGTTCTGTTGGAAGCTGGGGCATGCTCTTCTGTCAGGGGCTGCGGCTCTGTGCGCTAAAATACCTGGCCTTTTTGTTACTTGGCGGTCATGTATTCTCACTCGGGTTTATTTCGTTTTGAAATAAAGGCCATGAGAAACAGGTTTGGGGTTCTGAACAGTGAGAACAATCTTCCGGAATGCTTAAATTCATAATTGACCCCCCAAGCTTCATACGGGTTTCCCCGCCTCTGTAGCAATTTCGATTCTCACTGCAGCGAGGGTCCGTAGTGGTGGTAACCCTAACCCATAGCTCACAAACGCGGCCTCAATTAATTTACGCGACGGCGGCGCGTCGTCCATGAACTTTCCTGGAAGAATTGTCACTCAATCCACTTTCCTTCCCCTCTCACCCCACTACAAACCTACGATATTCTATACAGAGTGGATCCAACATGTTCCGGCAAGAGCCAGTGAAACGTGTGCGAGCGATCGACGCAAAAAAGCATTGGTCCGGAGTAGACTTTAAACAACTATCCTACCCGCACCGCCTGAACTTTTACAATACCCCTCCCACGACGGAGATTACTCTAGATGAGTTCGAGCAATGGGCTATCGACAGGTTAAGGAGTCAGTCACTTTCGTACCTTGAACTTCCCCCTATGATTTAGCAACCCAGCTGTTATAGTGGAAGACTGACTTAGTAGGATAATACAGTCCTTGGAGAAATCGAATCTTGCCTCTATCGGAATATGACTTTAGTAGAGCTCAATAGTGCCATATCGGACCTCCTTAAGAAGCTTCTCCCGCTCGATGCGAACTCTGCGCAGGGGGGTTCCAAGCCCCAGGATGGCAAACACCAAAAAAACCAGGAACAGCGACGGAAGGATCACTACTCACATTACATCCTCCGATTAGCGTTCGCACGGTCCGAAGACCTACGGAAGAGGTTCCTGACGGCAGAGACCATCCTTTTTAAGTTGCGGTATAATAGCGACGATTCTCAAGAGCGGCAGGCGTTTATTGCGAGTTTGGGGTTTGATTGGGAATTTCTGTCAGCTGAGGAGAAAGCGGACATGCGGGAGGATTTGCTTGCGGGAGCGGGGGCAAAGAGCAGTGAAGCTGATGCGGTTTTCAAGGCTGGATTTTTCAAGGTCGATTGGGAGAGGGTGTGTGATCTTGTTGATCAGAGGAAGGTGCTTTTACGTGGGGGGAAGGCATATGTACCGGAGTCCCAGCAGTTTTCATTAGTGATTGCAGAGTTCACAACGAGATTGGAGAAGGCGCTTGAGGTATATTTACTTTCCTGCTGTGTAAGAAATAGACCACTGACGATATCAATACAGCTCACCGCCCGAGCCCTCCCAAGACTCGACGAAGATGACCGTCTCATCCCCGTCCTAGACCACCTCTCCCGCGGCTTCACAGCACCAGAATACAGCACCAGCACGACCGCCACAACTCTCAACGGCGCTAGCTTAACTGCAGCCGTAATCGACGATCTAGTCCAGTACTTTCCCATGTGCATGCGGCAACTGCACACCACCCTCCGCGGGAGAGAAAAGAAGCTTCTGCACAACGGCCGCCTCCAATATGGCCTCTTCCTAAAAGGCGTAGGTCTAAGCGTCGACGAAGCCCTCATCTTCTGGCGCAAATCCTTCTCCCTCATGGACGATGACGAGTTCCAGAAAAAATACCGCTACAACGTCCGCCACGCCTACGGCCTTGAGGGCACACGAAGGAACTACAAACCCATGTCCTGTCAGCAGATCCTGATGGATAGACGCCCAGCCGCGGGTCAAGTCCATGGATGTCCCTACCGGGAGATCGCGATCGACAATCTAGTCGTAGCATTGGGCACTATGGGCGTCAGCGATAGGGATGTTATCAGGCACGTCCGCGAAGATGTCGAAGCGAAGAAGTTCCATGTTGCCTGCAGTCGCGTGTTTGAGCATACACATGCCAAGGAGCTCAAGCGGGAAAAGGAAGCTGGCGGCATGTCGGCGGGGCTTACGGAGAATATTATTCATCCAAATGAATACTTTACTCGCAGTTTTGGGCTCAAGAATCCTGGGAGTGTGGAGAGCACGACTGTTGCTGCCCCTGATGCTAGCGGCGGGAATGAGCAAAGTATGGAGATGGACTGATTGATTGATTGATGAACTAATATGGGTTTCTTTTTTTCTTTTTTTCTTCTTTCTTCCTCCTTCAATCACTACCATATTGTTATATATCATGACACTTGTATCCTCCCTGTTCCTTACCATATTATACACACCGGTACAGTACTGTACCAGCACGTGTAGTTCCTCCACCCCAACCATATCGCATTACATCACTCGACAGACAGCCCCCTTAAAGTAAAAATAAAAGACAAAAAGTGCACTTCCCCTTCTTTTTTCTTTCCACAAATCCTCACAATCGCTCGTTGAAACTCCCGTTCCAAAACCTTATTAATAGTTTAATTCCAATCCAACACCAATCCCGAGTGATCACTCATGAAGATCGCGGGACGGTAAGGTTCTGCAGGATTGGTTAAGTCCCGGGCGGGTTATTTTTCGATCGGGGGGGGGGAACGTGATTAATTGCCGTTGTGATATAATTTGCAAGGGAACGAATAGGTATTCCATACTGTGGTGTACACGATTGTTGTGTTTGTCGGACTGGCTGGTTGACTGGCTGACTGAGACGGGATGGGATGGGTACGGGGTGCTTGAGTATTATACGGTACTCCTGCCCGGAAAAATAGGGGGAAGGTGCATTTTGTACCGTATTGGATCTCAGATAGTCTAAGCATAAATTTACCGGTAGATTTAGTTTTTTGCCATGTGTTTCGTTAGACCCTTGTTTTTGGGTCCTTCTGGGACGGTCTGCGAGCCGTGCCGGGATAGTGGGCAAAGGAGGGTGGTGGGCAATGCAAACTGTTTGGCGGTTTTTTTCTTTTCTTTTTTCTTTTCCTTACGCGATCGAGGGGTTCTTGTGTGGTATAGTGGTGTGGTAATTTCTTCTTCTGTGAGTTACCGGTCGGGACTTTGCGATTGATTGATTGATTGATTGATTGATTGACGACCGATGCCAGGGTTCTATTTAGGTTTCCGGGTGACACAGGGCTTTAACCAGGCATTATAGGTGGGCTTTTATGCATCAATGACAGGAACTACACTTTAGGCACAAACTGCTTTCTAGCAGGATGGTTGGGCATCACAAGGCGGGTTCGTATCATTCACTAGAACGAGGTCAATCAGTTTGGCTGGGAAATTATGATTAAATATCTAGCGCATGTAATTCGATGATGGATCTCAGGTCATGGACATTTGCGCTGCCCCTCATGTGTACGGCATAGAAGGGAAAGATAACAGTGAGCCTTGAAAATGCCAAAGGAATTTATCGGTGGCAAGTTCCCCAGTCAACCTGGCACCAATTACTAATTTTTTGTTAGCAAGATTCATTTGCAGGCTAAAAGCAGGGAGAACTCACGCAGCGCCGCAGAAATCGGTACCGGTTCCGCAGAAGTTGGCTGGTTGGTCGTTAGTATCGTGTATACCGGTAGTAGTAGAGGTGTTAGGAGTACTTACATCCAGAACAACACAAGCTACCTCCACACTTCTTGTTCACGATGGGACCACAGTTCTCCGCAGCGCCAGCGGTGCCGTGCGGTGCTGGAGGAGGGGCTGGAACCGGGCGTTGGTCACAAGCACCGTAGCCAGGCTGACAGCCGGCACCACAGTAGTCGGATTGAGCTTGCTCCTGTATCGAATTTGCTATCAGCTCCGCACACATACTAGATGTAAGCTGGATCTATCTTACCCCATTCTTAGGCCCACAGTGACCATTGCGAGACTGTTCCAGAAAGTTGTCAGCGAGTGAGACATTATGAGGGCAAGCAGGTATGAACGCACACAGCAACGGTAATAAAATCCTCCAGGGCCGGCACCAGGGCACGAAACACCGCCCGAACCCGCACCACAGACGTCAATTGAGGGGACCGAGGAAGGAAAAGATCCAGAGTTTGTTGTACTAGTAGTTGTAGTACCACCACCGCCACCACCGCCTGTACCCTAATTTTTCAAGATCCAATTAGAAGAGTTTAGAGATATTAGAAGCACGAATATTCCTTACAGCACACGAGGAACCGGCACCACTATATGCCTTTAGGCAAGTGGCAGGGGCACAATGGGCGGCACTCGTATCACACCTAAACCTTTTTTAGCAATCATAGAAGCAAGAGAGCGAGGTGGACGGTGATGATGATGATGAAGGTAGGGGTCGATTGTTAAGAACCGGGAAACAAACCATCCGTATTGGCTGCAGCACTTGCCAGCCTGACAGATCTGACCCCCGTAGCTGGGACCGCAATTTTGAGCCAAGGCAGAAGTCACTAGACCGAATACAAGGAAGAGCGAAAGACGAGTCATGATGAGGGGTAGGGGGATTCGCAAGAGAAGGCCTGGAAAATAGGTCTATAGTAGACCTAGAATTGGGGGGAGATGATGGGTTGTAAAGGGTAGGAGGTTATGAGAGGAAGGGGTGAGGAGGAGGGATGGGAAGGAGTAAAATGGAGGGAGGAAGAGGAGTCTAAATAGCAATACGTACTCAACGTGATGCCCAGAAATACAGCGTTTAAAAACTATCATTGGGGTACGATCATGGCTTGACCTTGGCGAGCTGAAAACTACGGCTTGGCTTGACTGCTCGTACTGTGCAGTGTGATACTGGTGGTGATGCTTGTAGCTAAAGGGTTTTACACATGTATGATAGAAAAAACAACAACAGCCCGGATGCTTGAGGGAGTTGGGGTTGAGGGAATCCTGGTGCAAGACACAAACTTGTAACACAGCATTGCAGAGTCTAGCTTCTTGGTCTAGAAAACTCAAGTTTGGACCTTGGCCATCTGGGCTGAAAAAAGCTGCTCCTTGGTTGGCCCCTGCGTTCTAGTCTACGATGGCTAAGCAACTTACAGACAGACTTTGATCCCCCTCTGGCATTCAACCAACACTTGGCACCTCTATTTGTGGATCCTGTACAAGTACGAACTGGAGAGTAGTGAGGCTATTAGTGCAATACGATAATCTCCACAATTGTCTTTTATCACCAGGAAAGTCTCTTATATCTAGAACAGACGATACTCCATAAGATCCTGGCTGAAGACCGAACCCTGAGGTACATTATATCTTCTGCATTTCTAGTACTGTACTCGCATTTGGTAATAACTGTCTGAAAGCAAGGCAATGTCGCACAACCGCCCCCCAGCGAAAAAAAAAAGCCTTGTCTTATTTTCAGATGCATTACACCAGAGACAAGAGGTGTGTGGTCGCTGTGGTAGGATAGGGCTTCTCGCCTATAATATCCGCTAATAGCGATAGGTTTCTCGCATTACAATCCAATACCGGTATCCTCTAATCCCCTAATCCCCCTAGAACTGCCCTTACTCTCTTTTCCTTAGTTTAGGAGACTCGCTTTGGTTGTCGTGGAAAGCTACCTGTAGTTGTCTCAAAGCGGCAGATCTAGACACAAAAGGCAACTCTCGGGTCTACAAATTTTAACAGACACGAATCGAGGCACCCCTATGACAATCTCCGAAAAAGCATCTGCACTGATTATTGGAGATACTCGTATGCGCCCAGAGAAGTTGCGTTCCATTACCAGATTTATTGCAAACCACACGGTACAATCCGCGGACAATCCAGTCTCCAGTTACAGGTTACAGGTTGTGCTGGTACTTGTACTACGGTAGTGCAGTCCATGTCCGTGGGGCGGGGCACTCGGGTGGGGAGTTAATCGTCGACACCGTGGTATTGGTCAAACTCGGGCAGATAACTTACCGCTTTTCTGGCAAATAAAAAATCATAAAACCTTCACTGGGTTTCTTTCCTCCTTTACTATCAATACCGTAAAATCTCGCCCATAACGAACTGGCCTGGACTAGGACTTTTTAAAATCTCTGGTACTAAGAAAACTAAGCTTTTGAGAATTCCGGAAAAGACGAGATGTTTGGCCTACCACCAACCCAGAAATTTGGCCGATTGTAAATTGTTCTAGTCCAGGCCAGTTCGTTATGGGCGAGATTTTACGATACCCTTTGGCTATATAGAAACGACTATTCCAAATGTCTACTTACTAGCCCTGGTATCTGAGCGCTCGTGATGTCAAACTGTTTTTAAGGACTGCTGTTTCACACCGCTGGGATTTGGCTTTTTTTTCTTCGATCTGGATGGTATACTGGCGGTTCTTTTCGGTGCTTGTGAGGACAAGATGAGCAAACCACCGAGAGGTATCCAGAAAGGCAAGATTTCTCCTTTCACTTGCTCGATGCAAAAGTTGCTGGATATGTGGAGATTAGGCTTGACACTTTTCAGCAAGCGCCGCCCCCCAATCACGCCAAAGTCCACATATCCAGAAACTTTTGCAATGCACAAGTAACGAGTAGTTTCAAGCTCTCTATTGAACGCCATCCTATGCTGAAGATGCCGACGCTCACCTTCCAACGCCAGTTTTGCCAAAGCATATGTTAGGGGATCAGGGGCGAGAAAGTTGTTCAATGGCTGACAACAGAGAAGGGACAATTGGTCATATGACTTGGGAAACCAAACTTTACGCCATCTATGGATGTTTCGGGTATCAATCTTTCGTGAGGATTCCAATGGTTTTTTTTTTTTTTTTTTTTTTTACTTTTTTTATTCTGTCTACAAGTATACATCGACTAGATACGGGAGTAGCTACTAACATATGCCGCAATTATGGGAAATCGGTCAGGTACTGTGAGAACTCGTACTGTATCTTTATCAGACATCTAATATCTGCCCTTAGAGACAAAACACCCTGAGAAGGAATAGTGTTTACCTGACGCAGATTGGAGCTGTGTTTTGCTTGGTAGGCCACCAGCAAAAGGGCGTAGCTCTAACCTGGCCGCATGGATGCTCTTTCCTGGATTACTTTTGTGGGATCGTGTGATTCGGAAGCTGCGCCTGAGGGAGTGGCCGGAAAAGAAAAGAAGCTTCGGCAAGATTTTTGGCACCGGGACGTAGGATACGGCACGCTTCGGATCGCACCGTAAACATTATTTCGTTCTGGAATTCGGGCCCATGCCATGGTAACACTCGATCGTGTTACCCTATGCTGCTGCTCCGGTGATACAAGTCCAAGTTCATCCTACCAGTATATTCTTAGCCTCTTACGTCGAGTTTTCGGATCTTCCAATAATTAATATCCCTTTATTTAGTCTCCGTGAGTTTCATCCCTTTACGGTAAGTACCTTACATTATCATATGAGTATTAAGTAAAGCACGTCCGGTATTGAGCGATTCACGGCCTTTCCACTGCAAAGAGGCAATGGACACGGTTCCCTACAGTACAGGTACTTGAAAGTCTGTGATATTGCCCTCTCAGAATTGTCCAGTACAGCACCTTTAGGATGTGGATACCAGCTGGAAAGTTTCAGCATGATGCAAGAGCTCGTGTCTGGGGCAGTTTCCTTTCTTCATAAGAGAAGAAGTTCCTACGGTCTGGTTTGTTGACCTGGTACTTACCGTGACTTGGGAGGTCTCGTGTACTGGTATGTTGGTCGGCAACTTGAAAATAGACTTCTTGGCTGAAAAAGACAACTGCAGGCTGTTAGTATGGGGAACTTCGAACCTCCCTCTCTGTGCCGCAGTGCCCGTACTGGTGCAGACTGGGGCGTAACTTAGTTGATAGGGTGTTTTCCAAGAAATCACGGGTGTTTTCACCTTGAATTTCCTGTTTGGTGGATAGCTTTTATGCATAGAAAGTTTCTGTATCAAGGACGTAAGTAGTTTTCCATGCCTGCCTATGAATACGTTTTCGTACAAGACAGGGATAACTAACTAGTGGAATAATCCCTCTTGTACGAAAACATTTTTTTTTTTTTTTGAAAAACTTTTCGATTCTTATTAGCTACTATAACTACGAGCCATCTAGAACACTGCGGGTTTTCTGTGGCTTCCCAAGCCGTCTGCCCTAACTATCCAAGCCTCGGTGGTCCACGTCGCAATAAACCAACAACCCAAAGTTCCACAATTAGAAACATACTCAACCAGTATGTCCCCTCAAAGCCAATAGCCGGAACCTAGCCTTAAGGAAACCCCGTACTCCTCTGACCAGCCTGTCCCCGAGAAGCATCACCCGGTCCGGTCCTCAAGCCCTAAATTGAACATATTACGAAAACATATTCATGGCTACATGTGCTCGAGTACAAACAACTACCCCTCGACAGCAACAATTTAAGGAGATGTTCTTTCCTATCTTAATCGGGGTTAGCTTCACTTCCTTGATTCTCCTGTGGCAGTTGTGTTACACTGTGTTTGGTCAAGTTCAATTTTCCTACCTTCGATTTTCCGATACATCGCACAGGACACAGAGTAAACCTTGGCACGGTTACTTTTCACACCATGGCGCACACGCCATCCCCATTCGTAAGGTCCTGAGAACGCATTCCACACTGGTACGGTACCGGTACCGGTATTGTGCTCAAACGATTGGTACTTGCGCAGGACGTTGGAGTCCTTTTTTGTCTTCAGCTGGGGCTGAGGTGGTCAGTTTTTGAACTGTTTCGAAGCCCCTAATTATGCGAGAGAGGGAATTTTGGACGTATTACCGCGATTGCAAGTACGGTACCTGGGATGGATGTTTTCGTGCAAGACAGGGATAGTTGACTGACAATACAATCCCTGTCTGGCACGAAAAGATCTCCTAGGTGCGGTAAGGTACAGTACTTGCACCAATGATTCGAGCTCCTGCGGTACCGGTGTTGTTGTCCTGAAATACGTCACTTAGGGGGATCCAACGCAGGAAAAAAGGCCACGCGAGACTCTACCGTAATTATCATTTGGGCAGTCTGAGACAGTAAAATTCGCGAGCTGGGTAGGCTCAGTCCCGATTAGTCGGCGACTAGCTATTCCAGGTGATAGAATTGGGGTTTTTCAGTGTTCAAGAGTTCAGCATTTTTAGCCGCCATGAGCGAGATTCTGCTCAATTGTGCACACCACTGCTATGTTGCGTTGCTAGAAGGGCGGTAAATATTCGACTAGGAAGAATGGTGTTTGTAGTTGCAGAAAAGAATTTATCGTGATAACTAAAAGCTTAACTTAGGTAACTTTGTACTGTGAAAATCTAGTGTAGGGATGCCGTAAAACTCGAATAATCGAAAAATCAAACCAAAAATCTGCCCCTAGGGACAAACAAAAAGAAAAAATACTAGACCTTACTACGGTAAGAGAGGCAACTCTAACGTCCTAGCGCAAGGTCCGATTATTCGAGTCTCTACGGCAATATACTCGGGCAGGGACGAAAAAATCGGGGGAAAGATACCGGTAGACAAGATTGTGCTGGGAATCAAGGCAGGAAGTGAAGGGTTCGAAAAAAAAGGGCTCGGAAGATATCAGAAAGGTGGATGATGATAAGGCTCTGAGGCATTAGTAGCTTTAAGTGACATATCGATGATACTAGTCCTCCTTTCGAGGAATATAATCAATGTTGGGGCCCTATTGTTCAGTCTAACGGTATCTATAAGCTTTAAGGAGGGTAGTGATAGTAATAGCACTAGCGGATAACTAAGCTTCCACCGGATCATGTAACTAGTAATATGAGTGATTGTTTATGATTGTACTTTCTGGTTTTTAATAACCCCCTCTAGCATATTTCAAGTATTAGTATGCAACTCGATCTATTCATTTATATGAGCTACTTAAAAAAGTGCCATTACAAAGGCCTTGATTTAGTTTCCTCTTTTAGTTTCATCTTGGCCTTGTATAAGTTAGTCTGGATATGATCTGGAGATTTGCGATCATGAGAAATCACTTGGTGCAACTACTAGATGTTAATGACATCGTCTAACACCCGCTCTTTTCTACTATGCGCGAGTAGGGCAAAATCCTCCAGCAGAATTCAAAAGGAACATGAACTGATGTTTTTCTTGTGGTAGATGTTTGGAGTTAATGTGCTTGACGGAGAAGAAGCTCGTTATCAGCTAATTTCCCCAAAGCAGGATCATCGTGCCTGGTCGCGAATTTTACAGTTTTTGCCTGCTCAGGGGAGGGATACAGTATTGGGTACTGTGTTCGTGTTGCAAATGAGTACATAGAGGCTTTATATTACCTGCACTCGTTAATGGTCCTTAGTGTGGTGAAGTGCTATAGAATCGCGAGGCAATTGCTCAAGGAAAACTCAACTCCCTTGCACAGTGTACGGTGTCTGGCCGCTTACCGGGGTTACCAACAATTTGGGCGGGGGAAAGTTAGGAGCATTGTCACCTATCTTTCTCTTTTTCTGTAAGGCGCTGTTGGGGCTTTGGTTTGGATCACGGTTTGGCACTCGTGCTTCTCAGCCAAGATTTGCTTTCCCCATTTGTCGTGGTAAGGTTGGCTAGTTCTTTTTTGTCGAAGAGGTATAGTGTGTAAGTACTAGTGGGGGTCTGACGATCTATTGTAGCGGATTCTAGGAAGATGCACACCAGCTGCTCACGATATGAACTCTGAACTGGCAGACTGACAAAGGTCACCCAGGTCACCCGAGCACACAGACTCGGATGAGGGGCAACAATAGCTGCTTCAGTCAACTTAGAAAGGCTCTTTCCATGAGATATTGTGAGCTGAATTTGATGAGGGTGAACTTTCTTGTAAGATGCCTGCGCAATCTTGAACAAATGAGGAAAGCAAATCCTGGCTAAGCACGAGTAGCTTACAGCACTCGACAATTTCATCCGAATACTTTATGAATCGCCAAGTAGAGGCACCCTGTGAGGAATTTGGCAGTGGGTATCCTTTCCTTTGAGGCTTGAACGATTGACTATGACCGATAGACTCTACCACCGCCTATAAAGCGGAGACGGTTTGATTGGGTTGGAAATATCATAGTGGAAATGCTTTTTGTACGGTATGTCAACGGGGAAGTAGGAGTGATTTTTTATGATCTAATGGGGCCTAACTCGCCGATGCTACTATTTTTTTCCTTTCTTCTTTTCCCTTCCTCTGTTTTTCTTATTTTCTCGTGATCAACAGCTATCTCTTCCTATAAAGTTTCGTGCATGGGGCCCAGGCATATTCTACGGCGCTTCTAAGAACTAAACAATACCTCTAATAGTTCACGTATGGGGGGTCGTTCACAAATATAGACGCATCACTGGATCGGTCATGGACAGAATCAGGCAAGCCAAAGTCCCGATCTTGTCGGTTTTCCATCCTCTTTAAAAGAGGGAAAAAGGGCCTACACAGGCCGCATTAGAGTACGCATTTTAGCCTCAATAGGCCACCACATTGGCCTCAACTAGGACAACAGAGAGCTAGAGACGGCTCATAACCCTTTGTGCAGCTGCTGGATGGTTATAAAAATCATTTTACATCACTTAAGATCCCCGTTTCCTACTGGCTACTTAATTACTTTGCTCTTTGCCTGGTTCGCTGAGTCGGCGCTGTAACAACCAGAGTTAGTGCTTGCTACAGTAAGTAAACGACGCCTGCCGTTTTGGGAAATTTATTTGCTGTCTGGGGTCATAAAACCACTTGCTGCCCTGAATGTTCGAGGAACTTGTTCGTGAAAATTTTGGCACCTTGGGTGTTTGTGTCGTAACAATCCGGCTCCAAGACTTTTTCCTTTCCATCTCGTCCTCATGGAGAGCCGAGTAGACGTAAACTATGGATAGGCATTGCGGTACTGATAGGGGAAGGATACCGGCAGTCCTTTCTTTTCTGATCACCTATTCCTACCTTCAGGAATTGGTACCTACGGCGCAGTAAGCGTCTGTGATTTGAGAGAGAGAGAAGTGTTGGGGATGGCTTAAGGGCACTTGATGGAATGTTACCCTTTTAACGGTATTGGCATGGGGTTCCGCAGTTCGTTGGAATAAAAATACTTGGACGCACCGAGGGCCTAGGGGGCATAGCAGTGAGCTGGCTTGCCCCACCTGTTACTAGTAGTTTGCTTAGTTCACATGTTGAGCTTTTGGCGGGTAACTGCTGGAATAAACTCCTGGGAAGTACTCGAATATAAGTATAGTGCGGGACACTGCCAATCGATACCTATGTTAACTCGCCGTCACTTATTAAGCGGTGATCACCTTCCCAACTGGGTTTGGCTATCTTGCATGTGGAACGATCGGCGATATTTATTATCGAATTGGGAATGGTGCTTCCGAAATATTGCTTGATACAGTTGGTCTAGCACTCCAGGAAGTTAATATTTCCTTAAACCCCTCTGTAATTCTTTAGAAAGCCATGAAATAAAGGCTTTCACGGGAGCTTTTGAGTTTATGAGTTGTTGTTTTTGACTTGGAGGAGTTTGAAGTTGGTCATATTTGGGGCTGACTGAGGGGTTGATTGGCATTGACTGGTAACTACAGTAGCTTGTTTTGCCAGCTCTTAATTACCGTAAGAACTCGAATAAACGATCCTTGTGCTAGGTAGTCCGAAATTTCCTCCTCTGGAAAAGGGGCGAAAAACACCAAAAATCTGCCCCCCGAGACAAAAAAAGAAAAAAAAAAACATCAGGCCTTACTAAGAGAGGCAACTCCAACGTCCTAGCACAAGGATCGTTTATTCGAGTTCTTATGGTAGCCCTTCCGAGACTTGAGGCGGCGAAGGAGAAAGCTTGATAAGAGCTTATGCCGGGGGGCAAAAAATACGAACGTACTTTTGCCGTCGAGCATCTGCTTGGCTTGCAGATAAGAGAGTCTCGTCTCTCGAACCTCGACCTTCATTTGGGACCTTGAACGAGGAATACACCTGGGTAGAGCACACTGCGCCGATTTTTAAGGATCTGTGGCTTGGCGGGGCTCTCGTCGTTCTCTCCTCTTTGCTTTTCATCTGGATTGTATGATATTCCTAGTGAACAGGGCATTGACCCCGGCGATACAGTGTCCCGAAGGGTCGCGAGGTTCTTGAATTGCGGGAGTGGTTGCCCTCTTGGCCTCTTGGCGGGAATTTTTCCCGTCTTGGTACTATGCTGGCTGCGGCACTTATTTTATTGAATTAGGAGTATGGTTAGTTATGCTTTTAAATTTTCTGTGATACTTTTCTTGCTTACTCTCGCTGTCTTGATACTCGTATCGAGGTTTCTCTTTTGGGCTAAGCCTTGTCTTAAGTGCAGGCATGCATCCGCTTTATGCCAAGGCTCTCGAACTTGAGAATCTCGCGAACCTTCGGGAGACTGTATTGGCAACTGTACTATTTATAATGTCCTCGTGGGATAGGTTTATTTGCGCCACCGTACAAGTAAGTGTTTGATATGATAGGGCTTAGCTGGGCGTCGCGCCCAGGCTCGCCTTGAGACCACAGCGTGTTGGTGCGAGTGGGGCGCAGAGAAGGTTTCTCTGTCCCGCCATGCCATTTCTGTCATACGCCAAGCTTGAGATAAGAGACATATAATATCACTCAGGTCTATCGCCTCATAGCGCACGGTGGGGCCACGCATTTTAAATCGATAGCCCGGTTATGTTGATTTATGCTGATTTTGCCTATCGATTCAGTCAGCAGTGCTCTTTGAATACCAAGCTCCTAATTCTCTTGGGAGTGGCACTTAGAAGGAATCGTCCAGAATGTTGCGACGCCCACTTGATTTTGTGTGGGGGCGCCGCAGAGGAATTTGGGCTCTAGGTAGTGTTCGTCGTGCGATTGAGATATCGTAGGGGCCTACAATTTGGTGGTTGAATCATAACGCATGATTGGATAGTGAGGTGCTAATTTTAGATTTACTTAGAGAGCTCTGTGCTGTGCGGGTGTGAGGTCTAGGGTTGCTTCGTTCAACCTCCCATACCAGTACGATTCCAAAACGGCAGAGAACCAAGGGATTTTCGACCTAGCCCAAGGGTTAGTAATACTCCGGTAGGGACGAGAGAATTAGAAAACATAACCTTTGTCTCTAGAGATTTGCATGGGATCGGGAGAAATGGTTTTCCACTTTTTTCGTCCCGGTTCCGAGCTAAAGAGCAATATAGTTCTAGCGCACACTACTCGTTTCATAAGGATCAAAGGCGAAATCACTTGCAAAGGGAACTAGAAGATTGTTTTTTTTTAAAACCGGCCGGGTTTATTTTTTATTTTAAGATATGATTCAAAGCAAGACAACATCCGAGATACCACAACCTCCTTCCATGCACTAAGAAATACCCAAGAGGAAACATAACTCAAGGAGAACAGTTAAGAAATTGACGATAGAGAAACTCATCCACGCTCTTGATCATTGATGACAGCCGTGAGAATACATTCATCACCTTCATTTTGATCATAGAGGCCCCGGTAACTGAGTATGGAAGCATGAAAAAATCCTACGGCTAAGTTAGTTTCTGCCTTTTCTTTCTGATATTTTCTTGAGTTACTTACATCGCTTAATGGCATCTTCTCCAGTTGACACCATATGTATGTTGATACTTTGTGATGACCTTGGTATCAATAGATTGGGTGTTGATCAGACCTTGTGCTGATGGCTTAGTGCTGGTCAGGACCATCTGGGTATTGACGTTCAAGGTGGTGGAAGCGCCGCATGGCGAATAGATCTGGCTCTGAAGAGTATCGGTGAAGGTGAATTGGTCATTGAATGGTCCATACCAGGTAGACGAGAAGGTTGGCTTATCGTTGATGAAACCAGCGAACCAATACGATGACGTCTGCTTGGCAGTGACTCCTGGTTCGAGTAGGGCAATGCCTGTGTAGTCGTTCTTGTATAAGGTGTATTGGAAGCCTGGGGGGTAGTTAACCTGGAAGTTGAGGTTGCAGTTCTTGACATGGTCGGAAATCTTGGTACCGGGACCGATAGTTGCCTCGTATTCGTCGAACATGATGGTGAATGTCGACCAGTCCGGGGAGTGAGTGACAGCGGCTGTTCCTGCCTTGCAACCGGAACCGGCGTAGGTTACTCCCGAGATGGTGACCTGGTTGGACGCGGGGTTATCAGGAGTGGGTGCTGGTGCTGCGGCGTTGAGGGCGGCGAAGAAGCCGAGAACGATAGCGGAGACGGAGTACTTCATAGCGAAGGTTTTAAGAAGATATGAGTTATGATCTTGGAGCGAGTGTCCGAAGGAGAACAGCGAGTGTCTTGAAAGATTGCTGGAAGGAGGTGGTGGATCTGGAGATTGGATGGCTCGGTGAAGAGTGAAGAGGAGAGACTGAGGGGGGGAATTGCTCCTCTATATATACGGATGGGGTGATAATAGGCACATACTTCGTGAGAGTAAGGCTAGATAGGAATTGGCATTCTGAAGGGACACGAGAGTTCTGTTCGGGGCTGAGCCTCTATCCGTTTTGGTCTTTCCACTTCAGCCAGGGATCCAAAGACCATGAGAGCTGGCCTCGATTGCTTTCGCTCATGAGCCATCGTCACACCTTCACAACATTGATCATTGGTCATTCAGCCCATTACCCCTTTGAGTCGTGAATCCTCCAGCAAGATTTATTTCGCATGATACCTTTCTTTTCGTCTATTAGCCAATGGCGGCATGACCAGCCCCATCGTGGATGTGTCTCAGTGGTCTCAAAACCTTAACTCAGACGCACAGGTTCTTTGGGATCGATTGATGGGCTGTGCAGAGGAATGACATCTTGAAATGATAGGTTTATTTTTGGACGCCCTAGCTTCAATTTTTCTGCCCTTTGTTTTCTTTCTTTTCTTTTTCCTGCTCTCCTTTGCCATTTTACCTCAAGGGCAGTATTTAGAATTTGCAAAGGTGAAGGGTGCTGCCTTCTTTTGCACTTTACTAGCCTTCCCTTCCCCCAGCGAGCGATTTCACTCCACGAACACGTTATGGGGTTTTAGACACCTCAGAATTGGGACGTGATCTGACTAGGGAGCATGCATCGAATGCCTTTGATATTGCATATTTCTATTGGGCTTACACAGTTGAGCCAGTCGTGAGGTTGGAACGATGCGGTATTGTGCACTCATGTACGTTTGTATTGTGCCGTACTGGCGCTGTAATAGCGAAGTGATTTCCTTGTAGTGCGAAGCGTATAAGAGTCTGTAGTGACTTTGGTATACTTACTTCTTCTTCCCCCTCCTCATACTACACGTTTGCAGGAGCTATAAATGGATCACGGTGTTACTGGGTTACAAAAACACCCCGCCGAGTATCATGGAAATTTTTAATCGGAGAGAGAAATGTGGAAGAGGTCTTGCTTGGCATCCAACGGGAATACCAGCGTAGTTTGCTACTGTATTACCACTCGTTTGCTAGCAGTGATGTAGGCGCCAAATTCTAGTCCTCCCCGGCTGAGCTATGATATGAGTAGTCCTGACCTGGGTAGATTTCAGCCTTGGAATTGAGTTTGTTCCGGCGTCACGCAGAGATCCGTATCACCAATCAACGGATATCGTTGGCGCACCACCCACTTGTACTGAAGAGTGCACCGCAAGGACTGAATAATTGAACCTCGCTCTAGGTCGTTTGAGTTGCCTTTTCTGAGAAGGCCTGCCACTTTTTTCTTTTTGTTTTCTTGTCTTAAGCTAGGTGGTAAGGGTCAGTTTTTGCCCCCTTGCCAGTTTCCGAGAGAGAGAGAGGGCATTTTGGGTATCTTAGTGCGAGGTTCAATTATTCGAGTTCCTACAATATTGCCTAGAGCCCAGTGCAACATGCTTGGGAATATTTGCTAGCAGCCACCTAGCCAATAGCTCGCAGGAATGTGGCATACAAGGATGGAACAGACATCCGTGGAACTGTGAATGTTGCTTGTGCGAGCCTTTCGTATCATTACATGCCTTGTACCTCTGTATCACACAAACCACCAATAAAGCAATTTCCTCCCCACCATTCTTCCTCTCAGTGCTGTATGATGATATACTTACGGTGTGATGCTCGCCTAATCATAGAGGGACGGAGGGATAACTAAACAATATATTTTACAATAGTATCGAGGAAAACCTCTTCCTTTTCCAGTCGAACCACAGCTTAATCGATGTATATATGGACAGATTCCTATGAAACTAGTTCCTTCTCTACCTCCTTGGGTTGCTTTAAAGAGATGTAGTCCAACCCATGCCATAGTGATGTAGACTTGCACAGCCCAACTTCCAACAAAAGGTATTACAAAATTCCATGCGCAGTACACTTTATCGATACCCCACTAGCGAGCTTTTTCCAAAATGGTTGTTCAACATAAGCACTCTTTCGCTTAAGAAAGCACACACAAGTACAGTACATGCTTAACATCGACAGTAAGAGTGCGGTACTTGTGGTTATACCAGGTGAAATTGCAAGGGATCGACATTTCACCTTCACTCCACGGCCTCCGACCAACCAACTGACCAATAGCCACGCATCCAAAACTCCAGCCGCATCTATCCATCCATCCAGCGAAAAACAGCACTTTTTTGAAAGAGGCAACACAGCACCCCCCTCTCCGCCCCCTCCCAAAGCGGTAACCCTAAAGCGGTGACCATAAAGCACGTTATTTCCCTCCAACGCCTCCCTCCCCACCAATGCCTTTTCAATTTATGCTTGAGCTAAAAATATAACAGTGATGATTATTTGTTTGTTGTCCAGCGAGTGGGAAAACGGCGAACTTCTTACTCGGACTTACTGAAGGCATCGTACGATGAACGATGGGACGACACGTTTGATTTTTGATTTTTTTTTTTATCCCTCTACCGGTATACGGCACTTTGGAAAGGTTACTAGCTTACTACTAGCTTTAGTACAGGAGTCGGCATAATACTGTGTCGCAGTGTGGAAGCCGGAGAGTACCGGCAATACTTGTAAATAAGAGAAAGAGACCAGGAACGTCCAGAATTTCCTCCTTTGGATTACTGTAAGGGGGAGAAAAGGAATGATGAGTTTGTCTAAGGATTTTCAGCCCTCAGCTGTGCGAGACAGGCAAGAAAGGCAAAAGAAAAAAAGAGAGAAAAAGGAAATACAAGACAGACAGACCCTACCACTTGAGGCAACTCGAACGTCCCCCATTCATCACGAGATTCTCAATCCTTCTAGTTTTATTTTACTCTTACTTCCTCCAATGGTACCGGTACTTTATAACGGCAGGTTCCGTCCCCCCCTGTCTTCCCCGGGTGCCCGGAGTTCTGGGTTTGGGTGGAGAGTGTGTGTGTCTGTGAGTGTGAGTAAGGCGTGCTAGCCACGATTTTAGCTCTGATATCGCATATTTTCCTTTCTTTTTCTTCCCTCATTGGCTGTGTTGCATGTTCGGGGGTCATGGAATGGGGAATGATTGACTTGTGCGCGGGTAGGGTCACATATGGCGAAAAGCTTGGTTATGTCGTGGAGACAGTACCGGTATGGGACCGTATTCGAGTAAAGTTGCTCGTATAGTATCCTACAGTTATCGTATACAGCACATGTATGTACGGTTACCAAGCCGGGACGGTTTTTTTCTTTCCGTTACGGTAGCGCCAAGAGAAAACAGCATCCACTTTGATCGGGCGACGTGCTGTCCGGGTATCGTGGGCTTGTGGCTGGTTGGTTGGGTGCCGCCGGTGCAAGACAAAAATATTGACTCAGGGTTGCACCCTGAGTTACACATAACATACAGAACGTTGTGTGACGTTACAACCTGAATGCGAGTGAGTCGCACGAATGGAGGTTTGTGTGGTATTCAAAGGAACCATCTACATATGCTTACCCCGTTCCTTTCGCAGGTTCTCAGAAGTCTAACTCAGGTTATCCCAAGGGGGGTGTTGGAAGCCACTATTTTTATTTTATTTTTTTATTTTCCGAACAGAGGAAAATCGAAAGGACGGAACTAACTGATTCACATTACAAAATATCTCCCAATTCTACACTTCTCACAGCATGTCTTTCTGCGCAAACCCGAATCTGAGTCCCATTACCAGAAGAGGATGAAAGAGAAGAAAGGGCAAAAGAAAAGAAAAAAACAAAAACACGAGAGACACCGGATACTCGGCAAACTTCGTTGCCGCGAGGTGGTCTCTCCTCGTATGTATGTACTCGAGTACTCGAGTACTCGTACAGTGCTTGAGAATGTATGCATGGGACTTATAGAATGCGCTCATTAATCGATTCATCGGTTCACTAGTTTATGCATAGGGCTTGACAGTTTAGATGTTATTGGGTCGAAAAGCAAAGCAAAGTTTACGTGGGATTCGAGAAAATCTACTAGTACTGTACGAGTATCATACCGGTACTTGTACTCGGGTACTTTGACAATACGACTGCGATCAATTAACTTGATTCCTATCCAATCCTATCCTGCCCCCACACTCAATGGCATGGCATGCCAACCACCACCACCACCACAGTAAGACAAAAACGGTATGCCACGGTAATTCGTTAATCCGCAACTTTTCAGCCAATTATGTCCGACTGCAAAGCGGTACGGGAAAAAAAGCAAAGTGAGTGTGGGAGTGGGATTGAGCAAAAAAAGGCTCTTGACGGAAGTGATGTTTAATGTGGAGGAGGCTGTGCCCCCTCGCACTCACTTTATCACCAACGCCCTTGCCTTGGCTCTCTTGCTGGTATGGTAGACTAGTTGCGATAACTTTAAATAACAACAGTGCAAGGGCCTAAAAGGCAAAATAAAGTTTCTGGGTGGGAAGGGCGAGGCTTCGCTGATCACCATTTACCGAGGAGTTTAATTTCTAATGGTGTGTCTGTCTGTGGTATTATCGTGGCACAGTTACCGTATTGTAAACATTATCGGCTGAGTTCTCGTCTTTTCTCGGCGCCAGCCAAGGAAGAGGAGGAGGAGGGGTTGTTCGAACAAACGAACGACTTTATAATTAGCAGTTGAGCGATCAGTTAGTCTCGTACCTGGGTTCTTTGGAGCACAAGGCACGTGTTCCCCGGTCCAATAGCTGAGGATGAAAATGATATTGGATGAGTGGTGTCAGCCGCGCCTTTGGCTTCCAGTTGCTCTTTCTTTCTTTCTTTCTTTTCGCGGAAAATCTCGATTCGTTTTTTTGTGGCTACTCTGGGAAATTGAGTTAGTTAGTCTACGGGGGAGCAATTTCAGCCCGTTAGTAAACCCCTTCCCCCTCCTCCCCCTCCTCGTCCTCCTCCTCCTCCCTTCTCCACATTGCGCCCCAGCTGTGGTATGTTTGTGATTTTGAGTGAAACAATTTCTGGCTTTTTCTCATTGGTAGCTTGCATTGTGTTCTGCAATTTGCCCCCATGGTCCTACTTTATTCTCCCCCTTCGCTGGGCAGTTTGTTTAATTGTTAGCTGATAATATTTTTTCACCAATGCCGCACAGCCAGCTTGATAGAAGCTCAAAAAGGCCTTTTGATCGATCCTCGTCCGTGGTGCAGATTCATTCGAGATGATCCAAATATAGACGGAATGGAGAGAAGAATGACGGAACGTGGCGTGAATATAATGCTAGTAGCAGGGGAGGGGTACCCGAAAAACAGGGATTAAAGAAATATCTGGTAAATACCTGTACAAAATGCACAGTACTGTACCCCCCCCCCCCTTTTCGGGTGAGTTACTTGTGGCCTGAGGCTGGTACCCGGAACCAGGGATTCGCAGAATGTATCGCGAAAGATCAATGCGCATCTGGGCGCCCAATGAATCTACGACCTCTGTTTTTCGAATACCTCTTGCCTGCCACATGTACGGTACAGTAGTCACTATGGTACTCGTGTACCGGTACAACATCTGCTCTAGACACCGGCGTGAACACAGTTTCGCTTGTATCCCACCCTCAATGGCTCGGGCACTGTCCAACTCCGGGAATGAGCGGATCCAAAGTGAAGTTTTTGTGAGTCGGTGATGCACGATGTTATATTTGCCACGAAATCGTATGGTCTTACACCATCCAGGGCCAAAAGGCTCAACGATCCCGACAGGAAGTCACTCCTTCGGTATACAGTATGCAGCCCCTTGGGAGCCACTGACCATATGTCGCTGCGACCAAACAGAATGGTCGGGCTCATTTCTCAGCCTAGGTGCGGGATGCTGCGTGGCAACCACTCATAGCTTACTACGAATGGTTGGCTGATTTTTGAGAACTAAAGACCTAGAAAGGATAACAGGGGCTTCGCTGGCAACCGTTTGCAACTGGCGAGCGTTGTTGGTGAGGCTGAAGTGCAAAATAGCACCCTGGTGCCTGTCGGTGACCGAGTGACATGCAATGACCCAATTAAACTCTTGGTAAGTGCAGTCGAGAATGCAAAGTGAATAATGACAATGGAAACCCGCACGATATTCGGCGATTTGCAATAGTCGCCGAACGCATTGGGTATGAAGTGAAGAATGTGTGCCAAATGCGGTAAACCCATTCGGCAACTTCGGCAATTGCGAAGAAGCGAGAACTACTTTGGTGAGGGTGAACCATTCAAGACCCCAGTTGGCAAAAAAAAAGAGCAAATCCGTGCGAAAGACTTTGTTTCTTGGGAACTAGGTGCAGCTATTCTGATCACCTTGGGGTCTTGACCCCTCCTTCTTTCTTGGAAACCAATAGCACATCCATCTTCCAAGGAATCACTCGTGTTAGGGGTTGCACAACAAGGTGACTGTGTTTCCACGTCCATCTGCATATGCCCTTTGAAATATCGGCCGTGTGCATATGGCGATCGTATCTGCAAATATTTGGTATTAGTAGGTGGTTCTGCTAATCTCCCGCTGTGCCAGCTCAGCAAACTACCGCATAGGCACAAAGGTTCTGGGTAGAGGTCCTCCTAAATTGGTAGTGGTATCTACACTAGCAAACGTGGTGACCTCTACCTTGGTGTTGTGTTGGATGTTACAAATTCCAGCTCGTAATGATTGGCAAGGAGGGGGATTGTGCTCGGAAGATTCCTGGGGCTGAGAAAATAGTGGTAGGGGAATAAGCCCCGATCCAAAGGGTCATGAGTGAGCACCCTTGCGGACTATCTTCAGGCCGTCCTTTGTCAGGAGGGCTACGGGCACTTTGCTATGGGTCCTTCGGGGTTCGAACATGCCAGTGAGTCTTCACATCCTCATAGTCTCTGGGTCTGAGTGTTGCCATTGAGATATGTGAGGGAATTGGACAGCATTGGCTGCACCCCGGTACTCCATGATCAAAGGCGTATACACCATTCTTCGCTGTTGCCTTACCGACTCTGAGGACACTCATCCGAGTACGAACACCACTAGCTTCTATTCTCTCAAGCCAGTGCTAGCTTCACGAGATATCCCCACCAGAAGCCGGATTGGTCAGAAACCTACTACCTGATACCGCTTTTCCTATACCTCAATTGAAGTAACCATCGTGGGATATAGACGACAGTTCTAGAATGGCGACCGTAGTCTTCGCGAACTAGCGGCAGAAGCTCACTCAGGAAGCAACGGCGATCATGCCAGCACGGCTACTAGGAGCAAAGTTTGCTCCGTTTATAAAATGCACGATAGACTGAGAGCTTACGTCCCATCATATAACACATCCCAAGCGAAGCAAACACCAAAGTTGACACAGATAAACAGTGAAACTTCAATAGCCCTCAGGCACTCACGGGCGACAAGCGGTAGTAAACAAACCTCGCATTTCAGAAATCCAAACAATCTCCTATTCCCACCCTTGGCGGTTTGAAATGTTTTAAAAAAAAGGGCTTCGCGAATTAGATATCCCCCAGAAACCCTCAGTATCGCCACCGCCAACAGCGCTAACGGGGATGCCAGCGGATTGCTCATGCCTTGATGAAGGAAGCGTTGGATCTCCTGTCGAAGACTCGAATCGCACTAACTTGGATCGCTGATCAGGGCATCGAGAAGATGTGCTCAGAGAACCTTAGAATACCGTCATCGCCCTTACATTTGGCATCCACGGCGAGGCAATTGTCCTCTTTTTCCCGTATCACTGGCTTAAGGTCTCATACAGCCTCTAATAGAGCAGTATATCGCTCTACTGATATTGGGATTTCATGTCGTAATCTTACGGTTGGATGTCGAAATTGTGGCCTAAAAAAGTTGAAAGATTTAGCAAAAGAAGCCAAAGGAGACTCTCTTTCTGCTGGTATAGCCCCGAAACTAATAGCCAGAGAGTAGAACCAGTGCTAATGAGAGTGTTAAAAATTAAACCAGGTCCGACTTCTTTCGCAAGTACGGTAGTTCGACTACTGACGACAAAGACCTAGTGAAAACGCGGAGTAGTTCTGTTCTGGCAGTTAATAATCAGTCGCATTTGGCCGGGCGCACTGGGGAGGGGGTGATATTGGGGGACTTGGGACTTGGGCTTAAGCTTGGTTTGTGTGCCCCTTCCTTCCTTCCCTCCATTCAACGACAACATCGGTGAAATGCCCTTTTACAATGCGAACATCAGTGATACATTACCCTGTGATAATCCAGTGACCGCCATGCTCAGGTTCCCCCCATTTTACCCCATCGCTTTCCTCGGAAAGGGTTCCAGGTATGGAGGGTCCTAACCTTGTCAATGTTCACCTACCCGGGGTTATTGTTTTCGCTTGCTTTTGTAGAGACAAAGAGTTGTATCCTTTCTCTCTCCACACTCCCTGTGACTTCCTGATGAGGATAGAATGAATGGATATCTATGGATAGGAGGCGCGTGTGAAGAAGGTCGTCAAAGCCGGGATTATGATAAGAGAAAGAAAAAAAACTCTCCACAGTGGAATCCTACCGCTTGCCCCTTGCCATCCCCACATCACCGCACATCACCGCACAGCGCAATGCCCCAGGGGGATCCGGACAAAGACATCTACTGTACCGCATCATGCTCGAGTATATGAACTCTACAAGGTATGGCCTAGTGGCCGCATCCCAATCATTTCCTCTTCTTACCCGCGATACCCCACGGAGGGTCTTTTACCATAACAAGACCATACCCAACGCCCCGCCTGTATAATGCCGTATCATCAAATCCGACGGCCCGACCGCAAGTTCTTTTTCTTTTCCGCCCTTGATGGCACCAGAGTCCAGACATACCGATACCCCGACTCCCCCAACCCAAACCTAGCCTAGCAAACAAGTTTTCGCCTAGAAAGACTCCCCCCAGATTCCGCAGGGCGTCTTCACAACATCTCACTCGCAAATCGTACTGCGTGGAAAGCATAATCAGCTCATCCATTTTTGCTTTTTCTTTTTCCTTTTTCTTCCCTTTTTTTTTTCTCCCAAGCGTGACGAGAGGTGGGCCGATTGCGTTCGTTCATTCTTTCGTTCGCTCGCTCAGTTCCGGCTTGGGCCGGATTAGCTGAGGCAGTTTGCCGTCTTCGCTAGGGACGCGACAGTACTGTACAAGCACTGCGCGGATGACGGATGGGGGTAGTCTATCGGGTGTTTGGCGGGCATCGCTGGTGAAGCGGATTCCTCGGAGCGGGGCAACGGGAGGATCGCTGGTCGCTGTTCCTAACCCGTCTGCCGTAGTCTCGCCAGGTTCCTGGTGAAGGCTGTGAGCGATAAGTTGACTTGCTGGTATATCATAATGTAGGGGGGAAATAAAGTAGAGCGGGGGTTGGGTGGGCTTTTGTTTTCTTCCTTCTACTTTTGATCGCGCGGGGTTTGGTATTGTGCTATCTTTAGAGCTTTGGCTTTTGGGCTGTCCTAAGGGTTGTTCTGTCCAGCTGGGAAAATTTCCTTTGAAAGAATTGCTTTTGCTGGACTCCTCAACTCTCTAAAGGTAATACAACCTCTCTACGGAACCACTAGGTCACGATATAAAGACCTAAATCGTAGAGTAAACATGGGAAGGTATTATAAAGAAAACAAATAATGTCGTTTGGAGCCACCGAGGTGGGGTATGATAGTAAAAACCCATAAAGCTCCTTGAGATCAAGAAAGTAACCGATGTTCTTGTGAAAGGGGCCTCTATCCGGAGGAGCGGAGAAGCCGAGATTTATTCCTAAAATATGGCTCGTGCCAACCAAAGCCTACACAAGATCTTTAACCATCTTCGATCCACAATACTCTCCCACGAAGCTAGCAAATGGACTGAGAAAAAAAGCTTCTAGGTTGTAGGGAATACTAAGAGGAATGACGTATGATAGAGGCTTTTTTTTAATAGAGTAATACTCGTATAATTGATTATGAATCAATGATATAGTTTTATATCGGCCAAAAAAAAGCCTCCCCGCCTTGCATCCGGAATGTTAGTTTGCATTAGGATACCATACATCTACTCGAGTAGAATGTGTTCTAGTGCATCTAGTGCATCCTGAGGCGAGAATTGCAAAAAAGCAGGCAAGCTGGTTTGAGATGATTTGCCTGTGCTCGCATTGCAATTAGATAAATGCTTTGAGTGGGATCATACATACAGGGATCCAGAGTTAGCCTATCATTTTCCACTACTTAGATTTGGGCAACAAAAATTAGTAAACCTCAATCGGGCAAAATCCTACTGTATTATTGGTTTTATACAAGTACTATGATTTAGTAGCTACAATTCACTTGTCGACTTTGATCAGCTAAGTCTATCACCGGAGTGCATCTGAATACATGGAATTCAGGGAGTGCATAAGATACAAACTAGCATACAGAATACAAGCAGATGTAGTTCAACACGTTCGCAGGGGGCTCCAGAGCTTGAAAGTTTTTCTCTACCCAACTAATAAACCTTTTCAAATGTTCCTTTACTCACATACCGGTACTTGAAAAGCCAAGACCTCCTCATCTGCAGCTCGCCAATTTACTTTGCTTATTGCAAGGTCGCAGTGTATATTTGCCTGCAATTAATTAGTCTACTGTTTGGGGTTGGTTACCACCTTTTATTATACTCGTACAAGCTTACAGTATTTGTAGGCAATTCTTGGCGGAAATATCAGGACCGTTGCACAAGACTCACAGCATTACCGGTATCTTAGCATGATTTGTTTTCCAGTCTGACCCACTTCCTGGTCCAATATGTTATGCCATGTCTTCATTTTTAGTAGGTATAAGGTTTGTTCTATCAGCCCTGCCCCACACTGCCCCGCAGCTGGATCGGCAGCGATACCAAGTGCAATGTTTCCTTGCATTGAGAGCCTTAAAGCTGCACAGTCCAACAAAGGCGAGAGAAGAAGTGCTCGTATTTCTGGGAACTAGCTATGTACTCGAGTAGGGAAACCCTGTAATAGCACCTCCCTCCCCCCGTGTTCGCTCACCTATTCACACCTAACTGTCAGAACCTTACCCCGCCGCTGCAATGCATGCAGCTCCCACCTAACTTACCTGGGTGATGCGCCTCCCAGAACACAGTACTGTATCGTACCAGATTACTCGCACATAATCCCTGGTAATAATTCACATGAATTATTCAGCCTTACAACATGCTCGACAATTCCAAATTCCCGAATAAAGTGCTCCTAGGGGTTATTAAAAACTGGAAAACATAACCCTTGTCTGCATAGAGAGTTGCATATGATAGGATCAGCAGAAATAGTTTCCTGGTTTTTAATCACCCTCCCCCCCCCCCGGAGCACTCAATCCATGTCTTCCCACAATCTAATTTCAGCCTTTTCTTTTCTTTTTCCTCGTCTTTCTCAATGAGAACTCCCAAGTGTGCCATTATAACAACAAACCGGCAGGATACGAATATAATAGAATAAACGGAAAATCTGGTAAGATGTCCGCCAAAACAAGGACGGGGCGACCGAATGCTTCTATCCGATGGAATCCCCGTTAGAAGGGGCAGTTAAAAATCCTGCATGGGAGTGAAGAAAACAGTGGGACAAGGCTGATCACACATCAAAGTATGGGGCTTTCACATATTGATATCAACTTGGAGTTTGGGATTGGGATAGGATTAATTTCATAGACTAGTCCTATTGCTTCTCCACTTTACCCCTCTTTGTTTTGAGAATGTAGATATTGCTTCTGCTCCACTAGTTGTTTCGAGTAGGGCTGGGACTTGGAAATCATCCTGTTGCACAACCAAAAAGTGCCTGTTAGGCAGTGTTGTTGGAGGTAAGCTCTAATCTAGCAGTTATAGACAGGCGTTCCTTTGACAAGAACTTTCTAAAATCTGTAGGGGTGGTTCCCAGGGATAATTGAAGCCATCTACGCAATGTCTTGAATTTCAAATATTTTTTGGGCAGTCAATGATTATTCCGAATACCCATGTCTTTTGGTGTGGAATCCAGTGGTCCCACTATTTCCATCTCTCGTATGTCTGAGTGATCCTGGGTGACTTTATTGGCCTACAGATGAATATCTCCTGACAAGGCGAATACTTGTTATTCCAGCTTCTCCCTTCTTTTTTTTCCTTTTCTTACGCCACTTACCATAGGTAAATCGTATTGCGTCATAGATCGATTTGTCTGCGTCCGAATTTTGTATGGGCTGTTGCGGATACACGCAGGCGATTTGCTATACAAAGTTTTTATCCTTGTGTTCGGGTTCTATATGCCTGCAACTTGTAGTACAAGCTCTAGTCTTTGGCGACTGTAAAACATGGCGGGAGTACCCACAATCGACCCACTTAGTGATTGATCGATCGTGCACGACCTCGCTGAGAGTCAATCGAATAATGCCTGATTCTGACAATTCAAAATTTAGTCATATCGAAATTGTTGTCGATTTCATCAATAGGACCTGGCGTAAGAGATGGAATGGCTGAACTGCATACCGGGGACTTCGAGAGAGCGAGAGATACTAAGAACTTCATTATATCTGAGAGACCTTGGGAGGCCCACTATTTATGCAGTGAAACAGCAACATGTATTGGCAGTGTGAAAGAAATCGAAGGAAACAATACGGAGGACAGGAGAAAGTAGATGAGAACAGAATTGCACATCCGATCAATTGATCAAGCAATAACGTGGTAGAAAAGATAGATAGGATAAGTTAAACTCGGGGAGCCTTAAACTGGGACTAAAGAATACTGACCAGCCCTATGGTACTCGAATACGTGTACATATCCGGAAGCACCATTTCAACAGAATCAACTGGTCAGATAGAGCCGTGGTAGATTCTGAAAGTATGATAGCTTAAATTAAAACTGGTATCTCCCCAAAACGAATTACCACCATTCCTTTGAATAATAAGGACAAACGTTTAGAAGAGACCTCCTGACCCGTAGCAGACTTTTGTCGAAACATCTGATGGTATGTTAGGCTGTGAAAAACGCCTATTGTTCGCAGGCGGCCAGGCTGGCCAGATAGCCGGCCGACGTACAGTCCGGCCCGGCCAGGCTTTCGGAATATCCCACCTAATTAGTAAATATTTTATTTATTGGTGACAGGCATCTGAAGATGTCCGGAAATATCTGAAGATGCCCACGGATATCTGAAGATGCTTACAGATATCGAAAGCCCGCAGATATCTGCAGGCCCGGTCAGATAGCCCCTAAAGCCAGACTGGCCGCTTGCGAACACCGATTGCTGGCATTCTATCAACAGGTGCACCCTGCTCCTTGTTCTTGTTTTGGCGGACATCGGTTTTCTGTAGAACGGATCAACAACAAATAAAGTTTAAACATGATCGACTAATATGATTAAAGTGGCATAATATATAGGGCAGTGCAGCGCTGTAGCATACTTTGTAAACTCAGTAGCGATGCGATGTGCTGATGCGGAGGTTTCTTACTCCAGATTGACGGGTGTGAGAATTGGGGTTTCATTCAGGTTCTTAAGTCTCTGAATGTCTGGCCGTTCTTAGTATTGAGATTCTGAGTGACTCGTAGCGCAGGCGCAGGTGCAGGTTGGCTAGGACGAGAGTGTTAGTCGACTATCGTGCTCTTCGGCCCTAAGGGTGAGCGGTGAACATTGCTAATGAATTAATGAATGAGTAGTTGTTTATGATAAGCACTACGAATAAGAAAAACTATTGATTGCGAGAGCCCAAGTAGAGTAAAAAAGGAGGGATTCTGTGAAAGATTAACCTAATTATTTTCTATGTAGAATGTGCATCTAAGTTATTGGGTTTGGCCGGGGCAGCGCAGAGGATTTACGAGTAGCCTTCATGTCTCTGGAGCAGTAGTGAAGTCAGTTGGCTGATTGGGAGTTGTTAGTAGATTGTTTGTCAATTGGCTTATCCTGAAGAATAATAGGGGTACGGTCACAAGATATGATTCGCTTTGGTCGGAGATTTCTGATTGGTTGGATACTCTACTTATCTTTTGATGATAGCTCGCGGGCGATTGTTACCCTTATTGTTTATAAACGGCCCAGTATGTTGTCGATATGGGGGAAAGAAGGGAAAGAGCACTGGAGCCCACATGATATTAACTTTTTTTGAAACTCCACTTGTTTTCGTGGTCTATTTATTAATGGTTTACTCGACTTATCACTCGTGGGTAGAAGCCGTATCATATGGCGGAGCTGATTTTCTCCAAGACACCCCATCGAAAGCACGCAAACCCAAAACCTCCAGAAAACCCCACTGCAACAGAGCGCGACAATCCCACGTCAACCACCTGCTCTCACACGTGCCAGACGAACTCTATCTCCACGCCACGATCTCCTATTGCATCGATAAACACAGGCTGGCAGGCACCCACCAATTTCCACTCATGATACCCGTTAACTTACCTATGCCAGTACCCGCCTCGAGAATATTAGGTTATCGAGTATATCCCGCTTTCGATAATCATCCCTCCCTCCCTCCCTCCCTCCTCTAATCCAGAACTATCATAAAAGTTATAATTACACAGTACCTGAAGTACCACACAACTCAGCACTCCTAACCGCCTCCATCCTTCGTCTAGAAACCATCAAATCAATAGCCCAACAGAGCACAACCAACCTAAACCACTGTGTAACTTACCTCGTGTACTTGTCTTGGAAAATAAAGGGTCTCACGACATAACGGCGCCTAGCCTTAATCATCCGCCAGGCACTTCTAGCCGGTGACTGGCAAATGCTCCAAGGCCCGTTACCTTACGATACCCTAAGATCGCTCTAATCTCTTGGATGATTTACGCTGCATGGGCCCCTCACCTGGACACCTAAACCCAAATAAGAAACTTTCAAGTGGCCTACTCGGATGAACTGTGGCCCCGGTACTGTGCTGACCACCCCTCGTTTCCTGGTACAAAACCCACCGATCAGCATCTACCCGGATGGGGAGACCGGGTGGCTTGGGAGGCCGTCTATTGCATTGCAGAGGGACTAGCCGAAGCCCCATTAGTCGGATGAATGACGTGAGGAGATTGTTTATAGCTAGTTTGCGGGGCATTCTTTTCCCGTTCCGCCCAGCCCGGTTTACTATACGATGGAATGGGGTTGTTTCACAGAGGAATGCAGCGAATGCTCCTTCCAGGGTTAGGGTGGAAGGGAGAGGAGAGGAAGGGAAGGCCGAAAAGGAACTAGAAACACATGGGGTAAGGCAGGGGGATTAAAGATTTCACACATACATATTGTGTGATACCGGTAGTCGGGTACACGGGCTTGACGTTTGCCCGCAACTTGCACCCTTTAAAAGTATTTGGAAATCTTAGCACATTTTAGGCGTAAGAAACGCCAAGATTTCCGGGCACTTTCGCAACGTCCAAGTGCCGGTATTATGCCCGGGGAGATGTTCTCGTGCAAGAGGACTATTGTGCTGGTTGGCTGCTCTTGTCTTGTATGGAAACATCTCTACTGGTACAGCCACTAACTTAGATGATTCTATCAATTAGGTCGTAGAGAGATATGGTTAGAGAATTGACAGATAGACGGCCACCCAGTCCACACAGACACCCCCCGGATGCTGATTGGTGGGTTTTGTATGAGAAAACGAGCGGTGGTCAGCACAGTGACTACGGTTCATCCAAGTAAACCACTTGAAAGTTCCCCATTTGGATTTAGCTGTCCAGGCGAAGGGGGGTGTCCGGGTGGCCCTGGAGGCTTTCTAAGCTTCATTCTGGATTGTGAGAGTGGAGAAGGGTTTAAGGGATAGTCAGTTTGTCAGAGGAAGAGCCTGACAACAAATTGTGTTGGAGGTACTTGGTGTCAGTTGCATGTAGGGAAGAAATATCTTATGAAGAAGGAGTTTAGAAAGTTTAGATTATCTTTACAAGCAGTTGTGAGTAGGGATAAGGAGCTTGATCTCAAGGGGTTTCAAGGAATTGAAGTGGGGATTAGAAGATTGGAGAAAATGAGGGACAATCGTTATTACAGGAAGTTATTGTTATTGGCTGTGCTAGGGATAATGAGTGCGTTATTACTAGCGAATAACTTGGGTTTTGGATTTAATCTTTCCACTAGTTCACGATTATTTTTTTCTTACACCCTTGGTCATTACCGTTTGCTATGCGCCGTGTGCGGTGGTTTGGACCCCAGAAAAAAAGAAGAGCATAATAACTGTTGGACTCGGTATACCTCCTGAAACATTAAATCCTTTCATATAATATTAAGTCGAAGAACAGGATCTATTGGGGTGGTGGTCGAGCAGGTACTTCGCCGGCGAAGGATCTTCGTAAGACATTACCCAGCCAAGCACTATGCCGAGCTCCTGTTCCACTGGCCCGGAGGTGACACGCCCTAGTCCCGACTTCGCCAGTTTTTACAGTATCATACCAAGCACGTGGTCCCATCACTCCGACACGGCGCACAAACCGGCATGGCAACTCAAGTCGGCACGTTCACCGACTCGTCCATGCATACGGTGCCGTATTCGAGTACCGGTAATACCGTACTCTAGCCGAGTATGATATAAGCCCAAAAACACAGATTTGCATCCGTGGGATATCTTTTTTTTCTTCTTCCTCATATGTTTTCCTTTCTTTGGTAAACACCGTTCCAGCAAGGTAGGGTACCGGTATCCTTCGGGCCGTCTGAGTGAGAGTGTCAAATTCGCTGCCAGGCACGCTAAGCCTATCCCGGATACTTTGAGCTTTGCGGTCCGCCGGGAATATTTGGGTTCGCTAGGAGTACCGGGTCATTTGAGCACCAATTTTCCAACCAAGTTTCAGCTACAAGTGACAGTTGCTGGGTCTGGCCTGGGCGTGCCTGGCGACGAATCTGACAGTCTAGGATAGCTAAAGGGATAATAGCCAGGGCAGAAGCGCGAATGGCGGTGTCCATCAAAAGGGGGAAGGAGGACAATCATACGGGAGCTAGGCTTGTTTTGCGTTGGTGGCCCACCCGCTTCCCGACAAGCACCCGAGTTCCGGTATAATGCTTGCTTGCGATAAAGAGATGGTAGGGAGGGAGGTTTTTGTAGACTATCGATGTTGAGGAAATGCAGAGGGAAAGAGAGACATCGAGGCTTGGTTGGACGGACGCGCTGGCAGGGGAGACACAGGTAACGGGTCGGCGAGGACTTTCCACTCCATGATACCAGTATCGCATAGAGCATCGTACGTAAATTTTATGCTCTCGGCCAAGATATGGCAGCACACCTGCATCTGCTGACCGTGCTACAAGTATGTTCGGGACTTCTGTACCGTAGCCGAAACAGGCGGACATTCATCCTAGCCCAATAATAGCACGACTAGACTGCCTCCCAAGCCACCTGGACATCCCATCACCAAGACAGCTGAATTCAAATAAGAAACTTTCAAGCGGTTTACTTAGATGAACTGTGGCTACTATGCTGACCGCCCCTCGTTTCCCCACACAAAACCCACCAATCAGCATCTGTCGGGGAGCCCGGAGGCCCTCTACAGATGTGTTGATTTGTCAAAATTTGCCATTTTACAGGCCAGTATCTTGGCAAATATCTACTGGAGTACAGTACGAGTATTAGCAGCTTTTTTAAGAAAACCAATTGTAGTTAACATGCCTTGGACATTCCCCTACTTACCGGTACATCAAAAATTTCCCATACCGGTACCTCTAAACCCCAATATCTCCATAGAGACTTGGGATTTCCTTGTTTTCCCCCTGTTAATATATAGAGGATCACCCACTCTATCATCTGATAGGGCCATAATCCTCATAAGAGTGGTGGTTGAAACCCCTTTGGCAGTTGGAGATGGACAATGTTTCCCTCCCCAAGTGCTCCGGCTATACCTCGCCCAGTATATGATATGGTAGCGGGGTAATGTGCCCCTCTTAGGATGATAATACCATGAAAGAAAATAAAACAATGGGAGTACGGTGCCAATGCCGGTATCACGGTTTCCACCGGGGGAATGGGGGAACTGGGTGGGTGACTGACAAGGGTATTTGACGGGCAGCAAAGTGAATTCCCTAAATCAAAATCGAAATAAATTGTGCAGCAATACCAATCCAGGTCTCTACTAGTTGAACACTACAGCAGCCATGAACTCAGAGAAGGGTAGCAGAAAATTACTTGTTACTGATCGCTGTTCATCACCCTAAGGGAGGATATCATAGAATGGGGGAAAAAAGAAGAAAAAAAAAAGGGTTTGTTTGAAACAACTACCATATCTTTCCAGAAACGCTGTCTGGAAGACCTTTGATCCCTGGAGGATGCGAGGGATTAGTTATCATCAGAGGTTGAGTGCCGGTAATGTGTGCGTACGGTACAAACAGGACACCATGACAGTTTGTAAACCCATAAAACAAGTATAAATGGGGGAGGGTTGCACGAGGGGACTCGCTGTAAGGTGGTTGCAGGGACAAAAAAAAAACTTTTACCGTCGGCGCACATGTAACGTCCCTTGGTCCAGGCGAGCGAGAAGTATCCGAAGACAGGGATTGACAAAATATAGCAAAAGATGCGTAGATGCGCATCTGAGCGCCTATAAATTCTCAACTCTTGTTTTCGCACACAGCAAAATCTCGTGTAATCCGCTGTCTCCGCCAGGCCTCCAATCTCAATGTTCAGAGACAAAAATGTCTAAGGCTTGGTGTTTTCCACACATGGCAAGCCTGCATCTGCTGAGTGTATTGGATGATTTGGATCTCACTAATTGGGAATCGCAATCCTGTTAACTTGCCAAACTAAACCTATTATGGACTGAAACAGGGATTTACGGACGTCGGAGATTAGGGGCCTGGCGGAGATAGTGGATTACACGACATTTTATGGTACTTCTTTGCTAGGACAACCAAGACGGAGAAGAAAGTGCCGGTAAAGGCGTAATCTCTACCGGCAATCACTTCGAGACTGTCGCTTTTATTTTTATTTTTTATGATTGCGCGATGTGAGGGTGAGGCCGTTAGTGTACCGGTATTGTCGCTAGCTAGATACGAAGAGTGCTGTGTAGATCCGGGAACTGAGACCCGAGTTAGCAGAGACTAGCTACAGGGTAGACTACCGTACAGATGGTTGATACAAGTACGGATGCCTTGGGTAAGTACCGTACGGGTAAATAAGCAAGTGAGGATTTGTGACTGGTAATTATTATACCGGTATTCTAACACAAGGCTTTCGCAGCCCGGCATGTTTATCGTATGCTCCCTAGACGACCTTAGGCGAAGGAGAGCATAAATTAACATTAGATGAGGATGGGTGTTGTGCGGGGGAAGGATAGCTTCCTGCAAGGCAAATATTATCTGCGTGGTTGCAATACTGTAGTTACACGAAGGGCCCATGAAGCGGACAGAGCGTTGAAGCAGTTCTTTGGGACTTAACAGCGACATCTCGCTTCTGAAAGGTGGTTTTGTTCACATGGGCAACAGAGAGGATTACCCCTACTACACTTACTAGCACAGTACTCAAGGATGGATAGACTACAGATGGCCGACAGCTTCGAAGGTCTTTCTCTTGAGGCTGTTAGAGGAAATCTTGTAGAATTATTGCATTGTCCCCTTGTACAGTACGGTATCGGCAATCCCATCCCCAAAGAACCTTCATCCCTTATCCCTCCATCCGCTCGACGAAGGTATGATACAACTTGTGCCAGTGCGCCCTGTACAACAACCATCGCCTTCAGCCTGTATTACCCCACCTTCTTCCCTTCCATGAAAGATCAATCGAATATCGGTTAAGGCATTCAGCTCACTATTGAGAAGCCTCTGTGCAAGTTATTTAAGTTGAAGGACTTTAGTGTGTAACGCCTTATTTACGTGCGAATCTAGCAGACTCAGTGGAAATGTAGCACTCGAAGAAGGCTTTCTCAACCCGGGCTGAATGCCCCTAATTAAAAAAACAAATGGCACGCTTACGAGTACTCTCCTGCAGCTGTTTTATAGACTACAGTACCGGTACCCACTTTAGCATCGGTGCTCAGAACTTTCTATCAAAGAAGGAAAAAAGTGCGCAGGGGTTGTGTCTCTTCCAGCCACGCCTGGTTGGATTGCTTGATGACCACCTCCTTCCCCCACACGGAAAACTTTGTTTTGCCTTACCATTCCTGGGCCTACCAGCTTCACCATTGGCACACCTGCCCCTCAAGACCAAACCCATACTAAACCCCTCAAGGATCTAGCCATGCGTTGGAAGATCGGAGGTGCAAAAAAAAATATGATACCAGTCCTACCTCTTCCCTCGTGTCTCGGAATATTAAACTACACTCACTAAAGAACGGCTTGAACACTACCACACTGCTAGTACTTGAAGGGAGGCATATCCTCAACTACTATCCCCGCCCTGCCCTTCCGTAAACCCGGACACTTCCTATGCCTTCGGGCCGCGATATTTGGCAAAATATATCACAAGTGGTAGCTCTGACATTAGCTTGCTAGCTCTTACTTGGTTCTTTCTTTACTCTCTCTCCTCAAACTTAATTTTCTTTCCTTCCTTCCTCGACACAGTGTGACCAGGGTTGCGGCTCTTTTTTTTTCTTCGCCCAGGACTAGATCATAAGCGCTTGTTCGCTCTCTCCGACCTCCGCTATACATTCACTAGCCTTTTTAATTTGATTCTTAACTAAATAGGGCCTGCTCCTTCCGCTTGGAGAACGTCCGATAGCCTCTCGGTCTTGAAGAAAGGAGGGAGGAAGCAATGCAAGTGAGCAGACCCGTATTCAACTGCGTAATCACCACTACTACCACAGCTACCATTACTACGACCACTATTTGTAATAGAGTTTATAGCTAACGTCTGAGCTCTCAGTATCCGACGCATTCCTACCTACTTTTGCAATAGGTCTAAAGTTGTATATCATCCTCGTCAAATTTTCAAAAAATCACTCCCTTATTTAATTCAATCGAGGACTTTCAACCTACATATGGGTACGGACTACTATCTACTAGCATAGGGAGACAAACGATTCCCCCCCCAAAAAAGAAGCCACGAGATGCAAGAGCTGGATACGAGCACACTCGCCGCAACGTATGTATGCACGATTCTGGCATTGGTTCTGATATTCGTGCGGCTCGGACTGCGGTACCATCGAAGGGAGGGAATACGCGTGGACGATGTATGGATGGGCATCTCGTTAGTTCCTTTGATCGTTAGGCTTGGGGTTGTTCATGTTGTGCTGGCCTATGGAACGAATAATATCGACAGGAAGGCATCTCCCGTTGAGGATATGAGCGAGGCCGAAATAAGGCAGAGAACTACGGGGAGCAAGATGATCCTTGCCGCGAGGATATTTTACGCTGGATTGTGGGTTTTTTTTACTTTCTCTCTATTTCTGTCGACTTAAATGTTGAGTAGAGAGGTCGGCATTGGATGAAATGGGTTTACTGATAGAGGGAGTAGTGTTTGGTGCATGAAGGTTTGTATACTGGGTTTCTATGAACGTTTGACAGCGCGTTCGAAGCCGTACGGGCTTTTAATTGATATTACCTACGTTGCGGTTTTCTTGACCTATGTAGCAGTCATTTTCTCCACGCTGCTTGAATGTCGGCCGTTCCCAGTGTGAGTCTTTATCTTTTTTATGCTACTGTTTACAATCTTACTAATGTTATATAGATATTGTAAGAAACTATCCAGTTCCTGGAATCCGTTTGTGATCAGGTCTCACGATATTGATAGTCAAGTGCTAACATGATTTTTTGGGGACGCTTAGGGCAGATAACACCTGATCCAGGGCGTGAGTCTTTCCCCACCTAATTGTCGGGAATTATGCTAATCGGAAATCCAGATTGCGTACAAGCTGTTGCACAGCTTGTGACAATGGGCTCTTTCAACATTTTTACCGATATGGCCCTTATTCTCATTCCTTTACCCCTGGTCATTAAATCTGGTCTCCCGGCCATGAGGTACGGCTCTCTAGAGATTTCGCTCGGCGATAGAAGAGATACTAAACGGACTACAGAAAACTCCAGCTATTCCTCCTCTTCAGCGTCGGCATGTTCGTCGTCTGCATAACGGTTATCCGCATGCCCGTGATTATAGGCGACAAATCCGTACAGAAAGCTCGGACATTGGTTTGTAACAGCCCATCAACATCTCCCCCGAAATCCCGCCAAGTCGCATATTAATTCACCTTTCACCCAAAACAGTGGGCATCAATAGAGTGCCTAGCGGCCTGCATAGTTGCCAACGCACCGGTCCTAAACTCGCTCCTCCGGCGGAAGGCGAAAAAGCCTAGTGACAATTACAATCTCTCGGTGAATTCACGGCGACGGAGGATGCCCGTCACAGGCCAGGATAGCGTTGGCTCGTTGACGAGGAATGATGGGAGTGATGAGCTTGATTCTGTTATTGAGGTATCTTGCCGTTTTTTACCTTCGGGGAGAACTGAGGGTGAAAGGAGGGCTAATAATGATAATCCAAGCAGACGCGCACGGAAGTTATTCAAAAGATAGACATCAACCCTTTAGAATCTCGCAACCGCTCGAAAGGCACACGCTCGCCGTGGCGCGGGGATTTCCTCGGAACGGAGATATGGACTGAGCGGGATGGGTACGACTTCCCAACGTGGCCGCCTCCGACACTCGCGAGAGGGCGTAAAGGTTGATGTTTTGTTATCCTTCTATTATGAGGCATGTTCTGGTTTTAACCCTTTAACTCGTCATATTTTCTTTTACTACCGGTATCTCATCCTTGAGGAGGTAGGTTTTTAGTTCCAATGTACGCCGTGGCTTGGGCGACTGTTCTCCAATCTTCATATCTTTTTTAATTTTGATTTCTTTTATCTGAGGGGAGGGGAGCATGGCATTTAGTCTTTGGCGTTCTGATTATGGCGTTTTGTTTTCGGTTTTTTCTTCTTCTCTCCTTTCCTATCTGATACCGTTGGAGGATAGATGGCATGGAAAGAAAAAGAGAGGGATACATTAATATGGAATTTTGTTGAAGGGAGGTGAATACTGGTGCATACTGCGCGAGTGCAGTATCAAAATCCTTCAACCGGCCCTTCGGCGTTCGGGGTGGGAAGCCTTGTCGGAAGGTTGGGAGGGGACATTATATTACAATAATTGTCGCTGCTACATCGTTCTTTGTACCGAATGGGCGAACAGACGAGCGGGCGGAGGTAGAATGATAATATGGGGTTGCACCACGCCCTGGGGTTTGAGTGGAAACATGATACCTACCGTACCGTATTCGCATACCTACTGCTTTAGAACTCTCCATACCGGTATTGGTATCATATATGCCTACTTGAAAGAAGTACTGTAAATATCATAGATAAAGTTTAATAAATAAATAAATAAATAAAAGGCTAAATGGAAAAGAAAAAAAACAAGACAATCCTAGCACTTGGCCCCTAGCCTGGAGAAATGGAGCCCGGGAGAAGAGAGTCCAGGAGATGATTGTGAAACAGGAACTGGAAGGGATTCTTCGCCTTGGCGTTTATTCTGTTTACGACAGGCTCGGTGAAGCCATTCGCATCACGAGTAATCACACGTCTCGCTAGAGTAGGAAGTTGGGTACTGTACGCATTGGCTGCACCATTGATTGATACGAGTGCCTGGGTTGGCAGGTAGGTAGGACACGTACGGTACGTGATTGGGGGGCGCATCCCACAGAGAGGCAAAGCTAATGCTAAAGCCATATTTGGTCCGGTTAGTGTGCAAAGCTCTACAATATACAGTAGATCTTTTCACTACCCTACAGTACTAGTACTTTACTAGCTACGGTAATTTACGGGCAACGACCAAAACCTAGGTTTTCTACTACGACTCGACATAGCCAATCAACCTATTGCCTAACTTGTAATGCAGCGTCTTTTGAATGGCGAGATTCGTGGGGTAGAGATCCTTGCCTGACTCTATGAGGCTAGTCTTGTTCGGGTGTTACTGTTCGGGTCCTCTACCGGCAGGACTACCGGTAGTGAAGTAACTTATAGCTTCGAAATTGATAAAGTAATCAAGATTATGTGTCTTTCCCCCTTTTTTTACTCAGCAGTTTCTTACCGCAACATCCAAAGCCGGGCCGGGGAATCGTGGCAGCGCGGAGCGATGGCCGGATAATATATGCTGGGATTTTAGTTATGGAATAGCTTTTGGGGTTTTGCTCGTACGGTGAGGGGGGAAATATTCTTAAGTTGCGTTAAGTTACATTCTAAAGTGCGCTCTCTCTCTCTGATATATTGCATTGTTATTAATAGGAAGGAAGGATTACTTTCTCTGTTACAACCTAACTTAGGGGTTCTGTACTGTACCGAAGCTATTCTTAAACAATTGAAGGATTCAACAAAGAAAAAAAAGCGCGGAAAGGATCATTGAACGTACGTGGGTGGGAGGTTTTATAGAGCTTTTTAGGCGGTTCTTAGGTCATTTTCTTGGCTTGGTTGAAAAATACATTTGTATCATTATTTATTGGCGTGTCGAGAACTTTGGATCTACCTTCAGCCCTATGATATTATGTATCATATAATGCCCAAAGCCGAGGAGGAGGAGATATGTGTAACCCCATCACCTCGATTTATTTCAATTGGTTTGTGGTAGACTCTCTTGAAGTTTGGAATGCGCAATAGTTCCAGCGTCTATACAAGTACCCAAGCCACACTTCCTCCCCTCTTGCTTCTGGTACCATACTGCGGGTACGTAAGCAGCCCGGCATGGGCTGCGACTAGTAGTTACAGCTCCGGAGATGCGGATAGTAGACATTGGCTGTGTATTTAAGGCTGCTCTTTTCCTCCCAACTAATAACTAGGAACACCCGCTTTAATATCCGCACTCAACTTCTCATTTGGCCACGCCACCGCCTTAATAGCGGGACTCTTCTCACTCAGCAAGTCCATAACCATCCTCCCAAACACGATACTGCCATTGGCGTTCAAGTGCGTGCTATCGCCACTCTTAAGATCGAGTTTGCGCGCCGCGGCTTCCCCGATCTTCTCTAAGTACTCAAGGGAGCTCTTCCAGAGGTCGATGTACATCGTTCCACCCTCGTTTGCAACTGAGATGGCATACCCGGCCCAGGCTGCTAGTGAGTCCTTGATAGTGCCGTTGGAGTTGTAATTGCGGCGGGAGATGGGGGTTACGATTATCTGGTGGAGTTAGCTAGTCGTAGTGAGAGGAGGGGGTGGGGGAGGTGCAGATACGGGAATGGCATTATGAGCTATAGCATCGGAGATCATGCGCCGGAGGTTGGCTTTGTAGGTTTTGACGTAGTCGGTGAGTTTTTGGTCATTGTGGCCGAACTGGTGTCCTCAGTTTCTTTCATGTCTTCCAACTCACTCTCGGGATGGGGGGGTTACTTGAATGGTAACGTAAACAGTCTTAGTAGTAGAATACTGAGAAGCATTTGACAATACCGTCGCCCAGTCACCGCCCTCAATGAATGATGACGTCGTCCTACCGTTGTGTCCGTAATTGACCGCGAACGAAGGTGAAGTTAGGGTAAAGTTTTTGAAACCGTCTCCCCAACCTGCCCACATTATTCAATTAACATGAACCTACCTTTATACCGCTAAAGCAGTGCAGTGCTGGAGTAGGACTGGGGGAGGGGGAAACTTACCACCACCATTATCAGACTGCCTCGCGGTCGTCGAATCACCAGCTAGCAAGAATACGGAGGCTGTAGCCCGATTGCGATGCTGGATTCCCAATGCCCCCGCTGCGCAAGCAAGGAATGAGAGGATTTCTTTTTTGAACAGCATTATTGAAACTTCTCTTTTTTACCTCGAGTACTACTGCTCTGTAGGGGATTTAGGAGGCGGGGCGCCGGTTTCTTTATAACTTGGACATTCGTTACTTTGGTTGGGCTTGGGAAACAGGGTATACTTATAGGGGGCGGTTGGGATATTCTGGAGTTGGCTCTCCTTGGTCCGAATTAATGAAAAGTTTGAAGGGTGGAGTAGTGGGTACGCCGGCAGTTTATTCCACCCCTTCGTTCGTTTTCAGGCACTCGCGCTAAGTACGGGCATGGCTGGTAGTGGAAGCGATCGGTGGTGAAGTTACTAAAGAGAGCAAAGTTAGGAATAATTGTGACAACTATGATGTAAGAAGCGTCTGATGGGCATGAATGTCGGTTCGGGGGCTATGTCGGGAACGCAGATACGCAGGGGAAGCATACTTCAGTACTCGGTACAGACTCGAATATCCAAAGTGACGTCAAATGTTAATTATTGTTCCTACAGGCACTATGGGAGCTACCCTCTGTGAAGAGGATTGGATGGCATATAAGTCTCGGGGTGTGAGGACTCAAAGGGAACCGTCCCCGTGGTTTTGATATTTCAGCGCTAGCGAGTATAGGAAAAATACAGATACCAGCACTGTGCAATACTTGCATCGAGCAATAGGTATTATCTAAAAATACTGATATAGTTACACAGCTAGTATCGCGGCACCCTCAAATTCGCTTCCACCTCAGATTCGGTTTCTGGGCCACGCAGATTGGTACTAGCTGTACTAGTAAGAATCTGACTAAAAAACATGATACATTCACGGTGGATTATCACTTGTTCCGTACTGGCTAGTATGGTTGATACCTGCCCTACGTAGCCCAGAAACCGAATTTGAGGTAGAAGCGAATTTAAGGGTGCCGCGATACTAACTAGCGAAAAAAACCCTTCTCATTTCAAGATACCTTATGTGAGATACAAGTACTATACCGGGTACCCGGCCTCAAACCTAATCTCCGCGCTCTCGCTGATTCGACCGAGTTTGAACTACAAGGATACCGTAAAAGCCGGAATAATTGATGCTAAGACGTTGGAGTTGCCTCTCCCGGTAACCTAAGGCCTACTCGAATAGGCGCACATTTTCTACTGTCTCGATTAAGGGCTGAAGGATGCTGGTAACCTTTTTGCTATTTTCTCACCTTAATCCAAAAGAGGGGATCCTGGAAATTCTAGCGCCATTCTCAGTTTTTTTTATCATTCCAGTTGTTAAAGTGCGGTGTGGGTCAATAAAAGCCGGGGAGGGCGCTCTATGTACCACAGTATCGTGGATGATCCTAGATCTGCCTATCGATAAAGGAACGAGTATCTACCTGAAACCGGTCCGAACTGCATAGTACACGTGTATGCTCGGCTTAATAGCTTATGTTCCACTGATCTCGATGGGTTTCGGGATTTCGGGATTTCGGGATTAAAGTGAGAGATTCCTATATATAAGCGGGTGATCTACAGGGGCAGTTTAGGGACTAGTAGTTTTGAGGGTTAGCGAGACTCTACTAGTACTCCATTGTGCACATTACTTGACAAATTCAAAAGTCCCCAGAAATCTTGGCGCCAAGTGTCTAGGCAAAATGTGAGAAGGAGCAGACGAGAATTAGAATTTTCCGGTGAAGTAGATATCATGTGGCACTTCTTTCCTTCTTCTTTTCCATTTTGATTTCTAAGCTATTGTGACGGTGATAGGCTTCCGTGTCGGTCCCTACAAAAGAACGCTTATTCCCGGAAGACATCAGACACCACGAGTAACCTAAGCAAGGAGTTGTGACCGCAAAAAACAAACTCTTGGCCCAACGCCAGAAGGTTTGAGGACTACTTTGGTGGGGCTAGCCTTCCTCTGTTGTTTACCTTTCTATAATGCTACGTTATCTCTGTGTGGAGTTGACTGAGCTTTTAGTTCGCACGATAAAAATATTTCTACATCTACCACCCACCTAGCCGAACCCTTGTTGCCCCTCTAGCCCCTCTAGAAATGCAATGTACACAACAGATCATAACCTCACTATTTTCCTGTGTTTGTGTTTTCGTGGATCTTGGGGGCTGTTCATGCTCCGGGCTCAGGGTGGCCACCCTGGAACTTGGGAGTACTTTGATTATCTTTTCCCCTCGGGGACTGCCTGCGGTAGCTACGGCAGTAGAGTGAGGCCCGACTCTAATACTGGATTTTAATTGTTACTTCATACTACCACCGGGCGAATAGAAGAGAGCGGAAACACACCCCATGCCCCTGGGTTCCCGCATTGGCTCTGATAGTCCATATCGTTGATACACCCCTACTCTATGACACCAATTAAACGAGGAAATCAATCACATTTAGACCAACAGCGTACCTGCAGCCGGGGTTTCCTCCGGATTTCCTGGATTAGAAGGGGAAGAGAATACATTAGTAGGAACCCTCGGGAGTGTCGTGGGCCTGGAATATGCCCCAGCGGCACCGCCGGTCAGGCCGGAAAAGAGCCCTGCAGTCTTCTATCAGAAAATAGGGGAGCTTGACTGGAAACCGGAACTCGCATTTCAGGCCCACGATTTGTTTGTTCACCTGTTATAGGTGTTTCCGATCGACTGTGGAGATGCCGTGGGATGGGTCGATAGCCTACCGGCACAACACTATTCCCCCACAACTCCAGTTAAGAGACAAGACTCCTCGGACCTCACTGGAGAGGACTCGTTTGATATTGGGAGTGATGACAGCAATTCGATGCCATCTTAGCTAGGGAGAAGGAAATACATTAACTTAGGGATGAAACTCCAAAGAGATAGAAGGGGAAATCAAGGTCTTCGGCAGAAAAATCAACAGGCTTGAGAGCCGGAAGAAGCGAAAAGTAGAAGGTGGTAAAGGGAGAGGAAAACATCACCCAAGTCACAAAAATTACCGCGAGAATGGAGAAACATAGTCCGGAGGCTCCCATGGCTAGTCTCAATCACCGAACAAAGACATCATTAGCATTGCTGCTTTGTTGCTCCGATCACCGTTTCTCACCCGTTATGAAAAAACTTACCGCAAACAGCACTGCACTAGCCATAATTTCTCTCCTCCAAAAATTGATCAGATGAAAGAAGGCCGCCACCGCTTCTTGTGAAACATAATTTCCTGTAACTATCCACGCCCTTGGATGCTTTATACTTTCAAGATTCTACTACAATGGCATATATATCGCTGGCCCAACAGGAGTCGCCGCTTTCATTATCGTTACTTTTATCAACAACACTACGGCGATAGAACCTCAACAATTGCAAAGAGATATCCCCACGAAACTAATTAACCAAAAGAAAAAAGAAAAAGGAGAAAAAGAGAGAAGAAAGCCCTCATTTCCTTTCTTTCATTCTTTCATTCTTCCTTCCTCCTTCATAATAATATTCTAAACCCAAAAGCTCTCAAAAGAAAATGCCACCACCAAGCCCGGCAATCGATCCCACCAGCCACCGAACAGTAAGATACTTCCCACACCCCACGCCCTACCGATACTTCAAAAACCTCATATTCCTGCTCTGCCTCATCACAAAAATTATAGACTCAAACTATGACTTTGCCCACTACCCGAATAAATTCGTCGACATATATACCTCAAACCGAACCCTCGACCTAAGCCACATACCGTTCGGTACCGTCGGCGCATCAATCCTCTTCCCCCAGATACCCTTGCCCGGATTTCCCACCCCCGCATGCAAAGATCAGCAATGCCGGTACGAGCCAGCAGCAGCAGACAGGAACCTCACAGAGTGGAGTCGCCAGGAGCTCTGGCGGCACGGCAGGGCGGGGGTAGCACGACTAGGCAGGGGCGTAGGAGAATGGTACGAAGGGAGCGTTTTGGCTGGTGTATTTTCTAGGCATGAAAATCGGCCCCCTCTCAACTCCTCCGCTACGATTAGTACCCTGACATCAACCTGCGAACTAACCCGAGCGGCATACTGGGCCTACCGCGCCGACCATCCCATCTCCCCGGATAGCCCCTGGATACATTGGCTGTCTGGACGGCTAAACGACGGACTGCACAACATCCCCTGTCCGTACCTAGACTACGCCTTCATCGGAATAGTCCTCAGGGATGTACTCGCGTTCTTAGCGAGCGCCGGGTACGTCGTTACCCTAGGGCTCGTATCGCTATTAGTCGTTGCTTGTAGACGCTACCTACCCTCATACAACACCCTCTCCCAAGCCCTCACACGAGTAGTGCACCGGATCCCATTCCTAGCCCTCATCCCCCAACTATGGACCCTCCTATTCACCACTTGCCAATTCATCCTACTCAGCGCAGCCTACGTCCTCCTCTCAGCGCACACCCTCCTCACAATGGTATTCGGAATCCCTCCAGCCCTCTCTAACATACCGCTCTACTGGCTCGGACACCACCATTACAGACGGCACTATCCCTCCACCTCGCTCCCAGTACTCCTCTGCGGCACCCTCTTCTGGCTCGGGTTCCTGGCCACCTGGCGCATCTCGGCGCCCATCTTCGGCCTGCTATTCTCAGCAGCTCTAGCACTCATCAAGTACACTTACTTCTTCCGACAGGCAACCCGAAGACTGCGATACTATCACCGCGCCTATGCGCGCGCTTCGCGCATGGTGGGTCCTTACCTCTCCTACCTTGCACGACAGGCGCTGGTCGACCTTACCATGCTACTGATATACCTTACGGTGGGCGCCTGGATCAGGGACGAGCTTTGGGATGCCGTTGTGCCGAATTGGGTCAAGTACTCTCCCACCATCGGGATCCTGGTCGGGTATTTGGGGATTAGGTATGCGCTGAGTGGCCGGCACCCCAGCGCGCGGTGGGTGTTTAGGGGGTTGGGCAGGAGTGAGGTTGTCCGTGTGAGGGTTACGCCTCTGCGCGGGGAGTTGTATGAAGGGTGGTGGTGAAGTCTGAGGATAGTATTTAGATTTTTATTGTATTTTGCTTTTGCGTGGGTTGGGCTGTTTGCTTGTAATATTTGATAGGAGTAATTCCATTTGTTTGTTTGTTTCCCCTCTTTCCTTCCCCTTCCTTTCTCTTTTATCATAATATTATAAAGATTATTTATTCTGCTGGACTGGTGTCGGAAGTATTATTTCATCAATGTGATGTGCGGTACAGATATGTTCGGCCAGTGGCCAGGCTACTTGGGACATGGGAACTAGGAAGTAACTAGAGTCATATTGATGTATGTTGATACTGCGGATGGCTATAAGTACGGCGGTCTCAGGCGCGTCTATAGGCGAACAAACAAGATAGAATCTATCTCTCTTTCTCTCATTGTTCAAGTCCCATTACTTTACACCTCAATTCCGGCTACTTCTGCGCGGCCTCCGACAACTGGGTCTGATTGAACGCGAGTGATTTATGGTGAATGATGATTGACGTGCTACCATGAGTACCACAGTCAGCACAGCGGAGGGTTTAACAACCTTGAAGATTACGTGACGGTTTGATATTATCATAATATTACCATACCAGTTATCGCACTTGAGTAGAATAGGCTAATAAAGATAACAAACCAATCTACCGAGGTATGATTACAGCGCCTAAGTTTTGTAGGTTCCACGGGCGAGGCGCGCTACCCTTATCCTCCCCGCTAACCGCACACCTCTGCTCATGGAACCTACAAAACTTAGGAGCTGTGATGCCTCCGTACCCCGTTTGACTACGGTAACCGCAAATATAGCAAACTATCAATCTCTATCACGACTCAGTCCCGGTAACCTCTGGTAACTCGGGGAAAATAAAACCATATATACCTAATGCACGCGCCCGGCCTATTCTTTCCAAGTCCAGATTCTTCTCACTCGAGTACATACTTGCCGACTAGCGATGGTCTAAGCCTCCCGTGGGTCGGTTAGCACGGCAAGGCAAGGCATTCCATCTGCCCATCCATCAATATCTGCGAGGAGCAGGGCGTGGTAAACGAGTGATACCCGATGCTGTCGATCAATCGATCAATCGGATCGTATGTTTTGCTTTTGCCGCCCTGCTTGGCACGATACGATACTATGATGGCTGGGCTGGCTGACCTGACATGACCGACTAGGGTAGCGGTCCTCACGATACTTGCGCTCGAGTACAACGTGGCCTGCGCATGCCGTGCGGTGGAAAGCGGACAAACAATGGATGGGGAATGAACGCATCACGATAACGTAATTGATTGCCCCGATTTTTACCCGCACCGCAAAGCAGGATAGATAAAATAGTATATATACTACCCAACACACAGCTTTTTTAATTTCCACCATCCTACAAGCCCTATTTAAAAGGAGAGGGGAAAAAAGGCAAAACGCAAGCTAGGTACAAGGCCCGCCCCGGTCAAAAAGTGCGAGTAGCGAATAAGTGTGAAGGGTGATAAATTGAAGAACTTTCTCATGAAATGCAAAATGAGGGTGAAATGCAAATATAAAGTGTGTAATAAAGAAGGTATGCGAACAAGAAAATAAAAGACAAGAAAATAAAAGAGTAGAAAGAAGGGTATACGCCTGAACCGATTGAATGAGTAATAGAAAATGAAAACATGATATAGACCGCGCGCAACCTTGAACTATTCAACAAAGGAAATGTAACGAGATGTAACTTAGCTTAGCCTAACCGTCCACCAATTGTACCCTACGCATTGTATCTCTGGTTTTGGGTGTGGGCTTTTCTTCATCTGTGCTTTCAAATCCAGTATCGGTTCGTCCGACAGGTTCAAACCCCCCCGAAACGGGTGGGGGTCCTGCGCCACCACCTGTAATAGCTGTTGTAGCCCTACCAACGCCCCATCTTGTATCCTCACTCTCCTGGCTATCTGTCCTGGCGATCCCCGGCGCCCTAAACGGTTTTAATGGCCCTGGCCTGAGTTCGTAGGTCTCAGGCTCATCTCCACTGGAATGCTCTCGTTGGGGGGAGTATTCGTAGTCGTCCAAGTCGCTTTGCCGCCTTCCTGATCCGATTCTTTGTGCTTCCCGTTTGCGTGCTTGGATTGCTACCGACTCATCAGAAAATTTACTCCCGGATCCATTACCACTGCGAATTGTACCAGGTGCGCCTACACTTGGTGTCATGCCTGGATTATAGCCTATTTTTCCACCCTCCTCTTCATCGGCCACCAGGCCGCCTCGGGATGGGTCATTTTCGTACATCCCGAGTTGCATTTGTTTCCGCTCGGCAGAGTCGGTTCCCCAGGATCGCATAGGATAGGCACGGCCCTTCTTCCAGGTTTCAGAGAGAGGAGGAAAGTATTGGCGGTAGGAGACATAGGCTACGAAGAATCCCATTATACCGCCAGTGATGACATCGAAAGGGTGATGGCGGGCATCCATGATACGGCTTACGGCAACAAGACTCGCGGCAAGAAGTGGGATGAGCACGAGCATGGCTTTCCATACCTCACCACGGGTATCAAAGACATGAAGCCTTCCAGCAAGGAAAAGTGAAAGATATCCAAGACCGGCAAACGAAACTATCGCTTGTTAGGGAAGTATCAAAAAGGGAAAGACAACTTACTACTGGCATGGCCAGAAGGCCAGCTCTTAAAGCCATCCTTCAAGATAGTCTTGTCGCCAGTGCAGACATCGTATGAGGAAAGACCGAATACTGGAGCATTTTGGGCACCGTCCTTAGGCTTACACCTAGCAAGTAGATCTGGTCTTGGTTTACCAGTGGTGTTTTTTAATGCGCCGGTGATAACGATGGCCGCGGCAACACTCAATCCCAACCCTAATATTCCACAATTCATTTGCCACAGTCTCTCTGATATAGTCCATACCCCGTTGTTACCTAGTATGCGTCTCCGGCTGTTCGTGGGTTTGTGGTGAGAATAAAGGCCGTCGATCAACATGGTCCAGAAGATGATAAAGACCAAGGGAAACAAACACGCTATAACACCGGCCCAAACAGCTGATATCCTCTCATGTTCAGCAAATGGGTATTGTATGGATTCGTTATTGAGCGAAAAGTGTTGATGGAAGGGTTCGGCAAGATCAAGGGCCGAAAAGATTCCAATGAAAACTCTGCTTCTTGTTAGTTTGCGCCCGTATGCTTACGCCTCATTCCCGGATGACCCTATCTCAAACTTTAGAGAGGTGCGAGGCGAATGGGATTCACTTACATTATGACAACATAATCGAAAATATAGCTAGATTTGTTTCTCTCGTGTTAGTGGCGGAGAGAGTTGGGACGCGGATAAGCAAAAAGTCCGAGGGGACTCACGATAGGATCACTCTGTTTGGAAGCTTTCGCTTGGTGAAGACGTCTAAGACCGGCATATTGAAAGCTGTTTGACAGCCGATATAATCCACCCAGATCCGAGTCTATGATCCCGGGTGAGATGAATGGAGAGCGAGGGGTGAGGATGTTGCGTTGAAAAGAAAGCGTTCGAGCAGGGCGTGTCTATCAACAGAGTGGAGGGATGTACCGGTATTGATATAATAATGGAAAAGAATGATGACGAGGGGAATGCGAGGGATGGTATTGAGCAGATGTATGGCGGTCGAAGAAATAGAGTGAATCGTGTGCCTCGTTACCGCAAAGCGTCTTATTAAAGTGCAGCGTTTCACAGAGCCGCCTGCAGCGCCTTGAGCAATGGGGATCAAACCGAAAATGGAAAAAAATAACGGAAGAAGAAAACAAATACCTGAAGCGAGGGTTGAAAGAGGGATGAAACGGGTCGATAATGGGCGGAGGGGAAAGAGAAGGGAATGGAATATGCTCTGAGTGTTGGGTTGATTGGAGAAAGAGGGTGAAGTGGAGCAGATACGATAAGAGATCAGGAAGGGGAGAAAGAAGAGAGAAGGTGAAGGGGGAAAGGGAAGAAAAAGAAAAGAAAGGGCAGAACAGAAAACTGGAGCTTACGAGTCCCGGTAGACTATCCCAAGACCTAACTGGGTGATTATTGAAACGGTGTGTTGTGTGCAGTTGGTGTGATGACCTCAACCGTTTGGAGCGATGACGCCCGAATCTCACTTTCGGGGTCATGACCGCTGGGGCAAGCGGCGGGTAAGCTTCGCATCTTGCCCAGAGAGAATCTACTCGAGTAGTGAAGCCGAGAGAGCCAAAAAACTCTCCTTGTGGATAAGGGAAAAGAAGTTCATTCAACAATCACGTCTCCGCTTATTATTGGCCTTGTGTATGAAATCGCGAATTCACTCACCGCCACCGATTCCCCTTTGGATGCAAGCGGATCCTGTGGAGAAGAGGAAGAAGGCGCAAGAATGGAAAAAATTCTGCAGTCAGTGGTAAGGTCCTCTAGTGACTTGCCACGCACGAGACCCACAGTCCGCAATACCGGCATCCCCCCCCCCCCCAACCGTGATCTTGGCTTTTCAAACACAAGAGGTTATTCATGGAATAGAGCGTCAATCTCTGGCGGCTGCTTCCGCGCTTGGCCCACCACTGATTCTCGCATCCAAGAAGGTAGAGACGTTTCGGCTGCCCGATGTGTAATTACGGAGCTTCCCCCGCCCACCACTCCAAGACAACCAATCTTTTCTCTTGCGGATCATTGAAATCCCGGTCTCCGTGATTTGGTGAGAATGCTTTACTGCACAGCACCCGTGCTGGCGCAGTATTATACCAAGTACACGCCTTTATTACTTACACTAGGTTACGGTTATGGTGTTGCACTGCCTGTAGAGATCTCCGAAGGAAAGCTCGGGCCTGGGCAGGAGCACGATGGGTTACCGCCGAAGGGTGCCGGCCTTCCATCGATATCGTGCTGCACCCTGCTGCACTGTGCCGGTACTCCCGGTAAACTCACACACGGATCATAGTACTGTATCAGAGCCGGGAGTTTTGCGATTTGGACCAAAGTGAACATGACCCTCTTTTGATCATACTATGCTTGTACCATAGATACCAGCGTACAAACTAGGGGGCTAGTTGTGTCTTTATTGATTGTCCTCGTGCTAGTACTAGTAGGCCAAACAAGCTAGAGCTTAACTGCTTGTTCGACCGATGAGGACAAAGGGAAAGATCAAAGCTCAAAGCTCAAAGCCATCAGCTACTGGCATGTGTCGCAAAAGGTTCACGGTGCGCAAAATACAGCACTTTTTGATACTCTCTGCAAAGGTTCTACAGCTTTCTGTGTGAAAGTTTCCCTGAATGCTTTCCCCTTACTTATTTTCTACCCCGCAACTAATGGAACCTTCCCCTTTCCATTTGAGTAAGTTGTCTTGGGTCTTGTTTACACCTTAGCAATTGTGCTTGCTTTGTTCTCATTCCTACCTCTTACCTTCTTCCAGCCAGGAGCACTAGAAGCAAGACTCTCTTCCTCTTTCGCAAAGATTATATAAGCAAATAAAAAAGAAAATTGGTTTGTGCCCTGAAGTTAAGTTTGCATTTCTTGCCTTTCACGTAACTTATGTTTAGATAGTACCTAGAGAATGGATTTGCATATCAAAATTAGGATCCTTAATTTAGGAAAATCTCATTATCCAATTGTATTCACGCTACCACTTAAACTAGTAATTACGACACTGTTTAAATAATATTATGAGCTAAAGTGGTCATTATTCATTTGTCCATTTTTATCGCCGGGGCTGTGGGGATGCTTGGTAGAGACCATTCGACGTTGAATCCATGTGTGTATCAAAGATATTAATTACCGGTAGATTTGGATGGGAATGCTTGCAAACTGTCTGGATTCTGCCTCTAGCCCTGTTGGGAAATTTGATCTCTGAACAGATTAGATCGCTAGGACATGTTCAGGACGCAATTTAAGGTAAACTCGCCTTCGGGTTCTGGATTTAAGGTGAAATTTTATTTTGCTAATGTATCGTACCTACAAGTATCAATACTCTTACCGGACTAAATGACTTGCGGCAGTTCCGCTACTCTGGTTACCATCTGCAGTGGATGGAGCTCTTCCTTTGCTAGATCCCTCTTGCCATTCCCCGAGAGGTTATAATCAGCCTTATGTGGCGGAAATCGGAACTGAAATGCGTTCCTAAGCCTCACCAAGCCCGTGGGTATGAGATGTCATTGCGACAGGAAGAGACAAACGCCACATGGCACCGCGTCATCCCATATCCATTGATTGACCTTTGCATGAAATTCGTGCTTCAGGGAATGAACCAAAGTTAACATTAAACATACGGCAGGAAAGTGCATCTCGAAATAGAATGTCAGGTCTTTGATCCTGCAGTGGCGGAGGAACTGGAATAATTAAGAATCTCGTTAGGAGGCTGGAATCACATCTCCAAGTAAGATCAGTTATAATATATTCTATATTTTTATTTGTATTAACTGGGGCTGAGGGGAAGTGATGAGGACTCTGTGGCGGTGCGCTCTAATGCGAAAACTGGCAATTAGTCTAAGCTACGGAAGAGACGCACCGCCAGAAGCCGCTCATCACCATTTGTCACCTCCCCCTGCACGGTACCTTACGGTATTTGAACCAAATACACTTTCGCACTGTAACGGAACCTACTGTACTTGTGCTACAAATTCAAGCGCCCGTGATTTTTAGATTGCGAAACTCGGCGATTAAAACCTATCTTATAAGTAGCTCGCTTATTGGATACTCCAGTGGGGTTTGAAATATTGAACACAAGCCTATTTGAGAAGTCGGGAGTTATTCTACGGGGACTTTCTTCCTTCTATTATGCCCCTGCTAAGCAATAGTGTGGGCTACCGGTACTGATTTTCTCGCATTCTGAGTAATTCACCTCTACTGAACCACCGGGCTTTTCCTATCATAATTGCTCAAATAGGCTACTGGTAAATAGTATTCAATGTTTTAAACAGGGCTGGAATGTCTTAGCGGGCGAAAGGATAAGTTTAATATCGGGGCTCAAAGATTAGACGTTTCGAATAGGCTAAGCTTTTTGAGAGAAGCTTGTTCTACCCCCTTCCCACCTTGTAGCAAGCCGATTATCCGGGAGGGACTCGTCGGCCTGTCTGACAGATCTGCGAGTGACCTTCCGCCAGCTCATGATTGGATGGGAAGCCCATTCAATGACATTCACCCAACTGTGTGTCGCACAGGCATCTCCAGGACACGAGATTTGGAGTTTTGGTACTGTTTTGTTCTGCGTGCATGTGTCACGAGCGGACAGGCCCAGGAGACCTAGAGCACTCGAGTGGGGGTTTCAGTTCCTGGTCAGTCAGCGATAGCTAGACCAACTCCATACCGTCTACTCGAGTATATTCGAGTAGTCGGCACATCGTTTGTGTTGAAACGGTAGATTTTGGGTATCTTTCATCTTAAATTGCTCCCTCACTCTTCAACTGCTAATCTATCTCCATAGCCGGCCTGTGTTTTTCTATTCTTGATAACTACTATATAATTCCAACACCGGTGAGTAAAGCACCGCGCGTCTCTGGACATATCGGTTCACTACTCGAGTTGTGACTTGGGCTCCGAAATTCAAGTCGGAGTTGATCGAGGGATCGGGTGTGGCACTTCCCTGATAGGTATAGAGTTTAGGAGTGGCGGCGCAAATAGCCCCGGGTGTCCGAGATATCGGTGAGGTGGACTGACCTGCGCAGGTGGCTCTGAGGTTATGGTGATTACTGGATTGGTTGGGTGGACTCGACGGAAGATGAAGCTCCTTGCAATCACTCTGCCCCTATCTTTTAAAGTTGGCTGATGAGTGATTTATTTCAGGAGAAGAGCAGCAGATGCTAACCCGCGGGGCAGTGGAAGCTCTTTGAGAAGCCCTACTGGTTTAATAGATATCAGTGCGTTTTCTATTATCATATATCAGGCTACGCTATTCGAGGTCTGGTACTTGTATTATTGAGGGTGTAGGACTCTAACAGGTTGGAAATACTAACCTTAGATTTCAGTGACCGAGAGCATGGCAATCAATTAGCTCACCGTCTAGCCTATTTTACTCCTTGTGGCCAGTAAATCTTCGAAGCTCATAACTTTGATAAAACTAGAACCAAGTTAAGTTGAGGCGTGCGAGTACGGTACACGTACGGTAGACGCTGTAAATCTCCAAAGGGAAGGGGGCGAGCGGGGACTAACCAACTAGCAGGAAGGATTGCGCGGCCCTCCGTCAGTTGTATTGGTCCAACCGCTGACCTGGCCCTCCTGCGGTGTGCTCAACTGATTCTTAGTCTAGATATTCTTAGTGGAGAGCGGTGTCTCTTGTATCTGGGAGCTTTATCTCTGATTGTTTTCTCGCAACTTTTTCTACTCCAATACAAGGGCTAGGGTCAGAGGAGCACCTGGAAACTCAGTTTGCTATTTCGATCACCGAAGGACACACCAGGAGTCCCCCCGGTATCTATTTTTTGTGCTTAAGGAGCTAATTCCAGCGACCACTATTGAGAGAGGGATCCTGAGGAAGCAGGGTAGAGAGCGGCATAGCTTCCGGTAACATTTAGGTGGGGCACGAGCATGGGGAAACAGTGTGAAGCCATCTTGAAAACACTGGAAGTGGCTGAAGAGTGCCCTTTCTCTTTGAATCTGATCCTTGCTATTAGATTTGTAGTCAGACTATGGCAATAAAGAGGCTTCGAGCATGTCTAGGGTTAAGGGAGTCGGGTTCAGGGCTGTTTGGAATCGATTCGGCTAGGAATTTGTTGGCATTCCATTCAGTTCCTTTCTAATACTTGGCTTAATCTGAGGTGAGGGCTATCACGCTATTGAATCATACTGTACTGGAATTCAACACTTCCTACTACTCGCCTCTATGGCATCTTTACTGATATTACATTGGGTGAGGCTAGGTTTCTGATATCATGGTTCTGGCGGTTCTGGCACTTTTGGACTAGAGTTGTATGTTTCCCTTCCTTGAATATGGAACAATCGAAGATGATGAGACAATAAATGAAACGAGCTTACTTTCGGCTAAACGACCCCTTCAAAACAGCACCCTAACTCTTAAGAAATAGTGTGCGAGCTTGGATGAGGTGGATTCAAGAGGACTGTATTTGCCATTTTGATTCGGAGGATATAACCAGCCTAGGTGGGCGACCATCAGCACACTACCATCATCAAACATCACCATCATTACCACCAACACCAAAGCCCTATATTCCACCTTGCTGCATTACGAGTCCTGAATAAACAACAGATTTACCAACACTATATCAAAAGATGGATAACACCCTGTGGCCCTCGTTCGTCACACAAGTGGTTAGTCACCTCATTACTCTCGCTTGTACATCCACCATCACTCGCGACTCGATTCAAGTTCGGGGTTATAGTGGATGGCTCTGCCTCTTGTGTATCGGAGCTATCGGCCTTCTAACCCTCGGAGACTCAAAATACCTTTCGGCTCTACTTGACCATATGGGGTGCTCACAATGGAAAGAACCCCTTTGGGTGATGGTATGCAATGTTGGGGTTTTCTCCTGTGTTCATTTCATCTACCTTATGGCAACGAGGGAATCGCAGCTCGCTTCAGACACTCCACCGTTTCATAGTCCATTCCCAGGTCCCGAGGAACTAGATAGGGGCGACTACACATTCACCTTACTGATCAAACTTGAGGCTCATGAAACGAGGCTCGGAAATAATAGAAGGAGGGAAGAAGACTATCGGATCAGTGCTGGAGAGTTGCCCCCATTCCTGCGTGCTATAGGGGAGGGCATGGACGACGGCGAAGATGAAGATAACGGGATACTATATGATGGACCTCCTAATGCGGATTTTTGGAGTTTCTTAGATCCCACAGATGGCTCGCTAACGGAATACCCACGCGGGGATGACTTCGGTGACTCTGGTGACTCTGATGAGACTGTGCTACCTTCAGGTGTGCGGCCCCGCGTACGGCCTGAAAACTTATACAGACGTCCTGTGTCCATCCCTGGGTTTCCACTTCAGGGTTTGACGCGAATGAGGCCAGCGACGGCAAGACCTCGAGCAGAGCAGGAAGGCGGAGACGGGCGAACTACTAGCCCGGAGGGTCAATCGTCCGCAGGGGGGGTTGGCCCGGTATCGCCAAATACAGCAAGAAACTTCCCCTTATATACCAACTATCTGAGAACTAGACCCGTCTCTCCACAGCTGTCTATTACTCCTCTGGGCGATGAGGAAGTCCTGTGAAAGTAAGCCGGACGAGATATCTGGAGGTGAGGGGTTGAGGGGTAGGGTAAGAGTTTGTGATGCCTATGGCTAGGGAAACTAATAAGGATCCTCACGGTGGTTTTATATCTAGTTTTACTGAGTGGTTAGGGAATGGGCAGTAGGCCCTGCTAAATTTATTATCCAATATAGATGTCTAATTTCCCTGCTCGTACGATAGTAGCTATTAGGAACGGATCCGGACTGCTGTGGAAGGAAGGGCCATACTATGGTACATAACTTAATTCATGTACTAACTTATCCCTCATTCAAAGCAAAAGATTTCCGAGCTTGTTCACTACTTCGTCTATTGCACCATGCGCACCCTACTAAAGCGACAAAGGTCACAGTTTTTGAAGTCAAACCTTGACCGAGTTGGCCTCGGGGCCATTTAATATTTCACCCATGGTAGCCTGTGCGCACAAACGATCACTCGTCCGTCATATACGCTCCTTGCCAAGAATTGAAAGCTTTATCTTGCGGCGGAAGATCGTTGATTAAGTTCTCTAACTAACTAAAGGGAACAGGAACGGTGTGCGTCCACCCTATCCTGATGGCGCAAGCCATGATGTGGAATACCCACCTCCACGTACGCCCCCTATATACGCAATAGTGAGTAGGAAACTCAAGCAACTCTCTTGTGCCTCAACTCAGAGGACCATTTCTCAACACTCCTGGCTCTAAGTTGAAATAAGCATTCCTCTTTCTATAGGATTGTGCGAGCACCGATTATCGCCTGGAATTTTGTGTCTGCATTCCATTCCTGCGAATTAGTCTCCCCTTCCGTATTTCTGGAATTTTTCGTAGGGTGGTGAGGGTAGCGAGTTCACCTGCGCTTGGTAAACGGAATAGCTGTCATAGGGATCGCCACTAGCGCAGCGTGTTGTAGAAGCGGGTAGTGGCTGTGATATATATGCGTGGTGCGGTGAATGGTGTTTGGGAATGGAGGTAAGGTGTGAGGGTGGTGGGGTTTTAAATTGTAGTGGTGATTTGTGGGTTTCTAACTAACTTAAGATGTGTGATACTGGCTACAAATCTATAATATACAAGTCGCAGTACTGTACAGAGGACACCGCACCTTCCCGCCATGATACCGTTTACTAGCCTAAGACTTGATCTGCGCAGGCTGATTCTTCTGTTGGCCCATTTCGGTATCACAAGCAAATTACCGTTTCACCCCCGATTCCTCAAACAAGCCTTCAAAAACTGTTCAGTCTCCGGAGCCAACTTCCGCTGCCCTTTCCAATCCCTGATTGAATTCCCATCCACATTCCTCAAGTCGAGATCTAAATTCAACCTCCTAAGCAATTCCTCCATAACTCCCACGTGCCCGCCCATCGCTGCGAAATGCAAGGGGGTATTTCCAAGTTTATCCTGTAGGTTGACATCTACTCTATGACACTCTAACAAAACAGCCACGGTCTCCTTGTCACCCCGATGGACGGCAAGTTGCAACGGCGTGCGATCGGACAGGTCCCGACGGTCCGTTTGGACCCTAGCATCATCGAGCAATAACCGGAGCACGGTTAGGTTATCCCTCTGGTAATTGCTCACGGCGAGATGCATCGGCGTGGAATCATCTAGTGTGTACGGAACATTCGGGTCGACTTGGGGGTCCGCGAGGAATAACTTGACGAGGGCAACATTCGCGTCCTGAACGGCGCAGTGCAACGGCGTCCACCCGTTTATATTCGGCGCATTGACTTGCACCCTCTCGTCGGCGAGGAGCAACCGTACGCATCCTTCCAACCCACGGAACGTGGCAAAGTGCAGCGGTGTGAAGGAATCGTTATTCATGATGTTGGGATCGACATCCTCCTCCTTCAGCAGCAAGCGAAGCATCTCCTCGTTCGCCCCGTCCACGGCCAAGTGTAGTGGTGTGAAGCCTTGCCAAGAACGCGCGTTGATATCGAACTTTCGGCTGCGAAGCAGTACCTCCGCGACCTCTGCGCACCCAACTTTGACCGCTGCGTGCAGTGCCGTCCCAGGCAAGGACCTGGCCCGGACCGAATCATTGAGGCCGCAGTCCAAGAGCGTTCGAACGACGGCTGGGCTTTGACGGGAAGATACCGCGTTGAGAAGGATGTTCCAGCTTGTGGCGATATTTTTCTGGATTCCCATGGAAAGGAGCTTTTTGACGGTGGTGCTGTCATTGCGGGAGGCGAAGGCGTAGAGGGCTCTTATGGCGTATTTTTCTGCGTCGGGTCGGAATAGGCTAGGGATTAGAACGGGGGCTAGGAGCCCTGCTAGATGGCGGTTGGTGCGTAGGAGGGAGTTGACGTCTGGTGGGATTAAGAAGGAGGAGATTTGTAGGAGGAGCTCGTTGGGGAAGACGAGGAGGGACATGGTCTTGAAAGGCGACGGTTGTCGTGCACTTTGCGGTGGGTTAGTCGGGGGGGGGGAGAGGTGAGGTTGGGGCTAATTTACGTAGGTTGACGGCAACCCAGCTCCAGCAAAGGTGCCCAACCCTTAAAATCAACCAAGACACAAATACAACAATAATTTTGACCCGATAGGAATTCCCAGGGAATACGAGAAAACCTTCCCCGTACCTTCCGGGAAAATGAGAACCTTTTAAATAAGATCCTTAGTAAAGGCGTGCCCCCAAAACGTTACGTATAAGTTGCAATAAAATAGTATAATAAGGCTTTCTCTGGCAACAAGGATAACTAAGGTACAATCAGAATCGAATATCGATTTTTTTAAGTCTTTTCTATGATCAAAAGACTCAATTTTTGGCCTACTGGCTTGCTCAAAACAAAAAATCGATTCCTGCTTCGAGATGGTAGCGGTCCGCCTTCTCTTTTGGCACTGTTGGTAATAGACTATCCAAAAAATTTGACAATTCTTATGATTAAAATCCCTTATCAAAATGACAGGTATTAAGCTTAAAAAACTAAAATTAATTGGGATTTAGGGGCTGTTTGGCGCAATTGTGAACCATGGTTTAGCAACCACAACTTGGAAAACTAACCAATCATGGCCCTTAAAAATGGGTGGCGTGGGCTTGTTTTGAGACATGCTGTTGGTCGGTCAGCTTCCGAATCGTGGTTGCCTAACCATGGTTTTGCAAATGCCCTAAACAGCCCCCTTAGCTGCCTTTTGTTTTATCATATAGTACTTTTGAGAATTTTTTAGAATTTCTTTTGAAAGTGTTCGCTCCTCACGAACTCTCGCTGCCGGTATTTGGTTGCTGGTGGATAGGCAATGAATATTTGCTAGCTATGATAGCCAAAAAAAAAAAAGGGCGCAGTAGCCAGAGCCTCCCAGGCCACCCTGACAAATGCTGATCAGTGGGTTTTGTGCGAGTCGGCACAGCGCGGTCGCCACAGTTCATCCAAGTAAACCACTTGAAAGTTTCTTATTAGGGTTTAGCTGTTTAATTCCATATATTCGTACTAAGTACAGGAAGCATCCCAATCCAGGTTCTCTATCCTACGGCATTACACCTCCGAGGTAAGCTGTCCGGGCGGGTGGAGGTTGTATGGGAAAGGTTTTCTCTTTTTAGTAATTTTTGCCAAGCCTCGCTTTTGTGTGCATTATGTGGACAAAATGGATCATGCGTCTATCATAGTACAATATCAAAAGTAGGGTAAAGGGGGTTACTCTCTAGGGCCTATTACAGGTAAGAGTTCCTCATCTACTTGTACGTACTCGAGTACTGTGCGCCTTACTCACTTTACTCTTCAATAGAATCTGTCGCGTAACTCCGCTCCCTTCCGCAGCTCGTATTTGATGACTGCCGAGGTTTGCTCGACATATCTCGACTTTCAGTGCGTCAGGAGCCTTTCATCCCCTCGTGGTTCGGCGCTGTCAGCAACGCCCTTGGTCCATTATGCTTCTTGTCAGTGGGGGGGCACCTGTGAGAAGAAGGTGACAGAGTATTGTCTTGTTAATCACCGGCGCTCACCCTGGATTCATCACCGCGCATCACCCCCATGCCATTGGTACTCATTTCCTGAAATCAGAAGGTGCTAGAAGGATATCGGTGGATTGACTATTGAGTCTGGAACTCGGTGCAGGATGTGAGAAGCGGGGTAGAACACGTACCGTAGCGAAGTAGCGAAGGAGAGTAGGGCATGAGGGGTAAGAGGATGGCGTGGGAAGAGGTAGAAATGGCGTGATACTCCTGCACGAGTAGTTATTTTTTTTGTACTTAAGAGTCCCGTTCACGCTCAATTGTTGAAGTGCAAGTCTCCGAACATTGCCTATCTTTTATACACTTCATTCTTCTCTTCGAAGCTAGCATCCACGCATACGATCGGTATATATCCTAATTTATAAGATATTGGCTATAATGAGGGACATGAGGGGTAACAAGGGCGCTACTAGAACAGGTGGATGTCGATTGCAACAGAGCGTACTCGAGGACGGGTTTGGCTAACTAAGACCCTTGCGGGTTGTTACAGCGATCGTTCACCGCACTATAAAAAATAGGGGCCTATTATATGTTTAGAATTGGTCTCTATATCGTACGGTTCGGTACCTTGCAGGAAGGACGGGAAAGTACACGAAGAAGACTTTGGATGGCCGGGATGGGGACAGCTGGGGTCGGTTAGGTACCGAAGATGGAGTGCTCGTTGTCCGCGATGCATACAAGTTCTTATCAACCACAAGGTGGGTGCCGGTAATATTGTGGTATTCAGGGACGGATGCTTGCACTATATGTGGGATGCTGTTGGAATAGAAAAGCATTTCATTCCAAGTTGACGGATGAGGAGTAATCGACAAAGCTCCCCTCAACTATAGTAACATATCGCAGCTACTCTACTCCCTCTAAAGAATCTGTAGGGTCTAATATCCACCGTTGAAGCCATATGTTTCTTCCCCATACCGTACGCTCGCCGAGTCCCCTATGGTTCACTCGTATCTGTTGCTGCTTTTCTTTGGCGACTTCACTATTATTTCGTCGTTGGCAATCGCGGAGGGGTGTGCGGAGTTGTTGTGGATCCAGATATTGAATACACATGCCTAGGGTTGGGTGGCGGGAGGGGCCTGGTTTGCTTTGAGGGCTGCTGGTATGCTCTACCATAAGAACTCTTGAAAAAACGCCCCTCGGGCAATTAGCCATAATTGCCCCGTGAGACTAAGATAGGTTTTGTCTGATAGGTTAATAGAATTGCGAGCGCCAGTAAATGGATCTGACATGCCCGGCGGGCTGATCGTACCGGTGCGTGCCCGAGTGCCCGTAGCGCGTGTCGGGAAAACGCTATTACTTCTCAGGAGTCTTTGACTCTGAACCCGGAGGTTACAGGGATAGTGGATTTCGGGGGTTTTTATGGCATTGGTATTCTGTTTTTTTCCTTTTCTTTTCCTCTCTTTGTCTTATGTTCAGCTCTCGCTTCCCTATTGAGGGGATGCTATCTCCCAATTACCGGCATTATTATAGAAAAGACTTTTTAGTTGATTTTGTGCTCGGAGCAGGCAAGCATAGTGCCCGAGAATCGGCATTCCCAAAATATATGACAAAAAAAATTTATGGGTATTATATCTGAGCTCCCATACAATTTCACGGCCCCTGTTTTCGGATACTTCTTGTCTGCTACGAGTGTGGTGTTGTAAGATATACCGAAAGCAATGTGAGAGTGGGCAGAACGTGTCTAACAAGGAATGGATAGATTAAAACGCGAGCATAATACGATTTTTATATTCATTTGCCAGTTAGTGTGCCCCGAGTGATGGAAAATGGGGCTTGTTTGATATCGAGCTTATCTAAGGAATCTTTCCTAGCGGGCTTGAATTACCCACTTTCGATCAAGTCGACTCACTTTGTAATAGAAAATTCGTTCCTATCATACGCACAGCAGTTGCGTGTGTAGAATATGTTTTTGTGAACCTCACTTGTCACTGTTTGTGGAAATCTTTGTCCTCTGGCCTTTTTTCTTCTTTTCGTTTAGGTTGCTGGCATTGTTGTCATCCCTTTGTTCAACTTTCTTTCTTTTTCTTGCTAACTGTCGAACAATAGGTTGCGAGCGCGAGTCTGGTAGACTGCGCCAGGCTTTCTTTGAATTTTTACATGTAGGGTGGTGTGTTTATTGGGTACAGTAGTCCCCGAGTGGGTCTTTGGCTTGTTGGAGGTAGAGGTCTATTGCTTAAAGATATATGGTAAGTATGGCCAGAGTAGCTAACGCTCTGGTTCTACTCGCAAATGGGAGGGAATCGCCGTTCTGTTGCTGCCAACTCATCTGTGGGTATTGCATCTGTCCTTCGTCCTCTTGCTTCGGGTTGCTTGTAACTTACTTGCCAAGCTCTGTGATCGAAAGAGAAAAACTGAATTTTGACGTGGGTTCCTGTAAAGACAAAGAGGTCATGAACCTTATTCATGAGGGCTTTGCGCAATTCTTTCTGAGCCTGTCTCACTATTTGAGAGAGTGTAGTGAGCTTGAGTGAAGGACCTGGAAGGGGTTTATTTTATTTTTGAAGTTTGGACGGTTGATTATTATACCGGCTTTTCACAGAAACGGTTTAAATATGTTTCTAGTATCTTAATGGGCAGGTAGGCATTATCCTAGGTTATAGTCATACCTCGCAGCTGAGGAGATATCCCTTCTTATCGGAGGGCATTAATTCGCGGCACTCCTAGTACTCACGGATTGGAGAACTTCTCGAGCGTCTTCCTTTGTCACTCGGCATCTATCAACCTGATTGTCCGCATATTCCAACACTGATTAATTCAAGGCGGCTGCGTAATATGGACCAAGCAAGATTCTATATCGACCTGGCGGCGAAAGTCTACGGAAATGGCGCTTTTAATATGGATACTCTGAAGACAATCGGCCTTTCAGATTTTGGGGATAGCTTGGGGAGGTATGCCTGGATAGTTGTTAAGCCGGTCGCAACACATCTTCTGCTCAAGGAGGTTTTCTCGCATTATATCACTCCTTTCGTTCTGCTCTGTTGGGATATCTGGGCCAACGATGCGCAGTACCCTTTACGCACGTTGCACTGGCTCAACTTGTGGGTCCCCATCGCCATCAACAAGATTGTGTTATACCCTTCCGTCTCAATTGCCGTGGTCCCGCTGCTCATGGCCGCTTTCACGTTCTCCTATCTTCGCGTTATTCAGGGTAACGGGGTCCATCCTCTTGAGCTCTGGTTTTGGCAGACCTGCGGAGATGAGTTTGACTGGAGGTTGCAGTATCGGCTAGCACAGGTGTTAGAAGAGAGGCAGAATCGACGGAGGGAGGAGAAATATCGTGATATTCCAGAGACTCCTCTGCTGACGGATGATGAATTTATAGATGTTTTAACGGTGGTGGACGGGATCAGGACCCGGACGGAGACAGCGCACCAAGCACAGCTCGATAGTTACAGGGAATACAGCCAGGAGAACAACACATTTCCTACAATACCAGTTCTGGATAGATACTATCGTGCTGGCTGGGGTACCTCGATCTACATGCTCCGGGAGTTTGATTCAAACCATCAGTTTTGCAGGCCAGTGAGGTGGCATACCGACATACGTACTGGAGTGATCGACTGTTTTAACGGGTATAAAACTAGACATTCTGGGGATCTCATGGCAAATCACGAAGACTTGGTCGTCGGATCGATATCAGTTATGAGGCCTGCTGATATCAGGCCTGCGCTAAAATTGATCAGAGGCGTCTTTAATCACCTCAAGTTCTTTTCCACGACCTATATGAGGAGTGGCTTGCATGCGCAGCGCCGGAAGTGGGCTGAGGGTATTGTAGTTCATGTCGAGTATCTACACTTCCCGCCGGAGTTTGAGAGAGGTACAGTGAGGAAGCTCGATGTTGATGTTGTGGAAAGGGATGAACGGGAGACGCAAAGTACGGGGGATGGGAAAGAGAGTGTTTATGTTCAGAAGGACCGGGAGTTGATTAATATTTTGACTATTACTGGTGATTTTCGCTCCGGTTATGCTAGTAAGCTCGCATACTAATGTTCGTGTGATTGAAAATAGTTGATAGATATTGTGTGGCTACTTTTCATGTTGCTCACATGTTGAGGACACCTAATTCTGAAAGCTTGGAAGAGGTATTTTTACGTTCGTTCCCACGCGCTAAATTTGACGGTATTGACTTGGAGTCTGGTGATCTAGTTCCGCCGGCTTTTCAGATTTCTCATGAGTCCACTTCGGAAAAAGATTTGGCTAGACCTACCTCGAGGGATTGCCGCGCTAGACGCAACAATGGAACATTGCTACCGTGGGCGCCGCGCACCGGACGAGCCCTACCCCAAACGGCGCCCATTTAGAGAGTTTCCCGGCTCGCTCATGCGATACCCTAGCTTCAAAGACGTTGGTCCGGCAGACCATTTCTATGTCGACAGACCAGACGAACTCAATTTCCCGCGCGGTTCAAGAGACTGCCCTCTAGGATTTCACGCGAATGTCGTTGACTATGCTAATAGATCGTGCCCTTGCTTTTCCGGGAACTTTGATTTTAGGGATCTGCTTGATACTATACTTAGATCTTATTATTTCATTCCCTATCCCGAACATATGGGGGCAGGGAGAGATGAGGAAGGGCAACCAACTGGATTTACTATTCCAGATTGCTGGGCTGAGCAAAGGGTCTCTTTTGACTACGAGGAGTTTATATCATGGATGCTTGCCGGTGATCGATATCTGCCCCTACTGTACCACCTGAGAACCGGAGGCGTGAGGAAGCCTATCATGCCCGTGCTGCGCAACCTAAGCGAGGGAGACGCTAATAGAGCGAGAGAAGCTTACGAGGTGCAATTGGAGGTGTATCAAAACGAGCAACGAAACTTTGCTAGAGCTTTGAGAAATCCAGCCGGTTTTGAGCAAGACGATAGAACTCTTGGATATGTCATTGGAACCGGTGTGGGTATTGCTTTAGCTTATAGACTGCTTCTCACTTGTGAGATTCCGAGAGTGTGAGTACAGTAGTCTACCAATCCAGAATGATCGGGTTAAGATGGCTAATATCTGCGAGCAGTACAGCTGAGAGACTAAGCCACTATGGATATATGGAAAATATAGAAGTCCATCCATGGGCCACCGAGACCGCTCTCTTTAGACCACTCCCAGAAATAGGTGTCCTGAGCTCAGAGGGAAATGTTCTTGGCACCTACCAATTAGAGTTGGCCTTTGACCGAGCTTTTGACAGGAGGGATCCCGAGCCAGCTTCCACGGTAGTTGATGGACTAATTGTAGACTCGGAAAGGTACAAGTTCTTCCCGACCCACGAGCTGCTGCCGGCAACCTTGGAGAGGGAGATTAGGCGGTCTTTCGCTGAAATGGGCATGGAGTACCCTGGCTGGGTTCGCCCCCCGCCGTCAGCAGGAGAAAACGAACAATCCGGAATAGAGGACCTCCGAGAGTCACTCGGTCCGAGAACTATCAGAAATAGGCTAAGGGGCAACGGGAACTTCCGACAGGAGATTTCAGTGACAAATTATGCAGTGAGTAGCCTGATAAAGCATTCGTTTAACCAGAGCGATGATCTCGGCCTTGCGGATGAGGCGGTGGAGAATCCGAGGCAGAACCTGTTAGTGTATGCTCGGTTCTTGTTGCTGATTCAGGCACACTTTGGCGGGGCGGATATGGCCTTGAGGCGAGGGATTGATGGTCTGGTGGCTGGGATTTTGGGAGGCTCTTGGTACCGTTCTCTTCCTCCTGAGGAGCAAGAAAGAATGCGGAATCTGCGTAATTGGTATACGACGGATCGTGAGGCCGCCAGGAATGCGACCCGTAGGCTCCAGGAGGATGCTTGCACCGAAACGCTCATTGTCATGCTGATGCATGAGATATCAAAGTTTGAGGCCCTCGACGGCCGTAGGAGAACTGCGCTCAACTTGGAGGTTATGCGAGAAAACTACGCGGCGTACACGAATGAGTCAATATACCAGACCCCAGAGGCAAGGAGTGTCATGGATAGGTTGCAGCTTGGTGGGGTGTTTCAATACGAGGAACCGTTCTGGTATAAAAGATTACAAGTTAGGATTGGGCCTTTGTTGGCCGAAGGTGAGATTCTGGCGGCCCTGAGTGTTGAGCGGCAGTGCGGTTTTAGAGATATGGACGAGATTCTTTACCACCTTGTTGGAGAAGTTGAGAAATTCACTAAACTAAACGAACTCCAAATTGAATTATCTCGGCTGCTTGTGAACGTCTGCGAGGATGCAGGTATACCTATTGATTACACTGGCCCTCGCAGGAATATCGCAAAGCACATAATACCTGACATGCTCAACGTGGTCCTTCGCTCTCTTCGCACTGCATCGGAAGTTATCTCACGAGGCCTCTCACGAGCTACTTTGTTTGTGGGAAACTTCATTCGACGCCCCCCGGGTTGGAGGCCTTCACCACTCCCGCCTGCTCAGCCCGACAGAATTGTAAATGACTTCCCCGACGTAGTAGAGCCCCCGCCAGCCACAACCTGGCAACTCCCCACCTGGTGCACCTACCTCCTCAACGACCTTACCCTCTACGACCAGACCCACCAAACCCCCCCACCCTCGAGCCCACGCAGGGTAGACGAACTAAACGCCCTCATCTCACTATTAATCTTGGACCCACCCATAACCCCGAACGACCAGATTCAGTACACTAAATGGTGGAGCAGAAGAATGCGGTTCCAAGCAGTCCGCATGGCCGACGAACACATTGAACTGTTCCGCCTCCCGGACTTAGACCTGATAAACCCGACTTTGGAGGGAACGTATTATTATGCTGGAGATGAGTTCGGAATGGACTTGGATGCGCTGGACTTGATTCGTAGGGAGAATGTTAGGGCGAGAGGAGCAGCGTTACAAAGGGCTTTGGATGAGGGGGATTCCGATGATAGTGGTGGCGATGGTGAGATGGGAAGGAGAAGGAGGGCGGGAGATCTTGCTTGGCGGGGGTGGAGTTTAGATGTTCGTGATTATTTTAGGTCTGCGCCCGCGAGGAGATGGAGGGATGAATTCTGATTGAGTGGTTTTGGAGCCTGGGGGGGAAGGGCTTGTAACTCTATTTTTCTTTTTCTTTTCTAATTTTTGTCATGTTTTTGGATATTGAATCGGTCGAATCCTGTTCGTTTATTCCAGCACTTCCCTTTTTTTTTTTTTTTGGGTTAATTTACGGATCGCGCTCACGTTACCTGCACGTAATATCGATTGAAGATCACTACTACATCACTTATCACTCGCGGGTAGTAAACTTAACATTCCCTTCCATATGTGCAGACCAATCCTGTATCACAGCTTCACCCTCCAGGCTCCTTCGAGTCTGCACTCTTTCCGCACTTCTCCCAGCGTGCACTTTTCTGCACTTCCTCTTATCTTACCTTTAGCTTGCCGGTGGGCACTCTCACCGCCAGCTGACCAGTAAAAGCTCAACCCTCTGCCATTGTTACAGTAACAGAGATCGACCAACTCCTTAGGCTGATATTAGTTAGTTTGACAGCACATATGTATACCTCCGCGGCATACTTGAGTAGACGGTGGTTGTCCAAAAGAGTCATTAACAAGGCGCTCATTGCTGGCATGCGGTGGGCTTAGGCGAGTGAGGCAATTGCTAATAGTTTGGGGAGAAAATGGTTTGGAATCGGGATAGCTATCGGTCCTTAGGCTAAATATACGAGAGAGGGGATGTTACGCTGACATGATCAATTTGCACTTGAGATGCTCAAGTGATCTTATAATGTTGTAGTACTTGTACTAAGAATGCCATGAGGTAGGGTTTTCGTGCTAAATGCCTTAGAAAGAGCCATGTTCGGTGGGTCTGGTGAGCAATGAGCAGTAACACTGCCCTTGTGTATATACTGTACTCTATATAGAGCTCTGTTGCCTAAGGTAGTTAATAAATACGAGTACCGAGACATATGGGACTTCCTCGGGCAATTTTTTCAGCTCTCGGACTTCGGCCGAAATGATACTCCGATCGGTCGCTAGGAAGTCTTTGGTAATCTTATTTCCCGGGAGAGTGTTGTCAACTTGTACTAGAGTACAAGTGTCTGTTAGAAAGTTAGTGGGCAATTAATTTAGGTCAACCCGCAAACTAATCCTTGTTCTGTGTGAAAACATCTCGCTGGCACTGTAAAGTACCATGGACTTTCTTGATCCTCCCACTGACAGTGTATCATATCTGACCAGTCGGGAGTTCTAATTTCTAGCAGTAACACTTCTACCCGAGATGCAGAAGCAAGTATCTGGAGCGCCGGAATCGCTCCGCTCCAGTTTTAGGGCAAAATTAGCATACATGCGCTGGAAGAGCCTTCGAAGAGAAAAAGAAAAGCTTGATCTCTTCCATTGACAGTAGGCCACCGCACACCCAAAAAAAACTTTGGATGGAGGTGAGGTGAAAAAAAATGTAAAAGGGCTGTAGTTCCCGTACCGGACCTCCTTTTGCACTTTCACTTTGCTGCATGCTTAGAATAACTGCATTTCGGAACCAATAGACTTGGAAGTGGGCGTTAGCTCTCGAATGGAATAGAGGGGGTATTACTACCCGGGCAGTAGAGAGTCTCAGCCCTGGGTTGAGAAACCATTGTGCAAATTTTTCAAGTTGAAGGGCTTTCAGGTGTAACGCCTTCTCTGAACAAATCTCGTAGATCCTGTTGAAGTTTAGCACGCCTTTCTAATCCCGGAGCTGAACGCCTCTTTTATTCCGGTCATTTGGGTTTTTGAGGTTTGGAATGATACTGTATGAGCGGATATTTCTGGGTGCTCGTTTTCACGTAGCCTGGCTATATTTTTTCTTCCTAATCCGTCGATGAGGTGGGAGGGCGGCGTGGGTTCCCGAATGGTTGTTGAGGTTTAAGTTTATTTTTTGCTCTATTTTTTTTCTTTTCTTTTTTTATAGATCTGTAAAGCTTGTGCTTTTAGTCTTTGCCAATCATTCATAGACAGAGGCGAGAAAGGTAATTGATAGACTATGATTGACGATATGTTATGGTTGGTGCTGCGTGGTGGTGGTGGGGGTTAAGGCGCGAGTCTGGGGGAATACTGTACTAGTACAAGTACGAGTACACCCTGTACCATACCCTAGGACCCAACTCGCCCACGTATTGAATACAGTGCCACCATGATTAGATACTTGTATGTTAGGTATAAGAAATACTTGTACTTGGCAAGCCAATCACCCCGCACCCAGACTACTGGGTATCATAGCCCAAGGTGTACGCTACCGTGTCTGGTGGTTATCGATAAGTCGAAAATCCACGCCCATAATCCAAGGCATTTCGTACTCTGGTTACCATCCCACTCTAGCCTTACCGTCATACCCGGAGACCCAGAGCAACTTACCACAGCCTGCAAGCCCTCCCTTCCCCGACCAATTGAATCCTCAAAGGACCGAACAGCGTGATCGTTAGAGAGTCCAATTTTTCGGAATTGAGCGGAAGCAGAGCCATCTGGGAAACTCGACTAGTTGTGTTGGGTAACATGGTGCTAAATATAGTTGGCTGCGATGTCTCACATTTGGACTTGTACCACGTTGCGGCGACCGGCGTTTGGGTCTGATGATGCGGTGCCAGACGCCTGAAATCGAGCCCCAGCGCACAACCAAATCTACAAGTAATAACGAACCGACCCCGACAACAGGATTTTCAGAGAAAAGCTCTACAAACCGCTTGAAATTGGTTAATCTTTAATTTTCCGAACTCCCTTTTTGGTAAAGCTGGTGTTGGTTGGGGCATCTTGAAAAAAGTGGGCTCACACACAAATTTATGCCAAGCCGCTACTTTTTGTACGTATTGCTAAAGTTCTTGTTTTACTGTAGTGAGACAGGGTCGCCGTCTCCTCGACGTCACTTTAGCTTTCCCTTAGCTCTAGCCCAACTCGTACGAGAACATACGAGAGTGAGCGGGAAAAGGATAAGTGAACGAGAGATCGGTTTTTGGTGCCCGGCACTATGCGGTTTGACGTCGTGCGAGAGTTGGTTGGAAGTTCTAGTGCTTATTCCGAAGCGGGGATTAGTATCCTTGACTGCATGCGGTGGTGGCAGTGGGTAGGGCAGGAGTGCAGAAAGGTAAGTGAAGACAAGGATAAAGAAAGGGAGAGAGAGAAAAAAGTTTATTTGGATGTCTGGGGTGACAGCTGAATTGTACAAGTACCACAATAACTATGCCTCGCTGCATATAGCACTACCAGCTAGTACTTGTAATCCATCGTAGGCTACAATGTGTTGCACAGTGCAAGTGCTGTACAGTGGTGCATTCAAATCACTTGCACTAGTAACTAAGCCCTACTGTACATCCCGTGATGTCCCGTACTCAACTGTCCCATATCGCATCCAAGTCTAGGCAAAGCTTCTTTTTTTTTTTAAAAAAAAAAAAAAACTAACTTCTTTCCCGCTCTTGGCCTCTACGTTCTCATAACAGGATCTACGCAGGATATATTTATAGATTGTTGAAGTTCTTTTTTCTTTCTTGCTTTTCACGGTTCTTTGTGGGAAGGAGGTGAGGTGGTTATGGTCCTGACCGTGATTGGTGGGTAGGGTGATAGGTTCGTATTCGATTGAAGTCATCACCCAACGTGCTGTATTTTAGTGTTGTAAATTTTACCGCAAGCAGCTTGCTGGCTTTCCCTCTTGGTACTACGTACTTGTAGCACACACGCTGCGGGAAGCCGAACTCGGTCAGGACCGATGGATACTGTCCAAGTAACAGGTAAAAGTGCGAGGTAATGCGAATACCAATTTATTATGGGCGCTCAGACACGCACGGATGATTGGCCATACTGTGTATTTTTTCTAATCCCTGCTTTTTGGGACTTCTTACCTCTTGTGGAGTGTGGTACTCACGATGGCATTCATAGCGGTAGTATGATGGAAAGCCCTAGAGGGAGATTCTGATCGTGAGACATGGGCCGATGCCTCTCACATAGGTTTATTATCCGTATATTCTTTGTGCGGGTGGGCTTAGACAGTGAGCTACTCGAGTATAGCTAATTCTCTCATGATGTCGCACCTACAGGGAATCGCGGAAAGGCATACAGAACAGCACTCGATCAATGAAGGGAGGCTTGGTGATATTACTTGTGGGAGTCATTGGAACCACCGCCCCCACCTGATTAGGATCGACTCGATGGTCTTATGCTTTTTTCATTTCTGTGGGATCACTTGAGCCTAGTTCTAAGGATAGTATCTATTATCGTGATTGAGTTTTTCTCGGACACCTCAAAGTCCTTTTACCTGAGCTTGAGAAATGTATAAATCTCCCCTCTCCCACCCTCCCAAAGAGCCTTCTTCTTCACCACCATCACTCCCATCCGCAATCGTCTAGCTTCATCAACTCAATCCAAGCCGCTTTCTACATTCGCTCTTAAAAGCCAATCCAACCAACTTTATAACCACTCGCTATAAAAACAAAATGAAGTCCATCTTCGCCGCCGTCTTCACTCTCCTCAACTTCCTCCTCTTGGCCTCCGCTGCCGCAACCCCCGATGGTCGCACCCCCTCCGGAAGTTGCCAGCAATGCGACCCGAACCCTAACAACAACAAATGCGATATCACTACTTCTTGCATTACTACCAAGCCTAGTGGACAATTGCATTGCGCTTGCCGGTAAGTCCCAACCGCTCTCGTCTTCTAGTGTGATCAGACAATACTGACAATGGCGAAATATACAGTGCCGGATATAAGTCCAACAGCCCCAGTGACCAATACCGCATTCCCTTTGCCGGGCAGGAGTATAGGGTTTTCGTCAACCCTGGTGTTGTCTGCAATACTCTCTGCGATCAATGGTGGTTGGGCCCTCAGTCATGCCAGGAGGTTCCCGTCAGGTCAGAGTGCGACCCTTAAATCCCCTTAGGGTGATAATACCGAGGATTCTCAGACTTGGAAATGGATTGCGGGAGACCAGGCGTTTTGGCCTCTTCCGGCAAAAGTTGAGAATGGCAAGTTTTTTTTTAGAATTGGGGGGTGGATTTCTCAGACTTGGACAATTTAACGGTGGCCTCGCGCCTTGGGCTCTGAGCCGTTGATAGCTGGGATTGGTTTTATGAATGATTTCACTTTCTTTTCTTTATCTGGTGGAAGGCACACACGGCTGAGGTTCTCTTGTCGCTCCTTTTTCGCCTTATTGGCTTTGCGCAATGCTTTTATTGCATGCTTGCTTAATCGTTGACTAGTTGTGGAACACTGGGGATGAATAATATTCTTGAAAATCTGGTTTTAAACTGTCCCGAGTGATATCTTGTGATTTCTCCTCTTGGGATCAGACACCTAAGGCTGCTTTAGGGAGGCTTGCAATACATAGCGCTCTCCTAGAATAGTATTGCTGAGCATCGGTATATAAGGCTTGAATGGCGTGAGGCCTACGATAGCATTGTTACGAGCCCCCAATCCCTAACTCTTCCGCTCTGTTATAGTGGTGTTGTCGGAAGCTTCAAACGCCCTAGCCTAAGTCTGCGCTGCCTCGTTAAGTCCGGGCCCCGCCTATTCTTTCCACAATACCTTTCTAAAGTGAAGGCGCTGGGCCTAACTAATGGCAAATGGCACTAGAGCTTATGTTTCTAACCCAAAAACCCCGCTCGTTCATTGGCTCAATGGAGAGATAACTTAGATAGTGTTCCCGCTGCAAGATCTTTAAGCCCCTTAGCTGTAATAATACTCGTACGAGTACTACAGTATGTAGAACCCGAAAAAGAAAGAGAGAAATTGACTCTCGTCTTATTTTTCTCTCTTCGATTATAGTAGGGTGACATCATACCGTAACCCCAGCTTCCCCGGGATAGATCAACAGCCACTAAAAAGGCGACTTAGAGGATCATACATTTTATCCAATCGTTGGCCGCATACTAGAGGGCCTCCTCAACCTAACGCACGGGCCACACCAACTTGTCCAATGCTAGCCCTCCCCCCGCCTCCATCCGACTTTAGCCTGAGGTTGAGGCAGCGGGAGCTAAGCATTCCCTTGATAAGATAATTGCCCAATACTTGTTTGACGTGTTTCCCATGCGGCGTTCACAACGCCAAGCGAGGGGGAAGGGTGGGGTAAATGTGAGTCGAGAGATAAAACTGAGCGATGAAGGGTGACTGTAAGCTTCTTTCTGATGAGGAAATGCCCCGGCCCGAGCACTAATACTATAGCTTGCGAGCGCTTGAAACTAGAGATGTAATTCAAGGGGTTGACGAAGCATTTTGCGAAGGTGCTCATGTCGCGGTGAGTACTTGGCCATTCATAAAATGCTCGAATGATTTTGTCCCAGGATTCGAGCGTTTAGGTGTAAGCTGGGACATCTCGGCGCCAAATCGTCCGAATACTTTATGAATCGCCAAGTAGTTCTGCTCGATTGTGGCGGCTGCGGTACACCACCAGGTGCAGTTGTATTAGACCCCAAGAAAGGCATGTCTGACTTCGCACAGCACAATTCCGATAGTATTAATTGGATTTAAGCAGAGCATACCTAGTCTTTCGGCACCACGCACCACGCTATTTGGTTTGTCATCTTATTTTTTGACGTCCCTCGAGATTGGGCCAAAGATCTGGGGCTTGGCTGGCATTTTGGGGTACCAGTACCGTATGTGGGAGATGAGCAGCAGTGGTGGCCTCACATATATAGAGCTACGGGAGTGCTGTGCGAAATAGGGGCCTAATTTCCCATCCCCACTCCTATCTGTCCTCTCCCGAAAAATCATGATATATAGCTTGGTGGGCTTGGCTCCTATCATACTCGTTGGCCATCGGAATCTTATGCACTATCGTGTGGAGACTTCGGTGTCGTTCTAGACATTCCACCACCCAATCTGGACAGGACTGGGATTCTTCCGGGGCCATAACTTAGCATCGACTAGGACGATGTTGCCAGATGGCTGTACAGTCTCCTGAAGGGTCGCGAGATTCTCGAGTTGCAAGAGTGGCGGCGCTCTTGGCCACTTGACATGCATTTTCCCAAATCTACAGTATGGTCAATCCTGCTTTAAAATTTTCTGCCATACTTTTCTTGTTTGCTCTTGGTATTCAAGTTTCTTGAGCTAAACCTTGACTTAAGTGCAAGCATGTACCCGCTTTTATGCCACGACTCTCGCAGCTCGAGAATTTCGCGACCCTTCGGGGAGACAGTATTGTTCTTAGAAACGGGGGTCTGACTGTGGCCTCAGTTGCCAGTATAATGCTTGAAAATATCATTTACCTTAAGGGGGGAACGAAATCTCAGCGGGTGTCAAGCTTATTGAGGTTTCGGCGGATTTGAGGTTTGATCAATCAATTCTTACGGGGTCATTTGCCCTTTCAACTGACCTTTGATAGTTTTTCCGTGACTAATCGAGTGAAATAGGAGAGCTAAACTACTAGGAGGCGCTGTAGGTCACAGCGATAACAATCACCTTGAAGAAAGGTATATTGGACTTCAGGGATGCACCGCATCTGCGGGACCACTATTAGCGTGTGCGTCGAAATCGGCGACAATATAGTATTTGGCAGATCGCAAAGCCCACGGGTGGGCCTGGAAAGGGCCTCACTAAGCTGGCTCGGAAAAGAGTTCCTCGCCATCACTGCTGCAATAGCCTGAGAATAGCGGATTCGTAGGCGAAACCCCCGCTTCAGCAATAGGCTTAACATTTGTGTGGTCGGGATTGTTGACCCATTGAGAGTAGAAATCTCCGAGGTTGTTGGCATTCCTTCTGGAGCCAGTGTCATGGTCTTTCTGTAACTAGTGACTTCAAACTGCTCCCCCGACCATCGCAAGGGAATATAATACCTTGACTACAGTGCGTTCTCTTGTTCATGACTTTATCGCGTTACAACGAGATTCCTAGCCTACAGATGCCAATCATTCTTATGGCGATTCCACTAACGTCTTTACCAAAGAAGATTTCAAATATCAGGAAATAACGCTTGAAGGCCCTAAGCCAATAGCTTTGGACGATAAAAAATAGATTCGACCAGCCAGTTACTAAGAAATTATCTTTTCCGAGACTACGCCAGACCAGAAACTCCATAATATCAACAATTTTCAGAGGAAATGTGAAGTTGTTGGAATGGCCGGCGATCGTGTCAATGATGTACCCTCCTTGAAAGCAGCTGATATTAGTGTTATACTTAGCAGTGAGTCGGGTATCAGTATTGAAGCCGCAGGCGTGACATTACTGGACTTAGTATTTTCAGCAACTGGGTCTGCTGTTGTGTCTGGATGTTTACCGTTTTATAGAAGTGCATGTTTCAGCGGTGTTGATTAGTGCTAACCTGGATAGCTAACTCAAGGAACACTGTGGCGTATCTCTTGCCTGCTGTGTATTTTTTTCAGAACTTTGTATGTGCTTCTAATAATATTATGATCTTTTATAGAGAGTGGGCTAACATTTAATTAGGCCCGTTGTAATCAATCTTCTCTTTAGACTCCCATAGAATTTGTCTCCTTTCAATACAATTATCATTTAGTAGGAATTATTCTAAATGGAGTTTGAGGAAAAGTCGCTGATATCATCTTAGCTGCTTTACGAATTGCGCTAGTGCTAGCGTTCGTGCATTCGAACGGTCCGAAAGTGATATCTTGACCCGCTGTCTCCCAAACACCGAAAAGGCTTATTTTAGGTTAGCAGTATGTTTGGAATGGCTGAGTGCACATGCTCTAGGCTAATGCCGCTCTGGCGTAGTAGAGGATCTCGGCTCTGCCCCGCAATGGAGAGGTTAATGATGTCCTGAGCGGGGGTTCCGCTGAGGTTTATATAACCGGGATAGGGTGGGAAGGGTCTGAAATACGGCCTAGATCTTGTTTTAGAGGTAACAAACGAGGCACCATGTGTACACTTTGCCGCCTTAGTAGCCATGTTAGCTCCCTGACCCTCTCATGCCCTTTCTATGGCTGACCAGAGATAAAGGCGATTTTTCAACCTCCTCGTAACCCACCCTGCTGCGTTAACATCTTCGATATATCTTTCATGCATGGCTATTTGGCTTGGCTATTGTATTTTTTCTTCTGCTACATCCCGTGGCTCTTGGAATCGCGGGGGAAAACGCACAGGTCCAGGTCGAGACCTTTTCCTTCCCGCTGGCGTTAGCATGGGTATATTATGTCTTGATGGGGGGATAAAATGGGTGATGGGAAATATCTAAAAGGATTGCGCGGTCGTTTTATATTTCCCCCTCCGCTCAATAGTACTTCTAAGGCTTTTATACATTTAGCACATTTGAATCAAGCTAGTTTGAGTTTGTAGGCCTTAAATTATTACATTGGATGCGGCTGGCCGTATGGCCTTAATGATGAGATGGGTCCGATTAAGTAATATCATAGGAATAACTCTAGCACCAGACGCTAGGGACTGGACCACCTTGTATGATGAACAACACATCGCTACCTAGAATCAACCCTAACCCTGAATTTGGCGATATAAGGTTCTGGGCGTGGGGGCTGCTCAATCGGCTATGATACCGGACTTGGGTATCATGCGGTACCATTATGATCGTAGGAGAGCTTTCTTAGCTGCCGGAACAGATTCCTCGAGGGACAGTTTACACGCTTATCAAGTCTGTACGATTGTCATAATTTAATGTAATGGAGAGAGGCAAGTTCTTGAATTCAGAGATGGTGGAATGTTTGAGGCTGAGAATAGAACCCGATGGTTTAACAAGTTGTTTTTGGGTACTTCGAATACGGCAGCGCTGTGCTTCATCGCTCCAAGGCAAGCACTCGAGTACTTGTACAGTACCGGCATTCGTAACGTGGTGAGGGGCTCAGCCGAAATACTCGTAATGGCACCACAGAGGGGGAAAAAAAGAAAAGAGGAAATCCCACCAATCACTGGCCATATTACACGCCATTTGACTTAGCGTTGTAATGGCTAGGGGGTGATGAAGAACTGGGGCTGCCACCCTTTTCCATTGCCCGTGACTTACTATTCCATACCTTTGCCTATGATAGGACTACTCTCTAACTTTCCAACCTCAAGGGCGTGCAAAACCTCTTCGCATCCTCGGGAAAGAGAAGACGTTTGGTTAAGGGCAAATCAAAATCGATTCGATTCGAGCCGGTCATTACCGAAGCAATTTGCGCTATCGATAAGGGAACCTTCTGGGTTAAAGCGAACAGGGGATCAAACACCATGAGCTCCGCCGTGATCGAGAAGGAGCTAACCTGCTCAGTGATTAACCCCTCTCCTTACCCTAAGCAATTGCTTACGAGTTGAACAGATTTGTACGGACATCCTCTTCGACCCTGTAACCTTCCTCGACTGCCTCCATGCGAACTGCGGGGCATGTGCGAAATCGTGGTTCGCTTCGTTGAACAATTCCGAATCCACGCCAAATAATGCGAACGCAGGCTCGAAGTTCACCTGCCCAGCATGTCGAGCGGTAGTAAGGGAAGCGAGGGCGGGCGGTCTGCTGCAAAACCTGGTTGACGACTTTGTCAAGAACAATCCCTTAAAGGATCGGACATCGGAGGAGAAGAAGAGCATGCGATCCGTGTACAGACCTGGCGATAAAGTGCTTCCGTTAGCCGGGGGGTCGAGTGCCAGTAGTACGCCGCCAGCTGGAGCGTCAACGGCACCAAGGTTCACGCAAAACCCACCGACTCCGTCTCTTCGCACACCGCCGCCGCCGAGACCGCTAGGGAACGTGTTTCGCGTGCCGCTAGTCCCGTTGTCAACGCCACCGAATAGTGGCCCATTCCCGCCACCTAATTCCCCTCTCGCTTCGTCATCTGGTTCCTCCCTGGCAAGCAGCTTTGAGCAGCTCTCTGTCACTAGGGACCCGGAATGCCATCACTGTTCTAAGCCGCTGAAATTTGCCGTGCGTGGGATATGTGCAACCTGTGAGGAAACCTTTTGCACGCGCTGTTACCGTGTTAATGAAGGTTGTGGCTCCTCTTCCTCACCCTCATCATCGTCCTCCCCACCGCACGTTGTAGTTTTCCAAAAGCAACGCCCGTCGCCACAATCCCCTATTAGTGTTGGCCTCTTCTGCGTCGTCTGCGAGAGCTTCTGCGGCGAGCCTAATGGTGATGGATTCTGGCTTTGCGGTTCCTGTCACTCCAGCAGTGACGACGAACTCTGGGGCTACTGCAGTGCCTGCGTGGGGAGAGATAACTGCTGCACCCACGATCTAGAACTCTACACGAAAGCCGCTCGTCACCCAATGTCCCCAACAACACAATCCCCGGCAATGGAAATCATCCAGCAGGTCCGGCAACACAAACGCCTAGTATCCCAGGGATTCTCCCCAAACACCCCACAAGCTCGCCTCCTAGCGCGCGGATATACGAGAGTCACAAGCGGCTGGACAAACTGCGACTTTTGCAACCAGCGGCTTTCTCCGGACTGTGCTTTTCTCCATTGCCCTCAGTGCCAGGATGGAGATATGGACATTTGTATGCAGTGTTACGACGTGACTCGCTCGGGCGCAGATCCAAATTCCTCCACATTCAAATGCCCCCAGGGACACGATTTTTCCCTCTTAACGCAGTCCGGGAGCCCCGGGTCACGAAAGGTTATATTGTCCCCCCTACACGACCCGCCAGAGATAATCCCCCGCGGTCAGAATCCGTATCCGACAACTGCCGTTGCGCTGAAGGGGCACTGGCCGGACGAGGAGAATTCCTTGCTCGGGAATGTGAGTCAGGGCGACCGACCGGGCGTTCGCATGTGGGAGCATGGGGATCAATTGGCATTCCCAGAGGGCGCAGTGATCACGGATGTGGCGCTTGCGTTTACTGAGGGGGTCGGTTTGGACCGGGTTACCTACTATTGGGGGTGGTATGGTGGTGCTGGGGGTTTGTTTGAGGGTGAGTATGTCAGAATCATGGATTAGTGTTTATGAGTGTTGGTGTATGGGAAGATGAGTGGACGGATGGATGGGCGGGTGGTTTTATACGACTTCCTTCTGGTCGGCTGGTTGGTTGGTTAGCTCGTGGTTTGCTTGCTAGTTTATTTGTTAGTGTTTTCCAGGTACCCTCTGGTTTTCCCCTTCGTCTTGGGATTTGGGGTTTGTGTGATATGGAGGGGGATTGAATTTGATGAGATACGATGGGATAACACTCCGTCATACCGCGGCTATTGTGTGGGTTTAATTCGCAAATTGAAATCGCCTGAGTCCAATTATTTGGAAGCCAAGTGTGGAGAATGTGTGATTCTGGATATCCATGATGTGATGGGTGCTTTTTGTAGCCCAAAATGAAACTAGGCGCAGAATCATGCGTTGTGGGATATATACCATAAGTGAGTACAAGGAATCATGTGGCATCCCCCACTGTTGCAAAAACTTGCTATCACGACCTCCATGATAGCCACACTCGCGGCCATTCGTTCACCTCCGCTGAATCTGTAGAACTAACTTTACCCACGCGAATTTGTCGGGTAGCCTACAGCACTACTGTGACACTCCAGGCGCCGAAGATACTCCCGGTGCACCCAACGTGCCAGGATACCCGCTATCATACCCGGGATATAATACGGCCATAACCTTGCGATCCATAATAGCGAACCCCCGACCTTGAGCCCAATGAGCGCGCCAGTGGGGGTCTTAGGGGGTTTTAGGAGATTTCATAACTCTCACTCTCATATCTACCTTATTCTTGCCTACCCTTACCCGAAGAAATTATCGGGATAAAACTAGGGCAGGGCAAGAATAGCTTATTTTTTGAGTCCACAGTTAGCCCATATTCGGCATGTATTATAAAAATGCCGTATCATAATATTCCATAAAAATGGCTTATAATCCGATATAAAAAAGTGTGCTGTATTATACCCCTCGAAACAAAGGTGTCCACCAATGCTAGGATTTTTATTACAATATTCTCTATAATAGTAACCGCTTTAAAAAGGGCAATGTATGGTATCCTAATCGCATGTTGAAAAGAATTTTGCAATATAGGAGTTCCATGAAAGAGACGTCTTGGAAGAGGGGGTAACTACAGTATCTGTGATGCGCCGAATGGGGCCTTAATCTTGCTTTCGTAATAGTAGGTGAGAGTTGGTGAATAAAAGAAATATGCGGTTACCGGTATTTTGTGGGATGGCTCTGCCGGGGGCCTTAATTTTTAGGATGGGACCAAAATTCTACTGTTAAATTTGTATTATAGGGTTAGTTGCATACATAACTGGTGCACTATTCCGTATGCAGAAACAAGCCTTTTCAAACCTTTACTGCGTTTTTGTTGCAAATTGGATATTTTAACATTGTGCTTTTTTTTATATATTTTTTTATTTTTAGCTATAACTCAACTTAGAGGCCTCCTAAACAGTTTTTTGTTATCATCAAAATGGCGAGTGGGTAGCTGCTGTTTAAACATGACTTGTTCTCCACTTTTTTGACTAAGGTATTTATTTGGGTGTTGGGGGAAATAGAACTCCCAGAGGGCACAGAAAAGACGGTTTTTAATTTTTAATTTTTATATTGTGGCGTGTAGAAAACACAGGGTCTCAGAAGTTAACTAACAATAATGGCAATTATAATAGAAAGTGATCACCATCTAAGTATTTTCCTTATGTGGTTTCTTCTTAGCCTATGATTACGATTAGGTTGAAGCAACAAGAGGGGAAGCAAGAGATTTGTGGGTAAAGCGTTAGGAAATGAAAGTGAAAATACACGAAGGGAGGGGATAAGCCGGCCAAGACGGAGGAGGGGATAACAGCCTGGTGCGGTTGGAGATGGCGCCTGAGCAGGAGAAAGAAGTGGATGCGTAACATATTATGATCCTCGAGTAACTTTGTTAGCTTGCGGGTTGTACTGTACATGTGTCCAAGTATTGGACTAAGACCCAATCTGCTTGATGCCGAAATTTTGGGCAACCCCGGATAATAAAATTGCCTTCATGGTCATCGGCTCTCATTCAGCCTTACCATCATTGTCTTTAAGAAACCTAACAACCTTCTATCGGATAAAGATCCTTAACCTGGGGAGCAACGTAGTAGGTATCCCTGTTGAGCATATTGCTACCTGTCCGGATTCTCCTGTCTGGCTGGTTGGTTCATGATTTAGAAAAAACTAAGTACAATAGTGTATCAGCTTTCTTTCTTCTTTCTACAAGCAACTACCTCGAGGAGAGACCTAAGGAATGGTATATATGAGAGTAGGTCGACCTATTGTCCCGGGCTAGCTTTCCCGTGGAAACTACAGGGATCGACTAAGATGTTTGGAGTACTTGTAGTACTAGCATCCCCAAAGTAGAAACTTATAGCTGTGAGAACTTTTCACCATAGTCCATAGCCCCATGCTATACCCTTGATACTGCTAGCATTATTCCAATTGTTGGAGTTGGTAAGGGGAGTGGTGATAGCAAGAGCTTGTTTTCTATGGTATCCAACTACTAGTATTGCTCGGGCCGCGTGGCTTCATTTCCGATTGTATGGCAATGACGAGTACACAAGGTACTACTTCTATTTAAAATTATAGGGGACCTTTCACTAAAGACATCTAGAGAGAAAAAAAAACCCCCCATTGAAATCTACCAACCCAGGAAGAGACACTAAAATCCCGAAAGCCAGCTTTCAGTGGGATAAGTATTTGTTCCCAGGTTGATGTTCCACGAAACATCTAGCTGGTGCAGTGGTTAACATTCAAGAACCAATCAACCCCTGTCGCAATTAGCAGGAGCCTAGGAGTTCAATCCACGCTTGCAGTGGGTTATTATTGAACGATCCGTCACGCAGGGCAGGAGAATTAAGAAATCCTGCACTATGGGGACTGGGAGATTAGAGAACCTAGCCTTCATAACTAGGGCTATGGATCAAGCCTGCTACAGAGCAGGCGAATCCGACTCTAGACCTTAAGGTCAGCGATCGGCGGGGCACAGAGAGGGAGGCTAATCAAAATTTTCTTTTGTTTCCTTTGCCCTATGAAAATAGTTGCGGGTCCCGGAACTTATACGGTAGACGCTTTTACCATTTTCCCTCTAGCAAGTTATGCTCTCCCTATTTGCCACATTGTAAGTTTTGTTTTCTAGTATCATAAAGCGAGGCATAGATAGTGCAAAGTATTAAAAAGCATATGATTGGCAGATGCCGGACTGATACAGCCGGGATAAGCACATGATTTTGAAATAAGATCCGGACGGTACTTCCGGTATACTAACCTGGCACCCCAGCGCCTGATTGCGCTATTAGATAATCATATCGCAATTCTCAAACTTGTGGTGCATAAGATATCTCTTAAGAGTTTAACGCCCTCGCATACCACTCATTATTCGCAAATAGGTGCCTGAAGCAAGAGGAAGGAAGCGTATAGACGAACCCTCTCCCTTGCCACGGCGTAGCTTACGTGCAAAAATAGTATTCAACCAATCCGGTACTAAACCCCGAACCAGCCCCGCTAACTACCCCGCACAAATCGGGGGATCGAAGTGGGGGGGAACACACCCCCACACAGTCCCGGACACCATACCGGATAGAAAACGTTCTGTCGTTCAGGGACAGCACTGAATTGTAATGCCAGTGCTAGCTAGAGGGAATACAGGTGTAATAGCAACACAGTTCACGTGCACTGTTATGCTTTTTGGCGTCATCGTCATTTGGATTATTGGGCAAGAGGGCAGCAGCGTTGGTTGGGGCGGAGTTTGGGTGGAAGCTAGTCCCGCAATTTAAGTAACCACGAGCAATGAGGTAATTATTCAGATACAGTCTGTTTCTGCCCCGGGCGCGGGGGGGGGTTATGCGTTGCTGTTGCGATGTGCTACTCTAACGTCTTCTTTGTTGTTCGGCTTTTCTTTGTTCCTATACGCTAGCCTAGAATTTTCTTCCTTGTCACTAGTTTGCGTGTGGTAAACACAAAGAGGGTGGCTATATGAGACTTGTGCCAGTCGTTGTATCTTGAGATAGATCAATCAATCAACTATTCCGCTGTTAAATACCTGCATATTTCACAATTGGATGCCTCGCAAGACAGAGTGATAGTTTGTGAAGGTGTGGCTTGATAACTTTAAGTTCATCTAGAAGTTCATTCTTTTTGTGGAAAAAGCTACAGCTAACAGTAAAATATATAAACAGTAGAAGCACCGGTGATAGCGAAAGAGTGTTAGATTCGTGGTACTGGTTTGGGTTGATAGAGCACTTGCGAAAACGCTGCCCCGGCTAGTTAATAACTTTAGGTGGGAGAGTAACAAAGATAAAATAAAAAAATCTAGGCCAGGGTGATAGATAGAAGAGATATATCGAAGGCGAAGGAAAGAAAAAAAACTGTTGATGAGTTCTGGGTAGTTGTAGCGAGTAAATTTGTCATTCTAGAAAGAAAAGAAAAAATCCTTTTAAAGCGGAATCGGAAATTCTGTTCAAGCGCCCAAACCATATTGCCGATAGACTACAAGTGAGTAACTCCAAAGCCTCCACCACAAGATATCACTTTACTCCTTATTAAAATTTTCTAATCAAACTATTGTTTGAGATGAGTTACAAGGAATCAGAACCATGACGACTCCTCCAAGTAGTAATCACAGCACGCTGACAGTAAGGAGAAGGTAACTTCCAAAAAGAGTGTTGGTATTTATCCATGGCCGTGACACATGCTACATGACTCACAGAAAGACATTAAGGTTACATAATAACATAAGAGTACATTTAGGAAAAAGTGCAAGGAAAGTGCATTCTACCGTCTAATGCAAATGGCGTGAGAGGAAATGGTAAAAACAAAAGAAATCAAGGGGGAATGTTGAAAATGGAAGCTGACAAAAGGATAGCGTGTTGCTAAAAAGAAAACATTCAATGTCCAAAACGCCGAGTAATGAAGTGAGATGTATAATAGCTTAAAGAAAAGACGCTGTAATCGTCCAAACGTAGTCACAAAAGAAACCGGTATTTGACTTTAGAAGCAAAACTTAGAAACCCTCCGTAACCGTCTCGGAGGACTTGGTTGCTCGTATGTGCCAGCGTCGTAACCACTGTTGGATCCCCTCCGCTCCCCATAAGCAGGGCTTTCTGGTGGGGTGTATTCCCGTCGCTTCCAACGGCGTGACAGATACAACGGGGGCATATCGTCTGTTCCCAAGTAGTACATGCTCTCTACGTGGTTTACCGGCTCTAGCGGTATGTGCTCCTCCCTGTACGCAGCAGGGGGATCGGGACGTAGCTGCGCGTACCCTGGCATAGAGCGTAGCTTTCGGCGGGATCTGCGAATTCGCACTTCTCGCTCCGCTCTTTGCGCATTAAATTCTTGAAAAGAGCGAGGTTTCGCTGGGTAGGGATCTTCGGGTGTAAAGAAGTGTCTTGATTGTCGGTTCCAGGTGAGGTCTTGTTTTATGCTGTAGAGGGGAGATGCTGGAGGAGGATGGTGGCGGCTGTAAGAGTGATATGTCTCGATGTCGGGGGGAATAGTATAGTATCGCATGTCGGAGGTGTTATATTGGGGGTTGGAGGAGAAAGGGTATTGTAGAGTCGGTAAAGGTCTGAACAGTGGTGTTAATGTTGCTCGTTTGAATAGTAGAAACTGTAAGTAATGATATGTAGCGACTAGGGGCAATAGTATTGGGGCTTGGAATGATGATGTAGATAGCGAATAAAATGAGGCGAAGCTAGAGATGTGTATAACCACAATGTATTTCATATGAGTTGGAGATAGGAGCGGGTGGAGAACACAAACTGCGAAAATATTCTTACCTTTATTCCGTTCCTCAGGCTCTTCACGGAATCAGGTTCCTCCTGGCCCTCTTCAAAATCAAAAGGTCCAGATAAGAATATATCACCCTTATCCCTTCATCTTCTACTCAAACCCCCTTAGCCCCATGATAGTTACCACAGAATGTGGAACAACAACATCACAGGTTCTGCTAACGTCCACTGCCCAAAACCCAACTATGACGCAAACTATCTCTATTCCCGTTTTAACTCTCGGGTGATCAACCGTGCGTGCGCCCACCCTTATTCCGAACTGCTCCAGAAGGTTTCATCCGAACATAGGTTGGAATGCTCTCAGTAGTCGGGGAAGGCGGCGGGCAGTGGTAATAAGTACGATATACCGGTACCGGATGCTCATAGGAGCGTCCCATGTGCCTGGGGCGTCGCGTGGACCAGGTTTTAACCCGCAGCCGGGAACCTGTATGACTGGACTCGCTTCGTGACCACTCACTTATCTGTCGATCGGAACAAGATAAGCTCATGGTGCAGTGCTGCAAATTACGGCAAAAACTCAAATAATAAAACCGAGTGCTATGTAGTCAAGAATTACCCACTTTGGAAATAAGGCAGAAGACCCAGCAAAAAAAGAGATGCTCAGCCCCGCTGAAATCCGTAAAAAACACCAGACCTTACCGGAGGCAGCTCTAGCGACATACCGATAGCGCAGGGTTCTATTATCTGAGTTTTCAGGGTATTGCGCACTCAAGGATTATCTCCCCACACACAGATTGCCTTGGGCTCTTGCGGTTCCTGTCACGCGTGACCTACGGCCAGTTCGCCAAGAATCTGTTGATATCACTCGGTTTGAGATCGCTTTAGTACCGGCATTCGCGTCTATTTTGGTCTTTATCCCTCCTAGCCGACATGTTCCCCTGCCCTCTAGCCCGAGTGAGAGCTGCCGGGCGATAGCCGTAGGGGTGAAGGGTAGGCACCGGGACTGGTGCGCTAGGATTTTTCAAGCTACGGGATGCACCGCATCTTACGATATGATACTGTAAGGCTTTTGTTTCAATGACTACTCTTCCGGGGCTATGGCTGGTCGTTAACTCAGCTATTGGTCCAAACCTTGGGGGAGTGTTGTACTCAGCTTGGGGAGAGTGTATGGTGTTTGCTGAGGAATTTGATCCCTGGTGGGAGCAGAGGCTCTTGATATTTAGGAAGTGTCTTATTATCAGATTATGCACTCTACTTGTACGACTTCTCAAAATGAGACATCCGATCATCCGATAACCCACTTAATCAGATCTTTTCCTCTTTTTGTCTTAGCCCCTGATCCTCGCAAGGGCGAAGCATACCTAGCAAGTCAGGTCAGACGGAATGGAAGGAAGAATGGAAGGAAGCGAAAAGAGAGCAAAAACCGGACCACAGATATCCCTGACTTGGCAGAAAATACAAAAGAAAGCCTCTTGCTAGGTCTCCGCATCGCCAGGAGCTAGGTGGTATTGAGCTGAAGGTCTCAAACTGCCGGTAGCTAGAAAAAGAGCAAATTGTTTCCAGCTCTCTCGAAGTCTCTAGTGGCCAACGCTGGTTTATTATGCTATTATCTCAAAAGAACTACCGGCATATGCTGTCTGGTACCTGTATATCTGATAAGGTCGCTGCGCTATGCTCGCGACCTAACATTACGCTATCTTTCTTTCTTGTTTTCTGGGAACTAACTCCACCGTCCGACAAGGCACTACAACTCTGGAAAGGCGGACGGGACAGGGAAGGAAGGAAATTTCTAATACATGCAAAAGGTCTGGACGAGCAAATACATTACTGTAGGCTAACGCTTGTGGGGGCACACGCTGATGGTGTTCGTGCCTAGAGTGGTTAGGAGATCTTAGGGAGTGAAAGGAACTGGTGAGGATACGCGCCGATAGATTATTTTGTCTTTTAGTCTCGATTGTACTTTATATAAGGCTGTCGGCTCCGATGCTGCTTCTTTGGGTCCCTCCTTGTGTATCATGATTAGAGTAATTGCATGCGTTTTCGCGCGCCCAACGACACCTCGAGATCATGGATGCTCTGAGAGACAAGCTTTATCCTTGCTCCTAAATCCTATCACCTGAACTAGTTCTTGGGTTTCACTTCAGCTTTTGTTTCTTGGTTGGGGCGATCAAAACTTTTCACCTCCTCTAATCCCCCAAATTCTCAAGTGGCAGGGTTAGATAGCCCTACTAATACTTCGCTTTCTCCTTTCGTTTCCTTCTTTCGTTTCCGTAGGCCAGCCCTAGGGTAGTGCTATTTATTCATGTTTCGCGCCATAGTGATTGGTCTTTTTGGCACCTCTTTCAAAAGTTCTGCCGAAGGAATGAGAAGGCCTAACCGAGTATGAGAAGCCCATTGACGATGAGAAGGGGTCTATGATAAATTAACGGCTCTTCCTGAAGTGTTTCTTTTTGAGGCGTGATGGTGGCAAGAGTGAGCTTCACAATCGGGATGAAAATTAATCATTTCTTTTTTCATACCGAGTCCTAACTTCCCGAGCTCCTCTTAGACCAATAAGCCTTGGAGTGCGTCAGCTGGGCTACAAAAAATGATTTGGCGGGTGGCTCATCCCTTGTTTCCCTCTTGGGGCTGAAGACTTACTGACTGCCGGAATATTTCTTCTGATGATTCTGATGAAATCTGTATTCGACATTACTAATCCCTACTCACTTCATAATCTGACTGTCATTTCTTTACTCTAGTGCCACATTCCCGGCATTCGGAGGATCTCTGGATACATTTTTCAAGACGCTCTTGGCTTGTATCATACCTACTTGCGAATGTTAGCAGTTTTCGGACACGAAACAATGGCTTCCGATTTACAATCCATGTTCGCATGCTCTAACTCGGGGGTTGAGATGTCCATAAATTCGTGATATGAAAGAAATTAGGCAGCCTCTATCCCTCGCCCTTTTCCCTAGATGTATTATTGAAAGCCTAGCCCTTTATAGACGATTTTTGGTCAGACCCAGGGCGCCCTCCTAGGAGGTGTTTGGGATCAGCGGGGTCTAGAGAGCAACAAGCCGGTAGATCGAGGGCTCGGGTTAGGCAGTAATTAATATCGTTGTTAGGCCCCGTTTGCGCATCGTCTTTCTTTTGTGGTTGTGATGATGGATGGAAATTTTAATAGTAGCGGTATTGTGACCCTTCGAGGGTGACGACTTGGCGGGAATTATGAAACAGAGCCTCTTGGAACCACTTCCCTTAGCCGGGATTCGTAATTCTCTCCTGCCAACCGGTTCAGTTCCACCGAATTCTATCATACGGTACGGGTAGGCAGATCCGCTAAATCGCCAAGAAACTGTTGTGGACGTATCATACGGTACCGTAGTTTCTTACTGTGGTTCTGGTCTTAGCGAGTCATCTGGCATACCGCAACTCGCTCCAAGCGAGAAGTACAGTACCCTACAGTGCCTAGCCAGAGGTTAAATCAATATACTCGGAATGTCGGTGCGTTTTTAAAAAGAACTACTATCGCATACGGCCCAGATCCAAGCAAAAGGGTTAAATTCCGGTTGTAGTCCTTTTTAAAAAAGGCTCCGAGATCGAGTACTCGTAAACTGTGGGAACTAGACTAAGCCTAGGGGAGGTAAACGCCACGTTAAGGAGGGGCGAAATATCCCTGAGATATCGCTATGCTCTTCTGAATGCTCAGGTACAGTACTTCTTGCCTGGGACGGTATGGCTAAAAGTTTTCTCCTATAAGGTTTCCTCCCTCCTTGTCTTTCTTTTCCTTGGCTTTCCTTTATTTTCTCGAGCTACCTCACGACTCCTTAATGGCCCCATCACAAATTACTCTCACTCACTTGAGCTACTTCGCTTCACTCCCCAAAACGAGTTAGCCCGGTCATTACCTCTATTGAAACAACCCCTCTATTCCCAACGGTCCCCCACTGTCCCACTTCTCCCCCCACTAAATAGCCGAACCTCTTCCCCGAACCCCGCTCCCATCTATTTCCTCATAGCTGCTGCAAAGGATTCTCCTCCACATCGATCATCGACCGATATGACAGGAGCGCCAAGCCCGCGAAGCTCAACCGGACATCTTGTTTGGTCCAGCTCTAATAGCACACCTCATCGGGATTCCATGTCGTTTTTGAACAGCGCTCCGAAGTTGCTATGGGATCGTGATAAACCTGGAAACCTTACCCCCAATGATGCCTACAATTTGCCATCTTCTCTCCAGTTCCCCCACCCGCCCCCGAAGGGGGAGCCCCTCACGCCCTCTTCGCATCATGGAAGCCTTGAGCCTCCGGGGAGGCGATCGCTTTCACCAATCTCGAACGCCGCATTGCATCACATGCAGAGATCTTCATTCCTGTGATCATCTTCTGGACAACTGGCCTCTTTTCTCGGGTTGCTCTTAACTAGATCTCCAACTAAATAACTAACGATGCCGGTGTCCGACTTCATTTAGAACATGCCTATACCAAGCTCTCAGATGACGCACTTGCTGGATCAGGGGGAGTTTTGCGAATGTTGCCGGGGCGTAGGCCAATTACCACTTTTGAGGGGGAGCATATCCGCGCTGGCACTGGGGTGTCATTGACGAGCGGAGGGGGTATGAGATTGCAGAGGGGCTAGGGTAATGTCGATGAATGTGCAGGGAATGATTCTTCCAATGACGACGAGACTAGTAGTGCCGAGGAAAGCGTTTGATCAAATTCGCCTGCGAGTGAGTAAGAGGAGAGGAAAGGCCACTGCGCTCAGAAATGGTTCTAGCCCTAGCAGTAAAAGTAGCACCGCGAGAGCGGAGGAGGCAGTAGAGAAAGGACCAGGTATGATCAAATTATGATTAGGATTGTGGGTGATTCGGATGGGGGCGGAAGTAAGAGAAAACAGAAAGGAGGCGGAATAGACGCCATGAAGGGGACTATTCCCATACGGAGGACAAGCATGATTTTACTGGCTGCTGTGGAGGAAGAACGTATGTACTCCTGTCTACATTCTAGGGGTGGCTCTAACTCTTCCGATAGGGAAGGCTGTGAGTGCTAGGTATAGTGTTCGCTCCCTCCTGCCCTCGATATCGATTACCCAGTCGGGTAGCGTCCCTGGAGCAACATCTCCTACAAAAAATAGACCATCAGGTGTGCATCTTTCTACAGATTTTTGACCTATCATCGCATAGCTCTACGCCAACGCCCTCGGATACAGAAACAGACGCCTACGATCTGCATCGTGCTCAACGAATGGAGATAACCTTCTTTCCTATCACTTCTCACCGGAGACTTGACGTGCAGGGTCCGAAGTTTGTATGCCTCTATGAAAACAGAAAATTTCGGTAAAACTCATCTGTTCCGACTTCATCACGATGGGCTTCGACTCCGGTGTGGATGTTGAGTATCTCAATTGTTTTGTCGTGGGCTGTAGAAGTTAGCTTGAATGCAGGCGCTTAAGTTGAGATTAGATACCGTAAGTACTCAAATAGAAGAGAAATGTGCTAGGACGTTGGAATTCCCATTCTCAGCTTAGAGAGGGGAAAACACCGCAGGTTCGGCCCAGAGTCGAGCCGAACAAAAGTAATATGCACAGCACCTTACTAAGAGAGGCAAATACAACGTCCTAGAACATTTCTCTTTTATTTGAGTACTTACGGTACTGAAAACTACTCACTGATATGCTTAGCATCAGATGGGTGCAGTCCATAGAGTGCCTCAAATACATAAGTATCTCGCCGTCCCTCGATGCCGTCATACAGCAAGGCGTCAATGGCAGCATCACCAGAATACGCTGTGACATTGCCCCGTTCAATAATTTGCTTCTCCCATGGCGTGAGGGTCTCTTTCAATTTATCGCGTTTATAGATAGTTAGCAATCTATTCCGAACCCTTTTATAATCGGGCCCAGCAAGCCACAATATCGAAACGTAATCGGTGAGTTCAGCGTTGCTCCGGGTGAGTGCAGTGACCTGGGTCTCAAGCATATGAAGACGCTGTGGTACACCAGCGAGACCAAGACCCGCGGGATTTCCGACATAGAGCTCTCCCATCACCTCCCGAACTTCCATTTCCTGCTCTTGAACGCATCAGGGGCGCTTCTCTTCATGACGTCCTTGTCACTGATCATCGCTTTTGTACCGTACAGTAGTAGAGGAGCAAAAACCATTGATGTATGATACTCTACTTGGAGATTCAGAAAGTATTCGGATGACCTGGCGCCAAGGGTCCGCTCTTTTGGTGAAATATG